>Ga0302321_100000483_pt1 | contig 34469 bp, 24 predicted proteins | sample Fen_T0_1_FD_202505 | JGI IMG/M metagenome (GOLD analysis project Ga0302321, IMG submission 202505) | Peat permafrost microbial communities from Stordalen Mire near Abisko, Sweden - Fen_T0_1 | ecosystem: Environmental > Terrestrial > Soil > Wetlands > Permafrost | place: Sweden: Abisko... | reverse complement strand
AGTTACCAAACACGAGCGATTCGCCGTTCTGGCGGCACGTGAGGCGCTCGGTCAGGCCGGGTTGTTAACCGTCACCGTCGAGCTTGTCTTGGGAGCGTCGACCGGGGCGACGCAAGAGGGCGTAGCCCAATGTGTCGCTACCGACAACCAGTCTATCATGCCGCTCGTCTCGCGATTGGTTGCGCAGCCCATTGGCGCGACTGGGCATCGAATTGCAAATCTGCTTGGCAATGTGGCAGGTTCGACTGTTCTCTGCTCCGCCTGTTCCAGCGGGGCGTTGGCAATCGCCATTGGTGCTATGCGCTTGGAACAGGGCCGTACCTTGCCGCAGCTCGTTGGTGGCACCGATAGTTTGAACCTGCTCACACTATCAGGGTTCGAATCCTTGGGTGCACAGTCACCCGTGCCTTGCCGTCCATTTGACCAAGCACACTGCGGTCTCAATCTCGGCGAGGGTGCGGGATTTCTGGTGCTTGAAACTGAGGACATGCTGGAGCGCCGCGGTGGCGAGGTGTTGGTTTGGCTCGATGGGTACGCCATCGGCGCGGAAGCTCATCATTTGACCCATCCTGAGTTGGCAGGGGGTCGCGCAGCAGCGCTCATGACGGCTGCCATGCAACGTGCTGGACTTCGGGTCGAGGAGCTTGGTTACGTCAACGCGCACGGCACGGCCACCATCGCCAACGATGAGATGGAAGCTCGAGCACTCCGGCTGGCATTGGGCGAACACGTCGAGCGCGTGTTGGTATCGTCGTCCAAGGGGCAAATCGGACATACGCTTGCCGCCGCAGGTGCAATCGAGGCTGGAATTACAGCATTTGCTCTCATCGAGCAGGCGGTGCCGCCGACCGCTGGGCTTTCGCATCCAGCCGACGCGTGTCAACTCCGTCACGTCACGGGAGTCGCCGTTCCCGCCAAAGTGAGCGCTGCGCTATCAAACTCGTTCGGGTTTGGCGGGGCATGCGCGGTGCTGGCAATGCAGCACCAGCGAGTGTCGAGGCCGCAACCCACTGTGGTCGCGTCAACGGAGCCAATCTTGGTTACTGGATTGGGCGTAATCGGTGAGTTTGGGACCCTGCGTGGGAGTGCCGTCGCAGCCTGGATTGACGGCGAATTTGGTCTGAGTCGCGTGCCATTGCCGTTCGAGCCGCTTGACCAGCTTGTGATGGAGCGCTCGCGCCGATTTGACCGCGCTACGGCCTTGACGACGCTCGCTTGCTCTTACCTCTTGTCTGATTCAGGGATAACCAGCGACATTGGTTGGTCTGTAGAACCCGAGACGATAGGCTTGGTGTTGGGCAACGCGTTGGGCGCGGTAGGGCGTTCAGCGAAGTTCGTCCAACGTATCCTCGAACGCGGAATAAAGGGCGCAAGTCCGGCTGAATTTCCCCACTTGTTGCCATCTTCAATTACGGGCAACGCGTCGATTTACACGGGTTTGCGTGGACCGGCATTCAACGTCTCCGATGTTGGTTCGACGATTCAGGCAGCGGTGGAGCTCGGTGTCACCTGCATTCGCGCGCGTATGGCGCGCTCTATGCTTGTTGGCACGACCGAGTGTCGCGACGAAATTATTGTCGAGGCCGGGAAACCGCGCGTCCAGCACCACCGGCCAGACTACGACGTGCGGCAAGTTGACGCCAACGATGCATCTGCGTGGCTTCTGCTCGAGAGTCAGTCGAGTGCCGAGCGGCGAGGCGCGGCAGGTTGCGAAATTGTGATGGCGGGTTGGTGCGGCGACATGCATGGATCGACAGCAGTGGTTCCGGGTCCGGTCTCGGATAGCCTAGTCCTCTGTTCCGTTGAAGACCTGATTGGCGTTCGGTCGATGATGGAGAGTTTGGGATGGTGCGACGTAGCCACGCGCTGGTGCCAGCCTCGGGTTTACGAAGGTTGGTGTCACCCGGGGTTCGTGCTTGCTTGTGGCGCTGCCCTGGTGCTCGCTGGGACCACCACTTCGACCCTCGTCCTTACGCCGTCGCCGCGCGGGATCCACTGCGCCATCTTTCGCCGTGCGTGAACAGGAGGCAGCAGCGTCAGTCCCCACTGACGGCTACAAAACCAAAGTTCGGCCGGGTGACCGCTTGCGGTAGGGGCCGCCATTTGCCAGGGTTGTCCCCGCGGAATGCCCAAGACGGCTGGGGCGTTTCCGGCACCAGGCAATCGTATGCGCAAAGTAGATGGAAAATGGCTCGGCGTCTTCGTAGCAGCTCAGTTGCTTTTGGGTTGTGCGTCGCAGCTGATCCCGAATACGGACGTTGAGGACACCTCTTTCAATCGCAACGTCGTGCAGTACGTTGAGGAGTACCGACACGCGGTTGAGCAGCGCAACATCGCGCGGCTGATGTTGATGGCGCATCCGAACTACTATGAAGATGGCGGCAACATCGATACCAGTGATGACATCGACTACGCCGGACTGAAGGCGTTCCTCGAGACGAAATTCCGTGCCACAACCGCGATTCGTTACGAGGTTCGCTACCGTCGCGTCGGTCAGGGTCGCAAGGACACCATCTACGTCGACTTCACCTACAGTGCCAGCTACCAGCTTTCCACCGAGAACGGCCCCGCATGGCGCCGAACCGTGGCAGACAATCGGATCGAACTCGTTCCCGACGGCGACAAATTCAAAATCATCTCCGGCATGTAGCGGTCCTAATTTCGCGGCGAGATCAGGCACGGGCGCTTGCTGCTTTGGCGTACCCGTGAGTGCTTTGGTTGCTCGATGAGCATCGAGTGGCGCATAACGAAACTTAAACGTAAGCCATGCTAGGCGAGGATGTAGGTCCAGCGCGGTGCAGGCGTGGTCCCTAGCTCGGATTCAGGTTGGAGGGCAGTTTCCGCGGAGCATTGATGATGACGCTGCAAGCCGGCTTCTGGCCGGGGTGAATCGCCTCCTCAGCTGACAGTGAAGTCAGTTGCCAAGTGAAGATGTCACTTCCTGTGCGGGGGGAACTTGTGGTGACATCAGAAAATGATGTCGATATCGAAGCGATGGTCGCCACGTCGAAGCATCGGTACCGGGGTCCTCCTCAGTCTGGTGAGCGGAGTTGCTGTGACCTTGCCCGGCTGCGCGATGTTGTACCCTGAGCGATCGACGCCTCTGCGCGGGGTCGTACCCGAGGATCGCTACGAGCCAGCTCCACCGAAGGACGTGCTCTTCGTCGCGCTAAAGTCAGCACATATTCCCCCGAAGACGCGCGATGGGCGAAGTTGGGACAAGATGGGTGGCGCAGCACCGGATCCGTACGCGTTGCTCTTCATCAATGGGGAGGAGATTCTCCGTACGGCAGTCGCATCGAATAGCTTGCGACCCGAGTGGGACAACCCAACTCCGGCAAATTTGCGCATACGCGGTGCAGACAAAGTGCGTGTGGAGGTTTGGGACGACAACGCACTCGTGCCGCATCCAATTTGTAACCAAGGAATTCGAGATATCGCGGAAGCGGTTGGCGTTGGCAGCCTTGAAGTCGAGTGCGAAAGTGGTGCGACGGTTACTTTGGTAGTCGAGCTCCCCAAGGCTCGCCTGGGAATCGGACTTTACTACGAAAAGCGCGGCAAGAGTGCGTTGGTCACTCGAGTTATTTCGGCTTCTGCCGCTGGTCGTGCGGGACTTGCGGCAGGCGATCAAATTCTGTCAGTCTCTGGAAACGCTGTTGCGACAATGGAGTCCGGTGAGCTCGAGGGTTTTTTTAGCAGTGAGTCCGGCGCTGGATTTGACCTCGAATTTCGCAGTCCCGGCGGTGAGACCCACAAGGTTACTCTGCGAGACGAACCCATGTATCCCGTTAAGGGTGAGGGGATTGAACTGAAGTCTCCGAAGTGACAGGCTCCTGCGATTTGGAATATCGATGGGTCGCGCTACAACGCCGGACTCGAAGCAGGTAAATCGTCAACAACCAATTGCAATTGAGTGCTAGCGTCAGCGCGATGCCAGCGTCAAGTCTAGGTGAGAATGGGACAGAGATGCCCTACCGGGTGACCGCGAGTGGCCTACTGGTCGCAACTGACGTCTCGGGGCTAGTTGGTAGAACACCGCTAATCCGCCTGCAGAAGGTTGAGCCCAAGCGCGGTGCTCGAATTTGGGCCAAATGCGAGTTCAAAAATCCAGCTGGGAGCATTAAGGATCGACCGGCATGGGCAATGATTGACGTGGCTGAGCGCGCAGGGCGCTTGAAAAAAGGGGCGACCATCGTCGAGGCAACTAGCGGCAACACGGGGATAAGCTTGGCCATGATCGGTGCTGTACGCGGGTATCATTGCGTTGTGGTAATGCCGGAGGACATGAGCATCGAGCGGCGGCAGATCATGCGGGCCTACGGCGCGGAGATCGTGCTGACGCCCGCTCAACACGGCATGAGTGGCGCGGTCACTAAGGCAGACGAACTTGTGGCAAACATCGACGGTGCCATGATGCTCAGCCAGTTCTCCAACCCTAGCAATCCCCAGAGCCACGAAGAGACTACCGCAAGAGAGATCTTGGAGCAGACGAACGGTGAGATCTCGGCGTTCGTAGCGGGGGTCGGTACCGGCGGCACCATCACCGGAGTAGGCAGAGTGTTGCGGGCTGAAGTCGGAGCAGGCGTTCGGATCGTCGCCGTTGAACCTGCTGCGAGTGCGGTGTTGAGCGGGAAACCGCCAGGGATCCACGCCATCCAAGGCCTGGGCGCAGGCTTTGTTCCCGAAGTGCTCGATTGCGAATTGATCGATGAGATCGTTACCGTTTCCGATATGGCGGCAGAGCGAATGATGCGCCGGCTGGCTCGCGAAATGGGCCTGCTCGTCGGGTGGTCTGCGGGCGCAAATGTGCATGCAGCGGCTGAACTTGCCCGCGGCTTGCCACAAGGCGACGTGGTGACCATCCTCTGCGATTCGGGCGAGCGATACCTAGTCTAGGTGCTTGTGTTTGTGCGGACAGTCACTCGAAATTGGTGGCGCCAACCATCGGGACGAACTGCACATCGAGTAGCGCTTCGACGCTGAATGATTCGGCAGTATCGCCTGAGGATGCGCGTGTCCAACGTTGGAGTTGTTGAACGCCGAGTTCGGGGCCAATCGGGACCACCATACGTCCCCCGACGGCCAGCTGACACAGTAGGCGGCGGGGTACCTCTGGCGGCGCAGCAGTGACAATGATCAGGTCGTAAGGGGCAAATTCTGGCCAACCTTGGTAGCCGTTGCCGAGTCGCTGCTGAATGTGGCTACTGAGCAAGCCGGCGGCTAGTAGATTGCGCTGGCTTTGGTCGAACAGTTCCCGGACACACTCGATGCTGAAGACGGTTGTGCAGAGCAAGGATAGAACGGCGGTTTGATAGCCCGATCCCGTGCCGATTTCCAAACAACGCTCGAAGGGGCCAAGCAGTCCGGCTTCAGTCATCAAGGCAACGATGTATGGTTGGCTGATGGTCTGTTCGTAGCCTATTGGTAATGGATGGTCGGCGTAAGCAAAGTGGGTTTGAGCCTGCGGCACGAAACAGTGTCGGGGAACTTGGCGCATTGCATTGATGACGCGAGTGTCCGTGACGCCTCGTGCCTCAATCGCGTCGTGGAGTAACCGCTCCAGTTCCTGCGCGTACGCCGGGGTCGCGTGCGGCCTGTTGGGGATTGAGCGATTGACGTCATCAGACATGAGCGAAGTGCTCGCAGGGGTGGTCGGCGCGACGTTGAGTTGCGGGAAGATTTGGGAGTGGGGGTCGAGACCTCCAAGCCCCCGTCGGCGCCAGGTCGTAGCCGAGTACCCAAGCATACCGCGCTAAACGAAGCTGCCGGGAGATTGGGTAGCTGGCCGAATCGAGACGAGAGAATGGTATTCGTGCTAGGGGCGCACGGTGTCCTTGAACGACCTCGAGTCCGAAAGCCCCTTGCCCAGCGCAATCCCGCTCGACGAGCAAAGTGGAGCGTCATTCGCAGCCTTGGTTCGCACCATGCAGCGCCTGCTAGCGCCAGACGGCTGTCCTTGGGACAGAGAACAGACTCCTGCCAGCTTGCGTCGCTACGTTCTCGAAGAGGCCTGCGAGGTGATTGACGCTATCGACGACGGGGATCCGCAGGCGCTTTGTGAGGAATTAGGTGATCTGTCGCTGCAGGTTGCTTTTCTAGCGGAGCTCGCGCGCCAGAGGGGGCAATTTGGGCCCGACGACGTCATGCGTTCGATCGTCGAGAAGCTCGTTCGGCGTCACCCACACGTATTTGGCGACGCGATCGTCGAGAGTGCGGAGGCGGTGGTGGTGAATTGGAAACGCATTAAGGAAGATGAAAAGGGGCCACGACGACTGCTCGACGGTTTGCCGCGGGCGCTTCCCGCTCTGTATCGCGCCCAGCGCTTCGGTGAGCGAGCCCATCAAGTTGGATTCGATTGGCCGGACGCGAGCTCGTCATATGCCAAGGTCAGCGAAGAATTGGATGAGCTCGTACAGGCCGTAGCGTCAACGAATCGCGACCAAATCGAAGCGGAACTAGGCGACGTGCTTTTCGCCCTCGTCAACTACGCTCGCCATTTGGGCGTTGAGGCCGAGACCGCGCTCAGTAAATCTGCGGATAGATTTTCGAGCCGTTTTGGCCACGTCGAGAACGAGGTCAAGCAGCGCCACGGCGCTTGGCCAGCAGAAGGCGACAAACCTCTCGAACTCGCTGAACTCGACGGATATTGGGACGAAGCCAAGCAGCGTGAGCAGATCCGATGACAACTCAACCTCCACCTGGCAATCCATCCGAATCGGCCGACACGGTCGTCGGTGCTCGCGACTTACCCGCGCGGGGATGCTCGATCAAGCCCTTGCACCCACTGGCGAGGCTGCCCGAGGAATGGGCGGAGATATTGGCGCAATGGGGTGAACGCCCTTATCGCGCGCGCCAAGTGTTTCGCTGGCTCCACGCACGCGGTGAGCAGAACCCGGCGCAAATGACCGATCTGTCGAAAACGCTGCGGCAGCGTCTAGCAGACGAGGGATTAGCTCCGGCGGTCGAGGTGGTCGAAGTACTGCGTGCTGCCGACGATACCAGAAAGCTGCTGCTGCGGCTGTCTGACCAGCGCAGGATCGAGTGCGTTATGATTCCAATGACGGATCGCGTCGACGATGACTCAGACGACGCGACGCCCCAGGGCGACTTGGGCGACTACTTTGACGACATGAGTGGCGATGCTTCCAATGATCTTGTGGCGCGGATTACCGCGAACGCTGGCGACGCGAAGAAGCGGCGGGTGACGCTTTGTGTATCCACGCAACACGGCTGTGCGATGGGGTGCGTGTTCTGTGCCAGTGGTCAGGCTGGGCTTGGCCGAGGGCTTAGTGCGGCTGAGATCGTGGCTCAGGTCCTCGAAGCACGTCGTCATCTCATGCCAAGCGAGTTGCTGACGAATCTCGTCTTCATGGGAATGGGTGAGCCGCTGCACCACTACGACGAAACGGCGCGGGCCATCAGGTTGCTGTCCCACGACGACGGTGTGGGGCTCGGTCTGCGGCGCATGACTATTAGCACGGTAGGGATCCTGCGCGGGATCGAGCGCCTGGGTGAGGATTTTGGCGGAAAAATTGGGCTTGCAGTCTCGCTTCATGCACCCAACGATACGTTGCGCTCGAAGATCGTCCCGTTCAACGATCGGGTAAACATTCATACGCTGATCGAGGCACTTAGGCGGTATCCCTTACCGAAACGTCGAAGAATCACTATCGAGTACACCCTGATTGCCGGGCTCAACGACGGGCCCGAGCACGCGCGGGAGCTCATTTCTGTTTTGCGTCCGCTGCGCGTCAAGGTGAACCTGATTGCCATGAATTCCGTTGCGGGTTCTGCGCTTCGGGGTTCGACTAGCGAGCGCGTCGCACAGTTTCGCGATTGGGTTGCAGAGCGCGGGGTGAGTTGTTTTGTGCGTGCCAGGCGCGGGGATGACGTTTCAGCCGCTTGCGGGCAGCTCGCGCTGCAAAAGGATCGTGTAGAATAGGCCAACTGCCTACCATGCAAGACGATGTGGAACGAGAGAAGTGGGTGAGCCTTGGTCAACGCTGGGCTGACGCCGATCCAGATGCAGCAGATGCCCAGGCGTTACGTCGAATCATCGCCGATCGAGACGATTTGGCTCTCAGACAGTGCTTTGAACCGCCGTTGGAGTTCGGTACCGCAGGGTTGCGAGGAGTTGTAGGGCCTGGGCCTGCGCGGATGAATCGAGCCGTAGTTCGTCGCGTGACGCAGGCGCTGCAAAACGTCGTGCAGCGGCGCGCGGACAGTTCTAATCAGGGCCCTCCAGGTGGGAGGGCTTCAATCGTGCTGGGCTTTGACGGGCGAATCGACAGCCGGCGATTAGCCCGCGAGGCAGTGGGAGTCCTAGCTGCAAACCAAGCCCCAGTCGCGTTCTTTGACCACCCAGTGCCGACGCCTCTGGTCGCATTTGCGGCGCTGCGCCTAGCAGCGCCAGCCGCAATCGTGGTCACGGCAAGCCATAATCCACCAGAATATAACGGCTACAAGGTCTACGGGGCGGATGCAATTCAGATCGTGCCGCCGTTCGATGTCGAGGTGACATCAGAGCTCGATCAAGTAGGACCGGCGAATGAAATCCCCTGCCAACTGGAGGCATTCGACGGCGTTTCCGCGGTGGCGCAACGTTTGGGCGACGACGTGGGCGTGGCGTACATCGACGCCGTACTCGCGGGTCGCGCAAGGGGCGCCAGTGCTCGGCCAATACGCATCGCGTACACACCACTGCACGGGGTTGGGGCGTCCTGGGCTGAACGTGTGCTTGAACGAGCGGGATATAACGACGTCGTCATCGAGCCCAGTCAGCACGAGATTGATGGCCACTTTCCGACCGTACGTTTTCCGAATCCCGAAGAACCCGCCACAATCGAACGCGGACTCCGGCTGGCGCGCGATGTGTCTGCAGACGTGCTACTGGTCAACGATCCTGACGCCGACCGCATGGGTGCTGCTCTCAGGAACCGGGACGGAACGTTTCGGATCCTGTCTGGCAACGAAATCGGCATTATTCTGACAGACTACCTACTGTCACAGTGCGAAGAACCAGCGAGGGCCGCGGTGGCCGCTACTATCGTTTCGACGCCGATGGTTCGGCGAATTGCCCTGCGCTACGGCGCGCATGTCGAAACAACCATGACCGGGTTCAAGTGGCTGTGGACCGCTATGCGCAGCCTCGAAAGCTCGGATGACAGGCGGTTTACGCTCTGCTGGGAAGAGGCTTTGGGGTACTCGACACACGCGGCCGTACGCGACAAGGATGGAATCGCGGCCGCGTTGGTGATGGCCGACTGGGTGTCACATTGTCAGGCGCATGGAGTCACTCCTGTGGAATACCTGGCTGAGCTCTATCGTCGACATGGCGTCTGGGCGAGCGCTCCGCTAAACGTCGTGCGGTCAGTGGCGACAGGGGCGGTGGAAATTCACCGAATGATTCGGCAACTGGCCAATGATCCACCCAAGGAGCTTGCAGGCCGACGGGTAACCTCGGTGACCGATTTCAATGAAGGCGTCGAGAGTCGTCCGTGTTGGCTGGGGGCGAGTACGATGTTCGTAGTCGATATCGAAGGCGGGGCGCGGATCGTGGTTCGGCCGAGCGGAACCGAACCGAAATTGAAATGCTATGCCGACGTCGAAGCCTCATTAGGAAGTTCGACGGATCCACTCGCGGAGTACGATCGCGCAAAGAGCGTTGCCGCGGCCTTGAACGAAGCTCTTGTTTGTCGGCTCGAATTGGCACTCTAGCCAAAGGCGCAAACCACGCCCTTTGTATCGCCACTCACGGTGACGCAAGCGCTATCGACTTCTGCACAATTCAGTTGGATGCGCCGGGGCTAGGCGCCTACGTCCACGGCAAGCCAAGCTGGGCCGCTTGCCGGTGGATTAGAGGTCCGGTGAATCGAAGGGAATGACTTCGACTGACTGGATGTCGGGCACTGCCGCGCGGAGCTGTGGCTCGAGTTCTTTGGCTGAGCCGACCACAGCAATGACGAGTTTTGTCGGATCGATTCGCTGGCGAAGTGCCGCCGCAGTATCGTCCAGTGTGACAGCCGCAACCCGGCGCTCGTACCCGTCGTAGTAGTCATCTGGTAGATTCATCAGTGACGTGTCCAGTGCCAAACCGAGCCGCTTGGACGCAGTGTCGATACTAAACGCATGCGAACGAATCAGTGACTTCCGGGCAAAGGCGAGTTCTCTTGCCGTGATACCGCGCTCAACCAAAGCTTCAAGTAGCTCTAGCTTCAGTCGAATGCAGGCGGCTGCATCGTCCTTGCTGGGAAAAGTCCAGAGCGTCAGGCTCTGGCGACATTGGTCGATCGGAAGTGTCGCGTAGGCTCCATAGGACCAACCACGTTCGACCCGAATCTGCTGCATCAGTCGTGACGAGAATGTTCCGCCGAACACCGTCATGGCAACATGCAGCGCCGTGTGGTCAGGATCGCTAGACTTCGCCCCGTCGAGGCCAATGAGGATTTGGGTTTGGGCGCGGTCGGGCTTGTCTACAATTACGAGTCGCCGGCCAGGAGGGATCGTCGGATCCTCTAGAACATTGGTCTCGCTTGGTGTTTCGGGGACAGCGGAGATGATTTGTTCTGCAAGGCGGAGTGCAGCATCCTCGTCGATGTCGCCAGACATGCCGAGAACCAAATTGTCACGGCGCCGTGTTAGCTCGTCGTGCTGCAAGAGCGCAGGATAAGCTACACGTTCGATACTCGAAAGCGTACCCGAAGCCGTACGTGAGTAGGGGTGGTTCGGATACAGCACGCGGCGCAACGCGCGATGAGCCAAGGCTCGATCGTTGTCGAGTCCCTCGACGATTTCGGCCCGCGTCTCGCGTCTTAGTCGTTCAAACTCGTTAGGGTCTAGGCTTGGGCGGCCAGCAGCATCGGCTACGAGCGCTACGAACGGCTCAACAGAGCGTGCAATAGTGGCACCGCTCAACGCGATCGACGAGTAACTGACGTCGGAACCGAGAGAAGCCCCCAGGCGATCGAGTTCCTCTTCTATCGCCTGAAACTCGCGGCCGCCAGCCGTGCGTCGACTGAGGCGCGACAGCAACCGGGACGCCCCTTCGTTGCCTCCGGGATCGAGGGTGGCGCCACCGCGCCGAGCGACCGTGACCGTGACTAATGGCAACGCGACGCTCTGCTCGAGGAACACCGGTACGCCGTGGATCTCTCGACGCAGGGTGTGGTGCGGGACCTTCATGTCGACACCGTGTTCTGCTCGCCCGTGGCTTCGGGGGTTCTTCGAACGAAGATGACGGTGCGCGATTCGGGTTGCAAGAAGCGCCGAGCAACGCGCAAAAGATCACTAGCCGTGCATTGTTGCATGGCTTCGAGGCGCTCGAATGCGGCCGCTGGACGCCCAAGGAGTGTTTCGTAGAAACCGATGGTCGAGGCTTTGCCATCCACGGCGTCGAGGCCTGCGAGCAGACCGAGTTCAATGCGGTTCAGTGCGCGCTCAATCTCTTCGGCGGAGGGTGGCGTGCTTCGGATCCGGTCAAATTCTTCGTCGAGCACTTGGAGCAATTCCTCGGCGTGATGGTCGCCCCGTGCCGTGATTGAGACTTCAATCAGGCTCGGATCGCGAAAGGGTCCGACGAGCATGCGTGCGTCGGCGGCAATCTCGAGCTCGTGAACAAGGCGGCGCAGCAGTCGGCTCGGCCGCCCACCACTGAGAACTTCCGCCAGCACGCCCAACGCGATGTGGTCGTTGTCGCCCAACGCCGGGGCGCGGTAGCCAAGAACCAGTTTTTCAGTTGGTGTAGGCTTGTCAATTTCGAGCCGTCGTTCGCTCAGTTGCGGCGGCTCGGGCTCCACATCCTCAATTGGAAGTACGCTGGACGGGATGAGGGCGTAGTTCTTTCCGACACGCTCGACCAGTGTGGCCAACTTGAAGTCGCCAACGACGACCAATGTGGCGTTATTGGGCGCGTAGTAGGTGCGATAGAAGGTCGCGCAATCTTCCGGGCAGAAGCCCTGGATATCGGGCATCCAACCGATGGTGGGCCAGTGATAAGAGTGCTTAGTAAATGCAGCACTCCAAAGCATCTCGCTGATTGCCCCCTCGATGTCGTCGTCGACCCGGTAGCGCCGTTCGTTGGCGACGACATCCTTCTCAGTAGAGACCTGTTTTTCTGTCAAAGCGAGATGCTGCATGCGCTCGGATTCAAGCTCGATCACGAGTGGTAGAGCGCTGGCGGGCGCGTTGACGGTGAATTGCGTGAAGTCAAGCCAAGTGGAAGCGTTGGTTTCTGCCCCGGCTTCCTCGAGTCGGTGGTCATATTCGCCGGGCCCGACGTTTTTCGTCTCGCCGAACATGAGGTGTTCGAAGAGGTGGGCAAGGCCGGTCTTGCCAGGGCGTTCGTGACGCGAGCCGACACGGATCCACGTGTGAAACGAGAGTACTTTTGCGGAATGGTCCTCACAGCACAGAAGCGTTAGCCCATTGGGGTACACGAAACGCTCGATCTTGAGCGATGGTCCAAAGTCGACGGTGCCGCGATGAACTGGCCGATGGTCGGCCGCCATGCGCGTGAGTGCCTTATCGATTTGAGGGTTGGTGCGGCGGTGAGATTGGGGGGGAAAGGCCATTGGGAGTTCAGTTGTCGAGCTTGAGGATAGCGAGAAAGGCCTCCTGAGGCACTTCGACATTGCCGACTGACTTCATTCGGCGTTTGCCCTCCTTCTGTTTCTCGAGGAGCTTCCTTTTGCGTGAGATGTCACCGCCGTAGCACTTAGCTGTGACATCCTTGCGCATAGCTTTGATCGAAACCCGGCTGATGACCCTGGTTCCGATGGCCGCCTGCACCGCGACTTCGTACTGCTGGCGTGGAATAAGCTCCTTCAACTTGCTTGCCAGGTCACGACCACGCATGTACGAATTCGCTCGGTGCACGATGACGCTGAGGGCATCGAGTGGCTCACCGTTCACGAGGATATCGAGCTTGACGAGTTCGTCCTGGCGATAACCGGTTAGTTCGTAATCCAAACTTGCGTAGCCACGCGATACGCTCTTGAGGCGATCGTGGAAATCCAGAATGACTTCGGCGAGCGGCAGCTCATAGGTGACAATAACGTGGTCGGTGGTGGCGTAGTGGATCCCGATCTGGATCCCGCGCCGTGCCTCGCACAGCGTCACCACAGGCCCAACGTGTTCGGCAGGCACGTGAATGGTTACCTTCATGATCGGCTCCTCGATTGCTTCGAGTTCCGCCACGTTGGGCATGTGGGACGGATTGTCCACGATGATGACTTCACCAGTCTTCTTCGTAGCGCGGTAGACCACGCTCGGCGCCGTGGTTATGAGATCGAGGTTGTATTCGCGCTCAAGCCGTTCCTGGATGATTTCCATGTGCAAAAGCCCGAGGAAGCCGCAGCGGAAGCCGAAGCCGAGTGCGTCAGATTTGTCCGGTTCGAACTGAAATGACACGTCGTTCAAGTGAAGCTTACTGAGCGCGTCGCGTAGGTTTTCGTAGGCGGCGGCATCCGTGGGAAATACCCCAGCGTAAACCATCGGTTTGACCTTCTGAAAACCAGGCAGGGGTTCGGTGGCCGGGTGAGCCGCAAGCGTTACTGTGTCGCCGACGCGCGTCTCTTCGACACTTTTGATGTTGCCAGCAATGAATCCAACCTCGCCGGGCCCAAGTTCATCGAGCTCGGTTGGGTGCGGCGCGGAGCAGCCCATGTAGGTTACTTCAAACTTGCGACCAATCGACATCAGAATGATCTCGTCGCCGCGACGTAGGCAACCGTCCATGACTCTGATGTTCATCGTTGCGCCACGATAGCTATCGTACCAACTGTCGAAGACTAGCGCGCGCAGGCGCGCGTCTGGATCTCCCTTGGGGGGCGGAATTTGGCGAACGACCGCCTCGAGCACCTCCTTGACGCCCTGACCGGTCTTGCCGCTTGCCATGAGAGCGCCGCTGCAGTCGAGCCCGATGATCTCTTCGATCTGATTGGCGCACCGATCGATGTCGGCGGAGGGAAGATCGACCTTGTTGAGGATTGGTAAGATCTCGAGATTATTCTCGAGTGCCAAGTAGACGTTTGCGACAGTCTGGGCTTCGACGCCTTGGGTGGCATCGACGACCAGCAACGCACCTTCGCACGCGCGTAGGCTACTGCGCACCTCGTAGTTGAAGTCGACGTGTCCAGGCGTATCGATTAGTTGAAGTTGGTACTCTTGACCATCATCGGCGCGGTATTTTAGCCGGACCGACTGTGCTTTGATCGTGATGCCACGCTCGCGCTCAAGATCGAGCTTGTCGAGGAACTGGTTGACACGTTCGCGTTCGGATAGTGCACCGGTGATGTCGAGGATGCGATCGGCAAGCGTACTTTTGCCGTGATCGACATGGGCGATGATCGAAAAATTTCGGATTTTTGACTGGTCTGTCGGCATGCTCAGCGTGTCTCTACGTCGACGTCGTGTTGCGTGGATCTACTCGCGCAACGCAGGGCACGCGGTCTAGCGCGTGCGTCGGCGGCCTACCAGAGTGGCGACGTTTCTGCGCCACGGCAGAGGAGGCTTCGTTGCTGCGGAACCGACCCGCCGGACAACGAAGGCGATCTTCCGAATTTCCTGTGTGTGTTTTTCGGCGTAGCCACGACGCACAACAAGAAACGCTCCACATCTGCGGCGCCTGTCGGCGCAATGGGTCGGCGAAGTAGCAACTACTTTTTGGGACCCGCGGAACTCTTCGGCACCGCATCGACCAAACTCATCTGACCTGGGAGCTCGTGCTCGTAGAACTTGAGAACGAGGTCAATTCCCTCGCGGATGTAAACGGCAACAGGCACCTTCGTGCGACTGTGCAGCAGGTGCAGTCGGTCGTTCTGCTCCGGAGTGATGTAGACGGTCGTCGAAATCTTTTTGCGGGACATCGGCATCGAGCTCCGCTGTAACCTGCCAGCCGTTACAATAGGTTCCACTACACGTGTTGTCAATTGTCATGACTCGGGACATGAAGCCAAAAACGGCAGTAATATCAACATTGTGCATTGCATTTGGCAGAGGTGAAACATGGTAGGCGGCCCCAAGAATTCCTTGGACCCAAGTCAGAGCTACTAGCCGGCCGTGTTTGCTCCAATGCAGGATGCTTTGCGGCTCTCCGACCCGTGCTGCGACATAGGACGGGCGCGAGGCCTGGTCGGGTGTGTCGCGTGGGGCCGGTCAGTCAATTTAGTGCGTCCGAACGCGATGACTCGTCCAGTACGAGAGTCCGGCGTGCCGACGCGCGCGGCCCCGACCAAGAATGAGGAAATGCAGGACCGAGACCCAGGCCTGGTCTAGTATTGGGTCGCCGCCCAACTCGGACCGATCAGGTCATCGTGGTGCGTGGCCAAACGAACGAGGGACATGTGAGGTCGCGGATGCGAATGCAGCGCTTTGAAGGGGAACAGGGAAAGTGGTCCATCGGTTTGGTTGTGCTGGCGGTGCCCTTGGCGCTCGCGATCCTCGGGTGCAGCTCGAGCAGCGGCGTGGGTGTCGGCGACAAAGGGATCGCGACGGCCCGCAGCCGCAGCATTGACCATGAGCCATGCGATTTGGAATCCAAGTCGGCCGAGCGCGTCGATGCTAATGGCGATGGTCGGCCCGATCTATCGATTGTCAAAGATGGAACGACGGAGACCTGTCGCGCAGCCGATCTGGACTTCGATGGGCGAATCGACATGTGGACCTATTTGGACGCATCAGGCAAGCTTCGACGTCGCGAATACGACTACGATCGCGACGGAAACATTGACGAGATCCAGTTGTTCAAGGCAGGGGACCTAGCGGAGAAACATCGAGCCTCGACCCCAGCGAAGCGCTTGGATACCTGGGAGTTTTACGCGGCTGGGCGTCTCGTCCGAGCGGAACGCGATTCGGATGGGGATGGTCGCGTCGATCAGTGGTGGGACTACAAGACGCCGGATTGCCCGGTGATTCGGGCGGATACCGATGGCAATGGCGAGCCAGATCCGAAGTCCGAAGTCGACTACTGTAAGGAGAGTGGCTATAAGCCACCGGAGCAGGCCGTTCCCGCCGCAGCACCGATGCTCCAAAAGGAAACCGAAGGACTACCGACGGAGACGTCGAATCGGCCGGAGCCCACTGACAACGCTCAGCCTGCCGCCAAGTCGAAAGAGGCTAGCAGCCAGAAGGCAGACGCCAGCGGTCAGAGCGCAAAAGAAGGACAACCCAAAGACGCGTCCGCAAAGGCCGGTGGAGCTGGTGGGTCAGCGAAGGGTATGACGAAATGACGATGTCGACGAACTGGGTTTGGCTGGCCCTGTTGATGGCAAGTTGTGGCGGAAGCAAGGCGATGCCCAACATGGTCGCCATGAGTCAGCCTGTTGATGCGACGAATGCCGCCGGTGACGACGCATCGCGTTGTGAGTATCGCGGACGTGCCGATCGCGAAGCAAAGGAGAGTGCGGGCCTTGGTACGATCCGCCCAAATATTCGCCGCGTGTACGCGTTGGTTGGGGAGGGCGATGACCGTCGCCGCGTGCTTTTGTGTCGTGAGGTGGATTCCAATCTCGATGGCACAAAAGACGTGGTCCGTACCTTCAACGACAAGGGCGAGAGCTTACGCGAGTTGGCTGACAGCGACTTCGACGGCAAGATAGACACATGGATTACGTTCGCGCGCGGACGTATGTCGAAGGTCGAGCTCGATTCGAATCGCGACGGAATTCCGGACGAGTTTCGCTACTACGTGCAAGGAAAGCTTGCGCGCCTTCAGCGCGACACGAATCGCGATGGCAAGCCCGATGTTTGGGAGATTTACGAAGACGGCGCGTTGAAGCGAATGGGCTTTGATCTGGACTTCGACGGACACGTTGACCGGTGGGACCGCGACGAAGTGGCGGAACGCGCCGCGCTCGAGCGCGAGGTCCGTGAAGAAGAAAAGCGCAAGCGCGATCAAGCAGCGTCGGAAGCGCAGGCCGAGAAAGATGCCAACGCCCAGCCCGACGGCGGGCCCGTCAAGGGGCACGTGAGCGCAAGAAAGCGTTAGCCAGTTGGCGCAGCAACCTATTGCGAGATTTGGCTAAGTTCGATTATGGCAGAGCGATTGCAGAAAATCCTTGCTCGCGCCGGCATTGCCGCGCGGCGTAAAGCAGAAGAATTCATTCTGGCTGGGCGGGTGCGCGTCGATGGTCGAGTGATTACTGAGCTTGGCACCAAGGCGGATGGCCGTCGGCAACGCATTGAAGTCGACGGCAAACGAATCATCCGAGAGCCGTTGGTCTATGTGCTTTTGCATAAGCCACGTGACATCGTATGCACGGCAAGTGACCCAGAGGGGCGACAGACAGTAACGTCACTGGTGCGAGAGCTGGCACTGCGTCTGGTTCCAGTGGGGCGTCTCGACTACGCGACCAGTGGGGTATTGCTCCTGTCAAACGATGGCGACTTCGCCATGGGTCTTTTGCACCCCAAGCGAGTGGTCAAAAAGGTCTATGTGGCCAAGGTGCAAGGCGTGGTCAGTGACACGGCCCTCGCACGATTCAAAGAATCGATAGTCATCGACGGCAAACCAACTAAGCCAATCAACGTCAGAATCCTTCGCGTCGAGAACCAGAAAACTTGGCTTGAGCTCACGCTCGAGGAGGGGAAAAATAGGCAAATCCGGCGGCTTGGAGAGGCGATTGGCTACCCGGTAATGCGGCTTGTTCGCACGGAGTTCGCTGGGCTAACGATCGAGGGACTGCGTCCCGGCCAATATCGTATGTTGACGAGCGCTGAACTGCGCGATTTACAAAAGGACTACGGTGTACCTCGGCGCATTCGTCCGGCGTCATCCGAAGTGGCAGGAAATGTAGTCCGCGCCTCGTCGAAGGCAGCAGGAGCCGGTCGACCACCGCGAAAGCGCTCCGGGCAGACTCCATATGCCGACGATGCTGGGCGCACGACAACACTTCAATCGGGTGAGCCTCAACGGGCTGCTCGTCAACGGGCAAGCGGAGCTAGAGGATCCAGTGGGTTCTCAGGCAGAGTCCAGTCGGATAGAAAAAACCCTGCTGCGCGCACATACCCTTCCCCAAGAACTGTCTCACCGGCGGCGACGTCCATGCCGTGGTCGAAAACTACGAAGTCCGGCACGAGTGCCGGCAAGCCCAAGACGCGCCACAACCCCGCAGGGCCGTTGCCGCTGACGACGCCAAGCAAGCGCTCGCGCCGGTCTGGGTCCGGGTAGACGAAGGCGACACCCACGTCCGGTTCAGTGAACCTGTGACCGCCAAGTTCGACTGCCCCATCGACGAGTAGAATGGGGAGCTTGTTAGCGATGGTGGCCAGCTGCTGGTGGTCGCGTGGAGTGCCAACGTAGATGACTCGCGTTAGTGGCGACGCTGCGGGGGTGAAGTCCCGATCTGCAGTGATTGGAATCGAAACCGTGACGCCTGCACGCGGCTCAACCAAGCGCCGCGCAATTTCGCGATTGAGTGACGTTGTTGAAGGATCGAGTGTCCCGTAAACGACGGCGAGTGGTTGATTCCAGAGTTCGGACCAGGGACCCTCTGCGGGGGCCCTATGGACCGCAGCTGGTGCCGCAAGCAAGCGCCACTGACTCGCGACTTTGCCGAAGTGTCTTGGTGTCTTCGGTTCGATCGAAATCGACGTTCCGTCGATCGTGACGCGCAATAGAGCGCTCTCGTCGAGGTGGCGTGATGTGCCAACGAGAAAGCTGGAGACTCCACTCGAACTTACTTCGACCTCGTGTGGCGAAACGATTCGAGCGTCAAGCCGCCCGGGCTTCTCTGCGCCTTCCAATTGGGTCAGCGCGAGCCAGAATTTCTGGCCTTGTGCAACGGACGCACTTGCCATGACCACGTGCTCCGGGTCTGAGTCCTTGCGCCACTGGGTCAACCAAGGGTATAGACCAGCTTGGCCGTACGTCTTTTTCCAGACGGCATGCCCCAGATCGGGCCAATCTTCTGTGAGGTTGTAGCCAAGAGCGCGATAGCGCAGCGTCAACGACTTCGAGTTTTCGAGTGGCCGATCTTTTAGGCCATGGGCGACGTATAAGGGGATATCGTTGCCAGACTCAGCCATACTCGCGGGCGAGAATCGGTGCATTAGACGCTTCTCCCACGGTCGTAGCGGCTTGTTGGCGGTGTCGCGACGCACGAAGTAGCTGTGGTAGCCGCAGAGCGGAGCCGCAGCAGAAAAGCGCTCAGAATGTCGGAAGGCAATTTCTGTAGTGCCAGTGCCTCCCATCGATACGCCCGTAATACTGATTCGAGCAGTATCGACGGGGTAGGTTCTGGTAGCCCAATCGATGGCGTCGAGTACTGCGTGTTCACCGGCGCCGCGATAGAAGGTGTTACCGTAGGCATCGGGTGCCAAAACGAATCCATCGACTAGGCTTTTGTACTTCGGATTCTGGCTGTCGAGAAAGGCGTCTAGAATTCGCCGGGAATTGCCGTTGTAGCCATGTAACACGACGACCAGGGCTCGCCGTTTGTCAGGGGCGGCTGCGAAATCCGCAGGGACGTAGGTAAGCACTGAGGTGGGGCGACCGTCGTAGGGCGACCGGACGTAAGCATCGACGAACCCCAGGCTCAGTAGGGGATTTTTACCGAGTTCGAGTTGTTCACACAATGCGTTGAGTCGGTCGACGGCTTCCTTCAGCGTGTGCGGGTCGGGTTGGAGCATGCGCGTTGCCACTTCGTTCGTCGCAGCTTCGAGAGTCGCGCCAAGATCGTCTTGTGACGAGGTGGAGGCGTGTATTACTAGCGGATTGGATTGAGCCGCGTAGCCTCGTTCGAGACTCGAAACGGCACTCAACGTCAGCTGCAGCTTGCGCGAGACGCGGATCCGGCCTAGGTCCACCACTAGCGTTGAGGTCTGCTCCGAAGTCAAGGCGTCGAGTGGCCCGAGGTGTACCCTGAACGGTTCGGTATTTCGGGTTGCTGCCGCGAACGAGCCGGGGCTCCATCGATGACGTTCGGCACCTTGAAGCTCGATAGTGACTGGAAGTTCGTTTGCGGGAAGACTAGCGGGGAAAGCCAAATCGACGTCCAGCGTTGGCGCTAGCGCTTGTCGCCGAATACGCAAAGTGGTCTCCAACGACAGCTCAAGCAGGCGGCGTTCACTAATATCTCCGGGCAAGTAAAGTTGCGCGCCAAGGGGTGCTTGGTTGGACTTTCGGTCCCGCAACAAAACGCTGAACGTGCTCCGGTTCGAAGCGCGTTCGAGTCCTAGCCAAAGGGGATGAAACCCAACGCCAAGGGACAGCGCAATCGGTACGAAGCCGTGTCCACGCGGTGTCGGCTGGTCGCGCTTGTAGCCCCACCGTCCGTCGATGGAGACTCGGACTTTGCCGTCGGCTCCCACAAGCAGCCAACCATCGAATGGCTCCTCCAGGTAGAGCCAAATTCCGACAACGCTTGCAAGTGGCGTATTGGGGGCGGCACGGAGGAGCTCGCCCCAGTCGAAATCGCCGTTGGTGTTGCCAATCGTACTCCAGCTGGCACCCGGACAAGCCGCCTGGTACCCCGGCTGAATCGTCGGCGACATGCCGCTAAGCAATTCACATGGGCCACCAAGCAGCCAAGCGCCAATTGCTCCGTTGGGTGCCAGTGCAACGTGGCTCGTGTTCCGCTTGTCTGGGATGGCCGAGAGGTTTGACGTGAAAAGTTGTGCGGAAAAAAAGAGGGAAACTATTCCCGGCCAACGACGCCAGAACACTCTAGCCTGGCTGACCGTGGGCTAGGGTCTTCGGGCCTTCACGGAACATGATCGACACCTTCTGCGGATCGACTACGTCCAAAACGTAGCCGTCGCCGAACTTCGGATGCGAGACCAGTTCTCCAAGTGCGAAGCGACGCGTCATGCTGTAGCGGGTGAACGAAGATACGGACTGACCGAGTACGCGCGAGTCCCACTCGTTGGCCTTGGCTGGTGCTTTGTGGCTTGCCGCCGAGGTTCGGGTCGGAGTCGCCGCGGAGCCGGAGCGTCCAACTTGAGAAATCGATCCGTCGGCGAGCCGCTTGACGGGCGCAATCGATTGGGTTCCCGGTGCCTTCTTCAGGTAGCGGTGTTCCGAACCGCAAGTCATGCAAATGACTCGAGCCGGGGTGCTGCGTACCAGCGCAACGATGCGATGCCCCAAGGGCATTTTGCATTTTGTACACCACGCATCGATCTCGCTGCCAGCCGTCAATGGTTTCACTTATTTCTCTCCTGTTCGGCCGCGGAACCCTCGGTTGGGGCTGGAGGACTCGATGGCCGTCGCGTTAGGTCGGCATGCGGTAGTGACGAATCCTGATCCGTCACTGCATGGTCGTTCGTGGGGTCCAATTCGGTGGAAATACCAACATTCGTTTTTACTTCCGGTCGCAGTCGACCAGATGTTGGAGCGCTGGGAACGAATCGAATTTGGGTCTTCACTTCGAGTGTCAACCCAGACAATAGCTTCGTCAGTTCGTCCGCCAGCGAAGCGCGTTCGAGAAACTCGCGTAACTCCCGCGCCAGGACGCGGGCAACGTCTCGCTTGGTTTCGTCGAGTTGAGATAAGAGCAGAACGATCGCCTCGCGAGGCAATTTCATCTCGGAGATCAACTGGCGCAAGCTCTCCGGGCCCTCAGAGAGTTTCTCGACACCGACGTCCAGAAGTCTTTTGACGAGCTCGGGAACGATTCTTTCCAAACGACTTCGTTCACGTTCGTCTCGTTCGCGGGGAGGCGAAGCATCACTCGACACAGGGCGCAACGTTACCCGGGTAGCCCCGGGAGTCAAACTGCGAGCGAGATTGCTCTCGCGGCAGGGTCAAATGAGTTGGGAGTCACGGCTATCTTGGCGATTAGACGCGCGCGGCAACGATCGATTCAGTGCCACTGTTTGCTGGTTTGACCGGCCGAGAGGGCGATTGTCTCGCGCTCGCAGTGATTCGTCGCCGTGCGCCAGACTCTTCGGTTGGCACGTACAAGGGTCGGAGGCTGCTTGCCCCAAATCGCAAAACAGCCTTTGACTGCCCCGAAGACAGGGCCCCGATTGGGGCCCAGCTGCTAAGGTCCCGCGCATGCATGCAGCACACGCCGAACGTCGACGGAAATTGATGGAGAGCATGGGGCAAGCGGTATTCCTCCAGTTTTCAGCGCCCGTGACCTGTCGCAACAACGACGTGGAAAACGAGTATCGCCAGGACTCGGATTTCTTCTACCTGACAGGGCTCGATGAACCAGACAGCGTCCTCGTGCTGACGGCCAATGCCGAAAAGCCGTTCGTGCTCTTCGTGCGCCCGCGTGATGACGAACGGGAGACCTGGGATGGCGAGCGAGTTGGTGTCGATGGCGCAGTAACCCGATACGGGGCCGACGTAGCCTACCCGATCGACGAGTTGTCGACTCGGTTGGTCGAGCTGCTGAAGGGTCAGAACCGTCTGCATTTTGCCATTGGACGTAACCAGAAGAACGATGCGCTGGTGCTCGGTGTGCTCGGGCAGTTACGTGAACGTGTGCGCAGAGGAGAGGTGGGGCCCACCGAAATCGTTGAACCTTCCACTTTGCTGCACGAGATGCGGCTCATCAAGAGCGAGACCGAAATTGATGCGGTGAGGCGGGCTATCAAAATTACTGGCAATGGTTACCGTGCACTGTGGGGTCAGACCCGACCGGGCATGGCCGAGTACGAGCTTGAGGCCACGTTGCGAAGCGAGTTTCGGCGGCAAGGTTCGGAGCGTTGCGCGTTCCCACCGATCGTGGCGTCGGGGCGCAATGGCCGAATCCTTCATCATCGGCGCAACGATCGTGTCATCGGTGACGGGGAACTCATCGTCGTCGATTCTGGTGCCGAGTACGACTATTTTGCTGCGGACATTACCCGGACATTTCCCAGCAACGGCAAGTTCACGCCGATCCAGCGGCGCGCTTACGAGGTCGTCCTGCGCGCGCAAGAAATTGCTATATCGACGGCGGTATTGGGCGCCACGATCGACGACGTCCACTTGGCCGCGGTGCGGGAAATCTGCGCGGGCCTCATTGAGCTAGCGATCTTGACTGGCTCGGTAGAGGACGCGCTCGAGTCCGGATCTTACAAGAAGTACTACATGCATCGTACGAGCCATTGGTTGGGAATGGACGTTCACGACGTAGGTGTCTATCACCAGGGCGGAAACCCGAGGCCACTCGTCGCAGCAATGGTGCTCACCGTAGAGCCCGGGCTCTACTTCGCCGCCCATGACGCCGCCGTTCCAGTTGGTCTCAAGGACACGGGCATTCGCATCGAAGACGATATCGTGGTGACCGACCGCGGCCCAGTCGTCTTGAGTGCCGGCATCGCGAAGACTATCGATGAAATCGAGCACGCGATGGCACTTGGGCGTTCACATTCAGGGGCCAAGTGATCCCGTACATTCAGATCCCGGATTGGACAATCGTTGCCGCCAACGCGTTCGGTCATGGGCGGCCCAGTTCGCCGATTGCGATTCATCCTTTCGGTACGCTCGTGGCTTGCGCCGTCGTGTTGGGCGGCTGGCTCAGTCTACGGCAAGCTCGGCGCGTCGGGGTTGCGTCGGCACCGATAATTGACTTCTTGTATTGGATTTCGATCGGCGGCTTTCTCGGGGGGCACGTTTTCGACGTCCTCATGTACCACCCGGCGCTCTTGCTCGAAGACCCATTGTCCCTTTTCAACATTGCGAGTGGGCAATCGAGTTTCGGCGGCTTTGCAGGGGCGACGCTCGGTGCCTTGTTGTGGCGTCGGATCCGTCGTCGGCCGCTTGGTCCCGTCGCGGAAGTGATCGCTAGTTCATATCCCGCAGTGTGGGTGGTTGGCCGACTTGGTTGCTCCGTCGCTCACGACCACCCGGGTCTTCGTTCCGAGCTCTGGTTTGCGGTGGCCTATCCGGGGGGCGGCAGGTTTGACCTCGGGTTGCTCGAAGCCATTCTTGTAGTCCCGCTAGCCGTAGCCGCTATCTATTTGCGGCGACGGCCGCGTGCGCCGGGGTACTTCGTGGCGCTGATGTGCCTCTATTACGCGCCACTCCGGTTTCTGCTCGATTTCCTTCGCGCGCGCGACCTTGTTTCCTCAGATGCTAGGTACCTGGGCCTTACCCCTGCCCAGTGGGCGGCGATGCTGCTTTTTGGGGTTGGGTTGCATTTTTCGTCGCACGCACGAACGTTTGGCACTCGACGGAGCGACGCAGGGCAAGCGGCTTAGTGGCAGGTTGGGGGCGGAGTTGGGGGCGGAGTTGGGGGCGGAGTTGGGGGCGGAGCGGGGGGCACCGGTCGCTGGAGGGCGAGCAATGCCAGCATTGTTGTAGCGACGGCTTGACGTTGTTGCGTGACAAGTTATCGTGTTGGAAAGACGCTCCAAGCCGCAGTCAAGGTCGGGGAGTGCTGTTCGGGTGGCTTCTGGGAATCGGTAATGACGACTGAGGACGCACGCAAGTTATTCGTGGCGGGGCTTCCAGAGTCGATGACTGAAGATGTGCTGCGCCAGTTGTTCGAGGCGACGGGCAGCCAGGTCGTCGAAGTGAGTTTGCCAAGAGATCGCGCCACAGGGCGCCCGCGGGGCTTTGGTTTTGTGACCCTTCAGACCGTTGAACAGGCAGAGAGGGCTCGCTCCGCGCTTGACGGAAGTGTGCAGGTGGGACGAGCGATCTCGGTTCGGTCCTTTCAGGGCGCAAACGCGCGTAGGGAACCAAGAACCGATACGGTGACGTCGAGTCCTCCCGAGGATCGCACGCTGTATGTGGGCAACCTACCGTACGACGCTTCGGCAGAAGAGGTGGAACAAGTTTTGGAACGGGCTGGTGTGGCACCGGTAATTCGTGTGCACATGCCCGTTGGACCTGATGGTCGCCCTCGAGGTTTTGGCTTCGTGACTCTCGCTAGTCCGGAAGCCGTGCTCCAAGCAATACCCGCAGTGCAGAATGCTGAGCTGCGTGGTCGCCGAGTCATGGTGAAAGTCGCCCATCCGCGCGGGGCACCGCCTCGAGGCCCAGTTGCGGGCGCATCACCAATCTCGCCAGCTGCCCGTCCTGGGTTGCGGCCCGATACCGCCAGTTACGCGGGGTACAGCGAGCCACCGCCACCGCCCAGGGCTTTTCGGGAGCCTCAACCATCTGCGGAGTTCGAAGAAGAGGAAGACCCAGAGACTGGTGCAGCGCGTGCGAGCACGAAGACCAAGCCGATCGTGGCGGCGAAGGGCGCAAAGGCTGGCAAGGCTGCGCCGAAGAAGGGCCGAGGCGAGCGGGCAGCGGATGACCATCGCAGCCGTGGCGGTGGCGCTTCGTGGCAGCGGTGGGAAGATTGGGACGACGACTAGCGCGTTGGCACGACGCCGAATACTCCATCAAACGGCCGGTCTCCTGATGGATCGTCCGCAAATTTGGCGAACGGCTTATTGTGCGGTGAACGACCTTGCGCTTGTCGGATCCGTCCCCAAGCGCTTCGACTGCCCTTCACTTTCCTTTTTAGCTGTAATATTTCGTTAATACGTCTCCGTCGGTATGGAAACATCACGAATGATGAGCAGGGCCGATTGCACTATGTCGCGAGGGCATGCTAGGAACAGTGTCTGGAGTCGGCCAGGTGTCCTAGAGTTTCGTGGGTTTCCACTTTCGGGGCCGGGACAGTTGGTACTTCGACCGAACGTCTGAGGACTAATGATCTTCGACTGGCTCTATGGTCTGTTCTCAAACGACCTTGCCATCGATCTTGGCACGGCGACGACCCTCATTTACGTGAAAGGGAAGGGGATTGTCAGCTGTGAACCATCGGTAGTGGCTGTGCAGCGCGATGCGCGTGGTGACAAGCGCGTTCTCGCAGTTGGTCGTGAAGCCAAAGAGATGTTGGGGCGCACCCCGGGCAACATTCAGGCAATTCGACCGCTAAGGGATGGCGTCATTGCCGACTTCGAAATAACCGAAGCCATGCTGCGGTATTTCATCGCGCGTGCTCACAATCGCCGACGTTTGGTCAAACCTCGCATCATTATTTGCGTGCCGTTTGGGATTACTGAGGTCGAAAAGCGTGCGGTGAAGGAAAGCGCGGAAAGCGCTGGCGCTCGGGAGGTGTATCTCATCGAAGAGCCGATGGCTGCCGCGATTGGGGCTGGACTTCCGATCACCGAGCCGAGTGGTAATATGGTTGTGGATATTGGAGGCGGAACTACTGAGGTCGCGGTCATCTCGCTTGCCGGCATTGTCTATTCCCAGAGCGTGCGCGTCGGCGGTGACAAGATGGATGATGCCATCGTCGCGTACATGAAGCGCAAGTACAACCTTGCAATCGGTGAGCAGACGGCGGAGCGAATCAAGATTAGTATCGGCAACGCGTACCCGCTTGACCAGCAGTTGACGCTTGAGGTCAAGGGACGCGACATGGTCGCTGGAATTCCGAAAACGGTCGTCGTCAACTCGGACGAAATTCGAGAGGCCCTTGCGGAGCCTACGAATGCGATCGTTGAGGCGGTGCTCCTTGCTCTCGAGCGCACGCCACCGGAGCTTGCGGCAGATATCGTGGACAAGGGAGTAGTTCTGACCGGCGGCGGCGCGCTGTTGAAGAACTTGGACGTGTTACTTCGTGAAGAGACTGGCCTGCCGGTCATGGTCAGCGATGACCCGATCAGTGCGGTGGTATTGGGTAGTGGAAAGGCCCTCGACCACATCGAACTGCTCAAGGAAGTCACGATCGGATAGTTCCGCCTTGAGCTACGCTAGCCTCCGCGCGACGACTTGGATTTCTTGGTTCGACCGCGCGGACGTGCTGCGTGGGTCCATTCATCGGTTTGGCAGTTCAGGCAGACAGCTTTGATCCCTCTTAGGCGCTATAGAGACGTTGTAATTGTCGTGCTGCTACTGGCAGTGCCGTTCTTCTTTTTGCGCGCCAGCATTCGGCGGCCCGCCGACCTCAACGTGGTAGATCGCGCGATTATGCGCATTGCCGCGCCTCTTCAGTATGGTGCCTCTAGCGTAGCGCGAACAATCTCGGCGCTGATCGGCGAGTACGTCTACCTCGTGGACGTCAAGGCTGACAACAACCGCCTCGCCTACGACAACGCGAGGTTGCGTAGCCAAGTGCGCGAGATGTTGGGCCTCGAAGCGGAGAATCGACGGCTCAAGCGCTTGCTGGGTCTGCGCGAAACCATCGCTGAGGAGACAGCCAGTGCTGTCGTGGTTGGCAAGGATACCATGGAGTACTTCCGGGTTGCCGAAATGATGCTCGACAATCCCGGTGTCGTCGTGCGCACCAATATGCCGGTCATCTCCCTAGAGGGTGTAGTGGGCGTGGTTCTGCGGACGTCTGGTGACAAGATCAGCGTGCAACTCAGTGTTGATAGCGGTTTTGGCGTCGACGTCATGGTTGAGCGGACCAAGGCTCGAGGCTTCGTACGTGGCGTCGGGGATCCTCGTCGCTACGCAGTGCGCGTTGAGTACGTACAGCGCACGGACGAAGTCGATGTTGGTGATTTTCTGGTAACCAGCGGTGTCGGTTGTCGATTTCCTGGGGGAATTCCGGTTGCCCGCGTGACCAAGGTCACTAAAGGCAATTTCGGCATCTACCAAGAGGTGGAGGCAGTGCCGACCGTAGATTTCTCGCGGCTCGAGGAGGTGCTGATCGTGCTGAGCGATCCGAAGGACTGCGCCCCCACAGGTCGGCGACGGGCTCGCCCGACGAAATGAGGGGCCATGCGGAATGTTACTTTCCTCACCGTTGGCTTGTTCCTCATCTTGGTGCAGTCAAATCTACATCATGCGATGGCGTTTCTTCCTTTGATTGGCGTTACACCGAGTCTCGTCATGCCGCTGGTTGTTTTCCTGGGTGTGCATGAGCACTCGATGACACGTGGTGCCATTCTCGCGTTCATTCTTGGATACCTGCTGGATGTGCTTTCCGGGGCGCCGGTTGGGTTCTTCACTTTCGTACACGTATCGTGTTGGTGGATGGCCCGAGTAGCGGGTGTTCGTCTGACTGCGCAGACTTGGCTGACCCGGGTTTCCCTCGGATTCGTGTTTTCGGTAGTTGAATCGGCGATTACCTTGATTCTGCTAGCGGTATTTGGCAGCGATACGCGACGCCCCGTCGAGTTAGCCGCCGTCGTCGTTCCTCACGCGTTTTCGACGGCGCTCATGGCTCCGATCGTGTTTAGGATCGCGCAGAGGTTGCAGCAGTCTGGTTTGCCCAGCGGTGGCGCGACAGAAAGTGGGATGCGATGAGCATTCTCGTTCAACGTTCGGACGTCGGCGAGTTTAGACGTCGCTACCGTTGGATGGTGCTGGGCTGCCTAGCGCTTTTCTTGATGCTATTCGGTCGCTTGGTGTTGCTTCAAGTCATTCAGGGTGACATTCATCGGGGGCAGGCACGCCGCAATATCGTCAGGGAGGTTAAACTTGCAACCCGTCGAGGTGTCATCCGTGATGCCGAGGGGCGTGTGCTCGCGTCGAACCGACCATCTTACAACGTATACGTGGTGCCATCTCAAGTAGATCTCGAGCGAACATGGCCGCGAGTCGTGCAACTACTTGGCGCGGAACCAGCCCAAGCGGCGGTGTTGAAGAAGCGCATTACTGACTCTGCCAGCGATGAACGCCGCAAGGATCAACAAGTGCTTTTGTCGGTCGACGTAGACCGAGATGTCGTGGCGATGCTGGAGACACATGAGACTGAGCTCCCAGGCGTCGAGGTTGTGCCCGTTCCTGTCCGCAGTTATCCCTACGGCGAAGTGTCGGCGCACCTAATCGGGTTTATGCGGGAGGTTGACGGGGAGGACCTAACGGATTTGGACAGTCGGGGATATCGCCCTGGGGATCGTCTCGGGGCGGTTGGCATCGAGCGGCGATGGGAGTCGTACCTCCGTGGAAAGCGCGGTACTCGGAAGACAATTCGGGCAATGAGACGCATGGTGCATCGGGAGGAATTGGAAGGTAAATACCTCGATGAACCGCGTTTGATCAGTCCAGTCCCGGGTCGGGATATTTCACTTACTATCGATGTTGAGCTTCAGCAGTCAGTAGAGCGAGCAATGCGCGGACAGCTTGCCGGAGCCGTCGTAGTCGTCGATGTGCGCACCGGTAGGTTGCTTGCTGCTACGTCCAAACCAACCTACGACCCTGGCGTACTGTCCGGCGGCAGAGGAACCGACGCTACGCGAGAAGCATTTCGGCGGCTTTACGCAGATCCGCTCAAGCCCATGCTCGACAAGACAATATCTGCCGCGTACCCGCCAGGGTCGACCTTCAAGCCGTTTACCGCCCTGGCGGCGCTTGAGGAGGGGGTTGTTGATGCTGCAACCGAGGCCGATTGTCGCGGTGGATATGAGTATGGTCGACGGTTCTTTCGTTGCACGGGAGTTCATCGTCGCGTGCGTCTTCACGAAGCCCTCGTACAGTCGTGCAACACCTTCTTCTACGCAATCGGTGCGCACGAACGGATGCAAATCGATCGACTGGCGAAAGTGGGTCTCGCCTTCGGCCTGGGCAACAAGACGGGGATCGGAACGAACCCTGAAGCCCGTGGTCGTATGCCCACGCGTTCGTGGTACGCTCGACGCTACAAGGGCGCGTTTCGCGGTGGGTTCACGCTGCTTGCGGCAATCGGGCAGGGGGCTGCGACGGTCAATGTCTTGCAGCTGGGGCTTGCCTATGCGGCATTGGCCAACGGGGGGACGCTCTTTCAACCGCAAGTAGTACGAAGTATCGAGACGAGCGACGGCACGGTGGTCCAGGAATTCCCTCCAAGGGTAAAACGCATCGTGTCGATTGATCCGGGCCATTTGGCCATGATCAAGTCAGGTCTGCACGGTGTGGTGACCGAACGCGAGGGGACGGCGCACGCTGAAACCGTCGCGGGCGCCGACATGGCGGGAAAAACGGGAACGGCTCAGGTCAGTCATGTGACTCCCCGTGGCGTCGACCCGAGCAAGGTTTGGTATTTCAATCGTGATCACGCACTGTTCGCGGGATACGCCCCTTCTGGCACGCCCGAGATTGCGATCGCGGTCCTGGTCGAACACGGCGGCGGCGGGGGAAAGAACGCCGTCCCCATCGCCAGTCGCATCGTTCGCGATTGGCTCAAGATGCGCGATCGCCAGCGTAGCGCCAGTGCCGGGGCGCGCGAGTCGGACAAATCTGAGGAAGGAAGCTAGTGGTACAAGCGAGTCGAATCTCCTTCCGTAGCGGACCGCAGATTGACATGCTGCTGCTCCTATGCTGCGTTACCATCGCCTCTTTCGGCTTGGTGAACCTGTACAGCGCAACCAGCGTGTACATCGAGGCCGGGAAACGCTCGGGCTTGGCAGACATCTACGTTTCTCAGGTTTATTGGATCGTTGTTGGCGGCTTGTTGGCAATTCTGGCGGCTGCCATCGACTATCGTCATTTGGAACGGCTAGCGTACGTTTTCTATCTTGGTGGTTTGATTGCCTTACTCTTGGTCTTGGTACTGGGGCCCGGCATCCGCGGATCAACGCGGTGGATTCAGGTTGGCAGTTTCAACTTTCAGCCCAGCGAGTTCATCAAAATCCTGTTGATCATCGTCTTGTCGAAGTACTTACATAACGATCCAAGAATGGAGCCAAGGCGGTGGGTCGATTTGACCGTACCAATACTACTGACTGCCATTCCCGCGGCGCTGGTAATGGCACAACCAGATCTCGGAACTGCCATGATTTACGTGCTGACCGCCGTCAGCATCGTCGCGATGTTGCGGATCCGCGGGGCGAGTCTGGTTTGGGGCTTCATCTTTTGCGCTACGGTCGTTCCGGTTTCGTGGAAGTGGGTACTACGAGACTACCAAAAAGCGCGCATAACGAGTTTCCTCGATCCAGAGCATGACGTCACAGGCTCGGGCTGGCACGCTCTGCAGTCTCGGACGGCCATTGGCAACGGCGGTCTTACGGGCCACGGTTACATGCAGGGGACGCAGAACCAATTTGGGTTTCTCCCGGACCAATTCTCCGATTTCCCGTTTGCTGTATTTGCCGAAGATTGGGGACTTCTGGGCTGCACGCTGCTACTTGGGCTCTACTGTCTGCTGTGCATCTGGTCGATCCACATCGCCTCTCAAGCCAAGGACCGATTTGGTGCCGCACTCGCCATTGGCGTTGGCGCAATGATCTTCTGGCACGTCTTTTTCAACATGGGCATGGCCATGGGCCTCTTGCCGGTTGTCGGGATCACATTGCCACTTTTTTCCTACGGTGGTTCCAGTGTCTTGACCTCGATGGTCGGACTCGGGTTGCTGATGAACGTATCAATGCGACGCTAGACTCAATGTCCAAACCGCTCTAGGGCAGACTCAAATTCGGCCACGGTCAACTCTGCTGCGACATGGCCCCCCGAGTCAGTCTATGAGTCGAGTCGGAAGAGCTCGTCGACGTCGTCGCGCGTGAGGCGTTTGGCTCCGCCGGTATCTTCAGTGAGCACGCTTGCGACGAGTTCTCGTTTTTTCTGCTTCAGCTGCAAGATCTTTTCCTCAATGGTACCAGCCGCTACGAGCCGATAAACGGAGACGACTTTGTTTTGGCCAATACGGTGGGCTCGGTCCGATGCCTGGTCTTCAACTGCTGGGTTCCACCACGGATCGAAATGGATCACAGTGTCGGCTGCCGTCAAGTTGAGGCCAGTCCCACCTGCCTTCAGACTAATGAGGAAGGCAGTGACCGTCGGATCCTCCTGGAAACGCACAATCCGCTCGCTTCGATCTGTTGTGCTTCCATCGAGGTACTCGTAACGGATCTCGTCCTCGTCCAGCGCGGCGCGGATGAGTTTGAGCATGGAGACGAACTGGCTGAAAATAAGCACCTTGTGTCCACCCGAGTTGACTTCCTCGACGAGTTCACGGAGTGCCGCAAGTTTGCCGCTATCGTCGTGGTCGAACTCCTTCGGTAGACCAAGAAGACGAGGATCGCATGCCGCTTGTCGCAACTTGGTCAAGCCGGCAAGGATATGGAGCTGACTCTTGGCAACGCCTTGACGCTCCACTTCGCCCATGACTTGAGCGCGCACCTCACGCAGAACCTGAAGATAGATTGCCTTCTGACCTGGCGCCAAATCGACAATCTTGTCGACTTCAAGTTTCGGTGGGAGATCCTTGAGGACTTCGAGCTTTGTGCGCCGGAGAATGAATGGGTGAATGACCGAGCGCAGTCGAGCGGCAGCCTTTGAGTCACCTTGATCGATGGGGCGGCCGAAACGCTCCTCGAATTTGGGAAGCGATCCCAACAAGCCCGGACTCACGAAGGAAAATATGCTCCAGATTTCGCTCAGGCGATTCTCGATCGGGGTGCCGGTGAGTGCCAAGCGTCGCAGTGCGGGCAACTCTTTCGCGGCCTGAGCGGTTGCGCTCATCGGGTTCTTGATATTCTGCGCCTCGTCAAGAATTGCGTAGTCGAGCCGTAACTCCTTGAGCAGGTCGATGTCGCGACGCAACAGGGCGTAAGACGTAATGATGACATTGGCCTCATCCAGTTCGCGGCGATTATCCTTGCGTCCAGCGCCATGCCAGAGGGCAGTGGTCAACGATGGTGCAAAACGTTCGATTTCGCGCACCCAATTCATGACGACGCTCGTCGGCGCAACGATGAGCACTCGCAGTGACTCTTCCTTCTGTTCCTGCTTTAGCGAAAGCAGCAGCGCAAGCGTCTCGATGGTCTTGCCGAGACCCATGTCGTCGGCAAGGACGCCTCCTGATGAAATTTCATGGATGAAGCGAAGCCATGAGTAGCCCTGTTCTTGGTATGGACGCAGCGTGGCTTTGAGATTACGTGGCTTCTTTGCCGGCTTGATCGATTCGATGTCCGAAAGCTTTCCGAAAAGCTGTCTTGCGGCTGCGGTTACGACGGAATCGTCAGCTTGTGCAAGGAGCTCTTGAACGCGTCCGGCTTGCGAAAGTGGGATCCGCCCCGCCTTGTTTGTCGCAGTGATCAATTCGACTTCGCGGTCGAGGAGCTGCTGCACGCGGTCGGCGTCGAGTGGAGCAAAGGTGTTGTCGGAGAGGCGAACGTACTTTTTGCCTTCTCGCAGGCAACGTTCGATCTCAGTTCGATCGACACCGACGCCATCCGCTTCCCAGACAATCTTTACTGCAAGCCAATCGACGCCGCTCGAAACGCGCGCTTGCATGGTAACCGTTGCGTTGCGCACTTCGGTGGCGACAAATTCCTCGGGAATATACAAGCGCCACGTTTTTGGGATCCGGGGGATTCCGTCAGACCAGAATTTGATGGCGCGCTCACCGGTGGCGTGAAATGACTCGCCACTTTCTTCGGCAATCAGGCCGGCATCGAGAAGGACTTGCACGGCTTGTTGTTGGGCGGCGATGTCGCACCGGATGCAACGCGCACGCTTGTATCCCTCGGCCGGCGGAAAGAGAAGGACGGGAGGAGAGATCCCGTCGGCGCGAACCTCGACCTCAGTTTCCCCGTAGAGGGCGCGCAAGGTGGCGGAAGCGTCGGTGAGGTTTCCTCCAGCCCGAAGAATGAATTTGGGCTGAAAGTCAATGACGTCGGCAACTTGTGAAAGATCGGGTAGGTCTGCCCCGATTTCTCCAGCAACGCGCGGCAATCCTGAGGTGATGACCGAGATCAGTTCGCCTGCAGGTTCCGCGATTGTGGGGCTTCGGAGAAATCGACGCAATGACGCAGGCGAGACTCGTCGATCGACAGGACGCGCAATTCCTTCGTTAGTGTCAACGTGCCAACATGGTGCGCCCTCGAACCAACCGCCTGCCGAAAGGGCAAAGCGTCGACCGTTGCCTGGTCGTTCGAACGTAATCTTCGCGATGATCGTGTCTGCACCAACCATCTCGAGCTCAAACCTCGGTCGAAGCACCTCGTCGGTAAAGCGAAGCTGCATTAGTGCGGGTTCGAGCAACACTCGGCGATCGCGTAGAAGTGGAATGAGCTCGGCGGCGTCCTCACCGCGGATATCAACGGCGGGGTGGCGAGGGTTGCCGCTCTCGAATCGAGCTAAAATGCGCAAAGCGTCCCGGTCGGGGGTGGGATGCAGCGACTGCCAGCCGAGGGCAACGCTTGGCAGCAACGGGAGTCGCGCATCAGTATCGAGCACCGTGACGGTCAGTGCGCCGGAACGGACGTGGATGCGAAACTCAAGATCGAGCGATCGGGAGGGGCCCGGTGGGGGAAGCCAGGCCCCAATCCCTGTAGAGCGGGCGCTGACATCGGCGGTTGGCGCCGCAGAAGTTCCGTGTTGCAGCGGCGCCGGTTGGACTGGTCCGCGGCGACGACGATCGCGGCGACGATTGCCCTTGTCGCTCTGCTGCTGGTGGTTCTGCTGCTGGTGGTTCTGCTGCTGGTGGTTCTGCTGCTGGTGGTTCTGCTGCTGCGTGGGCGCCGCCAGATTGGCTGGATTTGTTCCAGACTGCGGCTCGCGACGTGGCAGCTTTGACCTTGCTTGATTTCGCACCGTGATGAGGAGCGCGGCAACGTGTTTGCAGTGCTGGTTCGTCTTCTGAAACGCTGGGCACGTGCAGGTAGACGTAATTCCCTCGCCACCCAAGCGGATGGTTACTTCGTAAGGATCCGGAGCTGAG
>Ga0302321_100000482_pt1 | contig 34485 bp, 25 predicted proteins | sample Fen_T0_1_FD_202505 | JGI IMG/M metagenome (GOLD analysis project Ga0302321, IMG submission 202505) | Peat permafrost microbial communities from Stordalen Mire near Abisko, Sweden - Fen_T0_1 | ecosystem: Environmental > Terrestrial > Soil > Wetlands > Permafrost | place: Sweden: Abisko... | reverse complement strand
ACCGGTTCATCGCGATCGATGGTGCGGCCCATCGGGGCGATCCCCCTGAGCTGCTCAGAGGGTCCCTCCAGGCTTGACGCTCAGGTGAGCGTCGGCCGGGCGATGCGGCGAGGACGGTGCCTCCACAGCGCTCCTGAAGGTGCGCGAGCCCTGGCCAGTACACGCAGCTTGTCGTTGGCACAGAGGGGGGCGACCCGAGGGGGTCCAGGCGGCTTTGGATTTAGCGAGCTTTGGTCCAGGTGTCCATCCAGGCCAGCACCTCGTCGTGCCACAGCTTGGAGTTCTGCGGCTTCAGGACCCAGTGGCCCTCGTCGGGGAAGTACAGAAACCGGCTCGGGATCGCCTTGCGCTGGAGCGCCGTGAACGTCGCCATGCCCTGGGTATCGACCACGCGGTAGTCCATGCCGCCGTGGATCACCAGGGTCGGCGTCTTCCAGTTCTTCACGAAGTCGATCGGGTTGTGCTTGGTGTAGCCCTCGGGCTTCTCCCACGGCAGGCCGCCGTGCTCCCACTCGGGGAACCACAGCTCCTCGGTGTTGTAGTACGCGATCCGCTCGTCGAGGTTACCGTCGTGACAGATCAGCGCCTTGAACCGATCGGTGTGGCCGTTGACCCAGTTGATCATGAAGCCGCCGTACGACGCGCCGAGCGCGACCATCCGCGACCTGTCGAGCCAGCTGTACTTCTCGAGCGCCGCGTCGAGCCCCATCATCAGGTCGTCGTAGGGTGCGCCGCCCCAGTCACCGCTGATCGCATCGGTGAACGCCTGGCCGTAGCCGGTCGAGCCGTGGAAATCGATCATGACGACGGCGTAGCCGTGGCCGGCGTAGACCTCGGCGTTCCACCGGTAGTGGAAGTGATCGCCGAAGCTGCCCTGCGGGCCGCCGTGGATGAGGAACGCGACCGGGACCTTGCCGCCCGTGAAGCCCGCCGGCTTGATCGCGTAGCCGTGCACGGTGTCGCCCTTGGCGCCCTTGAACGCGAACTGCTCGTAGTCGCCCCACGTGATCGCCTTGGCGCGCGCGTCGTTGAAGTGGGTGATCTGCCGGACGTCGCTGCCGTCGGGCTTGGCGCTGTACAGCTCGGCGGGTTGCTTGAGCGTATCGCGCACGAACACGAGGCGATCCCCGGCGGGGCGCGGCGCGCCATTGGTGCCCTTGTCGACCACGAGCTTCGCGGCGCCGCTCGCCACGTCGATCGCGAACACCGAGTGGTTGCCGACGTTGTCGCTCTCGGTGAAGATCGTCCGGCCGTCGGCGCTCCACGCGAGCGCGCCCGCCGAGTGGTCCCAGCTCTCGGTGACGACCCGCAGCTTGCGCGACGCCACGTCGACGATCGCGATCCGCTCGCGGTCGGACTCGAAGCCGGGCCGCTTCATCATCCGGAGCGCGAGCGACTTGCCGTCGGGCGAGAACGTCGCGCCGTTGTCGTACGCCGGGTTGTCGGTGGTGAGATCGACGGGCCTGGACCGGCCGTCGGTCGCGACGACGAACACATCGGTGGCGGTGCGCCACGCGTCCTCGCGGCCGGCGACGCGCGCAGCGAACGCCACGGTCTTGCCGTCGGGCGCGATGCTGATCTCGTCCATGCCGCCGAACGGCTTGACCGGCGTATCGGTCGCGAGCCCCGGCGTGAGATCGCGCGCTTCGTCGGCCTTGCCGCCGGCCTCGGGCGAGGTCCACACGAACAGGTGCGAGAACTTGCCGTCCTCCCACTCGTTCCAGTGGCGGAACATCAGCTGGTTATACGCGCGCGCCTTGACCTTCGACCGGGCGCGCTCGTCGTCGCGCCGGACCGACTCCGCGACCGACTTCGCGTCGGGCCACACGTCGACCGCGACCAGCAGGTGCTTGCCGTCGGGAAAGACCTTGAAGCCGTTGATGTCGGTCGCGAGCTTGGTGACCTGCTCGGCCTCGCCACCGCCCGGCCGGATCCGCCAGACCTGCGACGAGCCCGAGCGCGACGACGCGAAGTAGATCCAGGCGCCATCGGCCGACCACTGCGGATCGCTGTCGTTCTCGGGGTGGGTGGTCAGCTGCTTGACGCTCGAGCCATCGACGGCGGCGAGCCACACGTCGGTCCGGCCGCGGTTGGCCTCGACGTCGGTCTCGCGCACCGAGAACGCGAGCTGCTTGCCGTCCGGCGAGACCACGGGCTCGCTGACCCGCCGCATCGCGAGCATGTCGTCGATCGTGAGCCCCTTGGCCTGTACCGGGGCGCCGGCCGCAAGCACTGCCAGTACCACGAGCTGATGCTTCATCCCCGTGGAGTATCACGACCCACCCGGGCGGTGCGCTCGCCGTGCGCCCCGCCCGAGCGCAGCGTGGCACCGACGTAGTGCACCGCCGCGGCGATCCCGAGCCCGGCCGCCATCACCGCCGCCGGCAGCGCGGCCTCGGGCGCGAGCGCGATGACGCACAGCGCGACGAACTGCGCGACCGTCGCGATCTTGCCGAACCAGTCGGCGTGGAGCGGCGCGTGCGGCCGCCGGGTGGCCAGGTAGACGACGATCAGCGGAACTAGCACGAGCTCGCGCGCGCCGATCAGCGCGATCACCGCGAGATCGTGAAGCTGGTTCCACACCGCCGCGAGCACCACCGCGACGAACAGCTTGTCGACCGTCGGATCGAGCCAGCCGCCGATATCGGGACCGCGGCTGCCGCGCCGCTTCCGCCATCGCGCGACGCGGCCATCGGCAGTATCGGTCAGCGCGGCGAGCCCGACCAGCAGCGCCGACCACACCGGATCTCCCCACACGCACCACAGCGCCACCGCGATCGGGAGCCGCGACAGCGTGAGCGCATGTGCCAGCCACACACCTGGCATCTACCACGCGCACCGCGCGGTGGCCGTCGCGACGGGAGTCAGCGCGTGGCGGTTTGTGACGCGGACGCACCGTTCGTTCATCGTCCGAGAAATCCCACCCAGGACACCCCGGTAGTGGCAGACTGAAGCCGGGAGGGATGTACTCGCTCCAGGGAGTCCGGCATGCGCTCGTTCTGCACCATCAGCCTCGTTCCACTCATCGCCGCGACCGCCTGCGCGGCGTGGCCCGACTTCGCCCACGCGGGCCCAGCCCCCGGCGATCCCATCGCCGGCAAGGCCAAGAGCGTCGCCTGCGAGGCGTGCCACACGGCGATCGGCGAAGGCTCCCCCGCGCCGCACATCGCCGGGCAACGCGAAGGCTACCTGGCCAGCCAGCTCAAGGCGTTCAAGTCCGGCGAGCGCAAGGATCCGTTCATGAGCGCGGTCATCGCGGCGCTGAGCGACGCCGATCTGGCGAACGTGGCGGCCTACTGGAGCGCCCGGCCCGCCAGCAGCGACGCCACGGCCTCCGAATCCGCCCTCGCGATCAAGACGTCGCATATCGCATTTCCCAAGGACTTCCCCAAGGGCTTTGTCCTCTATCTCACTGCCAATGACGCGGACCGCAACACGGTCAACAAGTACTACATCAATGCAGTCGGATATCAGGCCGCCAGGACCGGGCAGCCGCTGCCCGATGGCAGCGTGCTGATCCTCAGCCACGCCGCCGCCAAGCTCGACGCGACCAAGCGCCCCGTCGCGACCAAGGACGGCAGCTGGATCGTCGACAAGCCAGGGTCGTACTCGGTCATGGAAGCCCGCGCCGGCTGGGGCAAGGACATCCCCGTGGTGCTCCGCAACGACAACTGGAACTACGCGCTGTTCAATCCAGATCGGTCTCCCAATGAATCGAACCAGGCGATGTGCCTGGCGTGCCACAAGCCGCAAGAGGCCGTGAGCTACGTGTTCACCTTCCAGGAGCTGCGCGCCAAGGCGGACGCGAAGTAGCACGGTGTCGGCAACGCACGGCGCAACCTTTGTCCGACACCGCGACCTGGGTCTCCGGCGTACAGGTCGGACCGAACGACCGCCGTCCGTGACCGCCCGGTGACGCGGCCGCGACGCCAGGGCGGTTTCGCCGCGATGGGGTCCATCGACCCTGGCGCTCGGGAAACGAATTCGAAATAACCGCTCGGGATTCCGCACCGGCCCGACGAGGACGACGAGGTGTCGGGTCACCACCCCTGTGGTCTCGAGTCGCCATGCGTGGGACTCGATGTGACTTTCCACATCCGATCTCATTTCGTTGACGACTTGGCGCGCAGATCCTGCGTATGATCATTTGATGCGGCGATATCTCGTGCTGGGTGTGATCGTGTGCACGAGTGTCGCTCGAGCCGAGACCGAGACCGAGACCGAGGCCCACGCGACGGTGTCGCCGGGTCAAAAGCTGTCGCCGCGGACCGACATCGTGATGGCGTCGTACTCGGCGAGCCACAATGCGCGGCTCGATGTCCGCGACCTCCGGCTCAAGGCCGCCGCGCCGGTCATCATGGGGGACGGCTTCGGGGTGGCGCTGATGACGGGGTACGACTCGACCCAGCTCGATAACGCGATCGCGGCGAATGATCATCTCACGCTGCACTGCTTCGAGGCCATGCTCGGCGGCGGGGTCGGACTCGCGCCGAACTGGTCGCTCCGCGGCTCGGTCGGTTTCTCGTACTCATCCGACCTACAAGAGAGCACCTGGAGCGCCGTCAAGAACACCTCCAGCGCGATGGTTCACCACGTGATCGGCCCGTCGGACGCCCTCGTCGCGGGCCTGGTCTACACCTCGACCTCCGACATGTCGCCGGTGCTGCCGCTGCTCGGATACGTCCATCAGCGCGACGGCTCGCCGTTCCGTCTCGACATCTTCCTCCCGCACCACGTGCGCGCGGAGTACGAGTTTCGCTCACGGCTGCGCGGCGCGATCGGCGTCGAGGCCTCGGGCAACACCTGGGTCCTGCAGCGCGCCAAGACCGAGTTCAGCGCCCGCCGCGAGGGTGGCGCCGCGTTCGGCGAGTTCCAGGTCGGCCTCACCGCGATGGTTCACCTCGAGGCGCGCGCCGGCATGTCGATGGATCGCTACACGATCCCGATGCAGCCCGACGGCGTGCCCCTGAAGCAGCCGATGCGGGCGTCCGCCTTCGGCCAGCTCTCCGTCGTCGTCGCTCCGTGAGGATCGCCGAGCTCACGTCCAGACCGTCGAAGCCATCCTCTCGGCTACCTCCATCGATCGACTCCCACTTCACGCTCGACCGGGTATGACTTGTACCTCATCATGGGCCAGGCTTGCGCCCGCACCTGTTCGCCCACGCTTCCCAGCGCAGCTGGTCTATTGGGCTGTGTGCGCTTATCGTGTATGTCGCATTCGCGTCGCCCCACATCGTCGATGGTGACAACGCCGAGTTTGCAACGCTCGGCGCGCTCGGAGGCCGGGCACATCCGTCCGGGTATCCGCTCTACGTGCTCTGGCTCCGCCTGTGGTCATGGCTGCCCGGCTCGACGCCCGCGCACACGGCCGCGATCGCCACAGCGATTCTGGGCGCGCTTGCCATCGGCGTCTGGCACGCGGCGTGCGTGGCCTGGGGGGCGAGGCCGCTTGCCGCGTTGATCAGCATCGCGATCGTGGGCGCCGCACCGCTCGTTCAGCGCTACCACTGCGAGGCCGAGGTGTTCGCGATGAACAACCTGGTGGTCGGGCTCGTCGTCTGGCTCGCTGCCGAACGCGGTCCGCTGCGCGGGCGCGGGCGCGGTGCCGCGTTAGGGCTGGTCGCGGGCGCGGGGCTGGCCAACAATCTCACCTGCGTGCTGATCGCGCCGATCGGCCTCCTCGGCATCATTCGCGCCGGGCGTGAGTCGCGGGTCTCCACGTACGCCATCGCGCTGGGCGGTCTCGTGCTCGGCCTCGCGCCGTGCGCGTACCTGGGCATCGCCGATGGACCAGCCTCCTGGGGGGTCGTATCGACACCGTCTGAGCTGATGGCGTTCATGCTGCGCCGCGAATACGGCGGCGCGACCAGGTTTCTCCTCGATGGAACCGAGGTGGCGTGGACCGCGAGCGTGGTGGCATGCCTCGCGACGATCGCGCGATCGTGGCTATGGTTGCCTGCGATCGCGGGCGGCGCCATGTTCGCGCTGCGGATCTGGCACCCTTCGGGCGAATCGCGCTGGGCGTGGGCGCTGCTGCTGGCGAGCTTCGTGCTTGCGGGTCCCCTGCTCGCGACTCGCTTCAACATCGATCCCCACGGCCTCGGCCTTTACGTTTGCGAGCGCTTCCATGTTCTGCCGGTGCTGCTCGTCGCGGTACCGGTCGCGGCCGCCGCCGACCTCGCCTGTGCGCACATCTCGCGGACGACCCTTGCGACGTCGCTCACGATCGCTGGCTTCGTCGCACTTTCGATTGCCCGGTGGCCGCAGCTGTCGCGCGCGCAGTCGCCGGCCATGGAGCTTGGTATCAAGAATTTGCTGGGCTCGCTGCCGCGCGGCTCGATCGTCGTCGTCGCCGCGGACGATCAGTGCTTCGGCGGACGGTACCTCCAGCTCACGCGCGGCCAGCGTGCGGACGTTGCCGTGGTCTGCGCGGGCTTGTTGCCGGCGCGCTGGTATCGCGCGGCATGGGCAAGGCAGGACCTCGAGATCCCACCGACCACCGGCCCGTCGCTCGGCGACGCGTTGCTTCGCACCAACCGGCCCGTGTTCGTCGATCCCAGCACGATCCGTGTCCTGGCGGAATTTCCGAGCTATCCGTTCGGTGTGGTGATGCGCGTGCTACCTCGCGGCGTATCCGCGCCGCCCGCGAGCGAGGTAGCGGAGATGAACCGAGACCTGTTCCGCGCATTTGACCTTGACTATCCAAGGCCGAGCCGCGATGACAGCTATGCAGCCGTCGCTCACCATCGCTATGCTGCCTGCTGGGCCGCGATCGCGCGGCGTCTCGATGCACAAGGCGATCGCCGTGCAGCGCTCGACGCGTTCGAGCTCACTCGCGTGCTCCAACCGACCGCGGATTGATGATTTGATGGCGGCGGCGATCGCCGTCGAAAGCCCTCGGCCCGGAGAACTCGACCTCGCCGCGGCTCTGCCAGCGGTCCGCCGTCATCCCCATCTCGACCGGCACGGCGGCCCACACCACGGCCGGCCCGGTCGCGCTCCGAGCCGAATGTGTCGCTCTCGCGCGGTTCGACGGAACGACGTGCGCGGATGCTCATTGCCGCGCGACTTGGTCGTTGCGGCTGCGTCGACATGAAAGCCCACACACAGGGGGACGAGGGACACCATGTCACATCAGCCACTTCCAGGTAGATTCTCATCACGGCTCCGGGCGAGGCTCGCGGTCGCGTGCTTGCTGCTCGCCACCCCGGCATGCGGAGACAGCGCCGACGCGGTTCCGCCCGACGCCCCGACGGTGCGCGACGCGGCCGCACCGGACGCACCCGCGCCCGCCCAGGGCTCGTTCGTGTCCAACACGCCCGGCGCCAGGGTGCTCGATCACGGCGCCCCGGCGCCCGCCGTGCTCGCGCTGCGCAGCTCGAACCTGCTGCAGCACCCAAGTGGCAACCAGGTGTTCCAGGAGTGGTTCGGCGAGGTGCAAAACGTCGGGTCGACCACGATCTGCTTTGCCGAGCTCACCACGAGCTTCCTCGCCGCGGACGGCACGCAGCTCGTGGCCTTCGACACGTTCGCCGATGGAGACCCCTACACCGACGGTTCGAGCCTGACCATTCCTTGCCTTGCGCCGGGTCAGATCGGCGGACTCTGGGACAATGACTTCGCCGCGTCCGCCGTTCCGCTCGAGGACATCAAGACGATCTCCATCAAGTTCGATCACGCAGAGTTTGGCGCCCCGACGCCGGCGCCGAACGCGCCGCTCGTGGCCTCTCAGGTGACGAGCGTGTCCGGCGGCCTCGCGGTGATGGGCACGATCACCGGCCGCACCTCGCCGATCTACAATATCGCTCTCAACATCTTCCCGCGCGATGCCGGTGGACTCGTCTTCGACATCCTGTTCGCGGCCGATCTGGGCACGTTGAATCCGGGCGATGTCTTCGCGTTCACCGCGGCGCGCGGAAATCCCACGGCGTTTTCGCAATATCGCACATACACCGACTTCATCGATGGTGCCCACCCGGCCGCGGCGATGGCGCGATCCGCGCGGTCCGCCGAGCCCACCGCGATCGATGCGCGCATCACCGCGCGCGGCCAGCGCCGTGACCAGGCGCGCGCGCGGGCCGCGATCGCCGCGGCGGCGCGTCGCTGACGCAGGTCATCCGGTCCGATCCCGCCGGCGATCAGGCAGTCGCGCGTGTCGCGCGTGTCGCGCGTGTCAAGCGTGTCACGCGTGTCAGGGCTCGGCGGCGGGCGATGCGTCGGCCGGCTCCGCCGCGTCCGCCGCCGCGAGCAGGTTGCCCGCGAGGAGCTCCTCGAGCTGCGGCTCGGTGATGACCGGGACGCCGTGCTTGTGGGCGGCCTCGAGCTTGGCCGCGCCGGTATCGGCGCCTGCCACCAGGTAGGACGTCTTCTTGCTGACCGAGCCGGCGACCTTGCCGCCCGCGGCTTCGATCCGCCTTTGCACGTCGCCGCGCGGGACGCTCAGCGTGCCGGTGACGACGAGGGTCTTGCCGGTGAGCGGGCCGGCGGTGATGGCGCGCACCGGCTGCGGGGGGTCGATGCCGCGGTCGTGGAGCTTCTGCAGCACGACCTGCGAGTGGGGGTCGCGCAGGAAGTGATCGACGCTCTGGGCGATCGTCTCGCCGATGCCATCGATCTCGCAGAGCTGGGCCACGAAGGCCTCGCTGCCCTGCGCCGCGGCGGCCGCGCGCAGCGCCGAGAGCGTGCCGTACTTCTCGGCGATCGGCCGGGCCAGGACGCCGCCCAGGTTGGGGATGCCGAGCGCGGCGAGCAGGCGGGCGAACGTCGCTTCGGCCTTGGACCGGGCGAGCGCGGCGACGACGTTGTCGGCCGAGGCCTTGCCGAACCGCTCGAGCTGCTCGAGCTGCTCCGCCGTGAGGATGAACAGGTCGGCGACGTCCTTGACCAGGCCGTTGGCGACCAGCTGGATCACGACCTTCTCGCCCAGGCCGTCGATGTTCATCTGGCCGCGCGACGCGAAGAACTCGATCGCAGCCAGCTGCTGCGCCGGGCAGGCCAGCCGGTTGGGGCACAACAGCGCCACCCGGCCCTCGGCGCGCACGAGCTCGGCGTCGCACGACGGGCAGCGCAGCGGCGCGGCGTAGGCCGGCCCCGGGCCCGGTTCGGTGACCGCGAGGATCTGCGGGATGATCTCGCCCGCCTTTTCGATCAGCACGCGGTCGCCGTGGCCGAGCGCGAGCCGCGCGACCTGATCCCAGTTGTGGACCGAGGCGCGCGCGACCGTGGTGCCCGACAGGCTGACCGGCTCCAGGCGGGCGACCGGGGTGACCGCGCCGGTGCGGCCGACGTAGCTCTCGATGCCGAGCAGCGTGGTGGTGACCTGGCGCGCCGGGTACTTGTAGGCGATCGCCCAGCGCGGGAACTTGGCGGTGGTGCCGAGCGCGGCGCGCAGCGCGAAGTCGTCGACCTTGATGACCAGGCCGTCGACCTCGTAGGCCAGATCGTCGCGCCGGTCGCGCCAGTCCTGGACGGTCGCGCGCAGCTCGTCCCAGCTGGCGGCCCGGGTGTTGCGGTCCGAGATCGGCAGGCCGAGCGCGCGGATCCGCTCGAGCGACGCCAGGTGGCCGGCCGCGTAGCGCTCGCCGTCGACGACCTCGTAGAGGATGGTGCGCATCGGCCGCTTGGCGACCTCGCGCGGGTCGAGCTGCTTGATCGAGCCGGCCGCCGTGTTGCGCGGGTTCTTGAATAGCTCCTCGCCGGCCTCGGCGCGCGCCGCGTTGATCGCCGCGAACTCGCGCTTGGTCATGTAGATCTCGCCGCGCACGACGATGTCGATCGGCTCGCGCAGCTTGAGCGCGACGCCCCTGACCATGCGCACGTTGGCGGTGACGTCCTCGCCGATCCGGCCGTCGCCGCGGGTCGCGCCGAGCGTGAGCGCGCCGCGCTGGTAGGTCAGCTCGATGCCGAAGCCATCGATCTTGGGCTCGACCGAGAACACCGGGACGTCGCCGCCCAGGCCCTTGACCACGCGGTCGAAGAACGCCTGGAGATCCTGCTCGTCGTAGGTATTGTCGAGCGACAGCATCGCGACCGGCCGCTGGACCTTGGGAAACTCCGAGGCCGGCGCGTGGCCGACGCGACGGGTCGGCGACCAGTCGACTACCCAGTCGGGGTGCTCGGCCTCGAGCGCGCGCAGCCGCTGGCTCAGCTGATCGTACTCGACGTCGCTGATCGTGGGGCTGGCCTCGACGTGGTAGCGCCGGTCGTGTTCGGTCAGATCATCGACGAGCGCGAGGTACTCCTGGCGCGGATCGGAGGGCATGGACCCGCAGCATAGCCGCGCCCCCTGACGATCTCCCACACCGGCGCCACCGAGGGTGGCCCGTGACGCAAAGGCCGCGAACCGCGGCCGTGCCAGCTCCCGCGGTGGAGCCGCGCACCGGTCCCGCCGCTCAGCGGTAGGTGGTGTTGAGCTGGTACACGCCGCACGCGGTGTTGAAGCCGTCGATCACGAGCCAGTGCAGGCCGACCGCCGTCGTGGTGACGCTGAGCCTGGAGCCGTCGGGCTTGCCGTCCATCCGGTCCGGACGCACCGCGCACGTGGGGGTGTCATCGATGCAGCCAAGACTCGTGCCATCGACCGATTCGGCGTAGAGCTCGGTGTCGAAGTGCGTCCTGGCGACGTTGTCGCAGGTGCTGGCGTCGACCGTCGATGGAGTGCCCGGACACGCGGTGAAGAAGTAGGCCAGATCCTTCGCGCCCTGTGGACCGCCGCAGAGCGCCACGTTCCCGGCCGGCGGCTCGGAGGTATTGGCTCCCGTGCACGTGTTGCCAAACAGCGTGTTCACGCCGAGCGGCAGCGCCGTCCCGGTCCGCTTGCCCGGCACGACGTGGAGCTGAAACACGCCCACGTCGGCGTTGTGGCCGCCGTTGAAGTTCTTGTCGACGGCGACGCAGCTCCGGCCCACCGGGAGTGGCACGGCGAGCTGGCTCTGGTCGCTCGCGCATTCGTCATCGTCGCAGACGGGCTCCAGCGCGGCGGTCACCTCGAGGCACGGCACGCCGGGGAACACCCGCAGCGACGTGTCGAACAGCGGATCGACCGTATCGAACGTATCGAAGTAGTAGACCTCGGGGGCGGAGAGCTCGACCTGGTAGAACACCTCGGCGCCGCCATCGAGGTTGCAGCCGTTGTTGGCGAGGTCGTCGTGCGCGTGCAAGAGGTTGGCGGTGAACGTGCCGCCGCCGGTGACGTCGATCGCCCCGGCCTGCTGATCGTTGGGCTCGCACGGCCCGCCGCAGCTCAGATCGGCGTCGGGCTCGCTCGACACCGGCCCGCCATCGAGCGCCGCGTCGTCGCTGGTGCTATCGACCGGCGGCGCCGTGACGGCATCGGGCTGCGGCGCCCCGGTCTGATCCGCCGACTGACACGTGCCGGCCCGGCACACGAGCGGCGTCGGGCACCCCCGGTCGTCGTCGCACGGACTGCCAGCGCGAACCGTCGGCGAATAGCACCCGTGGAGCACGAGCAACCACAACGCAATGCGGCATCTCACCCCGGCAGTATCGAACAGTCGCCGCGCCGGCCGAAAGGGCGACGATGTAGGGCGATCGCGTTGTTCACGCAGCGACGCAACGATACCTGCGCGCGCAGCGCAGGAACTTCATTCAATGGTGATCGTCGCCACCCGCGTAGATCTTCAGGCCGCCCTCGCGGAACTCCGCGGCCTTCGCGGCGAGGCCAGCTTCGACCTCGGCGGCCACCGCGGTCTGCTGGCGCGCCATCTCGCGCACCTCTTCGGTGATCTTCATCGAGCAGAACTTGGGGCCGCACATCGAGCAGAAGTGCGCGCCCTTGGCCGCCGGTGCCGGAAGGGTCTCGTCGTGGAAGTCCTTCGCGGTGTCCGGGTCGAGCGACAGGTGGAACTGGTCTTGCCAGCGGAACTCGAAGCGCGCCTTGCTGAGCGCGTTGTCGCGATCCTGCGCGCCGGGGTGGCCCTTGGCGAGATCCGCGGCGTGCGCGGCGATCTTGTAGGCGATCACGCCGGCCTTGACGTCGTCGCGATCGGGCAGCCCGAGGTGCTCCTTGGGCGTCACGTAGCACAGCATCGCGGTGCCGAACCAGCCGATCATCGCGGCGCCGATCGCGCTCGTGATGTGGTCGTAGCCGGGCGCGATATCGGTGACCAGCGGCCCGAGCGTGTAGAACGGCGCCTCTTTGCAGATCTTCAGCTGGAGGTCCATGTTCTCTTTGATCTTGTGCATCCCGACGTGGCCGGGACCCTCGATCATCGTCTGCACGTCGTGCTTCCACGCGATCTCGGTGAGCTCGCCCAGGGTCTCGAGCTCGGCGAGCTGCGCGCGATCGTTGGCGTCCGCCGTGGAGCCCGGCCGCAGGCCATCGCCTAGCGAGAACGCCACGTCGTACTTCTTCATCACCTCGCAGATCCGCTCGAACTCGGTGTAGAGGAAGTTCTCCTTGTGGTGCGACAGGCACCACTTGGCCATGATCGAGCCGCCGCGCGACACGATGCCGGTCATCCGGTTCGCCGTGTACGGGATGTACGCCAGCCGGACGCCGGCGTGGATCGTGAAGTAATCGACCCCCTGCTCGGCCTGCTCGATCAGCGTCTCGATGAACATGTCGATGTTCAGCTTCTCGGGATCGCCGTGGGCCTTCTCGAGGCACTGGTAGATCGGCACCGTGCCGATCGGCACCGGCGAATTGCGGACGATCCACTCGCGGGTCTCGTGGATCAGCTTGCCGGTCGACAGATCCATGACCGTATCGGCGCCCCACTTCACCGCCCACCGCAGCTTGTCGACCTCTTCGCCGATCGTCGACGTCACCGCCGAGTTGCCGATGTTGGCGTTGATCTTCACCAGGAAGTTGCGGCCGATGATCATCGGCTCGCTCTCCGGATGGTTGATGTTCGCCGGCAGGATCGCCCGGCCGCGCGCGATCTCGTCGCGCACGAACTCGCCGGTGACGTTCTCGCGGATCGCGACGAACTTCATCTCGGGCGTGACGATGCCGCGCCGCGCGTAGTGCATCTGCGAGCGGTTGCCGACCGGCTCCGCGGCGGCGCGCTCGTCGATCCAGGGCTTGCGCAGCTTGGGCAGCCCGAGGTGCGGATCGATGCCCTGCGGGCCCGACGTATCGTAGACCTCGAACGGCGGCTCGCCGCCCTCGAGGTGGATCCGCCGCACCGGGACGCGCAGCCCGTCGCGCTCGACGTAGACCTTCTCCGACGCCGGGAAGCCCGCGATGCTGGGGAGGTTGGCGACCGGGTCCGCCCCGGCCTGGGGGAGCGACCGCTTGCCGTTCCCGTTGCCGCCATTGCCGTTGCCGTTGGTACCGTTCGAGCTCATCGCTGCTCCCTACGCCGGCATTACCCGGATCAGGTTCTGGGGTCGCACTCGCGTGCCTCTCAGCCTCGGCGCTTGCCGTCGAAGCTCCCCCGTGAGGTGGGTGATGTCGTCGTCTGGTTCGGACCCTACCCCAGCCGCCGCAGCAGCGCCAGCCTCACAGATGGTCGATCGAGTAGAACGCCTCGTCGAGCACCGCGATCATGTCGTGCGCGCTACGAAACCGGTGGGCCGGATCCTTGATCAGCGCCCCTGCGATCAGCGCGCACAGCGCCGGCGTCGCCCACGCGGCGCGCTGGGTGAACTGGTCGAGCCGCGGCACCGGCGCCTTGGCGTGCATCCCCATCAGCTTCAAGGGATCCGGGTCGTGAAACGGCAACCGGCCGGTCAGCATCTCGAACAGGATCACGCCCGCCGCATAGAGATCGGTCCGCGTGTCGATCTCGCGGCCGAGCGCCTGCTCGGGCGACATGTACGCAGGCGTACCGACCACGAGCCCCGCGTTGGTGAGCGCCGCCGCACCGTAGGCGCCCGCGGCGTCGCCGAGCAGCTTCACGATCCCGAAGTCGATGATCTTCACGCGCTCCCAGCCGCCCATGTCGAGCAGCAGGATGTTCTCGGGCTTGAGGTCGCGGTGGACCAGCTGCTGCGCGTGCGCGTGGCCGACCCCCTCGAGAAGCTGGCGCGCCGTGACCAGCGCGCGGCGCGGCGCGAGCGGCTGCTTCATCGGCTTGCCCCCGACCGGCAGCGGCCGGCCCAGGACCTGGCCCAGCGTCGGGCCCTCGACCTTCTCCATGACCAGGAACAGAAACCCGGCCTCGACGAACACGTCGACCGCCGCCACCAGGTTCGGGTGATCGAGCAGCCGCAGCGCGTTGGCCTCGCGCGCGAACCGCCGGGTCACCGCGCCGGTGCCGTTGACGTCGGCGATCGGCGCCTTGAGCGCGTAGCGGCGGCCGTCGCCATCCTCGACCTCGTAGACCCCCGCCATGCCGCCGCGGCCGAGCGACTTGATCACGCGGTACCGGCCGATCCGGGTGTTGGGCTCGATCGCCAGGCCGGTCACCAGGCCCACCACGTTAGCGCAACGCCGCGATCACCGCAGCATCAGATGCCGTCGGCGCAGCGCGGCGCAACCGTTCCGGCGTGCCCGACATCTCATCCCGGGCCTGGCGATTTCTCTCGCGGCGACCCCCGGCGCTACCTGCCCGTTCACCCGGCCCGACAATCGACGGCCAGGGGAGGCAGCGCTCGCGGATGTGGTGAATACTTCGGAGAAGCCCATGGATCGTCATCTCCCTGTCGTCGGCGCCCAGCCCCCGGCCGACCTTCACATGACTGTGCCCGAGCTCGAGGACGGCATCCGCCGGCTCAAGCGCGAGCGCAACGCGGTGATCCTCGCCCACTTCTATCAAGAGGACGAGCTCCAGGACATCGCCGATCACGTCGGTGATTCGCTGCAGCTGTCGCAGGCCGCGGCCAGGACCGGGGCCGACGTGATCGCGTTCTGCGGCGTCAACTTCATGGCCGAGACTGCGAAGATCTTGAACCCGCACAAGGTCGTCGTGGTCCCCGATCGGTCCGCCGGCTGCTCGCTCGCCGACGGCTGCCCGGCCCCGGTGTTCGAGCGCTGGCTCGCCAAGTACCCCGGCCACACGGTCGTCAGCTACATCAACTGCAGCGCCGAGGTGAAGGCGCTGTCCGACGTGATCTGCACGTCGTCGAACGCGGTCAAGATCGTGCGGGCGCTCGGCGATCAGAAGATCGTGTTCGCGCCCGATCGCCACCTCGCCGCGTTCGTCGCCAAGGAGGCCCACCGCCCCGACCTCGTCGCCTGGCAGGGCACCTGCGTCGTCCACGAGACGTTCAGCGAGCGCCGGCTGCTCGCGGTGATGGCCGAGCACCCCGGCGCCGAGGTCATCGCGCACCCCGAGTGCCACGAAGGCATCCTGCGTCACGCCACGCACGTCGCCTCGACCAGCGGCCTCATCGACTACGCCAGGACCAGCCCCTGCCAGCGCTTCATCGTCGCGACCGAGGCCGGCATCCTCCACAAGATGAAGCAGGCCGCCCCGGGCAAGACGCTGATCCCGGCGCCCCCCGAGGACGAGTCGTGCTCGTGCAACTTCTGCCCGTACATGAAGCAGAACTCGCTCGAGAAGCTCTACCTCGCGCTGCGCGACCTCGCGCCCCAGGTCGACGTCCCCGAGCCGGTGCGCGCCCGCGCCCTGCGGCCGATCCAGCGCATGCTCGAGATGTCGGTCTAACGATCGCGCGGCGACCGCGGGACGTGATCCAAGGTCTTCGCATGACCTGGAAAACGATCCTCGTGCCGCACGACTTCTCCGCCTCGGCCAATCACGCTGCCGCGATCGCGCGCGACGAGGCCAAGCTCCACGGCGCCACGATCCTGCTGCTCCACGTGATCGACCTGCCGCCGCAGCTCGGCCCCGAGACGATCATCACGCCGCCCGAGACCAACACGCCGATCAGCCTCAAGCAGTACGCGCTCCAGAGCGCCGAGGCCCACCTCCAGGACATCATCGCCCGGCTCGCCAAGGACGGCGCCACCGCCACCGGCATCGTCAAGATCGGCGCCCCGATCGACGAGATCAACCGCGTGATCGACGAGCGCCGCGTCGACCTCGTGGTGATGGGCACGCACGGCCGCACCGGCCTGCGCCACCTGGTCGCGGGCAGCGTCGCCGAGCGCGTCGTCCGGACCAGCAAGGTCCCGGTCCTCACGATCCGCCACCCGGACGAACGTAGCTAGCGACGTCCGCCGTGCGGACCGCGAAGCCCGGCACCACCTGCGCCCTCGCGAGAGCCCGGTCGCCGAGGAACTCGCAGGGCGACCGGGGTCCATGAAACCTCGCGCCGAGCTCTCGGTCGCGTGCGCGCGCCTTTTGTGTGCGATGCTGTCGCGAGTCGCCATGACCGTCCGGATGCTCGCACGGTTCAGACTGGATCTGCTCCTCGCGATCGGCGCGTCGCTCTCCGCGTCGCGCCCGGCGCGCGCCCAGGACGAGTTCGAGATCCAGGTCTACGACGTCGAGACCGCGGCCGAGGGCGAGCCTGGCATCGAGCTGCACCTCAATCAGCACCTGATCCGCGGGGAGCCCGACGCGACCCACCTGACCTTCGAGCCGCACTACGGGCTGCGCGACTGGGCCGAGCTCGGCGGCTACTTCCAGACGTCTCTGACGAGCACCGGCGAGCTCGCCTACGCCGGGATCAAGCTGCGCATCAAGCTCCGCGCGCCCCACCGGCTGTGGGATGACCGGATCGGCCTCGCGATCAACTTCGAGGTCTCGGACATCCCGTCGCAGTTCGAGGCCAACCAGTGGGGCAGCGAGATCCGGCCGGTCGTCGAGCTCCGCACAGGCGCGCTCTACGCCTCGGTCAATCCGATCGTCGCCACCGATCTCCGCGGCGATCTCGCCGGGCACCCGCAGCTCGAGCCCGCCGCGAAGCTCGCCTACGTCGCGAACGACGCCGTGATGCTCGGCGTCGAGGCCTACGCGGCGTTCGGCCCGCTCGACGCGCTCGGCGACGGCAGCGTCGATCGCGGCTTCGTCACGCTCGACCTCCGCGGCCGCCAGTGGGACCTCAACGTCGGCATCGGCGCCAGCCATGGCAGCCAGGACCATCCCATCGGCAAGCTGATCGTCGGGATTCATCTCTGACGTAGTTCGGACGCGCGCCCGGTCGGCGGGTCCACGGCGAACTTTCAACGACCCCACGCTCGGGCGGGATACATATCCCGCAAGAGCCGTCGAATTAGCCGCCATGAGCGAGCCAAGTCCAGCCGGATCGGGTCCCACTTCGAACGACGGTTCGACCGTCGATCCGCAGCCGCGGCGCTGGCTCAAGCTCGGCCTGCTGGCGAAGACGACCCTGGCCCTGCTCGTCGTCGGGATTTTCCCGCTCCTCGTGTTCGGTTTGTTCACGCTGGCGGATCAGCGAGCGGGCATCGACCGCATGACCGACAAGGCGATGCAGGGCACCGCCGAGCAGATCTCGGACCGGGTCGACGAATGGTTCGACAAGAACGTCCGCGCGCTGCGCACGGCCGTGAACATGCCCGCGCTCACCTCGATGCAACGCGCCGACCAGACCCTGGCGCTGCAGGGGTTCAAGCAGGCGTATCCCTGGATGTACCTCATCCACAGCATCGGACTCGATGGCAAGAACGTCGCGCGCAGCGACGACCAGCCGCTCGCCGACTACTCGGATCGGCAGTACTTGAAGGATATCAGGGATGGCGGCAAGGACCTCGCCTGGCTGACCGCGATCGGAAAGACCTCGGGCAAGCCTGCGCTCAACATCGCGGTGCCGATCCGCGCGCACGGCGTGCTGGTCGGGGTGCTCGCCGCGGCGATGACCATCGAGGAGACTTCGACGATCGTGGCCAACTGGCGGAGCGGACAGACCGGCTTCGCGTTTCTCGTCGACGAGAACGGCAAGGTGCTCGCGCACCCGCGCAGAGACTTCGTGCTGACCCAGAAAGTGCTCTCCGCGCACCCGCTCGTCGCGGCCTATCAGGCGGATCACAAGGCACATCTCCAGTCGTTCGCGGACGACGGCCAGGACAACCTCGGTTATGTTCATGGCAACAGCCTCGGATGGGCCGTGGTCGTCCAGCAGAGCCGGGACGAGCTGTTCGCTCCGCTCCACGACCTCGCGACCGTCGCCGCGCTGCTGCTGCTCGGCGCGATCGGGCTCGTCGCCGGCATCGCGATCTTGGCCTCGCGAATGCTGGTGCGCCCGATCGCCGCGCTGACCTCCGCGGCCGACCGCATGAGCCTCGGCGACCTGGAGGCGCCGGTCGTCAGCCAAGGCAACGACGAGCTCACGGTACTCGCACGGTCGCTCGAGCGCGTGCGCAAGAGCATGAGCGCCGCGATGAAGCGCATCAAGTTGAAGTCTCGCTCGTAGTGCCCGTGTTCGACCCGTCCCGCGGACGGCTGCATCATTGCGGATCTTCCCTCCGGGGCGACGTTGAGTTCACCTCATATCTTGACGCGGTGCTCTCGAACCTGGGAAGCGTCCGACTGACATGACGCTGTCGGCCACCTGAAAGCCGCTCGCGGCGCTCGGAGCGCGGCGCGAGGCGCGGTATTACTGCGCTCGCAATGCACGTCATGCAGGATCGCAGTGGTCGGCCGAACACGGGTGGTCCGCCGGGATGTCGTTCGATCGCTGCCCCGGGCGGCTCGCGGTGACCGCCGCCCGCAAGTTGGGGGTGTGGTCGGGGGTCGGCATCGTCATCGCCAACATGATCGGCGCCGGCGTCCTGACCACGCCGGGCTTCATGGCGATGGACCTGTCGCCTTCGTACATCCTGCTGGCCTGGGTGGTCGGCGGGATCGCCGCGCTGGCCGGGGCCCGGGCGTACGCGGCGGTGGCGCAGGCGATCCCGCGCTCGGGCGGCGAGTACCGCTATCTGTCGACCTTGTGGCACCCGGTGCTCGGCTACCTGGCGGGCTGGACCTCGCTCCTGGTCGGATTCTCGCAGCCGGTCGCGCTCGACGCCCAGCTGGTCGGCTACTACGCCGGGACGCTGGGGATCGGCGTGAGCTGGCGCGTGGTCACGGTGGCCGCGATCGTCCTCGTCACCGCGCTCCACGCGTTCGACCTGCGGTCGTCGCGCCGCGGCCAGAACGTGCTGGTCGCGATCAAGCTCGTGCTGGTCGTCGGCTTCGTGGGGGTCGGCCTGGTCGCCGGATCGAACGCGTGGCCGGCGTGGGTGCCCGCGGCCTCCGAGCACGGCCTGCCGCTGGCGCCGTTCTTCCAGTCATTGGTGTTCATCGCGTTCTGCTACAGCGGCTGGAACGCGGCGATCTACGCCAGCGAGGAGTTCGCCGCGCCGCGCCGCGACGTGCCGCGCGCGATGCTGATCGGCTGCGCCGCGGTGATCGTGCTCTACCTCCTGGTCAACTGGGTGTTCGTCGCCAACCTGACCCCGGCGCACTACGGATCGTGGATCGGCGATGACCCCAATCGCATCACGCTTGGCCACGTGCTGATGAAGGACCTGATCGGCACGGTCGGCGCCCGGATCATGTCGGCGTTCATGATCGTCGCCCTGCTGTCGGCGGCGAGCGCGATGACGATGATCGGGCCGCGGGTCTACGCGGCGATGGCGCGCGACGGCTACCTGCCGGCGGTGTTCGCGGGCCAGGATGGCAAGCCACCGCTGTGGTCGGTGCTGCTCCAGAGCGGGATCGCGCTGGCGGTGGCGATGACGACCAGCTTCATCAAGGCGATCGCCACGGTCGGCACGGTGCTGACGCTGATGGCCGCGCTGACCGCGCTCGGCGTGTTCAAGCTGCAGCTCGACAAGCGCCAGGCCGACAAGCCGGGCGTACCGGCGCTCGTCGCCGCGGCGGTGTTCGTCGCCCTGTCGGCGAACATGCTGTACTTCGCGTTCACCAGCCCGCTGCTCAACACCGTCGAGTTCCCGGTGGTCGGCAAGGTGTCCTCGCCGCTGGTGTGGCTGGTGTTCATCGCGCTGGTCACCGGCGTCTACGCGGCGTGGTCGGCGCGGCGGTCGGCGCGTGGACCGCGGGCCGGCGGCGCGTAGCCGCCGGGATCAGCCGACGCCCATGCGGCCGCCGTCGCGCAGCGCCGCCGGGATCAAGACGCTCGGGTCGCCAGTCGAGACCATCCAGAGCTGGTGGGCGGCGCGGGTGACGCCGATGTGGAGCATGTGGCGCGCCCACGGCTGGTCCGGGTAGCTGGTCGCGTTGACATCGACCATGACCACGTAGTCGAACTCGAGGCCTTTGACCTGCGCGATGTCGGTGATGTCGACGCCTGGCTGGAAGTTGAACTCGTCGCGGCGCACCCGGCGCAGCGCCGGGACCTCGGCGCGCCGCAGGCCATCGAAGTAGGCGTCGGCCTGCTCGGGGTGGCGCGAGATCACGGCACACGACGCCGTCGGCTCGCGCGCCATGAGATTGCGGAGCGCGTCGGCCAGGAACGCCACCGCCTCGCCCAGATCGCCGAACTCGTGGAGCTCGACCGGCTCGCCCGGGCGCGCGGCGAGCGGCTCCTCGGGGGCAAGCTCGGGGCCGAGGATCTCGCGCGCGAGCATCATGACCTCGGCGGTCGAGCGGTAGGACAGCTTGAGCGGGCGCACGATCGCCGGCTGGCCGGTCTGGGTGAGCAGATCGGCCCAGCCCGAGAAGTTGTTGTCGAACACCAGGCGCTGGGCGGTATCGCCGGCGATCGTGACCGAGCGCTTCGCCGGATCGTCGTCGGGCGCGTGCACCGCCTCGAGCAGGACCTTGATCTCGAGCGCCGAGCGATCCTGGGCCTCGTCGACCGCGACGTGCTGCCAGCTGAGCTCGTCGCCGCCCGGGGCCATGAGGCCGCCGCGCTTGAGCTGGACCAGCCGGAGCAGGATCGGGTCGTCCTCGTCGTCGAACCGGCCCGCCGGATCGTCGTCGTCGGGGCCGACCGGCTGGCCCTCGGAGTCGAGGATCGGGTGACCGTCCTCGTCGACCGGCGACTTCTGCGGCTTGGCGAGCTGGCGCCGCATCCACGCGACCACGCGGTCGACGTCGGACCGCTTGACGTCACCGGCCGGCGCGAACGCGTCGAACCCGGCGGCCAGCGTCACCGGATCGGTCATGAGCTCGGCCCAGTCGAGGATGCAGTCGTCGGCGCGCTTCTTCCAGCGCTTGCCGAGGCCCTCGAGCGCGACGCGCGTGCTGGGCTCGAGCTCGGCCTTCTTGACCCAGCTGACGAAGCCCTGGAGCCGCGGCACCAGCGCGCGCCGGGCGAGCCGGTTCCACTCGGTGAGCGCCGCGTCGCCCGAGGTCTCGCCGGCCTCCGCGATCTGGGCGCCGATCTGCGCCGCCTGCTGGTGCACCCACTCCTCGAGGACGCGCAACATCGCCGGGTGCTTCTTGACCCGCGAAACCTGCTCGGGGGGCTCGGCGTTGTAGTGGGTCGGCGACTCCGGGAGGCAGCGCATCCGCGTCGACCGCGCCCAGCCGGTGTAGGTCACGACCGGCACGCCGCCGACCCCCAGCGACGGCAAGACGCCGCCGACGTAGCGGACCAGCGCCTGCGACGGCACCACGAACAGCATGTTGGAGGGCTTGAACCGCCGGCCGTCCTGGAAGTTCAGGTAGGCGATGCGGTGCAGCGCGACCGTGGTCTTGCCCGAGCCGGCGCCGCCCTGGATCACGACGATGCCGCTCGACGGCTGCGAGATCAGCTCGAACTGCTCCTTGTCGATCAGCGCGGCGATCTCGGGCAGCGCCTTGTCGGCGCGCGCCGCGCCGTGGTGGATGCCGAGCGTGCCCTTGGCGCCCGCCACCGCCTTGGGCCGCGCCGCCTTGCCCATGCCGCCGTGGAGGACCGGCGCGATCTGGCCGACCGCCTGGACCCACGCGCCGCGCGAATCCTTGAGGTAGGTGCCGCTGGGCGTGCCGATCCGCCGCAAGTTGGAGCGCGCGATCGATACGTTGCGGCGGGCCTCGACCAGGCCCTCGACGCGGCGCCCGGCGATCTCCTCCTCGTAGTCGTCGCCTTCCTCGTAGCGGTAGTAGATCCGCGACACCGGCGCGTTGCGCCAGTCGACGATCTGGACGTTGGACTGGCGGTCGATGAAGCCGCGCTTGCCGACCAGGATATCCTTCGACTTGCCGTGCTCGAGCAGGCGGATGTGCGCGAAGTACGGCGACGTGATATCGACCGGCAGCTGCTTGCCGCCGCCGAGCCGGGCGCGCAGCGCCGCGAGCCGCGTCATCTGCTCGACGAGCGGCGGCAGGTCCTCGGGCCTGGCCTCGGCGATCTGGTCGCGCAGCGAGATCAGGTCGGCGTCGAGATCGCCGGCACCTACCTGCGGACGGCCGTCCTCTTCATCGCCCAGGGCGACGCGCGCCTGGACCTGCCCGTAGAGACGCTCCTCTTCGGCGATCACGCTCGCCGCCGGGCTGCCCTTCGCGACTTCGTTACCCATGCTGGACCGGCGAATCTATCCGAACCGCGCCGCTCCGCAAGGTGTAAGTGTGCTCACCGTATGCACTTGAAGTGCGGCTCCCAAGTCCTTGGATCGAGGTGAGACATCCCACTTCGCTAAGTGGCGGGAATCAGATCGAGCGCGCCAGCCGTAGGATGTGCGATGACCGGTGCGGGGATGGCGCTGACGGGGAACCGTCAGCTCGGAAACTACGAGCTGCTGCGGCTCCTGGCGCACGGCGGCATGGCGGATATCTTTCTGGCCCGGCGGCGCGGAGCGCCTGCGTCCGAGCGCCCCGTCGCCGTGAAGCTCCTGCGCGACCCGGATCCGGAATCGTGCGCGATGTTCCTCGACGAGGCGCGGCTGGTGGCGATGCTGGACCACCCCAACATCGCCCAGGTCCTCGAGATCGGCGCCGCGAGCGGCAGCCACTACCTCGCGATGGAGTACGTCCACGGCGCCGACCTGCGCGCGGTGCTGGCCGCCGCGCAGCGCGCCGAGCGCGCCGTGCCGCTCGAGACCGCGATCGCGATCGTGAGCGCCGCCGCCGCCGGGCTCGACCACGCGCACCGCCGGTGCGGTCCCGACGGCGCGCCGCTGTGCCTGGTGCATCGCGACGTCTCGCTGTCCAACATCATGGCCGGCTACGACGGCGCGGTGAAGGTCGTCGACTTCGGGATCGCGTCGACCACGATCGCGTCGGTTCATACCAGCCCCGGCATGGTGCGCGGCAAGGCGAGCTACATGTCGCCCGAGCAGTGCCTGGGCGAGCTGGTCGACCAGCGCGCCGACGTGTTCGGGCTCGGCGTCGTGCTCTACGAGCTGACCACCGGGGAGCGCTGCTTCGCCGGCGCGACCGACTTCGATCGCATGCTCGCCGTGGTGCGCGGCGACTACCGCACGCCGAGCCGCGTGGTCGCCGGCTACCCGCACGTCCTCGAGGAGATCGTGCACACCGCGCTCGCGGTGTCGCCGATCCGGCGGTTCCGGTCGACCCAGGCGATGGCCCGGGCGCTCGAGCACGTCGCGGTCGAGCAGGGCTGGGTCGGCGGGCCCGGCGCGATCGCGCGGCTGATGCGCCGGCTGTTCGCGTCGTACGGCGATTCGCCCGAGCGGTTCGGCGAGCCGACCGCGCCGGCCGAGCCCGCGCTGTCACTGTTCGGTGACGCGCCGGTGACAGAGCAGGAGCCGATCGTCGCCGGGCCCGCGCCCGTGGCTCCGAGCGGCCCGCCGCGCCGGTTCGCGCGCGCCTCGGCCGGCGGCGACGACGACGTACCGACCCGCGGCCGCGGGCGGCTGCGGCGTCCGGCGTGGCTCGCCGGCTGACCTGGCTGCAATTCCCATTGCACCGGCGGCAGATTATGCGTAAGTGCATGTTCAAACATGGCCCGCGCCAAGGCACTCATCGCCCACGATCCTTTGCGTCGATGGACCGCCACCGACGCCAATGACCTGTACAACATCCCGCGCTGGGGGTGCGGTTACTTCGGAGTCAACGATCAGGGCAACCTCATCGTCACGCCGCGGCAGCCCAGCACCGCCGACGCGGCCGCGCCGGTGGCGCCCAACGTCGTCCAGCTCGGCGGTCAGCCCGGCGAGATCGACATGAAGGAGCTGATCGACGAGCTGGTCGCGCGCGGCATCCAGCTGCCGATCCTGCTTCGGTTCAGCGACATCCTGCGCGCCCGGATCGAGCTCCTGTGCGGCGCGTTCAACGGCGCGATCCGCGAGTACGGCTACGGCGGGCAGTACCGCGGCGTCTACCCGATCAAGGTCAACCAGAACCGCACCGTGGTCGAGGAGATCATCGAGTACGGCCGGCCGTTCCACTACGGGCTCGAGGCCGGCAGCAAGCCCGAGCTCCTGGCGATCATGGCGATCCACCAGGATGACGAGTCGCTCATCATCTGCAACGGCTACAAGGACGAGGAGTACATCGAGACCGCGCTGCTCGCCTCGAAGATGGGCAAGACGGTGATCCTCGTCGTCGAGAAGCCCACCGAGCTCGACAACATCCACCGGGTCAGCGAGCGCGTGAAGATCAAGCCGTCGCTCGGGTTCCGCGCCCGGCTGTCGTCGCGCGGCGCCGGCCGGTGGGAGCAGTCGGGCGGCGACTTCTCGAAGTTCGGCCTGTCGGCCGCCGAGATGGTCGACGCGGTCGAGAAGCTCAAGGCCTGGGGCGACACCGAGACGCTCAAGCTGCTGCACTTCCACCTCGGCTCGCAGATCTCGGCGATCAAGAGCGTGAAGAACGCGCTGCGCGAGGCCGGCCGGCTGTTCGTCGAGATGTACAAGATGGGCGCCAAGGGCCTGGCGTACCTCGACGTCGGCGGCGGGCTGGGCGTCGACTACGACGGCTCGCAGACCAACTTCGCGTCGTCGATGAACTACACGGTGCAGGAGTACGCCAACGACGTCGTGTACGCGATCAAGGAGATCTGCGACGCCGACCAGGTGCCGCACCCCAACATCGTCAGCGAGTCCGGCCGCGCGCTGACCGCGCACCACTCGGTGCTCGTCGTCAACGTGCTCGGCGTGACCGAGTTCAATACCCACGTTCCGCAGCAGCTCGAGCGCCCGGCGCCGCCGCTGGTCACCAACATGTGGGAGACCTACCAGAGCGTCGGGGCCAAGAACACGCTCGAGGCCTACCACGACGCGCTCGAGTACAAGGACCAGGTGCTCCAGCTGTTCAACCTGGGCCACCTGTCGCTCGAGCATCGCGTGCTGTGCGAGAACCTGTTCTGGGCGATCTGCGAGAAGGTCCTGATGCTGGTCCGGAACCGCGACCACGTCCCCGAGGAGCTCGAGGGCCTCGAGAAGGCGCTCAGCGATACCTACTTCTGCAACTTCTCGATGTTCCAGTCGGTGCCCGACGCGTGGGCCGTCGATCAGCTGTTTCCGATCTGCCCGATCCACCGGCTCAACGAGGAGCCGACCCGGCGCGCCACGCTGGCCGACATCACGTGTGACTCCGATGGCAAGATCGATTCGTTCATCGATCTGCGCGACGTCAAGCACGTGCTCGAGCTGCACCCCAAGACCCTGGGCCAGGACTACTACCTCGGCATCTTCCTGGTCGGCGCCTACCAGGAGATCCTCGGCGACCTCCACAACCTGTTCGGCGACACCAACACCGTGCACGTCCAGCTCTCGCCCGAGGGCGACTACGACGTCAAGGAGGTGGTCGCCGGCGATACCGTGAGCGAGGTCCTGGCGTTCGTCGACTACTCGCCGTCGGACCTGCTCGGCCGGCTGCGCAACAGCGCCGAGCAGGCGCTGCGCAAGAAGCTGATGACGATCGAGGAGAGCCGGACGCTGATCAACCGGTTCCGCCAGGGCATGATCGGCTACACGTACCTCGACCGCGAGTAGCGCCGACGCGAACGCAGCTCACGACCGCGCGAGGTGCGTTCTAGGCGCGCGCCGCGACGATGCCGAGCCCGACCGCGGCGAGCGAGCTGTCGGCGATGCCGCGCCGCTCGGTGTTGTAGAGGTACTGCGCGATCGCGACGCCGCGCGGATCGTGCGGCAGGTACTTCGTGATGTAGCGGTAGAGGTAGGCGGCGCCGTGGACGTCGCGCAGGTCGAAGCGCTCGGCGATCGCGCGCCGCATCTGCACGCCGGTGTGCAGCGGCGGCGCCTCGGAGTGCGACGCCCGCCAGCGCTGCAGCACGTCGCTGCCCGGCGGGTCGACCCGCTCGCGCGGGAACAGCTCGGCGGCGGCGAGCAGCTCCTGGACATCGTAGTACCAGCGCAGCGTCGCGGCGTTCGGCGCGTCGAGATCGAACTCGTCGGCGACGAACACCCCGCCGCGCTGGAGCAGGCGATACGCGCGATCGACCGCGGCGCTGATCGGCGAGATGTGGTGCAGCGACGACGTGAACACGATCGCGTCGAACGGCCCGCCGTCGAAGTGCAGCAGGTCGCTCTCGACGAACGCGACGTTGGGCGCGGGCGATGGGTCCGGCAGCCGGACATCGATCGCGGTGACGCGGATCCCGCTGGCCCCGAGCCGGCGCGCGACCTCGCCGCGACCGCAGCCGACCTCGAGCACGTGGCGCCGGCCGCGCAGGACATCGCCGAGGAACCCGACGGTCTGGCCGATCGCGAGCTGGTACGGGTTCACGACCGCCATTGTGGCATGTGGCGACCGCGACCGTTATTGCGATCCCCGCGGACGTATCGCGGAGGTGGCGTACGGCGGCCGGACAGCACGGGCGATCGCGTGGCATCCTCGCGTCCGTGATTTCCCTGCGGCCCGCCACGATCGACGATCTCCCCGAGCTGTTCCCGCGGACCTGCGCGCTCAACGCGCACGAGGGCATCGCGCTCGATCCGGCGGTGCTCGAGGCCGCGCTCGCGCGGCTGCTGCGCGACCCGAGCCTGGGCGGCGCGTGGTGGGTCGAGCGCGACCGCGCCGCGATCGGATATGCGCTGGTCACGTTCGGCTACGACCTCGAGTTCAACGGACGCGACGCGGTCCTCACGGAGCTCTGGATCGATCCGGCCGCCCGCGGCGGCGGCGCAGGCGGCGCGGCGCTGCGGCTGCTCGCCCCCGAGTTGCGCGCTCGCGGCGTCCACGCGCTTCACCTCCAGGTGCGGCCGGAGAATCCTGCGATGCGGCTGTACCAGCGCAGCGGATTCGTCGCGTCGCCGCGCGTGGTCATGACGCACCGGCTTTGAAACCAGGACCCTCGCGACCGCCGCGTGCGAAGTCTCCCGAGTGATCGCACCTTCGGACGGAGCCTGACCAGCGCTGACCTTCGATGACCTTACGGCCGGGGCTCTCGATCGCATAGTCCTCCGGCCGATACGACATGTGTGAACAAGCATGACCGAGCTCGGAGGGTGTGTGACGCGGCACTCGTTCATCGCCATCCCGATGCCGATCTGCCGACGCGACGCATTCCGTTTCTCCAGCTGCGCACGCTCATCCTCTCGCTGATCGCGGAAGACGACGACGACGACGAGGAGCCCGACGACGGCCCCGATACGATCGATGATCTCCGCCAGGAATTCGAGGAGCTGCAGCCGACCACGTTTCTCCGGCCGCGCGGCGTGGGCGCACCGATCCAGGCGCTCCCGGAGCTGCCTCGGGTCACCACGCTCGACGCCCTGGTCGCCGAGCTGCGGACCGTGTACGGCGACCCGCTCGCGCAGGGCAGCGCGGCCGCGTCGCTGCGGGCTGCGCAGGACCGCGCCTCGCCCGCGCTTGCGTACGCAAGCCAGGTCGCCGCGCTGCCGCCGCCCGACCCGCCCGCGCCGGACAGCCCGGTCGAGCCGCCGCGCCACCGCACCCACCATAGCCGCATCGAAGTGCTGCCGCCGCCTCCGCGCGCGCGGACCAGCCGCCCCGAGCATGCCGCGGTGCTTGCCCACGGCAGCCAGCCGATGTCCGCGGTGGCACCGCCGCGGCCCGCGCGCGGCTCGTCGCCGTGCATCGAGGACGCGCGGCCGCGCCGGCGCTCGCAGGCCGAGCAGACCCCGGACGCCTTCCCGGTGGTGGCGGTCGCGCGCAGCGTGCCGCCCGATTTTGCCGAGCCGTCGGGCGTGGGCGCGCCCGCGCGCCGCAGCCAGAGCCGCGCCGAGCGCATGACCGCGACGCTGGCGCCGCCGTGCACCAGCATCCGCCCGCCACCGACGCTGGGCACCGCGCCGCCCACGCCGCGCGGCGATCGCACCGAGCCGTCGACCGCGGCGCCATTCCCCGACGCCGGAGGCCGCCGGGTCGGCAGCAAGATCGAGCAGCTCACCGACCAGACCCACCGCCACCGACAGTTGCGGCGCTAGCCGCGCCGCGGGCGCTTCACCGCAGTCAGGCCGGGGGTCTGCGTGGTACACGTGCGCCATGCATGACGCGATCGTCAGTGTACCGACAGCTGTCAACGAGCCGATCCTCGGCTACGCGCCGGGCAGCCCCGAGCGCGCCCGCCTGCAGACCGCGCTCGCGGCGATCGAGCGCCAGGTCGTCGAGATCCCGTGCGTCGTCGGCGGTCAGCGCATCCTGACCGGCAAGATCCACGAGGTCGTCATGCCACACCGCCACAAGCACGTGGTGGCGCGCTACCACGCCGCGACCGAGGAGGTCGCCGAGCGCGCGATCCTGGCCTCGCTCGACGCGCGCCGCGAGTGGAGCGCGCTGCGCTGGGAGTCCCGCGCCGCGGTGCTGCTGCGCGCCGCCGAGCTGCTCGCGACCACGTGGCGCGCGCGGATGAACGCCGCGACCATGCACGGCCAGTCCAAGACCTGCCACCAGGCCGAGATCGACGCGGCGTGCGAGCTGATCGACTTCTGGCGCTACAACGTCCAGTTCGCGCAGGACCTGTACCGCGTCCAGCCCGCGTCGTCGCCCGGCATGTGGAACATGACCGAGCTGCGGCCGCTCGAGGGCTTCACGTTCGCGATCACGCCGTTCAACTTCACGGCGATCTCCGGCAACCTGCCGATGGCGCCGGCGCTGATGGGCAACACCGTGGTGTGGAAGCCGGCCGATACCCAGCTGCTCGCCGCCTGGGAGGTCTACCAGCTGCTCGAGGAAGCCGGCCTGCCGCCGGGGGTCGTCAACTTCGTCCCGGGCCTGCCGCACGCGAGCACCAACGTCATCGTCGATCACCCGGCGCTCAACGGCATCCACTTCACCGGCTCGACCGACGTGTTCCGGATCCTGTGGAAGCGCGTCGCCGAGAACCTCGATCGCTACAAGACCTACCCGCGGCTGGTCGGCGAGACCGGCGGCAAGGACTTCATCCTGGCCCACGCCTCGGCCGATCCGATGGCGCTGGCGACCGCGATCATCCGCGGCGGCTTCGAGTACCAGGGCCAGAAGTGTTCGGCCGCGTCGCGGGTCTACGTCGCCCAGTCGGTGTGGAGCCAGATGCGCGAGCCGCTGCTCGATGCGATCAAGCAGATCAAGGTCGGCGACGTCTCCGAGTTCTCGAACTTCATGGGCGCGGTGATCAAGCAGGGCGCGTTCGACCGGCACAAGGCCGCGATCGCCGAGGCGCGAGAGACCCCGGGCATGAAGGTCATCGCCGGCGGCGGCTGCGACGACCGCGAGGGCTGGTTCGTCCAGCCCACGGTGATCACCACCGAAGACCCGAGCGTGCGCCACATGCGCGACGAGTTCTTCGGCCCGATCGTCACGCTGCACGTCTATCCCGACGCCGCGTGGCAGGACACCCTGGCGCTGGTCGACCGCACCTCGCCGTACGCGCTGACCGGCGCGATCTTCGCCCGCGATCGCCAGGCGATCGCCCAGGCGACCACGGCGCTGCGCGACGCGGCCGGCAACTTCTACATCAACGACAAGCCGACCGGCGCGGTCGTCGGCCAGCAGCCGTTCGGCGGGGCCCGCGCCTCGGGCACCGACGACAAAGCCGGCTCGGCGCTCAACCTGCTCCGCTGGGTCGCGGCGCGGACCATCAAGGAGACCTTCGTGCCTCCGACCGACTGGCGTTATCCGTTCCTCGAGACCAAGTAGCCGCTGCGGCGGCGGCTCGCCCGCGCTTGGAGCCCCGCGGGCGGTGCAGGCGCCGCGGTTCGTGGCGATGTCGCATTTGTTCAAGCGAACGAGTCCGCGGCCGCGTAGCGTCGGGGCGACTCGACATGCTGCACCACCGCCAATGGATCCTGAGCCGCCGGCCGCACGGCGCGGTCACGCTCGACGACTTCGAATTCCGCGAACGCGACATCCCCGAGCCGGAGCTCGCGCCCGGCCAGGTGCTGGTGCGTAATCTCATGTTCACGTGCTCGCCCACCCTGCGCACCTGGATGAACGCGCCGGGCAGGTCGCATCGCTCGGTCGATCTCGGCACGCCGATGCGCGGCCCCGGCGGTTCGCAGGTGGTGAAGTCCAACCATCCGCGGTATCCGGTCGGCACCCGCGTGACGCTGCTGGCGCGCTGGGAAGACTACTCGGTGATCGAGCCCGACACCTCGCCGACGCCGGTCATCGCCCAGCCGGCCGGCGTGACGCTCCTCGAGGCGATGGGGATCTTCGGGCTCAACAGCTGCACGGCCTACTTCGGCCTGCTCAGGGTCGGCGAGCCCGCGCCGGGCGAGACCGTGGTGGTCTCGGCGGCGGCCGGCTCGGTCGGTTCGATGGTCGTGCAGATCGCCAAGATCGTCGGCTGCCGCGTCATCGGCATCGCCGGCGGCCGCGAGAAATGCGATCTCGTGGTCCACGAGTTCGGCGCCGACGCGGCGATCGACTACAAGCACGACGACGTCGGCGCCCGGCTGAACGAGCTGTGCCCGAACGGCGTCGACGTGTACTTCGACAACGTCGGTGGCGACCTGCTCGATGCCGTGATGGACCACATCGCGGTCAAGGGCCGGGTGGCGGTGTGCGGCCAGGTCGCGACCTACGATTCCGATACCCCGGCGCCGGGTCTACGCAACATGATGCAGGTCGTCTATCGGAGCGTGCGGATCCGCGGCTTCGTCGTGAGCGAGTTCTTCCACGAAGTCGACGCTGCGCGCGCCGACCTCCAGCGCTGGCGGTCCGAAGGCCGGCTCGAGCACCGCGAAGAGCTCCGCGACGGCTTCGAACGCCTGCCGCACGCGTTCATCGACCTCTTCACGGGCGCGAACACGGGCGGCCTGCTGATCGTCCAATCGGGCGAACCCGACGAGGGCTGACCGCCCAGGCACGATGCGTCAATCGAGCGACGTCGTCGGCGCCGTGGCAGGAACGAAGATCACCGCCGACCAGAGCTCCGGGACGATCACGGGCGGCCATGGATACGATTCAGATATTTCCAGTCCTCCGTAGGTCCGAACATGCTTGGGCACGGCGATCCAGTCCCTGACATGCGCATGCCGGGCAGCCTCGCCAACCTCGAGCGCGCATGCCCCCGACGGCGACACGCGCTGCATCACGCTCTCGAAGTAAAATGGCGGCGGCAACGCCACCACGTGATTCACCATCTTGCCTTGTTGCCCACTGTACGTCCGGAAGCTGCCCGCATAGAACATCGAGCCAATCGCGCGGTAGTCCTCGACCAACCGCGTCTTCAGGTAATACCCCATCGGCACCGCTCCCTCGATGGGGCCTCCCGCGAGGTGCAGGTCATGTGCCCAGATCGCGACATGCCGCGCTTTATCAGCGCTGGCGAGCAGCGCCAGCACGGCTTCGGCCATCACGCGATCTCGAATGTCCTCGTCGGGGTCGCGCGACTCCGCGAACAACTCCGTGATCCGCAGGCCCAGGATCACAGGAAGCGAGGCGAGCGCCTGGCTCTCCGCGACCCGCCTGAGCTGCTTCACCGCGCGCAACACCTCATCACGCTCCGCCGACGGCCGCTGGGCCATTTCGGGCCAGCTGACAATATGGCGCAGCGGCTCGAGCCCAGACAACGTGGCCGGACGCACGGAATCCTGTCCCGCAAAGTAGCGCCGCACGAAGTCCAGGGTGGGCCCGGGAGGCGCATAATCAACCCCCTGAAATTCAATCTTCTTATCGCTGGGCAGCCCATCGTTCAAGTTGCGAACCGACTCGACCACCGCCAGGAACTCTTCCGTCCGCCACGGCCAGTACGCCAGCGACTTGACCGCATCGCGTCCAGTCCCCTTGCCTCGACGAACATAGTCATCGAGGCGAAGGACCTCTTCCCAGCTCGCCTCCAGCGCGATGGTCGTGAGCCATCCAGCGCGAATCAACTCTTCTATGATACGTTTCGCACTTCGGTAAACTCGCGTGATCCATGCGTGGACTCGCCGAGACCGACGACCCGGGCGGAACGCAGGGCACCGACGAACCGCTGCATCCCATCTCCAGCCAGCGGAACGCACAGCTCGCGAAGCGCGGGCTCGTCCGCGGAGTTCGCTTGTCTTGCAATCCAGTCTCGCTCGTACGCGATCAACCGCGCATCGTCCACATCGCGGTGCAGCAAGGGCGCAAAGTTGCTCACGAAGCGTGGATCATCGACCATCAGATCGTACGATCCGGCCGGATCGACCGCGAACTGAAACCTTCCGGCGTTGTCGGTGGCGGTGTAAACCGCGGCCCCCACCGGCCAGCTCCAGTTCATGAGGCGCACCCTCACCTGCGCAAGCGGCCCTCCTTCGGCGCCGACCACCGCACCCGAAAGCCGCCGCACCGCCGCGGACGGCCTGGCGAGTGTGAACGACAGGGGACCTGCGGCTGGGACAAGCGTCGCCGCGACATAGCCATTCGCCGTCGCCGTCACAACCACCGGTGGTGCCAGCAGGCCCACCGAGAACCTGCCGTCGCGATCGGAGACCGCGAACCCGACGCCCCGATAGCTTCTTTGATCGATCACGGAGACCTGCGCGCCCGCCACAGGTCGGTGGTCCGGGCCCATGATCTGGCCTTCCGCCTGGCGAACGACGGCGGGCGCTGGAAGATCTACCGGCAAGCGCAGGACGTCCTTGGGACGCTCATGCGCAGACGATGAACATGCCGAACCTGCGATCGCGATCGCCAGCAAACCTGTTCTCATCACGTTCGATCGTATTATGATGTGTCCTACACGCAGAAAACACACAGCATCCATCGGTGAGTTGCGCTCATCGGCAGACGCTCCAAACGGGAGGCATGAGGCGATGTCACCACATTTCACGCAGGCTTGCATCCACTCGCTGCATTTCCACAGCAAGACGCTGTTGCCGGGTGTCGGCTGCGCGCGCGGCTCGCAACGGCCTAACCTGGACGGGCCTGGACGGGCACCCGCCGCGAGCCCTGGCGCGCTCCAAGCTCCGGTAGGCGTAGTGGCAACGGCCAGGGGCGCGGCGCGGCGGACGAAAACACGCTGCCCGGTCGCTTCATAGACGATCGCGGTGAACAGCGCTCCGATCTGATGGATCGCCGCGAGCAAGTGCTCCGCCACCTGCGCTCGCGTGTTCTGGGCCGCGGCGGCCGCGGCGTCTCCGGATGCCGCCGTGATCGGGTCGTCGTGCAGCTGCTCGAAGTCGTCGTCCTGCTGCTGGTCATATGTGGAGCCCGCCAATGGTCCCTCGCTTCAAGGTTACAGGGTTGACGTCACGGCAAGCACATGGCCCATCGAGATGTACTCTCCGCGCGCGGCTCGCATCACCGTTGCGTGATCGATCGTCTTGCGCCCCTCGAACGCGAACGTCACCGCTGCGCAGCGACTCGGGCGTGAGCCGCCGCCAAGCGCGGCTACTGCGGAGCCGCCGCGCACCGGAACCCGACATCGGCAGGCCGTTCTGTGGGCTCGGCAAGCCGCCGATCACCGCCAATGCTGGCATCTCGCGCCGCGAAGCTGCCGCCAAGGATGACGCGCTCGCTCCCGGTGGCTGGGCCGTGTGGATCGTTGCGCGTCTTCGGCGCTCGGCGCGAAGTAGTACTCGGGGTCGCTGGGGAGCGCATCCCAGTCCGCGACCCACTCGGCGACGTTGCCGTACAGGTCGTACAGGTCATAGATATCGGGCCAGCCCTCCGAGACCACGTGATCATACGCGTCCTGATTCGGCCCAGCGGCCAAGAGTCTGAGCGAGACAGAATTCGGACCGCTCAGCGACCTTCCCCGGAACGTGTCGTTATTGTAACCGCCGATCATGAGCGCAAGGCATGGCTTGCGCGTGCCGATGCGCGGGCCATTGTCGTTGGGTGCGCCGTCCTCGGGGTACGCCGCGCGCTCCCATTCGGCCTCTGTCGGCAGCCGCTTGCCAGCGAACTTGCAGTACAGGTCGGCGTCGATCCAGGAAACGCCGCGCACCGGCTCATAGAGCTCCGGGTGCTTGAGCTCGACCGCCGGTGTGCGGCATCGACCGGCCGAGACGCACTCGGCATACTGGGCTTGCGTGACCTCGTCTTGGTCGATGCGGAACGCGGAGGTCGTGACCACGACCTGCTTCTTTGCGCCGCAGTGCGGGCATCGCACGTGCGGCCCGGCCGGAATCGTGACCATCGGCGTAACATCCTTCAACCTCGCTCCGCCGCCGTCTCGGGCTCGGGCTCCGCCGCCGTCTCGGGCTCGGGCTCCGCCGCCGTCTCGGGCTCCGCCGCGGTCCTCGGTCTCGGTCTCGGTCTCGGTCTCGGTCCCAGTCCCGGTCTCGGTCTCGGTCTCGGTCCCGGTCCCGGTCTCGGTCTCGGTCTCGGTCTCGGTCTCGGTCTCGGTCTCGGTCTCGGTCTCGGTCTCGGTCTCGGTCTCGGTCTCGGTCTCGGTCTCGGTCTCGGTCTCGGTCTCGGTCTCGGTCTCGGTCTCGGTCTC
>Ga0302321_100000481_pt1 | contig 34512 bp, 28 predicted proteins | sample Fen_T0_1_FD_202505 | JGI IMG/M metagenome (GOLD analysis project Ga0302321, IMG submission 202505) | Peat permafrost microbial communities from Stordalen Mire near Abisko, Sweden - Fen_T0_1 | ecosystem: Environmental > Terrestrial > Soil > Wetlands > Permafrost | place: Sweden: Abisko... | reverse complement strand
GCGCTCGCCTCCGGCCAGACCCCAGGCAACGCGTATGCAAGCCTGGTTTACCAGGTAGGTAGCCTAACGTCCAACGCCAACGCGGAATCGACTGCGACGACCTCCAGCCTGAATCAACTGAACGATCAGCTCAGTTCGGTCTCGGGGGTCTCGATAGACGAGGAATCCGCCAACCTCATTCAGTATCAACAGGCGTACCAGGCTGCTGCGAGAGTCGTCTCAGTCATTCAACAGCTGTTCTCGGTGACAATGAGCATGGGAACCGCAGCGGCGTCATAAACCACGGGAGGCGCGGCTGGTGGCCGCGCAAAGAAGGAAAACGATGCGCGTCACAAACCTGCTCCCAGATGTTCAGTACCAAATGCAGCAGAGCCAGCAGGCTCTGGCAACCGCGAACCAGCAGTTGTCAACCGGACTGCGGGTGAACCAGCTCTCGGACGACCCCGCAGCCTCGGCCAACATGGTGGTTTCTCTCGCCGCTTCTGCAAGCGTAGATCAATATACGAGCAATGTCAGTTCCGTTCTGCCCCGGATGCAGACGGCCGACTCGGCAATGAGCGCGATCGTCACATCACTGAACTCCGCGATCACGCTGGGCACTTCGGGCGCAAGTTCCTCCTCGGTGACAGCCAATAAACAGTCGATTGCCACGCAGGTGCAGAGCATCCTCAGCAGCGTGATTTCGCAGGCTAATACCTCATACAATGGGGTCTATGTCTTCGGCGGATCTGAAAGCACTACGCCGCCCTTCGTTGCCGCGTCAACAACCTACACCTCTTCTCAAGGATCAGTTGCAAATCCGTTGGCCGCAACGACAGCTCTGACGGCCGGCTCTGTGACTTCGATCAGTGACGCTACAACCGGCAAGACGATGACCTTCAAAGCTCAGGCCGGCGATACCGTCGCCACGTTGCAGCAGGCGATCGCCAGTGCGGCTGTTGCGGGTACCCTCTCAGCCGGGACAACTGCAACCATCAATGCAAAGGGGCAGTTATCCATCGCTACGACCAACGCATCGCAGGGAATCGTGGTCACTTCGAACGACACCTCACTCGGCGCGATGGCTGCAGATCCCAATACCGCAGTCGCCAATTCCTATGCTTACGTGGGGAACAGCACCGTTAACAGCGTGCAGGTGGGCGACTCGCTGAATGTTGCCACCAATATTCCAGGCAATCAACTGCTGACCTCTGGCGCAAATGTCATTGGCTCTCTGACTAATCTGATTGCAGCACTGCAGAACGGGACCGAATCACAGATTGGCACTGCAACCAATGCTGTCTCATCGGCATTGAATTACGTTAGTCAGCAGCGCATTCCACTGGATAGCACGATAAGTCAACTCAACTCGCAAGAGAGTTATCTGAGCCAGGAAAAGATAACTCTAACAACTCAGCAGACGTCGCTGGTTGGAATTAGCCTTTCGACTGCAGCCACGAATGTATCGCAGGCACAACTGACTAACAGCGCCGTACTGGCTGCGGCAGCCAAGGTACTGCCTCAGACCCTGCTTGACTATTTGAGATAGCCGCAAACCCTGTTGCAGAGAGCGAAGGACAGCAAGGGAAAAGCGCCGTCGCTTCTTGCGCTCTTTCCTTGCTCTATCCGATATGAGTGATTGAATGCAGAACCTATCTTATGTCTCTATGGTGACAGGGTTTCGGGATAGGTTCCCAAGTAATTCTCAATTCCATATCCATGTTGGCTTCTGTCTGTTTCCAATCGATGCTGCAGCACATAGAGGTAGCGGAGTATGTACCCAACTTTAAGACAACATTCCTATGAAAAGAAAAATGAGTTGACATTTGGATTGAAATGATTTTCACAGATGGCCGATAAGTGGTCTGTCCAAGACGACCTCCTTCTCGACGAACAGGAGCCTCAAAGCAGGCCCCACACACAAAGCCGAGTGCAGGCGAAAAAGGGCAAATAAGGAGAAACACCAATGGCACTCACAGTCCTGAATAACATCTCCTCCATGACGGCGGAGAATGCATTGTCCAATACACAGGCGAACCTGCAAAAGACCCTGACACAGCTGTCTACCGGCATGAAAATCAATTCCGGATCGGACGATGCGGCAGGATTGTCGATTGTCAGCGGGTTGAACGCGAACATCGCCGCGCTCACTCAGTCACAACAGAATGCCAGCAACGGCATTGGCTTGCTGCAGACCGCTGACGGCGCCCTTTCGCAGGTCACCACGCTCCTCAACCGCGCTGTAACGCTGGCCACCGAAGGCTCGACGACCGGCATCACCTCCAGCCAGGCAACCGCGCTCAATACCGAGTATACGTCGATCCTCGCGGAAATCGACCAGATTGGGCAAGCGACCAACTTCAACGGCTCGAACGTGTTCTCTTCGAACGCGCCCACGACCTTTGACTCGACACAGGGTTCGGCTGCCAATCCTCTGGCCACCACAACCACTCTGACAACCGGCTCGCAGACGGTCATTCATGACTCGGCTACCGGTGGCACGATGGTCTATACAGCACAAGCCAGCGACACAATCGCCGATCTGGCCACAGCAGTCACCAACGCCGTCACCGCTGGAACACTATCAGCCGGCACGGCTGCAACCATCAACGGTGGAAAGCTCGAGATCGGCGGCGGCGGCGCGATCAACGTCACGTCCAATGACGCTGTCCTCGGCCCGATGGTCGCTCCCAGCAGCAACAACACCAGCACAGTCTACATTGGCGACGGCACGACGGCTTCTGGTGCCAACACGCAGATCCAGACCACCATCAATGCGCTCTCCGCGACAGCCCTGTCTCTTACAGGAAATGCGGCCAGCCTGACCAGCACGGCCAACGCCCAGACGTCCTTGGCCGCCATCACCACCGCCATCAACACCATCTCCGCACAGCGCGGCACCATCGGCGCTTCCGTCAACCGCCTCAACGCGGCAAGCGGCGACATGGCCAGCCAGGTGACTAACCTGCAGAGCGCATCCAACAGCCTCTCGAACGCCGATATCGGCAAGGCTGTTGCCAACATGACCCAGTACAACGTGCTGCAGTCGACCGGCATGGCCGCCCTGCAACAGTCCAACCAGGCCCAGCAGGCTGTTCTGAAGCTGGTCCAGTAGCTTAACGCAACATTTACTGTGGTGCTGGGGGTGGCGTCGCGAGGCGCCCCCCCTTCACCATGGATGAATACGACCTTGAGTAAAACACCGAACAGTTCACCGCCAACTTTCAGGCCTCCGGTCAACTAAGCCGGAATTGCGGGGGGCGGAATTCTCTCGTTCCCTCCCGGAAGAGAGGTAGAAGCTATGAGTGCCACATCTTCAGCGGTCGTGTCGGCCACCACCGCCTCAACTTCGACATACAGTATAAGCGACGTTCTGGCGGCAAGCTCCGGCACAAGCACGGCCGGCATTGATGTCGACGCGGCAGTGGCTGCAGCGCTCTATGCAGATCGCGCACCCGAACGGGCATGGCAAGCCGACCAGGCGACGCTTTCAAGTCAGACGACGGCAATCAAAACCATACAAACGGCGACTGAAGCGCTCGCCGCCGATATGCAAAACCTCAATACCCTGACAGGCCCCCTGGCGGCAAGAACTGTTACCTCATCCAATAGCAGTTACGTCACAGCGACTGCGGCCACCGGGACGGTAACCGGCACCCACACGGTAGTGGTCAATAGCTTGGCTACCACGGCGGGTTGGTATTCGGGCGTTGAATCCAGTCCCACCGCCACGCTTCCGACATCATCCTTCACTCTTACCACCGCATCCGGGGATTCAGTGACATTCCAGACCGGTAGCAATACTACTGGCGATAACTTGAACGACCTTGCTACAGCCATCAATAATGCCACGACAAGCTCTGGCGCCAGTCTGGGCATTAAGGCCACTGTCGTTAGCGATTCCACAGGATCCAGATTAGCTATTACATCCAAGGCTCCTGGCGCCGCAAACGATTTCTCAATATCGGAGCCTTATACCTCCTGGACCGCTCCGCAGATGAGTTCGGGTGAAACGCTTGCGGCCAACAGCTTAACCCTGACCATCAACGGGACACCCGTTACCGTTACAACCAAATCAGGCGAAAGCTATGCAGATCTGGCCACGTCAATCAATAATTTGCCGGCCAATACATATACGCAGACGGATAATTCAACCGATCCGCCAACGGTTACTACGAGCACTTACGTCACAGCGACCGTCACCACCGATGCAAGCGGCAACACGAATCTGACAATTGCAAGCACCGACGGGAAGACCCCGTTCAGTATCAACGAACCAAGTTCGACCGACACCACCTTCGCATTTACGCAGGCTGCTCAAGGAGCAGATGCGTCAATCACAGTGGACGGAGTCCCCGCCCACTATTCGAGCAACACGGTTACAGGAGCAATTGGTGGAGTTACGTTGAGTCTCCTGGGAGCGGCTCCGGGATCTCAAATTGGCTTAACGGTGGCGTCCGATGCCTCGCAGGTGTCAACAGCGATCAATCAGTTCGTTACTGATTACAACACGGCCATCGGGCTTGTGACTTCGCAGTTCGACTACAGCAGCGGCAGCGGTCAGGGAGTGCTCGCGGGCGACCCAACTATCCGTAGCTTGCAGAACTCGCTGGAGCAGGCAATTAGCTTTGTGAATAAGCCGGCGACGGGAACGACCACGGTATCGATGTTGAGCGATATGGGCATCACAATGAGCAATGATGGCACGCTTTCGGTTAATTCATCCACCTTGAATGCTGCGCTCGTCAACAACCCCTCCGATGTCCGTAATTTCTTTGAGGGCGACGCATTGAACGGTTTTGCCAATTCAGTGTACAGTGCACTGAATGCCTACACAAGTCCAGCGAACGGCGCCTTCAAAGTGGATCTGAGCAGCATCGCTGCCACAAGCGCCTCCATAACGTCCCATATCGACGACTTTGAATCAGGTTACATCGCAAGCCAGAAGACGTTACTTACCGCCGAGTACAGCGAGGCTGAAACTGCACTTCAGGGTCTATCCGCCAAGATGGCGCAAATCAATGCCCTGTTGGGCCTTACCTCGAGCAGCAAGTAGAGATGGGTGATACGAATGACGACCGAACTTTCATATAGAAGATCATCCATTGCCGGCGCCAGCTCGATTGGCCTGATGATTGTCCTTCTTGATACGCTGGTGGGCGACCTTCGCCGCGCAGGCACGGCACTTCGCAGGAACGACATCGAGACGCGCTGCAAAGAGCTGAACCATGCCGCGCTTGTACTAGGCCAGTTGGAGAGCTGGATCGATCTGAAGAACGGCGGAGAGTCGGCCGAGACTCTCTCCAGATTTTACGCGTACCTGCGTGCAAAGATGCTCGAGGCATCCATCAGCAAATCTGCAGAGGAACTGGATAAGCAGATTGAGATGGTTCTTCACGTAAGGAGCTCGTGGCAACAGATTGATATGTCTCCGCTGACGGCAGTTGAAAAACAACCCGGAGTCGCGACTGAACAGATCCACTCGCTTTATTCGCCATCCGCTGGGGATATGACAGAGAGAGTTTCATTTTCGCAATCGGCCTGACTTGCTTTTCACCGGCATCTAGATCGCGGTCTTTCCAGCGTGTCTTTTCTGAGCGGATCAATCGCTACCGGTATTCAAGCGAATAGGCAATGGATGCACGCAGAGATCAGCTTTTTGCCCGGTGCCTGAGGAATGAACTCTGCAGTGCAAATGGCCGATTGGATGCGTAATGCCGCTGATCGAGATGCTGAGCCGATGAGTGAGGAATCAATGAAGGCGCTAGTGGTAGAGACGTCGAGTACGATGAGAGCCGTCTTGCGCCGCATACTGTCCATGCGAGGATTTGAAGTCTTGGAAGCCGAGAACGGCCGCCAGGCACTCAGCGTTTTGAATTCCATGGGCAAAGCCGATCTTGTCCTTGTCGATTGGAATCTGCATGAGATGAACAGCCTGGAGTTTATTACCCATCTGCGCCATGAAACTGCTCATAAATCCATTGTTCTGATGCTGACCGAACGCGAGCCTGGAATTAGAGAAAAGCAAAATGCACTCATTGCAGGCGCAGACGATTATCTGACGAAGCCCTTCACGTCTCTTCAAATCGATGAAAAGATGGCGCAAGCGGGTCTCATCTGGCATGGCAAAGTAACTGTGATAAACAACGCCTTTACTGCCGATAATTAGAGCATCAGAGTAATGCACTCCGTTGGTTTTGAACGCCTTGGTTGAAACTGCAAACGAGCAAGTCGTCGGCTAACGCAGAGGGAGTTTTCCAATGGTTGCCTGCGATGTCTGCCGTCTCATCGATGATCGTCCCGCTCGGGCTACGATCCTCATCTGGCAGCGCCAATTTGCAGTTATGAATCTCCGCTCGATCCATCGGCACTCACTTGCTTATCCATTTATGGCACCAGAATTCGCGAAGGGGTTTCCCAAGTGAACAAGAGCACACTGAGCGGAATCGCCATCGCGGTGACGGGAATCGCCGTCGGCCTGTATCTAGATGGCGGCAAGGTCGGGCAGATGCTCCAACCTACTGCGGCTCTGATCGTACTCGGAGGCACGCTTGGCGCAGTGCTGGTTCAGTTCCCATTTTCGATCGTGATTCAGGCGACCAGGCATTTGAAAGAGGTCTTCTTCCCCAAAGAGGACCCTGCCTCGCAAGTGATCGAGGACCTGCTGCGCTATGCGCTAAGAGCGCGCCGCAACGGGTTGGTCTCTCTTGACTCAGAACTCGAATTCATTGAAAGCCCATTTCTGCGAAAGGCGATGACCCTGGCTGTAGACGGCGTCCGATCAGCCGAGCTTCGCCAGACGATGGAAGTTGAGATGGACATCGAGGAGGGCAGCGAGAGCCTGATCCCCAAGGTCTTTGAGGCAGCCGGCGGATTTGCGCCGACGATTGGAATTCTGGGCGCAGTCATCGGTCTCATCCAGGTCATGCAGCGGCTGCAGAGCATCGATGAGGTGGGCAGGGGAATCGCAGTGGCATTCGTCGCGACAATCTATGGCGTCGGATCGGCGAACATCTTCCTTCTCCCCTGCGCCGGAAGAGCCAAGATGGTGATGCAGAGAAAGCAACTGCTGCGAGAGATGATGCTCGAAGGAGTGGTCTCGATCGTCGAAAAGGTGAACCCCAGGGTGCTTGAAGCGAAGCTCTCTGTCTACCTTCCTCGCACTGCCGAAGCTGCAACTGTCAAGATGGCAACGAAATGAGAAGGCACCGCGAACGCGAAGATGATACCCATCCAGAGCGCTGGATGGTGTCCTATGCCGATTTCATGACGCTTCTGTTTGCGCTCTTTGTGGTGCTATTCGCTTCTTCCTACCACGACAAGAAGACGATTCAACAAGTCTCTTCGGCGGTCAAAAACGGATTTCAAGAGATGGGAACCTTCGCGGGAAGCGATAGCGTTCAGGATAGGCCATCATCGGACATGTCGAAGCTTGGCGGCGTACTGAGTCCGAACGACTCCGGTGGGACAAGGACTAGCGCGGTTCCCGGAAACGCCGGCATCGACCTTGTCGAGCTGCATCGAAAGCTCACAAAGGCTCTCGGCAAGGAGATCGAGCGGCAGGAAGTTGAGTTGCGAATGACCCCCGAAGGCTTCGTCATCAGCCTTCATGAACTTGGATTTTTCAACAGCGGCCAGGCGAGCCTGCTGCCAGGGTCGGAAGACAAGATCAAGCGAATTGCGGCGGTATTGATGCAGTACGGCCTCGATATGCGGATCGAAGGGCACTCCGACAATGTCCCTATCCACAACGAAACGTTTGGCTCCAACTGGGAACTGTCGACGGCTCGTGCGATGGCGGTCGCGATGATGCTGATCAATGATGCCGATTTCGATCCACAGCGAATGTCGATCGCAGGATATGCTCAGTATCACCCGGTCGCGAGCAACGATACGCCAGAGGGCCGCCGCGCAAACCGGCGAGTCGACATCGTTGTTGTGGCGGTATCGAAGCCTGCCGGGCAGGCTTCAGCAGCTTCTCCGAGGCAATGACTGGCACACCCACTCGACCAACACAAAGGCTGACGGCGAGCGGCTAGTGCATCAATGCTTGCAGAGTATTGCCCGCCGACAGCAAGGCCTTGAGATAGTTGTCAGCGCTTTGGCGCACCAGTGGATCACTGTGCGGCGGCCCCTTCCCTTCCCCACCACGCTCGTGATACTTGCACAGTTCGAGGGCCTTGCCGATTCCCTCTGGAGATCCGAGAAGCGCAGCCTCAATCCTGGAACTAAGATAGATCAGGCCAAGCAGTTGTTTCATTGAAATGCAAAGCATCCGGTCCATCATAGAGAGCATTCCGAGCATATACAATTCCGCCGGATTCTCATTGAGTGCCGGCGCGAGCGACTCGCAGAAGTGCGCCCGCTCGAGAGCCTGCCTGACATCGCTATCCGATGAAGAACGAGCGAGCTTGCCGGCAAGGATGATAGTGATCAGCTTCCGGAAAGCGTCTTCGCCGACTGCAATCAGAGCCGCCTGAATCGTCGATATGCGATATCGAAATCCATAGAGGGCCGAGTTGGCGAGCCGAAGCAGCCGGTAACAGAGAGAGGGCTCCAGCAGCAGAAGGCGCTCAATCTCTCTGAAGTTGGGATCTGGATTGGCCAGCAGCGCAAACAACTGGAGATACGAAAACTTATTCGCCGGAATTTGCGATTCGGAGATGATCTCAGGCCGCTGGTAAAAGTAGCCTTGAAAGAAGGTGTTCCCTTCCAACTGCGCCGCTTGCACTTCAGCTTGGGTCTCGACCTTCTCTGCAACAAAAGCCGTCTTCCGGTTACGGCACATACCGTAAATCTCTTGCCTCTCGGCTGCATCGGAAGCGCGGAAATCGACCTTGATAAAGTCAGCTATCGCCACCAGTTCCCGCTTGCATTCATCTGGCATGAAATCATCCATGGCCAGGCGAAAGCCAGCTTGTTTGAGCTGCTTGCAGGCTTTGACGACTTCGGCGTCAGGAGGGACTGTTTCGAGTATTTCCAGAATCACCGAGCGGCTTGGCAGCACCTTGACCGTTCCGCGAACCAGGGAATCGCGCGTGCAGTTGATGAATAGATTTGGGGAGGCAGAGCAGGCGATCATCGAGAGGCAGCTATCGATGGCCGAGTTCGTGGCATGTTCGCCGTCGCCCGAAAAGCAGTTGTCCGTGCCTGAGCGAAACAGGATCTCATGGCCATAGACTTGCATTTTGCTGTCAAGGATAGCTTGCCTACCGATAAACCTGAGCTCGTTGCCTGTGCCTGTGGCCATTCAACTTCCCCTCAACCGCTTGAATGCAAGCTCCAGACTCTATACTTTTGGCGAGCAATAATCGATCACCGGATGAGTTTCTTGCAGCTTGTGAAGCAATAACTTGGCCCCGAGTAATGCGGCACAACCTGTTCAACGGCCCTCAAGCCTGATGGGAATAAAATCGGAGAGAATAGTGAACTTTCCGCCCTGATATCCTTCGATCGTGACGTTGAAATAGTTCCTGCGAAAGGGTTGCTTAAAGGCCTTTTCCGCCGGACCATCGATATAAGCAGGATCGGTGACCATCTTTGAGAAGACCGCCCGGCCCTCGGTTGTGATCGAGGCGGCGGCAATGTTCAGCACCTCAAGAATCGCATCGCGCATAAGTTCTTCGATTGGAGCCGTCTTGAGGTGCTCTTTCACCGCTTGGTCTGGCAGGCCAACCAGAGCCCCGGCAATGGAGCCGAGCAATAGTAGATCTGCCTTGACGACGATAGCAACATCATGAGGCATCACGGAGTAAATACCGTAGACTTGCCTCATCTTCGATTCGGGCAGGGCGGTTCCCTGCACAAACGCGACTTTGCGGCCTGTTAGCTGCGAGAATGCCTTCGAAAGAAGAAATGCACTCGGTTCCGACATGTGTCAACACCCACCTAGAATTGGCGACAAGGCTCGTTGAACGTCTTCCGGGGTAAACGGCTTGGAGATCACAAAAGTCGCTCCGCATTCCATGGCGATCTCCTTGATTCCCTTTGAAGTCTCCGATGTAATGAATCCGAACGGAACACCGTTCTGCGTTGCTCTCAGTTCTCTGAGAAAGTCGATTCCCGACATCTCCGGCATATTCCAGTCAGAAAGCACGAGCTTGGGCTTTTCTCCGCGGAGCTTTTCCAATGCCTGCGCGCCGTTCTCTGCCTCGCCCACGGTAAGCCCGCGATAACCTGCCTGCCGGATCGCCCTTTGGACAATCATACGCATCGTCCTGCTGTCGTCCACCAGAAGTATATCCATGCGGCCCCCTTGTAGAGTTTTCTTCCCCCTACGTCTCAAGAATGAGTAGAGGTCCGGATCGAACTTCTTCCTATCGGCACATTGTATTGAATCGGATAGGGGGCGGCAGGAAAATTCCATGACCTGCGCAGCAGCATGCAAGAAAGAAAAGAAGATAGGAATTTTCGTATCCGGAACGTTTCGAGACGAAAGGGCTTCACGATCTTTCCAGGCAACGTAGACGGCGTTCAGGGGTGACTAAAAGGAGACGGCATCCTGCTCACACTCTTGAACGTGTAGAAAGAATTTGCCGATAGAGCTGAATCGAGCGGCGACTCTCTTCACCACCTCAGAAGAGCGAGCTTGAGAAAGCTGCGGCTGCGGGGAGCGGAAAACGACTATGGACAACATAAGTGCTGAAGATCAGGAGACCATCCGGGAATTTCTGGTCGAAAGTGACGAGAACCTTTCGCGCCTGGACTTGGACCTTGTCGAGCTTGAGAAACACCCTGGCGACACATTGCTGCTTGGCAGCATCTTCCGCACAATTCATACCATCAAGGGAGCGTGCGGCTTCCTGGCATTTTCTACCTTAGAGAAGATCACTCACCAGGCCGAGAGCCTCCTGAGCCAACTGCGTGACGGCAAGCGGGAACTGACTCCTGAATTGGTTTCTCTTATTCTGGAGACGGTTGACGCGACGCGGAAGGTGCTTGCCTCGATCGAGGCAAGCGGGAAAGAAGGCCCGCTCCGCTTTGAAGACCTAACCGAACGACTGCGCGCCGCGGCACAACTACCCGCAGCCGCCGAGAAGCCGGCAGCTCCAGTTCAGGCCTCTCCAGTTCCGCCAGCTCCGAGTGCGGCACCCGCGCCCAAGGCTCCGCCTGCACCCAAGGCAGAGGCTCCAATCGCTATAGCGTCTCCTCCCCCGTCCAACAATGCGCAGCCCAAAAACGAGCAGCCGGCTGCCACGCAAGAGGGCGACGGAGAAAAGCGGAAGGAAAGCGGAAAGAGAGAGGAAGAGTCTGAGCGCCATTCCGCCGCGGCCGAGGCGAACATTCGAGTCGGCGTCGGTCTTCTCGACAAGCTCATGGATCTGGTGGGAGAGCTTGTGCTTACTCGCAACCAGATTCTCCAGTTCAACACCGAGCGGGAGGACGCGGCACTCAACGTCACGTCGCAAAGGCTGAATCTGATCACGACCGAACTGCAAGAGGGTGTCATGAAGACGCGCATGCAGCCTATCGGTGTGGTGTGGAACAAGCTGCCGCGTGTGGTGCGCGATATGGCCGTTTCTCTCGGCAAGCAGATCCAGCTTGAGATGGACGGCGCCGAGACCGAGTTGGACAGGACAATCATTGAAGCCATCAAAGACCCATTGATGCACCTGATTCGCAACTCCTGCGACCATGGCATCGAAATGCCTGATGTCAGAATTGCCGCCGGTAAAAATCCAGAGGGGAAACTGACCTTGCGCGCCTTCCATGAAGGCGGACAAGTCAATATTGAAATCAGTGATGATGGAGCTGGAATTGACGTCGCGCGCGTCAAGCAGAAAGCCATCGAAAAAGGTCTCTTGCGGCCGGAACAGGTTGAAAAGCTGTGCGAGCGCGATGCGCTTGGACTGATCTTTCTGCCCGGGTTCTCCACGGCGCAAGCAGTCACCAACATCTCCGGCCGCGGAGTCGGAATGGATGTGGTGAAATCCCACATCGAGAAGATAGGCGGACTTGTTGACCTGTTCAGCCGCCCAGGTGAAGGCGCCACTGTCAAGATCAGAATCCCCCTCACACTGGCCATTATCCCCGGCTTGATTGTATCGAGTGGCGGAGAGCGATTTGTGATTCCTCAGGTCAGCCTGCTTGAGCTGATTCGTCTTGAAGCCGACACGGTCGGAAAACATATCGAATACGTGCATGGAACGCCGGTGTACCGCCATCGCGGGACCCTGCTGCCTATCGCGTACCTCAATCAGGTACTGGGACTGAAGCAGACAAACGAATTGGATGCTGTCAGTATCGTGGTTTTGCAGGCGGAAGATCGCCAGTTTGGCCTCGTCGTGGACGGCATCAACGACACCCAGGAGATCGTCGTCAAGCCTCTTGGGAAGCAACTGAAGGGACTCACGTTGTATGCCGGCGCCACGATCATGGGTGATGGCCGCGTGGCTCTCATTCTGGATGTGCTCGGAATCGGCCAGCAAGCCGCCGTGTTTGGCGAGCCTCATGAAGCGGCGCGCACGGCGGAGAAGGAAAAAACGCAAGCCAAGACCGAGTTGCAGCGCCTGCTGCTGTTCCGGGCTGGCTCCTTCGAGCGGCTTGCTATTCCGCTTTCGCTTGTCGCCCGGCTCGAGGAGTTCCCACGCTCGTCGATCGAACATGCGGGCGGAGGCCAGGTCATTCAATATCGGGATCACATTCTTTCCCTGGTCAGTCTGCGGACAATTCTGGAACCCGGATCTCTCGACACCGGTTCGCTCCCCAATCCCGTGCAGGTGGTTGTCTTCAACGACGGCGATCGCAGCATAGGAATGGTCGTAGACGAGATTGTGGACGTTGTCGAAGAGGCGGTGACGATTCGGCGCAAGGCGGCTCGACACGGCCTGCTCGGCTCTGGAGTCGTTGGCAAACGAGTCACCGACTTCCTCGATCTGAACCGTGTGATCGATGCCGCCAGAGAGAGCTGGCTGAATGGCGTTGATGGTTGCACGAAAAGCCAGCGAGTGCTCATCGCCGATCCTTCGGCCTTCACCAGAGGCATGATTCGCAGCGGACTTGACGTTGCCGGCTACACCGTTCTTGAGGCTGCAAATCTGGACGAAGCGCTGCACTGCATGGAACATCAGCCGATCAACGCCGTTCTGGCTGCCCTGAATCTAACGCCCGGGCAAGGTTCCGCACTGCTGGCTGCCATACGCCGCCGTCCTGAGTGGGAAGCAGTTCCGGTGATTGCCGTAGCCGACTCAGCAGAGGAGATCAATAAGTCGCAATGGCGCGCGCAGGGCTTCCTTGACTGCCAGACCAAGTTCGACTCAACCGCAATCCTTGAAGCTGTGACAAGGTTTGTCTCGGCTTCAACCTTGGACGAACTTGAGTTTGCCGGAGAGGTGAGATAAGCCATGGCAACGAATCGTGCGACGATGAAACCGGCAAAGCAGCAGAACAGCGGCCAGTTCTCCACGTTCTTTATCGAAGATCTGTTTTTTGGCGTGGATGTCCTCCATGTACAGGAGGTGCTGCGTTTTCAGCCCATGACGCCGGTGCCGCAGGCGCCGGAGGTTGTCGAGGGGCTGATCAACCTGCGCGGCCAAATTGTCACTGCAATCGATATGCGGCGAAGGCTCCAGATGCCACAACTCGCCGCAGGCAGGACTCCAATGAACATCGTGGTCCGCACGCCGGATGGAGCCGTGAGCCTGCTGGTCGACGAAATCGGAGACGTGCTGGAGATTGAAGCAGCCAACTACGAACGGCCTCCTGACAACCTCGATCCAGCGGCTAAAGAACTCATCAGCGGCGTTTACAAGATGAAGAACAACCTGCTGCTTGTTCTTGATACCGAAAAGGCAGTTGAAGTGAGCGGAAGCCTCGCATCTCTGAACTCGAAACTTGGTGCACAATCTTCCGAATCGGCGGCGAATGGACGGCGGCCTTCCCCGTCGGCATCCAACGCCACAGCAGGGGAACAGGCGGAGCCGTCCCAATCGCAAGGTCCTGCCGGAAAAGCTGCGAAGAGAGTGGCTTCGAGAAAGGCCGACGGTGCGGTGCGCTTGGCGAAAGCGGTGCCAGTGTAAACAAGAATCCCGTGCCGATTGAGCAAAAGTACCAAATCGGTCGATAACGAGGTGCTGCTCCAAATTCTGGAGATTATGCGCCTACTGAGAGCATCGCAGAATGGGTGCTTGAGTAAGCCTGGCAAGGCCGGGCAGTAGACAGGGCAGGAAGGCTTGCGAAGAAGCGCAACCACCCGAAGGGAGTAAGGGCAATGAAGTGGATGAAGTGGTTTTATGACATGAAGATCGGCACTCGACTTCTCGCAGCTTTCGTCATTGTGGGGATTATCACCGCTGTCGTCGGCTATACGGGCATCGCCAGCCTGAGCAAGGTTGCGGATCTGTCCGCGGCCTCCTATGAAAAGGAGACCCTTGGTATCATGGAGGCCAAACAGGCAAACATCGATGTCATTGGAGTCGACAGAGCGGTCAAAAATGTGCTTCTTTCCAATACCTCGGAAGAGCGCGAGCAGTACAAGGCACAGGTGGACGCATACACTGGCCTTGTCACTGATGACCTGGAAAAGGCCAAAGCCACAGTCCATACAGAAAAGGGAAAAGCTCTGCTGACGCAGGTCGACCAGGCCTGGAAAGAGAGCCAAGCATCCACTGCTAAGGTCGTTGCTCTCGCCATGGATAAGGGCGATCGGCGAGCCGCAGTGGAACTTGCCTTCGGAGACGGTCGTGCGAAGTCGGATGCTATTGAGGATCAGCTCGCCCAGTTCTCAACATTGAAGCAAGACCTTGCGAAGCAAGACGAGCAAGAGACAGACAAGACATATCACCACAGCCGCACGATACTGCTATCTCTGGTTCTGACTGGCATTCTGCTTGGCCTGGGTCTGGGCATTTTCATTTCGCGCAGCATCTCCGGACCGCTTGGCCTGATGGTTACCGCGGCGAAGAATATCGCAGCGGGCGACATGAATCAGAAGATCGAATATCGTTCAGGCGACGAAGTCGGTGTACTGGCTGAATCATTCCGCGGAATCGTCGAGGCCGTGAACGGATTGACGCGCGATGCGTTCATGCTCTCGGAAGCCGCCGGCCTAGACAAGCTGGAGACTCGTGCAGACACCTCGAAGCATCAGGGCGACTATCGCCGGTTGATCGAAGGATTCAATGGAACACTCGATGTTGTGGTGGAAAAGGTCAACTGGTATCAGTCGATCATCGATGCTGTGAATGCTCCGATTCACGTAATAGACAAGAATATGAACTGGGTATTCCTCAATAAGGCGTTCGAAAAGCTCATGGTGGATAACCAGATCATCAAGAGCCGGAAAGACGCACCTGGAATGGCGTGTTCATCGGCAAGAGCTAATATTTGCAAGACAGAACACTGCGGTATTGCGCAACTAAGCAAAGGCGTCGGAGAAACATTCTTTGATTGGAACGGCCTGAAATGCAAGCAGGAAACCTCAAAGCTGACCAACCTCAAGGGCGAGCACATCGGTTTTGTAGAGGTCGTGTCTGATTTGACTCCTATTATTGCCGCTAAGGACTACACCAATACCGAGGTGGTTCGGCTGGCATCCAATCTCGTCCAAATCGCAAAGGGTGATTTGAAGGTAAATCTGAAGCTGGCAGATGCTGATAAGTTTACCGGCGAAGCACATGAGCAGTTTGCGCAGATCAATGACAGTCTGGTCGAGGTGGTGAATGCGATTGACGCATTGACAGCCGACAGCACCTCACTCGTGGACGCCGCCCTCGCAGGCAAGTTGGCAACCCGAGCGGACGCCTCCAAACATCAAGGTGATTATCGCAGGATCATTCAAGGCGTCAACGACACCCTGGACGCGGTCATCGAGCCTTTGAACTTGGCCTCTGGAGCCATTAATCAAGTAGCCAAGGGAGAAGTTCCTAATAAAATCACCAAGGAATATCCCGGTGATTACAAGGCCATCAAAGACAACATCAACACCCAGGCCGTGTTTCTGGAGTCCCTCATCGGCGAGGTTCAGCGGCTCATTCAGGCCGGCGTCAATGGCGAACTGCAAGTACGGGCGGACGCCTCCAAGTATCCGGGGGGATGGGGAGTAATCATCCAAGGCTTCAACGATACGCTTGACGCAGTAGTGGGGCCGCTTAGTGTCGCTGCCGATTACGTAGACAAGATAGGCAAAGGAATCGTCCCGCCGACGATCTCTGCGACCTACAAAGGCGACTTCAACACCCTCAAGAACAGCCTCAATGCCTGCATCGATGGCCTTGGCGGCCTCGTGGAAGCGGACGCGGTATTAAAGAGAATGGCCGTCAACGACTATACCAAAAAAGTTGAAGGGAAGTACGAAGGGGTCTTTGCCACCGTTGCCGAATCCACCAATAGTGTAATAACGAGACTCGAACATCTTATCTTCTCAATGAAGAACATCTCCCGAGGTGAACTTAGCGAGTTGCCAGAATATAAGAAGATTGGGCGCAGATCGGAAGGCGATGAGCTGATGCCAACCATCATTGTCGTGATGGAAACCATCAAGGCTTTGGTTGACGACGTGAATCAACTTACCGTCGCCGCAGTTGATGGCAAGCTGTCAACGCGCGCCGACGCCTCCAAGCACCAGGGCGACTATCGGAAGATCGTTGAAGGATTCAACGGGACACTGGATGCGATCCTGCTGCCGATTCAAGAAGAGATTCACGTCCTTAGGCAGATTAACGGTGGCAACCTGCGGGAGACAGTTCAGATTGCCTGCAAGGGCGACCACGAGAAGATGAAGAACGCAGTGAACGGAGTTCACGGCTGGCTGACCGAGTTGGTCGCCTTTGTCACCAAGATCGCAAACGGCGACATGACCGCATCGATGGCCAAGAGCTCTGAACAGGACCAGGTCCACGAGTGGCTGATGCTGATGAAGAGCAACATCAATGCGCTTGCGGGTGATGCTACCATGCTGGCCTCTTCGGCAGCAAAAGGGAAGTTCGACATCCGCGCAGACGCCACTAAGCACAAAGGCGACTATCGCAAGATCATCGAAGGTGTGAACCAGACACTGGACGCGATTGTGGCGCCGCTCAGAAGCACCGCGGAGAATGCCAGCTCACTGGCCTCCTCCTCGGAGGAATTAACTGCGGTAAGCCAGCAGATGGCTGGGAACGCAGAAGAAACGGCGACGCAGGCCAATGTTGTTTCGGCGGCCAGCGAACAGGTATCGAGGAATGTCGCTTCTGTTGCCACGGCTGCCGAAGAGATGCAGGCCTCCATCCGCGAAATCTCAAAGAACGCAAACGACTCGGCACGTGTTGCCAAGAACGCGGTAGGCGTCGCGCAATTGACCAACGAGACCATGAAGAAGCTCGGGGACTCCAGCCTGGAGATCGGCAACGTGATCAAGGTGATTACCTCGATTGCGCAGCAGACCAACCTGCTGGCATTGAATGCAACCATCGAGGCCGCACGCGCCGGAGAAGCAGGCAAAGGCTTTGCGGTTGTCGCCAATGAGGTGAAGGAACTCGCCAAGCAGACCGCCAAGGCAACCGAAGAGATCAGCCAGAAGATCGAAGGGATGCAAGGGGTCACTAAGGGCGCCGTCACGGCAATCGAGGAGATCGGCGCGATTATCAACCAGATCAACGATATCTCCAACAGTATCGCCTCGGCAGTGGAAGAGCAGACGGTGACGACCAATGAGATTGGGCGAAGCGTGACCGAGGCAGCTCAGGGAGTCAACGAGATCGCAAGGAACATTGGCGGAGTGGCTACAGCTGCCAGAAATACCACACACGGAGCCAACGATACGCAGACAGCGTCTCTGGAGCTCAGTGAAATGGCGGCGAGGCTTCAAGCTTCGGTTTCGAAGTTCTCGTTCTAACTGAAACATCATCCTGATGAGGCGTCCGATGGGTTCTCCCACCTACCGGACGTCTCACCAAACATCGAAGGTGGATTGCCAATGAGCAAGGTATTGGTTGTAGACGACTCCAGGACAATTCGCACAATTATTCGCAGGATCCTGCTTGAGATCGGATACGAGGTCTGCGAGGCCGTCAATGGCATCGAAGCCATGAAGGTCATCGAAGTTGAGAAAGATGCAGTGACGCTTGTCTTGGCGGACTGGAACATGCCAGAGATGAACGGGTTTGAACTGCTCAAGGAACTGCGCAAGGATCCCAGCCTCTCTTCGTTGAAGATCATCATGGTCACCACCGAGACCGAGATGGACCATATGGCGTCTGCCCTGGAGGCAGGAGCCAACGAATACATCATGAAGCCCTTTACAAAAGACATTCTCGTGGAAAAGCTCGATTATGTTGGATTCGCTCCCATGGCGAGGGCGTAAACATGGCCTCTGTCACCCAGCGTACGCTTCAGCCCGGCGAAAGGATTCGCGTCCTGGTGGTGGATGACTCGGTCGTCATCCGGCGCCTGATCGCGAGCGCCCTCGAACAGGATCCCCTTATTGAATTGGTGGGAACTGCCTCGAACGGCTCGATCGGAATGCAGCGAATCGACCAGCTGAATCCTGACGTACTAACGCTGGATATTGAAATGCCCGAGATGGACGGCCTGGAGATGCTGCGGCGCATTCGGCACGACCATCCCCGGCTGCGTGTGATCATGTTCAGCACGCTCACCGAGCGTGGCGCCGCAAAGACCCTGGAAGCATTGACGCTGGGGGCCGACGATTATCTGGCCAAGGTTACCAACCAGGGCTCAATCGACTGCTCAATCACTCATCTGCGGGAAGAGATGCTCCCGAAGATCAAGCAATTTTTCCGTACGCCGGAACAGAGTCAGGGAGCAGCTCAGACTGAGACAGTGCGTCGTTTGGCCGCGCAACCGCCCCGGCACGATGCGCCAAACTTCATAAAGATGAACGTGCGGCCCAAAGTGGTCGTGATTGGCGTCTCCACCGGAGGACCGACGGCCTTGGGCACGATCCTTCCTCAACTGCCGGCCGACTTTCCTTTACCGATTCTGATCGTGCAGCATATGCCACCTCTGTTTACCCGTTTGCTAGCAGAGCGTTTGCACGCCACTTGTAAACTGCCAGCTGAAGAGGCGACACAAGACAGAGCGGTCGAGCCGGGAAAGATCCTGATTGCACCTGGCGACTTTCATATGAAGGTGGCCTCCAACGGCGTAGGTATCCACGTTCAGCTTGATCAAGGCCCTCGGCAGAACTCATGCCGCCCAGCGGTTGACGCGTTGTTTACTTCTGTTGGTGAGGTGTATGGCGGAGCAACCCTCGCCGTCATTCTGACGGGAATGGGACAGGATGGCTTGCGAGGAGCAGGAATCTTGAAGGCAATGGGAGCCGCCGTACTTGCGCAGGACGAAGCCTCCAGCGTCGTCTGGGGAATGCCTGGTGCTGTTGTGGATGCGGGGTTTGCCGACCGCGTCCTTCCACTTGATGGAATCGTGCCTGAAATCCTGCGCATTGCGGGAAGAAATTAGGAGAGGACCAATGGGCAGCGCAGCACAAATAAGCGAGATCCTCCCGGAAAACTACCGGTTTTTACAAGCACACGTGTATTCCCAAGTGGGAATTGTTCTTGAAGATAACAAGCATTATCTGTTTGAAAGCCGCCTGGCGCCGATTGTCCAGCAATTCAGCCTTGGCTCCATCAACAACTTGTGCACTCTCCTGCTTGCCAAGCGCAATCCGGAGATCGGCAAGCAAGTTGTTGAAGCCATGACAACCAACGAGACCTATTTCTTTCGTGACCCGGCTCAGTATGAAGCTATACGGACGGTCCTGCTGCCGAAGCTTATCGAAGAGCGGCAGTCCACCCGGAAGCTGCGCTTTTGGTCTGCTGCTTCATCCACCGGGCAGGAAGCCTACAGCCTTGCCATGCTGCTTTTGAATGAAGGGCTGAACGACTGGAACATTCAAATACTCGGCACTGACTTCGCCACGAAAGTCGTCGAACGCGCAAACACCGGCACTTACCAGCAACTTGAGGTGAACCGTGGACTGCCCGTATCCCTTCTGTTGAAGTACTTTCGCCGCTCCGGCCTGGAGTGGCAGTTGACTGAACCAGTGAAGAAGATGGCGCGATTTGAGACGATTGACCTGCGCAAATCCATGCGCACACTGGGACCATTCGATTTGGTATTTTGCCGCAACGTCATGATCTATTTCGACCACAAGACGAAGATGGACATCATGAAGGAACTTCATAGCACGATGTTTCGCGGCGGCTGGCTGCTGTTGGGAACCACCGAGGCGGCATCTGGACTCGAAGAGTGGTTTGACCGGAAGACCGTGGGGAATGTCACCATTTTCGTTGCACGATGAAAGGAAGAGTATGTTGACTGAAGTGAGTATGGATATGCTGTCGGAGATTGTTAAATCTGTGTTTCTGACGATGATGGACTTGGACCTGTCCAACAGCGATAAGGCCTGGCACCCCGGCGGAAACAGATTAACCTCCTTCGTGCAACTGACTGGCGAATGGAATGGAGCGGTGCTGCTTGAGTGCAGCCGGGATCAGGCCTGCCAATTTGCAGGCAAGATTCTCGCAATGGATCCGCCCGAGACCGTCGACGACGACGTGCGCGACGTGCTCGGTGAACTCGCCAACATGATCGGCGGAAACATGAAGTGCGGCATGGCCCCTGGGGTGCGTCTATCCATGCCCACCGTGCTTGATGGCAGCGACTATGACTTACGGGTTTGTGGATCGCAAATCAGTGAGAGGCTCGCATTTCAATGCGACGACAGCCATTTCTGGGTTACCGTTCTTTCTGAAGGCGATCACATGCCTGTAAATTAGACCAGACCTCCGAGCTTAGCTATTCCCTGGTCCTGTTCAAAGAGAGCGATCACACAGGCAATTGCTCTTCTGGACATGGCCAGGCTTTCAGTTCCCAAGGCTGATGCCAGTCTACATGCCGCAGGACGCCAGCCATATCTAGTCGATCCGCAGTGATGCTCACGGCGGCCAGAGTCCGGCCGTTCCTCCTTCATTAGTTCGCTCGATCAACCGCTCCCCGGAATCGATTGTCACTTCCGTAACAGAGAAGCAATTGAACAACAAGGATATCCCTGCCGATAGGCGATATGCGGTGGATTCATTTGGAATCTATACGGGGGGATTATGCAGATCAGTACAATTGCGGAAACTGCCTCTTCTTCAGCCCACTGGAGTTCGGCGCGGACTCAGTCCAGACAGGTTACAACATCTTCGGTCACAGCCACTGAGCAAAGTGCGTCCGCCGCGACCGGCGAATCATCGGCACCCGCACTAAGCGCCTCTTCCGCGACTCTGATGCAGAGCGCTGCAAGCAGTTCACAGATGGCGACGATTGCCGCGTCATATTCCACAACTGTGGCGGGCAAAAGCTACTCGGGAAGCGTCCAAGAGTCGGGCGGAGTCTACACGGCCTCTGTTCCAATGCCACCAGGAGTCAGCGCCTCCGGTTCGAGTATCGAATCCGCAGAGATGAATCTCAACATGATATTGGACACTCTCGCCTAATTGACGGCGCCTCGACAGCTGATCTGTGGACCGCGACTCCAGCAGTATGAAGCGTGCCTGCTTGCGAATTCCGATCAAGCCATTGATTTTCGCCGAGCTGCCGGCATAGCGAAACCGGATGCACCGCTCCGCCAACTGCCCAGGCCGAGATCAGAAATGCCGGCTTGAGCAGTGGCCGCAAACAAGGCTTGATGCACAAGAGCCATCATCAGCCCGAAACCTTATGCCATGTTGCCTCAGTTGCTTGTTACTGACCCAGCGAAAAATTGATTTCTACTTTCACCTTCGCCGAGCCGGAACCGGACTCAAACTTCCACTTGCGTACCGCGTCCTCTGCCGCTGGCGCCAACAGGCGATTGCCACCGACGGCTTTTGCATCGCTCACATTGCCCGCAGGATCCACCGTAGCCTCGACGTCGACAGAACCAGAGACCCTCATGCGCTTCGCGATATCCGGATAGATTGGTGCTACCTTTGATTTAACTGCGCGGTCCTCCGCCAGCGCTGAAGGCATTGCCAGCATCACTACCAGCAATAGCGCTGCTGCCTGCAGCAGTTTTACACTCGCTCGCTTAACCCCAAATGCCCCTTGTTTAAGATGATCTGTACTCATTGGTCCTCCTTGGCCCCTAGAACTGCACGTTTGCTTATCGGCCTGTTTGAGGCCAGTGTTCACAGTTTTCGAGAATCTTCTTATCGCAGTACGGAAGCAATTCGTCGATACAGGTTGAGAGCAGCATACGCGAAGCAATGGACAAGATTTTTCGGGACCAGTGGTCTGCCAAGCGAATTCCCATTCGCTCAAAGTCGGAGAGCTACGGGAAGACCCATCCGACTGCCCTATAGTCATCCTCACATTGCCAGAATCCTTCACATACTGCTAGCGTTGAAATAGCCATACCTTTGCCGGTAAGCTCGCAAAAGCAGCCATAGATTTGCAAGCGCTGGCAACGCACTCATGCCATCGCGTTTTACGTGCCTGTGGCAGGTGAGGTCGCGGAGAATCGAGACCATTGATCCATAAGTCCGACAAAGCAAGTTCTCTTCCAGATCATGAGGACACGGTCGGTTACGGCCCGTACGACAACAACTTCTCCTCGCGATTGAATTCATAGGACCAACGCCACAGTCTTCCTCCATTCGGCTTGACAACCAAATAGAGACGCTTCCGTCGCTCAGCCGGTAGTCTCTCCTGGCCGACTTGGCGTGTTTACTTCGAGTTCTCTAAGCCTATTGATTTCCATTGTTTGCGATCCAAATCGATCCCCGCCCAAAACCGGGACGCAAACGAAGTCAACTCCGGACGCACATGGAGGGACGCGGTGGCCGCGGACAACTACTTCAATTTTTCTATGATTTACGGCTATGGCGGACGGGAATGGACGGATTTAGACAGCCCTTGAAGTGTAATGGCGGAGAGGGAGGGATTCGAACCCCCGATAGCCTTGCGACTATGTCTGATTTCGAGTCAGGTGCATTCAACCGGGCTCTGCCACCTCTCCGCGTCTTAAGTCGCTTCAAATCAGGCGATTGAAAGTACGACTTCCGGTCCCTCCATTATAGCAAAATTCGAATGTGGGAGTTTTTGTGGGAATCCGCGTTCCAAGTTCCTTTGATTCACCACCATGGATACTGCCGCAATGCTTGGGTGTTGATACCGGCCCAGCGTCTTTACATCAGTGTGGCCCATCAGTTCTTGCAGAAGGAACACATTGCCAGTCCTTTCCATGATGTCCGTAGCAAAGGAATGACGCGCAGAGTACAGCTTCAAGTCCTTGGACAATCCAAGCTCGTTCCTTGCGATGTTGAATGCTTGGCTCAAGCTGGCTCTCTGGATTGGCTTGTCGGGGTAGCGTGGGGAAGGGAATACCCATCCTTCTGTCCGGTCCCCTATCTGCCCTTTCAGTACCTCTGTGACGCGATCACTCATCGGTAGGTATCGCCTTGCCTTGCGCGTTTTGCCTGACTCGATGAAGATGTATCCCCGCTCGAAATTCACGTTCTGAACTTTGAGAAGGCATACCTCTTGGGGCCGCGCTCCGGTGTCCATGATTATCTGGATGGCCTGCGCACAACTTCCCCCCAGCGAGTCAGAGAGACGTTGTTCGGTGCCTGCCTCAATCGTGGCGCTACGCCCTAGTTCTTCATGCAAATGAATCTTGGGGGCTTTATGGAGCAGGCCCCATTCCTCTGCAAGGTTCAACATCCGGCGCAACGTTCTTAACCCACAATTTGCAGTGGAAGGAGAACCGGGAATTGTGATCCGTTCCGCGTCCTGGGTAGAAAGCCGGTCAATTCTCACTCCCATGACCGAGTGACCACTCAGGAGTTTGAGGCCATACTCGTAATACTCTTTGGTCTGCGCCTTCATGTGTTGGGTTTCTTGCACGAACTCTAGGAATTTGCTTGAGAGTTCCCGCAGGGTTGGTATGTGTCGAGGCGAGAGAGTAGGGGAATGCCTCCCTTCTCTGACGCGGGTTATTAACGTTGCCTCGAATTGACGGGCGCGCGACAGAACAACCTCTCCTGTCGTGCCCCGATACCGTGTCCCGTCAATCATGACTTCGTAGTGGTACTTGCTGCCCCTCTTAAAAACGCTCATGCATCCCTCGTGTGTTTGCCCGCACGGATGGAACATGTCTGCGTTCGTGGATGTACTCCTCCACGTCTCTGACAGCATACCGCACTGCGCTCTTCTTGCCGTCGCCAAGTTTGACGAATGCAGGACCGATCCCCAGACAACGCCATTGACGCAGAGTGCCCTGTGGGACGGCCAGGACTAGAGCCGCTTCACTTGTCCGAAGAAGTTGAATAGAGGGTGCCTTACTCGAACGAGCAGGATAACGATGTGTTCCCGATGTGTCCGGCGTGTCTTGAGGTGCGCTTGCGCTTGCCCTTGGGAATTGGTAGGGTTGCGCGACAGAGCCGGACAAGCTCTGTGGTTTCATTAAGTACATTCTACAGGATTATGCATCTAACGTCAAGCATTTAAGTGACTTAGGTGCACAGTGTGCAGGCCAATCTATGACCTGCACACTGTGCATGTCTACCGATAGTCGAAGGTCATCCGGCAGGACTTGGTGCCATCGTCAACCCACGTTGTCCCGTCCGTGAAAGCCACCTTCTTGACCCACAGACGAGAACCGGCAGGCTCCCCGTCATTCCACTCAGGTACCCTCCATCGGTCGTCACCCTTCTTGCCTGGGCCGACTCTTCCCCCGGAGTAAGAGACATCGAAGAGAGCCGGTCGGAAGTCTCCTACTCCGTCCATGACGTCGACTCCAAACTTGATGCCCAGTATCTGCCTCTCGCTGGAGTTCTTGAAGTGGACAGAGAAGTTCCCCTCCCAAACGTGGCCTAGAGCATCGGAGGTTCCCCCTAGGGGGCGCGCAACACCGAAGTCCCTGATCTCGACCGGGCAACCGGCACTGGCGCTGGTGTTCTCGACTACCTTTGCAAAAGTGCATGGTGCAAACAGTACAGCAAACGCCAAAATGACACCTTTCATTTTCACGACGTTCTCCTTGCTTAAATTGGCACGTAGAGAACATACCACCAAGGACGGGGGGCTACCCTAGAGCGCGTTTGCTGCCTGTTGTGGGGTCTTGGTGCCAGTGATTGAACCCGTGGAGGCAAATGCTTCCAGCGTGCCAACATGGACGCGGACTGATCGTCCGATACGGGTTGTCGGCAACTGTCCAGAGGCGATCAGCTTGTCGATGCTGCGAATGCTGAGAGAGAGGCTCTGTGCGGCCTCGCGGCGGCTGAGTAGGAGTTTAATCATGGGATTGGGTTCCTTTGAATAGGTTGAAAGTGTAGACAAAGATTTTTGGCTACAAAAAATGCGCGACGGCGGCGCTACTATTTCAGGGCCTTCGGCACCCAACCATGCTTGTGTTAGGGGTCGGAGCACCGGGCGTGTGACGGGGGAATTACTAGGCGACTCGGAAGGCGGAGGATACACAGTCTCGGAGGCTAGGTTGCGCCTAGTCTCTCGCTGGTGTGCTGAGTGTCTGCCGCATCTGAGCGGGAATGGATGACGGTTATCATGGGCAGTCAATCAAACTCACTGTAAGGCTGGGGCATACCGTGGATGGGCGTCAAGCAAGGGATTTAAAACCGTCCAATATAAATATCAAAATGGACTACTTGACATATTTCTCCAAGGGTCTTAGATTTGCAATTGACACTATGGAGGTGTCGGCAAGATGAGCGGACAGATTGTTGGCTACGTTAGGGTTTCCACGCTGGAGCAGAACACCGGACGGCAACTTGAGCAAATGAAGGATGAACACACGGACGTTATCTTCGAGGACCATATCAGCGGGAAGTCTCTTGAACGTCCTGAGCTAGACAAGATGCTGAAGCACGTCCGCAAAGGTGACACCGTGGTAGTTCACAGCATGGATCGCTTAGCGCGTAACCTGCGAGACCTCCGCAATCTGGTGGACGATCTGACAGACCGGGGCGTGGTTGTGAAGTTCCTGAAAGAACACTTGGAATTCACAGGCGAGACGAACAGCACAGCGAAGCTGATGCTCAATATCATGGGTGCCGTGGCAGAGTTCGAGAGAGAGATGATTCTCGAACGTCAACGGGAAGGAATCGCCTTGGCAAAAGCAGAAGGCAAATACAAGGGCGGAAAGTTCAAGCTAATGGGGGATAAGGTCACGGAACTGCGCAGACGCGCTGAAGCTGGCGAGAACAAGGCTGCACTAGCGCGTGAGTTCTGCATCAGCCGTCAATCCCTTTACAGCTATTTGCAAGCGGATACGGCAACAGCGTAGAGGACGACATCGACGCGGACAGCTTGCCCTTGATCGAGTCCAAGGCTGTCCGCTCTTCTTTCCTAGGTTGCGCTATCCCACGGTGAGAGTTCCTAGCATTCTCAGCCTGCCGTAGTTGTTGCCTGAGCCTCTGATGGTGCCGTGTTTGCCGCCCACGTTGCGCTCTTCACTTGGAGATAGTTGGCGTCCAACTCCGGTTGGAGCAGGCAAAGGGCGGTTAGCCGCCGCGCCATGGCTTGCACCTCTTCGGCTTCGGCCAGAGTCAGCGGACGCTTCAGGAAGCTGAACTCCCGGTAGCTGAGCCACTTCTTCATCACCTGATAGCCGCCGATGTATAACTCCCAGACCTTCTCCGGCACATTCGTCCAGGCGCAGAGGTCATTCAGGTACACATCCACAACCGTGTCGCCAAGGCACGCCAAGCCCTCATCTTGCGGGATGCCTAGCGCGGCCAGCCCTTGCGCTAGATCGGCAAGTTCCTTCGCTGTCCGCTCACGGTTTACCAGCTTGCCGCGCCCCGGCATGGTCACGCCCTCTTTTCCGGCGTGGCCCCAGCCTGCGGTGAGTTGCAAATCTACTGCCGCATCAAGCTGTTTGCCGTCCATGCGCTTCAGTCCGGCCACAGAGCGCAACTCAGGCCGTAGCGCGCCCGCCGTGACTCCCGTTACTGGCGTCTCAGTGTCCAGCAAATCCGCCACACGCTGGCCCAGAGCAGCCGATGCTGTGAAATGCTCCAAGGATGATGGCAGCGGAATGCGCGGCCAGTCCTGCCGGATACCGTCGGCATTTTCTTCCAAGTAAGCGGGTGAATAGCCGACAGCGAGGATATGCAGCCAAAGGGATGCAGAACTCTCCCCGCTGCTTTCCAATCCCACAGTTCGCAGATAACTGCTTGCCAGTGGGGAAAGATTGCCGTCTGTCTGCTCACTGGCAAACATGCTCGCGGCTGGATGCCGCAGAAGAAACGGTACAGCAACAGCATCGGGGATTATGTAGTGATCGTCCGAAAGGCACTTGCTGAAACTGATAGGGAAACCCTCTGGGGATGCTGTGCAGCGCATCCGCGTCAGCAAGAATGAATTGCCTTCAAAGCACCGCGCCCATAAAGCAGGGCGTGGCTCATTCCAGATGGGGCGCGCGTCCGTGTAGTAGCACCAGCGCGTATCGAACGGGCGCACGGCGTAGCGCACAATCTGTTCGTTGCGGAATCCACCGTCCACGGCCCGCGCCCGCGCCTTTCGCGCATCGAACCTTGCCCAGTCGCCGGTAAGTGTGGATGAGGCCAGCCGGTAGGCATCCCAGTCCAGGCTCTTGTCATGGTAGAGGCGCATCCGCTCGACTAACTTGTCACGGTCACAATCAATCAACGCGCCGCCGCGCTTTTCCATCAGGCCATTGCTGGGCGATTCCGCGCAGAGGTCCGTAATCTTCGGCCATTCGCTGTAGGCCGCGCTCACATCTTGCGGCCAGAATGAGTATTTATTTTCAACGGAGGGCAAGGCAGAGACATACTTTGAATCGAATGCCTTCTCGTTCAAGCTATCGAGTAGCCCTCTTCTTCTGTCTTCTGCCTTTGCTTCGGTATGGTCATCGCGGAAGAGCACTTTGGCCCCGGAACAATCGCCACTCTTGACCCAAAGTGTTGTTGCGACACCTTGCTGAATGCCGGGAGAGAATCCGGCGACTGCAAAGACGGTCTCACTGGTGCGCCCGTCCGGCGCATACTCCGAGATTTTCCGGTTGCCGTGCAGATTCTCAATCCAGACCTTATTGAAGGCGTTGAAGAGATGTTTTCTCAAGACAACAAACGACGGCTCTCGGACCCATGACATATTTGAGATGAAGCAGACTACGCCGCGCTGGCTTTTCTCCGCGATGCGCCGCTCCGCCAGCCGGAAGAAGCGGATATAGAGATCATCGAGATTGAATTTCTTGATGCCCCAATCCTTGATGAGTCCCTCTTTGTAGGGTTCCACCAGGCCGTCTTCTTCCGTGGGGCTGACTCCGGCGAAGGCGTTGTAAGGCGGATTGCCGAGCACGACCAGGATAGGCTTGTCGCGCTTGACGGTGTCTGCCTCTTCGCGCTCTTCTTCAAACTCTTGAAAGGGCAGTTGAGCCTTTTGCTTGTCGGGCGGTTCCCAGCCGGTGAGGGCATTGGTCAGGTAGACGCCAGCGCGCTCCCGCTTGCCCGCGTGTTCACCCGCGTTCTCATCTGTCAGCGGCGCTTTGGCGCGCTGCAAATACATTCCAAGCTGAAGGTGAGCGATGACGTAAGGCGCGGGCAGAATCTCGAAGCCGAAGACGCGCTCTTTGGCGGCCTGCTTGAGTTGGTGAGGGGTGAGCGCATCTTCGCCGCGTTCTTCTTTGAGCGTGCGATGAATGCGGTCCAACACCTCCACCAGATACGCGCCAGTGCCACAGGCCGGGTCAAGTACATAGACGTTTGGGTCGGCAAGGCCAGAGGGCAGGCCCAGTTCAGTGCGCAGAACCGTGTCAACGCGCTCGACCATGTAGCGCACAATCTCGCGCGGGGTGTACCAAACGCCTAGCTGCTTGCGCAGTTCCGGGTCGAATGCCTCAAGGAACGGCTCATAGAAGTATTGAACGGCGGTGTCTTCTTCAAATCGCTCGAAGAAGGCGGCGGTGTCCACGCGGTTCAGCACTTCGCCGGTGAGCGAGAGCAGTTCTTCCAAGCCGAGAGAGCGAACGTGCGAGGGCGTGACCAGCCGCTCGAAGAGCGCGCGAATCATGGGAACCTGAAGGGACCAGACAGCCGACTTCCACTCGAATTGATCGCCCTTGCGGCGGCCCGGTTCGCGGCTCCACAGTACCCACGCGGAAAAGAGGCCGTAGAAGAGTGTCTGCACCAGCGTGCTGCGGAAGAAATGCTTGCCTCTGCTGTTCTCTTTTACCGTGGCCAGTTCGCTTTCAAACTTGAGGCCGAGCGCCTCTTCCAGCGCCTTGCGCACGTCTTCCAGTTCCTTGAGCGATGATCGCGGCTCGATCTTGACCAGCGCCTCACGGGCATAGGAGGCAAGGAAGCTGGCTAGCACATCGGGTGAAGTAATGGGGACGGCGCTGAGCAAAGCGCGGGTGAGGAACTCTTCAAGAGTCTTGCCGACTTCGCCCTCTGCCTTGCGTGGATGAACTGCCAGTGCCCAGAAGGCAGCTTCAGTCTTGGCCAGGGTGAAGGTTTCCAGGGTGCGCGGCTTATCGTCCTTGCCCAGCACGACCACGCGAAACTCGCGATAATTGGTTAGCAGGACTTGCCCATAGGCGCGCAGATACTTCTTCACCTGCTCAGATTGGACGGTCTTGCTTGTCTCTTCCGAGAGTCCCTTCACTTCAACCACACCGCGATTAGGCGGCTGCACGGTGAAGTCTTCCGGTAGGACGTTCTTCTTGAGTTGATCCTGTGTGAAGAGTCCACCATCCGGCAGGCCAGCGCCCCGGTTCTTCAGTTGCAAGACAGGAGAAACGCGCGGCTTGAGCCGCTTGCCGATTTCAGAAAGCAACCATTCAATCGCCGGATAGAAGGATGTTTCATCCGTGGCATGACCGGACGCGCGGATTTCTACCAACTTCGCCAAATACGCTTCGATGGAATGCACGCCCCATTGTTACGCGATCCGCCTGCAAGGCGCAATCTCACCGATGCTTCCCTAGGGTTGAGACAGGCTAACGAGATTAGGCAGCGAAATCGACGGGCGATACAACTGACAATGATGCCGTAAGTGCCACTTCATGGGTACGGGAAACGTCGACCGTGACGGCGTCCTAACCCCAGTAAGGACTGCACAGTGTGCAGCATTTGCCGCGTCAGACGCCGTCGGGCTGCTCTAGGAACAATCATTCCAGCTAGGCAGTCGCGCAGCGCGAAAACGACGGGGACCGGGTCCCGTACTGGCTGTCTCGTACTCGCTAGGATTCTGCCCTAGGGATTGGGGCATGGGCCTAGGATGCAGCTAGGATGACAATGTGCTGAATGATCGGACGTTCCTAGCGAACCTCGCAGCGTACTCCCCCTAGGATGGGAGGAGAGGGGGACTGCACAGTGTGCTGGTCCTAGTCGCCGTTCAAATCGTTGGACATCCCTCTTAGATCGCTAGGATTCGCCCCCTCTGACAATGTCTCCGACTGATGAGTTTGGACGGAACCGATATGGGAAAGATACTTAAGTTAACATGCTTCTTTTCTAAAACTTGCTAGAATCCTAGTCGAGCGTCCAGATGTTAGTTCCCGCGCGTACATAGTACCTACTAGTCTTTTACTTTGTAGTTCTTGTCTTGGTATATCTCCCTGAGTAGATAAAGCTCTCCTAGAGCTACCAGTTGCTTTCAATTCCGCAGTCGAATATCTCCCGTCGCATTGCAGTGAAGTTGCCCGCTCTAAAGGTCCACGGCGGTTTGCTTGTCTGCTCGATTCAGACTCTTGGCGTTGACATGCCAGCACGCTGAATAGTGCCCTGTGGGGTTGTTCCGACACGGTGTCGGCGGGATACGTCCTCTCGCCGGGTCCGACACAGGGGTTGACTCCCCTGTGGTTGCTGAATCTCGCGTCTGTCGGAAAGGGTTCCTAGTCCAGATCGACTGCGGTGATCTGGGCCCTCAGCGCACGTTAACTCGTGCGGCCACACCCTCTACCATGCGCGCCAGCGGCTCTCGCTGGACACCCGGCAGACCCTAACTACCATTCGAGGGCTACGTGCCCAGGAACGTCTACAAACGGCCTCTTACCGGTGCTTTGCTGCCAGTCCAAATCGTCTGGACCTTGATACCTTGCAGGCTCTACGACCCGCTCTGAGATTGATTTAGGAATTTACTTGTTGACAACCAAGACATCCTGATCTAATCTACTAAACCATTATCGCACGGGCGACATAGGTTTGTCAAGCACCCTGAATGCCAAATCCTAGGAGAAGTACCGCATTGTGACGCAACTCCTAAAATTCCTGGGGTTGGTGCTTAGGTATATGCACAGTGTGCAGTTCAAGTAGTGGCGTATGCTGGTGGAAACCAACAAAGGACGCCTATTATGCCTCTCTGGATTCCTACAGTGGCCGCTACGGTCGGGGTTGCTCTGGTCAACGCCTTCCTCCTGTTCTATTTCAAGTTCGTTCCTGAAGTGAACGACCAGAAGCGCCACTTGAAGCAGGCTGGCTGGTGGGCTTTCGACATTGCAACCATAATCTTCCCATGCTGGTCTCTCTATGCAGCCACACAAGCGAAAGGCCCGATAACTCCTACTCTCGTTACTGGAACTGCAATTTCTGCTGTCAGTTTGGCATTCTGCTTGTCCATGGTTAGCACTCGCAGGACAGTCGGGTATGTTCAGAATAAGAGCCTTGATACCTTGGGGCAGATCATCAATGTTCAGGGAAGGTTAGTTGACATGTCTCTGGTCCATAAGGAGGCGCTGCGGTTGCTTGCCAATGACGCCAACTTGTCTCTTGAGTATTCCGCGAAACTTAAAGCACTTTTAGGCATGGAAGACCCGAAGACGGACACCAAACAACTAGGCGAATAGTGGCTGTACGGGAGAGCAGGAAGTCTGCATCAGGCGCACCCGAATACTGGCGAGTGCGGCTGTGGGAATTTTGTGGGAGTCACAGCTAAATCATGACGAACAATCAATAACTTATCGAACGCTTTGATGTTCTACAGAATGTGCGGGCAAACGTGCTAAATGGCTGTATTGGTAAGACTTAAGTTAGCGTCCTTTATAAGGTTGAGGGGTAATTTCGAGTCAGGTGCATTCAACCGGGCTCTGCCACCTCTCCGCATTGTTTTCAGCTACTTACATTATGCTCCTGGAGATTCAGGATTCCTACTGGCAGTTCAGATGCACTTGGTATCCCCGAAAACCGCTCCACCGCAGTCTGCTCATGGTTCACGCTGAGATGTGCGTACCGCTTGGTCAACTGTGCCGTCCTATCTCCGAGGAGTTCTCCGACCGTGTGCAAATCCACACCGGCCATTACCAGTCTACTGGCGAAGGTGTGTCGGTTGCAATGCCAGGCATAGTCCAATAGAGGCGCCCGCTCGACCGCACCGAAGAACCACTCGCACAGTGACAGAGTCGGTACCGCAGATTCGGACAGGGGTTTACGTGGAAGTTCTGCTCGCCTACAGCCTCAAGATGGCTGTGAAGCAGGCCGCGCCGGTCGACCTCAAGGAGTTCCACGCCAGGATCGGCAAACCGACGCTGGAGAACAATCTGATAGAAGGGCGCTCACCAAGGCGGGGTTGCTGAGCGTAAAGCGAAGATCGACCCGGAGCACGATCTTCCCAGCCAAGAGCAGGCCGAAGTGCTCCAGATCAGCCCCAGCAGCTTCTTCTACTAGCCGAGGCCAGTGTACTGGCTTGTTCCTCTTATCATGTCTTCGCGAGCTTACAGTGACGGTGGGATCGCTGATAGGACGAAAGCGCGGTGTCCGATGAGAGGAACATCGGCCGGGCTTTTCTGAATGCGTCCACCTCGTCTGGCGCGCTCGCGGTTGATACACATCAACTTCCGTTCACCCTCCATTCATCTTTCATTCATCCATCTGAAATGTTGCTGGATTTTAATTGGGAGAGCCCAGCGCAATCAATGAGTCCGATTGGATGTTGCAGCAAAGTGAATCGGTGTACGTGTACTGATATTGCGAGAGTGCGATTAGGCATCTCGTTGGGCGCATCAATTTCCAGCGAATGATCCAGGCAGGGCCGCAACAAAAACTGAGGAGAGTCACTATGTCGAAGAGAATTCATCTATTTCATCCCGGATATGCCCTAGTTCTCACGCTTTGCATGCTTATTGCCGGCCGTGCATTTTCACAGACCTACACTCAAGGCTCAATTGCGGGCACGGTCTTCGATACTAGCGGCGCTGTTGTTGCGAATGCCGCGATCGTTATCCACAACGACGGCACCAATGCCCAGATTGAACTGACCTCCGATGACACCGGTTACTTCAAAGCGGCGCAATTGCCTGCCGCGGTCTATACAGTGACAGTGACCTCGACCGGCTTTGCTCCTTTCAAAGAAGTCAACGTCATTGTGCAGGTTGGCCGGACGACTGAGGTGCTGCCGCATCTGGCTGCGGCCGCTGTATCTAACTCGGTGGAAGTAACCGGCGAGGCGCCAATTCTTAATTTCGAGTCGCCGGATATCAGCTCAGTTCTAACTGCGACCGCGATTCAAGATCTGCCACTCAACGGCGGCCGCTGGTCTGATATGGCGCTGCTCACTCCCGGTGCTGTGGGGGATTCGAATGGCTTTGGCCTCATCTCCTTCCGCGGCATCAGCCCGATTCTGAACAACGTTGAAATCGACGGCGCCGACGACAACCAAGCCTATTACTCTGAAGAGCGCGGCCGTACTCGTGAAGGCTACTCCACATCCAAGTACATGATCCAGGAGTTTCAGGTCAACACCGGCGTCTACTCGGCAGAGTTCGGGCGCGCTGCCGGCGGAGTCATCAACGCCATCACCAAGAGCGGCAGCAACACGCTCCACGGCATCGCGTATTTTTCTGACCGCGACAACGACTGGGGCGCGATGAACCCTTACACAACAAACACCATCAATACTTCCACCACATCCACGCCGGTCTTTATGACCATCCCTTATAAGCCGAAGGACTGGCGCAAGGAATGGGGATTCGACGTGGGCGGCCCGCTGAAAAAGGACAAGATCTTCTGGTTTTACGGCTATGCTCAGTACAAGCGCAACTTCCCCGGCACTGCCAAGGCGAACACACCCAGTTCGTTCTTTGCGCTTCCTGATGCGACTCTTCCGACTGGCTACACCTGCAACACAACAGACCAAATAACCGGAGGCAAGATTGTAGCGGGCACTGGATATATTTCCGCACCGGCTGGCGGAACTGCCGCCAGTTCGATAGACCAACAAGCCTGCGAGTTGGGTGTGCGCCTCTTTAACTCGGGCGGTTCCAGCGCTGTTTACGCAGCCGGCGCGGCCGCATATGCCACTCAACTGACAAACCTGCTCTCCGATTTGGGTACCGTTCCCCGCACTGGCGACGAGGTCGTGAACACGCCCAAGCTTGACTGGCAGATCAACGCGAAGAATCATCTCAGTGTGCTCTATCACCGTCTGCGTTGGGATTCGCCCGGCGGCGTACAAACGCAGGCCACCAACACCTATGCCATCGACTCCTTCGGCACCGATTTTGTGAAACTGGATTACGGTTTGACCAAGCTGGATAGCATGATTACCAGCAATCTCTCCAACGAGGTTCGCTTTCAATACGGCCGCGAGTTGAATGACGAGGGCCAGCAGCCGTACAGTGCGTACACAAAACAGCACCTGTTGAGC
>Ga0302321_100000480_pt1 | contig 34520 bp, 30 predicted proteins | sample Fen_T0_1_FD_202505 | JGI IMG/M metagenome (GOLD analysis project Ga0302321, IMG submission 202505) | Peat permafrost microbial communities from Stordalen Mire near Abisko, Sweden - Fen_T0_1 | ecosystem: Environmental > Terrestrial > Soil > Wetlands > Permafrost | place: Sweden: Abisko... | reverse complement strand
TGTGCGATTTCGGTCAGCTCAGTTCGCGAACACCTCCTCGGGCTGAGTCGTTCAGCCGAGGCGGTGATCGCCGAACTCGAAGGCATGGTCGTTGGATTTGCGGTATATTACCGCACCTTCTCCACCTTCGCCGCGAAGCCTGGAGTTTTTCTAGAAGACCTTTATGTGCGCCCGGCTTTCTGCCATCGCGGACTCGGACGCTCATTGTTGCAGTATGTTGGTTCGATTGCCGCGCGCAATGGAGCGGGCCGCTTCGAATGGACAACTTTAAAGTGGAACGAAAACGCCCGCGCGCTCTACAAGAGCATCGGCGCTGAGGAAAAAAGCGAATGGCTCTTGCTCCGCATGGACGCCGAGTCACTCGCGAAATTCTCCTGTGGTGGCCCCGGCCATCCGACCGACAGTTGCCGCTGCGGCGGTAAGGGCGTGCATCACACTAAGCCCGAACCAACCACGCACGGCCACTGTGGCTGTGGTGGTGCTGGCCACTAAAGGAATTTTCAAAATGTCCACCATCGAAGTTCTCCCCGGACGCGCCGCTTCAATTGCCGTTGCGGGTGAGGCCGGTGGTGCGATGGTGTGCGACAAACATTCCCTGGCGGGATCGGTGACGCAGCGCGCCTGCGTGTTTTGTGGATCGCGCGTGGTTCTTTATCCGATCGCTGACGCACTGCACGTCGTGCATGGTCCGATCGGGTGCGCGGCTTATACCTGGGATATCCGCGGTGCTCAGTCGTCAGGGCCACAGTTACACCGCAATAGTTTTTCGACCGACATGCAGGAGATAGACGTGATCTATGGCGGCGAGAAGAAGCTCGAACGCGCGTTGATGGAATTGATCGACAAGCACCAGCCCAAGGCGGCGTTTGTCTATTCGACCTGTATTGTTGGCGTAATCGGCGACGACGTGAACGCGGTCTGCAAAAAGGTTTCCGCCGCAAAAGGAATTCCGGTTCTCTCGGTCGCGAGCGAGGGCTTCAAAGGCACAAAGAAGGACGGCTACCGTGCGGCCTGCGAAGCGGTTTATACACTTATCGGTACGGGTGACACGAAAAGCATCGGTCCGCTCAGCATCAATTTACTGGGTGATTTTAATATCGCAGGTGAGACTTGGATTGTTCGCGAATATTTCGAACGCATGGGCGTGGAGGTGGTGGCCACGATTACGGGTGACGGACGTGTGGACGATATCCGACGCTGCCATGGTGCAAAACTTAATTTGGTCCAGTGCGCTGGCTCGATGACGCACCTGGCGAAAAAGATGAAAGACGAGCATGGGATTCCTTTTATCAAAGTTTCTTTCTTTGGAATCGAGGATATGTCGGCCGCGCTTTATGACGTGGCAAAATATTTCAAGAACGAGGAGATGATGGAAAAAGCCAAAGCGGTCGTTCGCGACGAAGTTGGCAAATTTTATCCACAGCTGCGCGTTTACAAAGAAAAGCTCATTGGCAAAAAAGCCGCGATCTACGTTGGCGGAGCTTTTAAGGCCTTCTCACTGGTTCGTGCCCTGCGCACGCTGGGCATGACGACGGCAATCGTTGGAACACAGACCGGCGATAAAGACGATTACGAGCAGCTGCGCGAAATGTGCGATGCAGGCACGGTGATCGTCGACGATTCGAATCCGCTGGAGCTTGCCAAATTCTGTCTGGAAAAAGACGTGGATCTCTTTATCGGCGGCGTGAAAGAACGGCCGATTGCCTACAAACTCGGGATCGGTTTCTGCGATCACAACCATGAGCGCAAGGAGGCGTTGGCTGGATTCGTGGGCATGTTTAATTTTGCGAAGGAAGTTTATGCCAGTTGTTGTTCGCCGGTTTGGAAATATGTACCGCGTAGAGCTGCAAGCCAGAGGCCGGAAGTCAAAGAGCGGAAGTCGGATGTCGGAATTCGGACGGAGGCTACAACATGAGCTGCTCATCCTGCAAACCGGCGGTCGGACCAGAGATCGAAGGCAAAGAAGAATTTCCCGGACCGACGACGAATGCCTGCAAGCTTTGTACGCCCCTCGGTGCGTGCCTTGCTTACAAGGGCATCGCGGGCACCGTTCCATTTCTCCACGGCTCGCAGGGCTGCGCAACATACATTCGTCGTTACTTGATCAGCCATTTCCGCGAGCCGATGGATATAGCGGCATCTAATTTCGCCGAACACTCGGCGGTTTTTGGCGGTCGGGAAGTGTTGCACACCGGCCTTGCCAACGTGACCCAGCAGTACAGCCCGGCGCTGATCGGCGTGGCCACGACCTGCTTGAGTGAAACGATCGGCGAGAACATGCCGCAGCTTTTACACGAGTATCGTGCAAAGCTGACCACTTCGAAAGAGACAAAGCTGATCCATGTTTCCACCCCGAGTTTCAAGGGCACGCACGTCGACGGCTTCCACAAGGCCGTGACCGCGATTGTGGAAAATCTCGTGACCGCTCCGACTGAAACAAAAACGGGACCGGTTGCGCTGATGCCGGGCTTTGTTTCCGCCGAAGACCTGCGCCACCTGAAGGAAATCTTTGCCGCCTACGAAGTTCCTGTGACGCTCGTGCCGGATTATTCCGAGACGATGGACGGAGGTTCCTGGGCCTCGTATGAACGCATTCCCTCCGGAGGTACGACGGTAGATGAGATTCAGGCACTTGGTTCGGCGCGAGCGACGATTGAGTGCGGCCGTGTTCTGGCGGGGGAGGATCGCACCGCCGGAACGCATTTGTTAAAGAAATTTTCGGTCCCTCTGCACAGGCTCGGTCTTCCGATCGGCCTGCGCGAAACCGACCGGCTGTGCGAAATTGTGGGGACTATCGCCAGCCGGGATATTCCGCGTGAGCTCGATTTAGCACGTGGCCGATTGATCGATGCAATGGTCGATGGACACAAGTATGTCTTTGGCCAGCGCGCGGTCGTATATGGCGATGAGGATCTCGTCATCGGACTCGCTTCATTTCTGACTGAGATCGGTGTGCAGCCGGTGTTGTGCGCAAGTGGCGGACGAAGCCGCCGGTTTGCGGCGACCTTGCGTGCGGCGGTGCCCGATTTGCCGGAGGACACGGTGATCCGTGAAGGCGCGGATTTTGACTCCATCGCGACGGACTCCGAAGCGCTCAAACCGAATTTGCTGATAGGAAATAGTAAAGGTTACTCCCTCGCCCGTCGCCTGAAAGTTCCGCTGGTGCGGTGCGGCTTCCCCATTCACGACCGACTCGGCGGCCATCGTGTTCTCCACGTTGGCTACCGCGGCGCGTTGTCGCTCTACGATACGATCGTCAACGCGATCCTCGAACGGAAACAGGAAACATCATCAATCGGCTACGCTTATCTCTGAGGGATTTTTATGACCAACGATCTTAGCACTGGCTCCTCCTGCAGCACCGTCACGAAAGTCAACGACGACGGCACACTGCAGCCGGCGTTGGATTTCTCGAAGCATCCGTGTTTCAACAAGGATTCCCACCACAAATTCGGCCGCATCCACCTGCCGGTCGCGCCGAGGTGCAACCTCCAGTGCAATTTCTGCAATCGCAAATTCGACTGCATGAACGAAAGTCGCCCGGGTGTGACCAGCGCGGTGCTCTCGCCAACGCAGGCCTCCGATTATCTCGACACGATGATGAAGCGTGTGCCGAACCTTTCGGTCGTAGGCATTGCCGGTCCTGGAGATCCTTTCGCCAATTCCGTCGAAACCATGGCCACGCTGACCGATGTGCGTCGCAAGCACCCGGAGATGATGCTCTGTGTCGCGACGAACGGCCTCGGCGTGGGGCCGCACATTGACAATCTCGCCGCCCTCCAGGTCAGTCACGTGACGCTGACGGTGAACGCTGTCGATCCAATGATCGGAGCTAAAATCTACGCGTGGATTCGCGATGGTCATCGGCCCACGCGTGGAATCGACGCGGCAAAATTACTGCTCGATCGCCAGCTTGACGCTATTGTGCGACTCAAGGAGGCGGGAGTAGTGGTGAAGATAAATTCGATCATCATCCCCGGCGTCAACGACCAGCACATTGAATCGATCGCGGAGAAAATGGCCGAAATGAAGGTCGATATCATGAACAGCATGGCCTTCCTTCCGGTCGCAGGTGCGGAGTTCGAAAGCATCGAGCCGCCGGATAATCTTCTTGTCGCTAGCACGCGGTTGAAAGCAGGAAGGCATGTTGCACAGATGTCGCATTGCGCACGCTGCCGAGCCGACGCAGTGGGCTTGATCAACGACAAGATGACGCAGGAAAATTTGATCACTCTCCAGGAGTTTGCCCAGCCCGGTATGAAGCCGACGGAGGCACGTCCGTACATCGCTGTCGCCTCGCACGAGGGCATGCTGGTCAACCAGCATCTGGGTGAAGCGGCGCGAGTGATCCTTTTCAAGGAAGACAAATCGACACCATCGGGCTTTAAGTTCCACGAAGTTCGCAAGATGCCTGAGCCGGGCGCCGGTCCTGCCCGCTGGGCGGAGCTCGCCGATGTTTTGCACGATTGTCGGGCACTGCTGGTTTCGGCCGCCGGTCCGCAGCCGAAGCGTGCACTCGAGGACCACGGCCTGTCTGTGGTCGAAATGGAAGGCCTCATCGAAGAGGGGCTAACCGCAATTTTTGCCGGGAAACCAATCCCGGCTTCGCTCAGTCGCCGGTTCACATCGTGTGGTTCGGGCTGTAAAGGCACAGGCACGGGCTGCGCTTGAACTGGTGGCTGAGCAAAATTTCCAACACCTATCCATATTATGTCTCCCGTTATTGTCGCCGCTTTCGAAAAACAAGGCGCTCAGGAACTCTTCACCTCCAAGGCTTATCTTGCCATGGCCTATTGGAGCGAGGTGAAGCACTGGAGTGGTTATGCAAAATTGTTCCACCTGCAGGCCGACGAAGAACAGGCTCACGCGCGCAAGATTTTTGAACATCTGGTCGACCGTGACGTGATACCGACGATCGGCGCGGTAGGGGCAGCGACTTCTAATTTTGGAAGTCTAGTCGATATCGCCAAAGCCGCTTACGATCTCGAACGCGCCAACACGGCAAGTATCCACGCGCTTTATGAACTCGCGCTGGCTGAGAAGGACTACGCGGCGCAGATTTTTCTCCACGAGTTCATCGCTGAGCAAGTCGAGGAAGAAGCGTGGACGGATAAGTTGCTTGAGAAAACGCGCCAGGCCGCGTGCAGCGGCGCGCAATTTAATTTCGATCGCCATGTTGTAAAAGAGGTTTTGGGCGAAGCGCCCGCGGGCGCCCGAAACTCAGCGCTAACGAACTAGTTTTTTTGTAAATCCAACCTATTAGAAAAATCACTGACCATGTCTAAACCAGACCATCATCTCTTCGTTTGTGGAAGCTTTCGCGCCAACGGCGAACGCCAAGGCGTTTGTCATAAGAAGGATTCCATGAGTTTGCTGTCATATCTTCAGGGCGAAATTCAGGACCGCATGTTGGACGGTGTAGAAGTTGCTGTAACGGGTTGCTTGAACGTCTGCACTAAAGGTCCGGTCATGATCGATTATCCCTCAGGAAATTTTTATCGCGTGCCGAATACAGATGCGATTGATGCAATCCTTGACGCGATTGAGGCAGACTCCGTCGCGACAGATTATCAGTTAAACCTTTAACAATACGTTACCCATCATGGCCTACATTATCGAAGCTGAAAAATGCACCGCTTGTGCTGCTTGCGCAGATCAATGCCCCTCCGGCGCCATCGCGGCTGCTGAAGGCGGTTCTCATTACATCATAGATCCTGAAAAGTGCGTCGATTGTGCCGCATGCGAGGAAGGTTGCCCGAGCGGCGCCATCCACGCCGGCGCATAGAAAGAGGTACTGTGCGCCGTCTCCATCTCGTTGATACAACACTCCGTGATGGTGAGCAGGCCGCCGGCGTTGTTATAAATCGGGTGGACCGCCTAGCGATCGCCCGGGCGTTGGTGGACTCAGGCGTACCTGAACTTGAAGTTGGCGTGCCGGCCATGGGGCCGAACGCCATTGCTGACATTGCAGCGGTGGCCGCAGCGGTCGGGCGTGACCGCGTGGTCACGTGGTGCCGAGGCACCGAAGCCGATCTGATGGCTGCCGCCAAAACAGGTGTGACCGCGGTGCACCTTTCCTTTTCATCCTCGTCCTTGCATCAGGCAGTGTGGCGGACGCCGGCGGAGGAAATTTTGATGCGGATGCGCGTGTTAGTAGCGAAGGCCCGCGAGCAGTTTGAGTGCGTTTACGTCGGCGCACAGGATGCGTCACGGGCTGAACCGGAATTTTTGGCGGATTTCGCGCGTGTAGCTTGGGAAGCTGGGGCGAAACGTATTCGCTTTGCGGACACCGTAGGCCGGCTTGCGCCAAGCCAGATCGCAGCGGCACTGGCACCGATTCAGCGCGTCGCGCCAAAAATCGAAGTCGAATTTCACGGTCACAACGATCTCGGCCTCGCAACAGCCAATGCTCTTGCGGCCTATGAAGCAGGTGCGCACGCCGTGAGCGTGACGGTCAACGGGCTAGGGGAACGCGCGGGGAACGTCGCGTTGGAAGAACTCGTGATGGCGATGCGTATAGTTCACAACATAGGCGAACTAGTTGATTGTTCTAAACTGGCAGCACTCAGCGATCTTGTTGCTCGCGCAGCGGATCGTCCGATCCCGGCGCAGAAACCGGTGGTGGGAGGAGCGGTATTTTTGCACGAATCGGGTATTCACTGTTCAGGTCTGCTGCGCGACGAACGCAGTTACGAGGCGTTCGCGCCGTCGTTTGTCGGACGCGAACGTCCTGCTTTTGTCCTTGGTAATCACACCGGCGCCGCAGCGGTCACGGCCGCGTTACAGGCACAGGGGATGCAGGTCTCGTCTGAAGTGGCGCGAGTCATCGCGGCACGTGTGCGCGATTTAGCGACATGTCGCGGACGACCAGTAAGTGCAGATGAACTGCCCGGTTTGCTCAACGAATCCGCCGCGTGAATACAAACAACCTAACCACAAAAATACAGTAAGCGTTAAGGAGAACACTGATGGTTAGAGTCGCTGTGAACTTTGTGTCTCCATGTTCAAAAAATAACTCAGTTTCTTTCCCTTTTTTCAAATATGAGCTTTAAATCATACGCCATAATAAACACAGCCGACGACCTAATCACACTCGAAGATCCGCAGCCCCTGGTTTTCTCCGGCCAGAGTGGTCTGATCGCTAAATTCGTGTTGTCCGAAAAAAACCGCGCGATGAAACCGTGGAAGCTCTGCGTGGGTGAGATCCACGCGCTCGCGTTTGTGGAAAAGCTCGTGCGTGATCGCGCGATTGTATTCGAGCAGGCGGAAGACGCCGAGCGCTCGCTCATGTGGCTCCAGAGCGTGTCGGGCATTTCAAATTCCAAGACGGAAATGATGTTTTCGTTCACGCCGCTCGCGGTCGTGGCGCAGAACCCGCTCACCGTGCGCCGCGCCAGTGTCGACTGCGCTTATGGAGAAGACCTGATGCTAGATGGTGGAGTGCTCAATCCGAACGGTTCTTGGATTTGGAAAAAGCCGCACCTCGCGCTTGGCGGTGTCGTGCTTGGTGCGCGGGCCGGCAGTCCGTCATTAGCATCCGCACCGGCAACAGCAGAAGCGGCAACATAAACCGAGGCGATGTCGAACCAATGATTGTGCCCGGCGTGGTTGTCGGCTTTAAAGTTGGGCGTCGTGCGAACACTTTTTCGATATTTCGTCTTAGGTCGTCCTTCTGGACGGGAATGTTTTTAGAACGAGAATCGCACCGAAGCGCCGAGGCCGAAGTCGGGCGCGGCTTGGCTCAGGCCGGCGAGGACGTGGGCTTCCAAATCCCAGCTTTTGGCAACGTGGTGGTTTACACCTAACGAGAGTTCGTTGTCGACGTTGGAGCTGTCGCTTGATCGCTGAGCTGTGTCGAAAGTGAGGCTGAGGTTGGTGTTGTCTGTAATCCAAAAACTGCTGCCGATGCTCCCATAGGCATAGTCACGTTGATCTGAGTCGCTGGGCTTGCAGATCGCGCGACAGCCGAAACTCACCGTAGGGGTAAATCGACCGATAGTGCGTGAGAGATCGACGCAGAGGTCATAAGTGGCGCGGCCAGAACCTAAACCTTTACTTGAATCAGCCGTGCCGAACGTGATCGAGCCGCTGATGCCGGTATCCCAGCCCGTTTCCTTGTCGTGATAAGCGTCATAGCGGGTGGAAAATTCGATATCCCCCAGACCAGAGATTGTCTGGCGCGGAGCGTTGGCGTTGAGGAAATCAATCCTTTGTTGTCTCGTGAGCAGTCGGTATTGCGCCAATGTCATGTGTTGGGCTTTTAGCACTTCGGCCAATGTTGATCCGATGATCTGCGGGCGCCCGTTGACGATGGTTACGCCTCCCGGAGTGGAAATTCTTTCAAAGGGCACGATGATTTTTGACGTCCAGTCTTGTGCGGAATATTCAGTGATAACGTTCCAACTTCCGATGGTGGTTTTGGAGTCGAGTCCGTATTTGCCGGAGGTGTAGTCGAAGCCGGTCGAGGAGGCGAATTCGGCCCGGCCGACCGCTGCGGCCAAACCGAGGACGAGAACAGCGGTGAGACTTTTGAGTGCAACGGAGATATTGGTTTTCATGGTAATAGAAGTGGAGGTGGGAGGGAAAGGTGTTCGTAAATGGGCAAGGCAGTGGCCAGGCCACGGGTGAGGTGGGCGTGGTTTTCGAAGGCGATCCGGCTATTCTGTGGACGGAGGCGGTTGCGCGGCTGGCGGAGTTGCAGCTGCCGGTGACGGCTGGTTGTTCTGCAAACCCTCTCGGAGTTTTTTCAGCTTTTGGAGCCGTGGGAAGTTCTGACCCTGGCCTTGACCCTGACCGCCCAAGGAGAAAAAGCCGTACTCGGTTTGATAGCGCTCGAATTTTTCGAGTTGGTCCGGTGTGAGTATTTCATTGATGCGACTTTGGGCTTCGGCGAAAATTGGGCGAATGCGAGGCATGCGTTCCTTGCGGGCTTTGGCGATGTCTTGTTGGAGGCCAGTCAGAATCCCGTCGAGCTTGGTTTGTTGTTCGGGAGTGAGCGAGAGTTCGCGTGTGAGTTCGTGTTCAACGCGAAGGCGGACAAGTTCGGGCCGCGTGATAGCTTGGCGGATATTGCGTTTGACGACGTAACGGGTGCCGACCACGCCGATGGAAATGCCAGCGGTGAAAACCAGGAAAAGAACGATGATGGGCTTGAAATATTTCATGGTGCGGACGGATCAGCGCAGCATCCAGTCGGAGCAGATTTGCTCGACGTCGTCATCGATGGTGGGGTCGTGGCTGAAAGCCTGGCTAACCTCAACGGCGGCACAGATCACGATCGCGGCGGCGGCGGCGACCGTGTAGCGGGTGAAGTTGCGGTTGAGTTGATCCCAAAATGCTACGACGACGGGCTGGGAAATTGCCTCATTGACGAGGGCGTGTTTGACGCGCTCCGCGAAACCGGTGGGTACGACAGGTGGTGTTTCCTGACGAGCTGCGGCGAGGATTTGGTTGAGTTTCTTATCTTTCATTTTCGGTGGCCTCCAATTTTTCGATGGCTTTGCGCAGTTTAGTCCGGGCTCGCATGGCGCGCACGCGCACGGCGACACTGGAGTCGCCAGTGAGCGAACAAATTTCTTTTACGGTGCGGCCTTCGATCTCCATAAGAGTGATAACGACTTGTTCGGCAGGGGAAAGCGATTGCATGGCGAGCTCGAGGATTTCGCGGGCCTGACGGGCTTCGAGTTCGCGCGGCGGAAGTTCGTCGCGCAGCCAAGCCACAGAATCTTCTCCAAGGTCGGGCAGCGAAACGGTGCCGGAAAGACGTTTGCGACGACGAACGTGATCGAGTGCGACATGAACAGCGATCCGCGAAAGCCAGTGTTGAAACGGAGCCCGTCCATCGAAACTCGCGAGAGCGCGCCAGGCCTTGGTGAAGGTTTCTTGGGCAAGATCCTCGACGAGATGGAGGTCGCGTTCATAGCGGTGGAGGATGGAGAAGACTTGTTGCTGGTTGTTGCGGACCAATTCGGTGTACGCATCGGAAGATCCGGCCCGGACGCGAGCCACAAGTTCTGCATCGTCGTTCACCACGGGGAAATTAATTGGCGGCGATGAGATCAATTGCAATCCAGGCGATGAGTCAGGTCAAATCAGCGGCGCGTGGCTTGAAGCGTTTGAAGTTTTTCGAGCTGTTCGGGAGTGAGGATAGGTTTGATGTGAGCAAACAAGTTAGCGCGAACCATCGCGAGGTCGCCTTCGGCAGCTCCGACGGCGGCGGCGTTAGCACGGATCTCGGGTTCAGGTGCATTAGTCTGAATAGCGTTGCGGAGGCTGGCGCGGGCGTCGCGGACCTTAAGAGCTTGAGCACGCAGAGCACCTTTTTGAGAGGCGACCTCGGTTTTTATTTTGGCAGCTTGGTCGTCGGTCAGGCCGAGTTTTTGACGAAGTGCGGCAGGTTTCCATGCACGTTGATTGGCGGTTGAAGTGTTTCCCTGATTGGCACTTAAAAAATTCGCGCTCGTGATGACGAGGGAGGCGAAACCGATGGTGACGAGAAATAGTTTCTTCATGATAACCTCTTATACGATGCTAGGCGGCGGAATGTTACCAAGTGGCGGAGATTATGATTTTAGCGTTAAAACGTCCGTTCGCAAAAACCGGCGTACGGGCTGAGCCGAACGCCGGGTGAGTTAGCCTATTTGCCGATAGGATGGCGAAATTAGTTACTCGTCGACGGCGTAGTAGGAGCGGGGGAAGGGTTGCTGTTGAACGTCTGCGTGCGTGTTTCAGTCGTACCGTCAGGTTTGGTGATTTCGACCGTGCGAGTTCCTGAGCCGTCAGGATTGACCTTTGTGTCGATAATCTTCTGTTCGGATTTTCCATTGGGACCGGTGATGGTTGTGGTGCGTTCATGTTCACCGGTAGCGACCTTCTCGGAACTACTGTTAACCGTGGCCTGTTTACCGTTGGGGCCGGTGATGGTGCCGTTTGAGGTGCGGCCGTCTTCGGTCTTGGTGGTCACGATGTCGTAGTTGCTGGTTTTGCCATTGGGGCTGGTGATGGTTCCTTTGGCCTCGACCGTTTTGTCGGCGGTTTTCGTGAGGGTGCCTTCGCGTGACTCTGTTTTTCCGTTGGGCAGAGTGGTGGAGCTGGCGGTTGTGCCAGTGCCGGTGGACTTGTCCCAAGTGCGGGTGGATTCATGTGTGCCGGTTTTTCCATCCTGATTAGTCCAGGTGGCGTTGGTTTCTTTTTCGCCAGCCTTGCGTGTGGTGGTTTCGCTGAAGGTGCCAGATTTGCCGCTACTGGTTTGGTAAGTACCGGTGCGAGTGCGGGTGTGCTGTTTCTTCGCGGCGGCGAAAGCGGAGTTGGAGGAAAGAATCAAAGCTGCGGCTAGTAAAGCAGTCGCGGCGAATTTGGAGGAGAGGGAGTTTTTCATGGGAGTGAATGTGCTTCACCGGCTCATACGAGAACCCTGAAGAAAATGTTACAGGGAGTCGGCTGGGGAGGTAAGTTGTTCCACCAGTCAGAACTGGACGCGCAAAACTGCAGTTCAACGGGTCGGTACGGCGATTCACCGACCCGCCCTCGTCGTTCGGCCCGACATCCTGCACAGAGGCAGCATGTCAACGGTCCGCTATTTTCTTATTTTATATCTCGTCTCCGCCAGCATGTTTGGTGCGGATGCCAAGTCGGACATTGAAGCGCGGGCTGCAATCGAGCCGGTCGAGAAATTATCCGAGTTTGTTGTACTCGCCGGCCGGATACCGACGGGCAATTCACCGGGCGCGATGCTCAACTCCATCGAGGTTGTGAGTACTCCGGGCGCAACCGCTGACATCAACCGCTCCTTGCAGACTTTTCCGGGTGTGCAGCTGGCGGATGAAGGCAATGCACTCTTCGTGCGCGGCGGCGACAGCCCGGAGACGATCACGCTCATTAATGGAATACGCTATCCGGGTGCTACACGTTTGAGTACACCGACTGGTTCGTTTTCCGGTTCGCTTGATCCGTTTCAGGCGAAGAAAATCACCTTCATTAACGGAGGCTTCGGCGCCGAGTATGGCAATGTCCTTTCCGGTGTCGTCGACGTGATCACTCGGGGCGCGCCCGCGTCAAGCAGCGCCAGCGTCAATCTCGGTCTCGGCGCCATCGGCGGGACCGGAAATCTGGCTACCGGGTCTGGCGCAGGAATACGCGCGACGGCCGTGCGCTCGGATGTTGCGCCGATCACTGCAGTCAATGGTTCGTCACGAGACTATGTCGAAAAACCGAGCGGCCATGATCTCAACCTTACTGCTGCTTGGACGTACAAGCCCGACGCTGAGGTAAAGGCTTTTGCGATCGATCAGACCAACCAGCTTGGACTTCACGTGAATCAACCGGGATTTCGCGGCATTTACCACGCCAAGTTTCACAATCAACTCGCCACATTTGGTTGGCGGGAAGAATTAGGGTCGTGGTCCGCCGCCGTGAATGCAGGTGGCGGTTACTTGTCGCGTGACGAGACAATTCCTACCGGTAATATAAAAACCGTCACCGATCAGCAGCAGCTTAATGCCAAACTCAACTACGAAGCAACGGAGCGTCTATTGCTCACGGCCGGAGCTGACTACACGCATGAAGCCTACGAATTATCGAAAACGATCACGAGTGACGGCGACGTTCGCGACTATAGCCGAGATCTCGCCGAGACTCGCACCGGAGCTTTTTTCGAAGCTGATACTGTGTTGATGCGTCACGTGCGCGCGGTGGTCGGTGGACGCACGGACTACTCACGCTTGACCGGTGACCGCACCTACGATCCTCGGCTTTCCGTCGCCTGGGAGCCGGTGCGCGAGCTGAGCTTTTCTGCTTCTGGTGGTTCGGCTCATCAAGTGCCAGATGCTTTCTATTTCATTGCAGATGACGGCACGCAGCTGGCTCGGCCGGCCATGCGCAGTCGGGACGTTATTCTCGCCGTGGAGTCACGGCGTAATTCGCGCCTCCTCCGTGTCGAGACTTACGAGAAACATTACGGTGCGCTGGCCCAGCTCGATCGAGACTACCGACTAGCCCTCAACGGCACCGGACGTGCACAGGGTGCGGATCTCTTTTTCAAGACACCATTGCCAGCTTTGTTCTCAGGACGTTTCACGTATAGTTTTGTGGATACGCAGCGCACTGATCCCAACACCGGTCGCATGGCCAAAGCGCCATGGGACGTCACGCAGTCGATCACTCTCGTGCTTGAGCGTCAGATCTGCGACTGGAATTGCTCATTGGGTTGGCGCTATGCGACGGGTCGGCCGATCACGCCCGTTATCGGCGGACAACAGAGTTCTAACGGCACCTGGGCTCCGGTTTATGGCGAAGCAGGTTCGGAGCGGTTGCCCGCGCTACAGCGTCTTGACCTGCTGGCTTATCGCACGTGGTTGTTCGAACACGGCCTCGGCATGACAATTTATGTATCCATAAATAACGTACTCGATCGGGAAAACGTCTATTCTTACGCGTATTCCGATGACTACTCGCGGCGCCAGGTCGTTCCGAGCCTGTTCAACCGCGTGCTGTATTTCGGAGCGATGTTCTATTTCGACTAATTTCATCCATGAAATCCATAATTGTATCCTGTATCTCTGCATTATGCTTCGCGTCATCAGTGCTTGCCGCTGATAACGCCGTCTTCGCCGAGCGCGAAGCCAAAATCGAACGCGCCGCTTTACGTTTTGAAGCGGAACCGCTGGCCGAGCAAGTCGCTGCAATTGATAACGACCTGGCTGCAACACCCAAAGATCCCGCGTTGTTATATCTACGCGCTTTTGCCTACTACGCTGAAGCTACTGTAGCCCGCGGGCAAAAGGATAAGCAGGTGTCAGTGACGCATCTAGAATCTGCGGGGAAGATACTGGAGCAGATTAAAGACGCGACATGGGAAGCCGAAGCGATGGCTTTGCATGGTTATGTCCTCAATCAGTTGATAGGCATTAAAGGCGGTATGTCGGCCATGAAACTTGGGCCTCAATCGTCCGCTTTGTTGGGCCAGGCCGGAGAAAAAGCGCCGAATAGCCCGCGCGTCCTATTCTTTCGTGGTGAGTCGCTCGTAACGACGCCAGAGATGTGGGGTGGTGACGTTGCGCAGGGCATCAAGCTCCTCGAACAGGCTTCAACGGCGTTCGAGAGCCAGCCGGCAAATGCTCCGCTGCATTGGGGGCATGCTGAGTCGCTCGCGTGGCTTGGTATCGCAAAACAGAAAAAAGGCGACCTCGCCGGTGCCCGGGCTGCTTGGGAGCAAGCGCTTGCAGCCGAGCCCGCTTACGGTTGGGTTAAACACGTGCTGTTACCCTCAATCGCCAAGGCCACGGGAAAGTCTGCAAAATGAAAACCGTTGCCGAAAAACTCCTGTGGATCCTGCGGTACTCGCTAGGGTGGCTGCCGTTTTTCGTCCTGTATGCTGTGGCGATGCATGCGGACGAACATGGGTCCTGGGCGAAGGCGCTCGGATACACCGCGTTTTATTTTGTTCCTGGGATTTTGCTCGGCATCGGAGTTTGGTGGTTTGTCGGCAAAGTTTCGGAACGACGTTTTCACTGGGGCAAGTTCCTAGGCATCCACCTGACGGCAGGGCTCGTGTTTTCGTTCGCGTGGCACATTATATTTTATAGTGCTTTGGGCTTGGTGGCCGGTACGGACGTGTTCAAGCAGTTCCAGTCCGCGCGCATCATGTGGATGATGTTGATCGGGCTACTGGTGTACGGTGTGGTTGGTGGAATGCGATCGGTGCAACGTCTGGTTGGACAGGTGCGGGAGCGTGAACTCAACACTGCCAAAGCTGAGAGCCTGCGGGTACGCGCCGAAATGGATGCCTTGCGCGGGCAGCTCGATCCGCATTTCCTTTTCAATACGCTTCATTCCATCACGGCATTGGTTAGGGAAGATCCCGTGAAAGCCGAGGAAGCGCTTCTGCAATTCGGCGGTTTGCTGCGACACGTCATGGCGACAAAACGCGAGGGATCCGATGAGTTGCCGCTGGGCGAGGAACTGGCCTTTGTCGACCGATACCTCGAGCTTGAGAAACTCCGACTGGGTGATCGTCTGAAAGTTGAGCGTGATTATGCGCGTGAAGCTCTGGTATATTGGATCCCGACATTCACAGTCCAGCCGCTGGTCGAGAACGCGATTCGGCATGCCATCGCACCCTGCCGCGAAGGAGGCACGATCAGGATCTGCGCGCGGGTTGAAGCGCTACGGTTGAAGATCGTTGTTGAGGATAATGGCCCTGGTGTGGCCACGCCGGGGCCCGATACGAAGGGTGGCGTCGGGTTGGCTGCAATCCGCCAGCGACTGAAGCTACGTCACGCCGCCGAGGCCGATATGAAAATCGAGACTGCGCCTGGACGTGGTTTTCGCGTCATGCTTGAGCTTCCAGCGGTGCAGAACGCAATTGTCGACTCCGTCGCATGAAATTCACCGCCGTCATCGTCGAAGACGAACCACTCGCCAGGAAAACTCTGCGCGACCTGACCGCCGACGTGACCTGGCTGGACGTGATTGGAGAAGCAGCCGATGGCCTCGCTGCAGTTGAACTTATCAACAACCTTAAACCCGATCTGGTCTTTCTCGACATCCACATGCCCGAGCTTTCCGGGCTCGATGTATTGAAACGGCTGTTACACGAACCAGCGGTGGTTTTCACCACGGCTTACGACCAGCACGCGATCGCCGCCTTCGAACTCGCCGCGGTGGATTACCTCCTAAAACCGTTTGGGCGCCAGCGCTTCGACCAGGCACTCGTCCGCGCCCGCGACGTGCTCGAACGCCGACAGGAAAAACCCGCGCTCGCCAGCGTACGCGAAACGCTTGGCTCATCAGCCCTGGAACGGCTGCTCATCCGCGATGGCGGACGCATCATGCCGGTCGTGGTGCGCGAGATCGAACGCCTGGAAGCCGATGGCGATTACGTCAGCGTGCGCGTTCGCGGGAAGACGCACCTAGTCAGTCTTCCGCTTGGCAGTTTCGAACAGCGGCTCGACCCACTTCGCTTTGTCCGCGTACACCGTTCGCATCTGGTCAACATGGACTTCGTCGATGCAATCGAACCCTACGACAACGCCCAACTGCTCGTGCGCATGAAAGACGGTACCAAAATCATCGCGAGCCGCTCCGCCTCGAAACGGCTGCGCGAACTGTCGGTTTGACGTGTGTGTGTCCGCTGCAGCGCGGCGCTTACGGACTTAAGTTTAGGTACCGTTATTCAAACGCTCTTGAAGAACTTGCCGTCATTCTGGTTATCGGAAGCCATGTGAGTGGCACGACGGGCATGACCGTGGGTAGCTGCTGGTACAGGCCGGGTCGAGATGTTTTTAGATGAAAAAGATGAAGGCTGCGCGTGGTTGGTTTCTTCTAGTTCGGTCGGTGGCTTATGCTTAATCCCGACCATTTTTGAAAGCTCTGTGACAGCATCTTGAAGAGAGAGTGCCTGGGCTTTGAGTTGCTCAGCAGCAGCAGCACTTTCCTCTGCACCAGCGGCATTGTTTTGTGTGATTTTTTCCATCTGCGAAACAGCGGTGTTAATTTGATCCACACCTTGGTTCTGCTCGTTGCTTGCGGTGGCGACTTCGGAAATGAGGTCATCGACTTTGCGGACGGTTTCGACGATTTCCCCAAGATTCTGGGTAACGCGGACGCTGATTTGAACACCTTGGTCGGTCTTGGAAATGGCCGTTTCGATTTTATCCGCGGTTTCTTTGGAGGCCTTGGCCGAACGTTGTGCGAGCGCGCGGACTTCGTCGGCGACAACCGCAAAACCGGCTCCGGCTTCTCCGGCGCGCGCGGCCTCGACGGCGGCGTTGAGTGCGAGAATGTTCGTCTGGAAGGCAATTTCGTCGATCGTTTTGATAATCTTAGCAATGTCGTCTGAGGAAGCTTTGATGGCGGCCATCGAACCATGCATTTGCTCCATATCGGTAGCGCCGGTGTCGGCTGATTTTCTGGCGCTTCGGGCGAGATCATTGGCGCGAGCAGCCCCTTCGGCGTTGCGCTTGGTCATCGACGCCATTTCGTTGAGCGAGGCGCTGGTTTCCTCAAGTGAAGAAGCTTGCTCGTTCGAGCCCGAGGCGAGTTGCTGGCTGGCAGAAGACACTTGATCTGCGGCTTGAGCGACTTGGTTCGAAGCCTCACCAAGACTGTCAGCCAACTGACGCAACTGGTGCACGGTGGAATTACGAAAACGCCAACCGTAGGCGAGCAACACGATGATTAGCGCTGTGCAGGCGAGACCCGCCCAGAGCAAAGTTCGTTGAAGAACGGCTTCGCCCGCTTCGGCATCGGCTTTGATCGTCATCTCGACGTTAGCACTGTATCCACGGATGGATTGGAGCAGGGCATCGAAACGCTGTGGCGCGGTATTAATTACCAACTCAAAGGCGGCGCTGTTTTCGCCGAGAAGAAATTTATCGATGGCGTCTTGATCGGTTTGCGCTAGAGAAGTGAGTTTCTCGCCGATGACTGGCGGTATGCCGGTGGTGGACTTGATCAGTTGTTGAGCGGCGGTCAGGAGCTGTTTGAAATGCTCAATGCTTTTCTCGATTTCGTCGGGGTCCTTGAGACGCAGCGTGTTTTGCAGCGCGGCTTGGGCACCGACCATCGTTTCGAGCAGCTGATAAGTAGCATTCTTGGCTGCGATCACATGGGTGGTGCGGCCAACGTTTTCCGCTTCAACCTTGCGCAACAACTCATACATGCCACCGCCAATGGAAATGGCGATGGCGACGGCCGAGATCAGGAAAGCAGTGAGTTTGAAGCTGAGATTTGAGGTCTGCATGACGCGAGTCCGTCTCCCACAATGGTGCAAACAATAAGATCAGAGCTTGCTGAGGCTAAGGCCGACGACGAGCGAGCCGACGGGCTGGCCGTTCTGTAACACAGGAACAGAAATCTGTAGTTGCTGGAGTCCAGTGGAGTCGTCGATTTCAACAGATCCCTGCCAGGTTTTTCCAGTCATGGGGACGTCGTGTTTTGGCTTACCAGCATGACTCCAGTTGGTGGGTTTTGATAGGAAGGCGACTTTCAATCCCTTGGCATCTGAGACAAAAGCTTCGGTGGTCCATTCGGCTTTTTTTGATTTGAGGGCTTCGCCAGCGGGATTTTTTGCGAAACTGCGCACAAACGGATCAAGTACGGTGAAGCTTTTCCATTTTTCTTGAGTCATCGTTGCCTGATCGGCGGGCACTTGGGCGTTATGTGCTACGACGGCGGCGATGATCGCAGAGTCAGCGGCCCACGTTTTTACGATGGCGACCTTGGCATCGATCTTAGCTTGCTGTTCCGGTTCGAGTTCCACGGCACGCATGCCCGTGAAGGCACCGGCAAGGGCGAGCACGAGGAAGGACAGACGGATGAATTTGGCGGTAGTTTTCATAGAGATTAAGCGATAGTCGTTTGGATTCTTAGAATTGAGGTGCGCAGATTTTTCGAAGAAATCGCGGCAATAGTGAAAGACTGCACCATTACGAGCTGATCGGCACCAGCATCTGCAGCTTGAACAGGGATTACCCTATCATGTTAAAGAGGAAACCCTCATTCCTGCTGAAAAATCTGTATCGCCGCTTTGTTGATAAACCTAATCTACAGCTCTGCGCCGAGAACTAAGAGACGATTTTGAGAGCACTCGCCGTTCGAGCTGCTGAGACTTACGCAGGGCAGGAGTCTATGAACATTATTCAAACATCGAGCTACGTTTGAAGCACCAGATTGCGAGAGCCATGACTCCGGCGGTCGTGCCGGTTAGAATTCCGAGCGTTGGCAGGATTTCCACGAACGACTTCCCTGCCCATAGAACGGACGAGAAGCCTTCGACGGACCAATAGACGATGGTGAGCTTGCTGAAATGTTGGATAAACACCGGTAGCATGCTGATCGGAAACCAGGAGCCGCCGATCGCGCTCATCACAAGCACGATCAGAGTGGAAAGGCCATTGGCCATTTCCGGGCTACTTGAAACAGCAGCGAGCAACATGCCAAATGCGGTGCATGCAGCGGCGGCGCTTATGATCAACGCGAGCAGTGGGACGGCATGGGAAAAGAGGTCGATGTGAAACAGGATTTTTCCGGTTAGAAAGAGGACGGAGAGTTGCAGTGTGCCGAGCACGACGCCGAAGAGAAAGCGTCCCCAGAGTATTTGCGAGAGCCGAACCGGAGCAGAGAGGATACGAAGATAAATGCCAGAGCGTTTCTCCTCGAAGAGCGACGTGGCTGAACCGGAGAGAGCCATTAGTAGAAACATGATCGCATACCCGCCGACTAAGCGCGAAGCGTTTGGATTGGAAACTTTCTTGCCGACGACTTGTTCGGTATCGATGCGGACAATACGTGAAAAAATGTCAGTCGCGTCAGATGATTGTTTGTCACCAGAGTTATCGGCGGTAGGAGATTTGTCGGTGTTGGAGCGAGTTAAGGCGCTGAAACCTAAATCACCGGTAATCATACGTTGATAAATTTGCTCGGCGTCGCCGCCATAGGTGGCGGCGACTGTATCGGCGATGGTGTGATTGAATTTTTCGTAGCGTGCATCGCCGAGGAATCTTTTCGAGTGATGTTGCAGGGATTGTCCGAGTAGCTGAGGGACACGAGAGAAAATCGTTTTCTGCAGGATGCCGTTGACGGTCTGAGTTTCGATTTCGTTGCGTGGATCGGATAAGAATTTCAGATGAATACCGAAGTCATTGTCGGGAACCATGTCGGCGGGCAGGATGAGTGCGAAGCGGTACCAATTATTGTGTAATCCAGCGCGTACATCGGCTTCGGTTAGTGAGCGTTTTGAACCGTCGGCGTTTTCTATGGTTGTGATGATATGAAACGCTTTCTCGAGCTTGAGCGAGTCGACGAGTTCAGCTGCGGAAGGTTCGGGGCTGAGATTGACGACGGCGAGGGGAATGCCTTTTGGGCCTGGATCGACGCCTCCGTAAAGACCAAAGACGAAACCGAAAAGCGCGATCAACACGATCGGCACGAGGAATGTGATGATGACAGCCGCTTTGTTGCGGAAGAACAGCATCAGACTTTTTTTGAAGAGAACGAAAGTGGGGTTCATGGCGGGGGCACTCAGTTAGTCGCGGAGCTTGCGGCCGGTGAGGTGTAGGAAGACGGCCTCGAGGGTCGGGCGTTGAATCTCGAAGAGCCGAGTGGGCACACCTGTTTTTTCTGCATCGGCAAAAAACGCTGAGAGCGGATGACCGGGGCGAGGGCGGAAGCGATGTTTACCGCCTTCGGTAGAAAGCTGACCGTGGACGGTGAGTTGGGCTGCGAACGTGGCGGTGGCGGCTGTTTCTGGAAAAACGATTTCGTCTTCAAATGGAAGCTGCGTGAGGAGCTCGTTGAGTGAACCAAGTGCGAGGATTTTTCCGTGATCGATAATACCGATGCGTGAGCAGAGGCGCTCGGCTTCTTCCATGTAGTGCGTTGAGTAGATGATCGTGAGGCCCTCGCGATTGAGTTTTTCGAGGTAATCGAAAATGGCATTGCGCGATTGAGGATCGATGCCGACGGTGGGCTCGTCGCAGAGCAAAAGTTTCGGACGGTGCAGTAGAGAGGCGACGATGTTGAGACGGCGCTGCATGCCGCCTGAAAACGTGTTGACGGCGGAGTGTCGGCGGTCGGCTAGTTGCACCGATTCGAGCGCCTCGCTGATACGCGTCTGCAGATCATTTCCTCGAAGTCCGTAAAGCTGACCGAAGATGCGCAGATTTTGTTCGGCGGTGAGGTCGGAATAGAGCGCGATTGATTGCGGTACGAGCCCGAGTGTGAAGCGAGCAGCGAGATTTACTTTTGAAAGCGGTACTTTAGCCAGAGAGACTTCGCCGCTGTCGGGCGAGCGCAGGCCAGCCGCGAGCGCCATCAGCGTGGATTTGCCGGCGCCATTAGGCCCGAGAAGGCCAAAAAACTCTCCGGGTGCAACGTCGAGCGTGACTCCGTCGAGTGCGATGATAGATCCGTAGCGTTTGGTGACGGAGCGAAGAGCGAGCATTAGGTTCGGGGAGTAATAGATTACATACCTTATCAACACGCCATCCGTTACAAAGAAATTATGATTCTCGGTTAATTGCGCGCTCACTGCGCGAGGGAGGGCACGATTTGTCCCGGAGTTGAAGGCCGGCTCCTGCGCAAAATGGTTTACGCGCTTATGACTACTTACGGATGGAATTAGGCTGGCGAAAAACCTTGAACCTAGCCCAGCGAATCTTGAAGTTCTGCTCACGTTTTTGCGGACGTAGCACAATGGATAGTGTAGCGGTCTCCGAAGCCGTTGATCCGGGTTCGACTCCCGGCGCCCGCACCATCGCTCAGCAGAATCGAGAAATTTTCCTAAGAGGATCGAATAAAGAAGCGGGTCAGTCGCGGTGAAGAGACAAAGATAAGTTCATAACTTGCATGTAGTAGCCCTTCGGGTTTCATGGGCTCGTCTTTGGATCATATGCTTCTGGAGAAAATATTTCGGTTTGATGATTTATAACTCATTGTTAATCGATGGGTTATGGCGGAATCTTTTCTCTTTATTTCACTTTGGCTTTTGCATAATTAGAGGTTTACTTAATTCGCCATTTAAGGCGAATAAACTGAATTAAGCTGTATTATTCAGCTAATATGGAGAATAATTTAATGGTATATAATTCGCCTATTGTGATGAATAAACTTGCATTTCAGATTTTAATCGTCAAATATGATGCTTAATGAAAATTGATCAGAATGCTACCGACGAAGTGATTCTCGGCGAGCTGGGAAGCCGGCTGGCGCGGGCTCGGCTGGAGAAGAACCTGACGCAGGCTCAATTGGCCGAGCAAGCGGGTGTTTCGAAGAGCACCGTCGAGCGCCTGGAAGCGGGAGCGGTGGCGACGCAGCTGTCGGGGGTTATTCGTATCTGTCGAGCGCTGGGGCTGCTGGAGCATTTTAATCTGTTGGTCCCTGAGCCGATACCAAGTCCGCTCGAACTATTGAAGCACCGCGGCAAAGATCGCCAGCGAGCTTCGACCGTCCGCGAGTCGGCTCCTCCAACCAATCGCAAGTGGGAATGGGGGGAGACGCCATGAGTACGCTCGCTGAAGTTCGACTTTGGGGCAGGACGATCGGCGCGGTGTCGCTTGAGGCTTCGGACGGGTATGCGGCTTTTCAATACGATCCAGAGTTTGCACGCAGCGGTATTGAAGTGTCGCCGTTAACGATGCCGCTGAGCGAACGTATTTACACGTTCCCTGAGTTGCCGCGGCGGACGTTTTATGGATTACCTGGTTTGCTGGCGGACTCGTTGCCAGACCGATTTGGCAATGCTTTGATCGATGCTTGGCTGGCGACACAAGGTCGAACGCCAGACAGTTTCAATGCCGTGGAGCGTCTTTGTTACACCGGGGCGCGCGGCATGGGCGCGTTAGAATTTGCGCCGGTTGTCGGGCCGCGACCACAAAACGCGAAGAAGATCGAGATCGACGCTTTGGTGAGACTCGCTTCCGATGTGCTCACCCAGCGGAATGATCTAAAAGCGACATTTGCAGATAAGGAGCGTGCGCACGCGTTGAACGACATTTTGCGGGTCGGCACTTCGGCCGGCGGCGCCCGGGCTAAGGCGGTGATCGCTTGGAATCCTCTGACGAACGAGGTGCGTTCCGGTCAGGTGAAGGCCGGGCAGGGGTTCGAATACTGGCTGCTCAAATTTGACGGTGTGAGGGGCAACCGCGACAAAGAATTTGAAGATCCACAGGGATACGGCGCGATCGAGTTTGCATATTCGCTGATGGCTCGAGCCGCTGGGGTGACGATGAGTGATTGTCGTCTGCTCGAGGAGAATGGCCGCAGGCATTTCATGACGCGTCGCTTTGATCGGTTCGATGGCGGTGAAAAGTTGCACCTGCAGTCACTGGGCGCATTGGCGCACTTCGACTATAACCACGCGGGAGCCTATGCCTACGAGCAGGCGTTATTGGTTATTCGGCAACTTGGTTTGCCGATGGAGGCGATTGAACAGCAGTTCCGACGCATGGTTCTCAATATTGTTGGCCGTAATCAGGACGATCATGTCAAAAATATCGCTCTTTTGATGGACAAATCTGGCCGCTGGACGCTCTCGCCTGCGTACGACCTAACCTACAGCTATAATCCAAAGGGTGATTGGACTTCGTCGCATCAGATGATGATGAACGGGAAGCGCGACGGATTTACGCTGGCCGATTTCCGTGAGTGCGGCAAAAACGCTTTGATGAAACGTGGTCGAGCTGAGACAATCGTGGACGAAGTATGCGCCGCCGCGGGAAAATGGCCTGACTTTGCCGCCCAGGCTAAGGTCCCCGAAGACTGGATGAAACAGATCCAGCAAAACCATCGTTTGAGTTTTCCGGAGAGCTGAGCCCGGTCGAGTCGTGGCACGGAGCGTAGAAGATTCTGCGTCGGTGTTTTATGAACTTTTGCCAAAGCAGGACCTTTTTTAGGGTGAGTCATTGGGATATAGGATGCTTATTATAAGGAACATAAGTTGATAATGATCTGAAGAGCGATGCCGAGCACCCCGAATCCATGTTGATATTTTCCGGTTTGCTAGAGGCTGCGATAAACTTCAGAGCCTCCATGACTTTCTCCCTATGACGTACCCCCGATTACTTTTATATTTGAGCGTTTTCGTAGTTGCTGGAGTTTGCCAAACCTTTGCCGAACCAATCACGCCTGTGCCGCCCGGCGCAAGTATACGCGTTGCTACGGTACAAGTGCGCGTGGCGCTCGATCATCGCGATTGGAGCTATAAGCTGGGTGAGGTTGCGCGATTCAAAATCACAGTGACAGCCGATAACGAGCCGCTGGAAAACGTGACTATTAACTATACTGTGGGGCAGGAGCTGATGCGGGTGGAGAATAAGACTGCGCGCGTTCCTGCTGACGGACTGGCCGTCGACGGTGGCACGCTGAAACAGCCGGGGTTTATGCGTTGCGCCGCGTCGGTCGAAGTGGCCGGACGCACCTACAAAGGCGCGGCGACGGCGGCATTTTCTCCTGAAAAGATCATGCCGACGCAAACGGAGCCTGCAGATTTCGATGCTTTCTGGCAGGCAGGAAAAGACGAATTGGCTAAGCTTCCGATCGAGCCGCGGCTTACGCTTCTGCCCGACGCCTGCACGGATAAAGTCAACGTCTACCACGTGAGTTTCCGCACCGTTGGGCCAAACTGGACAACATCGCCAAGCCGTATCTATGGCATCCTTTGTGAGCCGAAGGCGCCGGGACGTTATCCTGCGGTTTTGAAAGTGCCGGGCGCCGGCATCAGGCCTTATTTTGGGGACAAGGGACTGGCGGCACACGGTGTGATTACGTTGGAAATCGGAATTCATGGTGTGCCGGTGAACATGGCGCAGGAGGTTTATGATGCTCTGTTCGCTGGACCTCTTTGCTACTATTGGCTCTTTAATTTGGATAACAAAGATACGTTCTATTACCGACGTGTTTACCTGAGCTGCCTGCGGGCGAATGATTTTCTCACCAGCCGCGAAAACTGGGACGGCAAAAATCTGCTTGTTATGGGCGCTAGCCAAGGCGGTCAGCTCACTATTGTTACGGCAGCACTCGATTCGCGGGTCACGGGGCTCTGTGCTACTCATCCGGCGTTTTGTGATGTTACAGGAGATCTCAATGGGCGCGCGGGTGGCTGGCCACGTCCCTTCCAGCCCGATGCTACCTCGGGTATGCCGTCGATCCATACCACTCCAGTCAAAATCGAAACCACGACTTACTACGATACGGTTAACTTCGCACGCCGCTTGAAAGTCCCGGGCTACTATACGTGGGGCTACAACGATGACGTGTGCCCGCCGACGTCGATGTACGCTGCCTACAACCTCATCACTGCGCCGAAGGAGCTCGGGCTGACGTTGGAGCTTGGGCATAGTTATACGACTGAGCAGGGCGAAGCAATTAACGCTTGGATTATGAAGTATCTAAATCTGAAATAAGAACATAGATTTAACAAAAGGTTCGGCTTTAACTTAACGAGAATTTACCCAATGGCCAATTACGGATACTTTGACGATCAAGCCCGAGAATATGTTATCACGCGTCCGGACACTCCACGTCCGTGGAGCAATTATCTGGGTTCGACCGAATACGGTGCGATCATTACGAACAACGCTGGCGGCTATTCGTTCTACAAAAGCGGAGCTACTGGCCGCTTTCTACGGATGCGTTTTAATAGCATTCCGCTGGACCAACCTGGGCGTTACTTTTACCTGCGCGATAACGAAACCAACGATTTTTGGAGTTCTTCGTGGCAGCCAGTTGGAAAACCTTTAGACAAATATAAGAGCACTTGCCGCCACGGCACGGCGTACTCGGTCATAACGGCCAACTACGCGGGAATAGAAACAGAGAGCACTTATTTTGTCCCGATTGGACAGACTTTTGAGTACTGGCGTCTCAAGGTCACCAACCTCTCCGCTCGGCCACGCAAGCTCTCGGTTTTCACTTATTGCGAATTCGCGAATCTTTGGAGCACTTTTCAGGATTTGATCAATCTGCAGTACTCGCAATTCATCACGCGCGCCTCGTTGGAAGACGGTATTCTGGGAATCACCTGCAATCCACACTATGATTTTGACGGTAAGGACTTGACCGGCTGTAACCGGGTCTGGATGACAGTCGCGGGCGCGCCGCTGGCGGGTGTCGAGACTGTGCGCGAACGTTTCCTTGGTAGTTATGGCGGCTACGCGGCGCCGGAAGCCGTGGTGAAAGGACATTGCTCTAACTTCCTCGCCGAAGGCGACAACACCTGCGGAAGCCTGCAAGCAGACGTTACATTGGCGCCCGGTGAGACACGCGAGTTGATCGTGATGCTCGGTATCGGAACGATCGATACACATGGCCGGAGGACCGCCGCGGAGTTTGGAGATTCGAAACGGTGTGAGACTGAGTTGAAGAAATTGAAGGAGCAATGGCATGCGCCGCTCCAATCGCTCCAGATCGAGACGCCAGACAAGGAACTCGATCACATGATTAACGTGTGGAATGCCTACAACGCGTTAATCACCTTCGCGTGGTCGCGTTCGGCCTCGCTGATCTATAATGGCGAACGAGATGGGCTCGGTTTTCGTGATACCGTGCAGGATATGCTCGGCGCCATTCCGCTTTTGCGTGAGGGCGTAAAGCCCCGGCTGGAGTTGATGCTGACAGGGCAGTTGGCCAATGGTGGTGCTATCCCGGTGATCAAGCCGTTCTCGCATCGGCCAGGTCAAGAGCCTCCGCCTCCTGATGAGGAATATCGCAGTGACGACTGCCTTTGGTTCTTTAATGCGGTTCCGGCTTACGTCGCAGAAACCGGCGATGTAGATTTTTATAATAAAGTACTGCCCTATGCCGACCAAGGGGAAGCGACTGTATTCAAACACCTGCGACGCGGGCTGGAATTCAATCTCGAGCGCACTGGCCGCAACGGTTTGCCCTGTGGTTTGGCGGCGGATTGGAACGATTGCATCCGGCTCGGCTATCGTGGCGAGAGCGTGTTTGTTGCGTTTCAGGTTCGCCTTGGGCTCGACGTCTACGCGGGAATTGCGGACCGGCTCGGTCAGCCGAACGAGGCTGCTTGGGCGCGGGCAGAGCTCAAGAAAATCGACGAAAAAATCCAGAAGGTTTGTTGGGATGGTGAGTGGTTTATCTGGGCAATAGGTCAGGATGGATTTGTTTTCGGCACGAAGGGTTTTCCTGAAGGCCAAGTTTACATGAACACCCAGGTTTGGGCGGTCATGAGCGGCGCCGCGACGGCGGAGCAGGCAAAAAAATCCATGCGTACGATGAAGGAACGCCTCGCCACCCCGTACGGTGTGATGCTTTGCGCGCCGCCATTCATCAAAGCCGATCGCGACATCATGCGCGCGACCCTGTTCAACTCTGGCATTAAGGAAAACGCCGGCATTTTTTCGCACACGCAGAGCTGGGGCGTTATCGCCGAGTGCATGCAGGGCGATGGCGATCTGGCGTACGAATATTACCGCGCATTCATGCCGGCTGCCTACAACGAACGCGCCGAGCTGCGTGAGGTCGAGCCGTATGTGCACTGCCAGACCACGTATTCAAAATTTAATCGTAACGAAGGCGCCTCGCGTGTTCCTTGGTTGAGCGGCACGGCATCGTGGGCCTACTATAGTGCGACACATTGGATCCTTGGTGTTCGGCCTGAAGTCGACGGATTGCGTATCGATCCGTGCATTCCGAAAACTTGGCCAGGATTTAAAATGCAACGCCATTTCCGCGGGAAAAATGTATCGATCGAAGTGTTAAATCCCGACGGTGTTTGTCGCGGTGTGAAAACACTCACTGTCGATGGTCAACCGTTCTCCGGCAGTGTTGTCCCTGCGGATAAGTTGAGCAATAATTCCAAGGTCCTCGTTGTCTTGGGCTGATTGGAACCACAGTTATTTCAAACCGCATGGACACTTGCCAAATCAAGGATTACGCCGATCGCATCGAAGCTGAACTCAGGCAAAATATTTTGCCATTCTGGATCACTCACGCGGTTGTGCCCTCTCGGCAAGTTTTTCATGGTTCGCTGACCAACAACCTCATGGCGGATGCCACGGTGGCACGAGGCGCGTTACTGAGCTCGCGCATTCTTTGGACCTACTCGGCCGCTTATCTCGCTTACCGCGAACCATCCAGCTTGGAGATGGCGCGTTTGGCACATGATGATTTGATCGTCAATTTTTGGGATAACGAACACAGCGGTTTTTTCTGGTCGATCGACTCGGATGGAAAACCATTGAACCCGCGTAAGCAGGTTTACGGGCAGGCCTTCGCAATCTACGCGCTCACGGAATACCATCGCGCGACCGGCTCGCACGAACCGCTCGAGCGAGCGATCACGTTGTTCAAGTTGCTTGAGCAGCACGCGCTTGACTCTGAGCGAGGCGGTTATTTCGAAGCATTTTCGCGCGAGTGGGGGACGATCGAGGACATGCGTCTTGGCGAGGCGGATATGAATGTGCCGAAATCGCAGAATACGCATCTGCACGTGATGGAAGCATACACGAACCTTTTGCGTGTTTGGCCAGACCCCGGGCTAAAACGAAGTCTGACGGCGCTCGTGAACGTAATGCTCGATCGAATACTCGATGAGCGCACTGGGCACTTGAAATTATTTTTCTCCAACGACTGGATTTCACAGACGGACGTCGTTTCATATGGACACGATATTGAGGCAGCCTGGCTTTTTTTGGAAGCAGCTGAGGCGTTAGGCGACCGCGCGCTCGTGGCACGATTGAAACCGCTGGTCGTAAAAATTGCCGACGTCACGCTGGCCGAGGGCATGGATGAAGACGGGGCATTGTTCAACGCCGGCAAGCCGTCAGGCGTCACTGACTTTGAAAAAGAATGGTGGCCGCAGGCCGAGGCGGTCGTGGGCTTCCTTTGTGCGTATCAGGTCTCTCAGGACGAACGTTATCTCAAAGTCGCGTTAAAATGCTGGGATTTTATCGAAACACACTTCATCGACAGAAAGCATGGCGAGTGGTTTCGCGGCGTGAGCCGAAACGGGCAGGTGCTGGAAAAGCATCTGAAGGTGAGCTTCTGGAAATGCCCTTATCACAACGGTCGGGCTTGCATGGAAGCGAGCCGTCGTCTGCGGGCCTTGATTGTCAAAGCCTGAAACTTTCCTGATTTATGAAAAAGAAAACCAAATCCATTTCAAAAAAAACTCTCCCGAAGAATAAACCGAACCATGTTTTTGAGGTTCGCGTAAAAGCGGTGCGCGCTGCGCATGAGAAATATATTAAGCGCAAAAACCCAGTTGAGGCTGATTGGGAGAATGGTGTTTTTGAGCGGTTCAGGTTTCCAGTCGTTACTGCGCACCACGTCCCGCTTGAGTGGCGTTATGATTTCAATCCGAAGACGAATCCGTTTTTTATGGAGCGTCTCGGCGTGGGCGGGACCTACAACCCGGGAGCGTTCTTCTGGAAAGGCAAGGTTCACCTCGTGGCTCGGGTTGAGGGCGCGGATCGCAAGAGCTTTTTCGCGATCGCGGAGAGCGCGAACGGAATCGACAACTTTCGCTTTTGGAACGAGCCCTGCGACATCCCGGCAATTCCTGGCGAAACGAATCTCTATGACATGCGCGTCACTTTCCATCAGGACGGCTGGATCTATGGAGTTTTTTGCGCAGAATCGAAGGACCCAAACGCCGTGCCGGGCGATCTTTCTTCGGCGGTGGCGCAGGCAGGCATTGTCCGAACGAGAGATTTTAAGAAATGGGAGCGTCTGCCGAACCTGAAAACGCCGGCGTCGCAGCAGCGGAACGTCGTGTTGCACGAGGAATTCGTGGAAGGGAAATACGCGTTTTACACACGTCCGATGGATGGATTTATCGATGTTGGTTCTGGCGGCGGGATCGGCTGGACATTGTGTTCCGACGTTACAACCGGCGTGACGGGTCCGGAAACGATTATCGATGCCCGTGCGTATCACACCATCAAGGAAGTTAAAAACGGCCAAGGTCCGGCGCCGATTAAGACGCCGCAAGGGTGGTTGCACCTTGCTCACGGCGTACGCGGTTGCGCGGCAGGACTTCGCTACGTGATCTATATGTTTATGACCTCGCTAGAGGATCCGATGAAAGTCATCGCGCGTCCGGGGGGCCATTTGATCGCTCCACGTTTTTCGGAGCGGGTGGGGGACGTTTCGAATGTGACGTTCACAAACGGCTGGGTTCGCCTGCCTGACGACACGGTACTCATGTACTACGGCGGCTCGGATACGCGTTGTTACGTTGCTCGTAGCTCGGTGGCCAAGCTCGTCGACTGGTGTTTACACACGCCTGAAGATGGCGGTCACACTCGTGGCTGCGTGGACCAACGGCTCGCGCTTATACGGGCAAACAAGCTTCTGCAGAGCTAATTTCGTGAGTTTCGCCACTCGTATAGGTTGGCAACTCGTCTTAATTCATACGGAAAATGTCTCATGTTCATTCGCTGCGTAAACGAATAGTCTGACGCCGCAAATACGCCCCGCCCCGCATCTGTTTTCGTCGCCCGAGTTGGGCGGTTGAGTTTTTTGCTATGCCGTCACTTTAACACCGACCAATCTAAACCATCGCCACTACGCTATTATGAAGCTTTCCATCACCGGCCCCGCAATACCGAACATTCCTTGGCAGCCAAAACCTGAGGGAAATCCAGATATAGTTTGGCGTTATGACGCCAACCCGGTCATCGGCCGGCGTCCGCTGCCTCGCGTAACAGGCATCTATAACAGCGCCGTCGTTTCTTGGCAGGGTGGTTTTATCGGCGTGTTTCGCACCGAGGGTATGGACCGCGTTCCGCATTTGCACGTGGGCCGTAGCCCAGATGGGCTGAAGTGGACGTTCGAGCCGAAACCGATCGACCTAAAATGTGAGGACGAGGAAGTGCGCCGCCACGAGTATGCGTACGATCCGCGTGTGACGTTGATCGACGGCGTGCATTATGTGACGTGGTGCAATGGCTACCACGGCCCGACTATAGGCATCGCGCGCACGACCGATTTTGTCCATTTCGAACAGTTAGAGAATGCCTTCCTGCCGTACAATCGCAATGGCGTGCTCTTTCCCCGCAAATTTGATGGGAAGTTCCTGATGCTCAGCCGCCCAAGTGATACTGGTCACACGCCCTTTGGTGACATTTTCGTTAGCGAAAGTCCTGACATGGTCTACTGGGGCAAGCATCGGCATATCATGGGTCGCGGCTGGCCCTGGTTCCAGGGCACGAAGATCGGCGCGGGACCGTCCCCGATTGAAACCAACGAGGGATGGCTGCTCTTCTACCACGCGGTCACTGGCACCTGTAACGGCTTTGTCTACTCGATGAGCGCCGCGCTGCTCGATCTCAAACAACCGTGGAAAGTGATTGCCAGCGCGAATCAGGCGCTGCTGTGCCCGGAAGCGCCTTACGAACTCAGCGGCTTTGTCCCTGGCGTGTGTTTCCCGGTCGGCTGCCTCTGTGATAGTGCGACGGGTCGCATCGCGATCTACTACGGTGCCTCAGACACGTTTTCAGCGCTCTGCTTCTGCAGCGCCCAGGAGGTTGTCCAATTTATCAAAGACAATCCTCTGAAAAAATAGGCGACTAGAAAACCAGCCGCCATGCGCCAACTTTCGCTCACCACGGCTGGCTGGCAATTTCGCGATGCAACGAAGCGCACTCCTTGGCGCGCGGCTTCGGTGCCAGGCTGTGTGCATAACGATCTGAGGAGCCAGGGGCTGATCCCTGATCCGTTTTGGGCGAATAACGAAGCATCGCTGCAGTGGATCGAAGAGCGCGACTGGGAATATCGTGCTCACTTCACCGTGCCTTCTGAGTTGCGAGAGGAGGAACACGTTGAACTGGTGGCTGACGGACTCGATACCGTTGCGACAATATTGCTCAACGGCCAGGAGGTCGCACGTACGGAGAACATGTTTATTGGTTATAGTTGGGAAGTGAAGCCGATGCTCCGTCGCGGTAAAAACGAACTAGTTGTCCGTTTCGGTAGTGCAATGAACTACATTCGAAACCAACGACTGGGTCACAAACCACGCGAGTTAAATGATCCTATCGGGCGCTGTACGGTTATTCGCAAACAGCAGTGCCAGTTTGGCTGGGATTGGGGGCCGCGTTTTGTGACCGCAGGTATTTGGCGAGATATCCGACTTGAGGCGTGGACCGCGAATCGGTTGAAAAATTTACGCGTCACTCAGGATCATCGAGCCAACGGTGTCGTCGAGTTGGCGCTCGTGCCTGAGCTCGAGCAACCTGACGAGGCGGCGACATGCCGCTGGCGTTTGACCCTTGGCAGCATTGTCGTGCAGGAAGGGCAGGGCAGGACGATCGTGATCGAGAATCCTCAATTGTGGTGGCCCAGTGGCCAAGGTGAGCAGCCGCTCTATCGCCTTGAAGTCGAGTTAGATTTAAAAGATGGTTCGTCAATTGGGCACTGGACGCATCGCCTCGGATTGAGAACGGTGCAACTCGATCGTCACGCCGACTCATGGGGTGAAACGTTTCAGTTTGTTATCAATGGGCGCCCCGTGTTTGCCAAGGGATCCAACTGGATACCGGCGAATAGTTTTGTGGCAGATTTGAAGCGCGCCGATTATGAGCGTGACCTGACAAGTGCCGTCAAAGCGCATATGAATATGGTGCGCGTGTGGGGCGGCGGGATTTACGAGAGCGAAGACTTTTACGATATCTGTGATGAACTTGGTTTGTTGGTGTGGCAGGATTTCATGTTTGCCTGCACACGTTATCCGGCGGATTCGACGTTTGTAGCCAGTGTGCGTGAAGAAGCGAAATTTCAGGTCCAGCGACTACGGCACCGCGCTTGTCTTGCTCTCTGGTGCGGCAACAACGAGGTATTTGGATGCAATGCTGCCGAACTCACACATTCTCCGGACGAGATGGCGGACTACGAAAAAGTTTTTCACGACGCGCTCCCGGCAGTGGTAGCTGAGCACGACGGTGTTACGGCCTACTGGCCGAGTTCACCGTGGCGTGGCGATCGCGACACGAGCAATGAGGCCGGCGAGCGGCGTGGTGATACGCATTACTGGGATGTTTGGCACGGGCGCCATCCGGTGAAAGATTACGAAAAGCATGCTTTCCGTTTTGTATCCGAATTTGGGATGCAAAGCTTTAGTTCGGCAGAGACGCAAGCCACCTTCTCCCCGTCGGAAGACACAAATGTTTTTGGGCCGACGATGAAGGCCCATCAGAAAAACCGCGGCGGCAACCAGGTGATTCTCGATTACGTTTCGCGACGCTATCGTTTCCCGAGGGATCAGAACGCGTTGATTTATCTTTCCCAGCTTAACCAAGCCAATTGCATGCAGACGGGCGTGGAGCATTGGCGGCGTAACATGCCGCGTTGCATGGGCGCGTTGTATTGGCAGCTCAACGACTGCTGGCCGGTGAGTTCATGGAGTTCGTTGGAATTCACCGGACGTTGGAAGGCATTGCATCACGTAGCGCGGCGGTTTTTCGCGCCGGCTCTGGTCTGTGCGCATGTACCCGGAGAGGAAACAGAAACAATTGGAAATTACCGACAGACGACGGTTCGTGAAGTTCACCTCTACACCGTTTGCGATGCTCCGGTGGCAAGGCCGGGGCTGATGCGCTGGGATTTGTTTCACCTCGACGGACGGCTGCTGCGTCACGGGCAAATGAAAGTCTCCTTGCGTCCTAGAGAAAGCGTTAAGCAAAAGACGCTCGACCTGAAGGTGCCGCTCGCTGCGCACGGACACGACTCGCTCTATTTGCGGATCGCTTTGGACGTTGATGGCCGGACAGTCAGCGAAGACACCATTTTTCTTGCGCCGCCACGCTATCTCGCGCTGCCCAAGGCGCGCACGTCCGTGACGGTGGAGATGCTCTCGCCGACACGCGCCAAGCTGGCTTTCACTTCGCCGGTGTTGCAGCATCGTTTCGCTTTTGACCTGCCCGGGATCTCTCACCGCAGCGGCGATAATTTTTTTGAACTTTATCCCAACGAGACAAAGACGATCGAGGTAGAGTTCTCACGCGCACAGTCGCCCGCAAAGGTGCACAACGCACTCGTTTGGCATTCGCTCGTAGACACGTATTGAAATCTCAGGTACAGCAAACAACACCCCGTGCCCCATGTCTGAAAATACCGTTACCCCGCCCACGCCTCAGCAATCGCCTTCCGGCGCGACCACACCCCCAGAAGACCGGGTGCCGGTCGGCCAAAAGCTCAGTTATGGCCTTGGTACATTTCACGATATGTGGGGCCATTGGCTCTATCCGAACCTCGGATTTCAGGTTTTCAATATTTTCCTCGGAGTCGCCCCGTGGCTGATCGGCGTGGCGCTTTTCGTTAACCGCCTATTTGATGCAATTTCCGATCCGCTTTTTGGCTGGCTCTCTGATAACACTCGCACGCGCTGGGGTAGGCGCCGGCCGTTTATCCTTGTTGGCGGAGTGAGCGCGGGTATTGCGCTGCCGTTTCTGCTCGCGGTTACCCCAGGTTGGGGGACGGTGCACCTATTCGGTTTTGAGATCTCGAACTATTTTTGGTTCATGTTGGGTTCGTCGGCAATTTTCCTGCCGATCATGAGTTGTCTTAACATGCCCTGGAACAGCCTCGGGCAAGAGATGACGCCAGACTATAACGAGCGGACCAGCGTGTGGTCGTTTCGCAATGCGGTGCAGAAGGTGCCGGAGCTCGGTTTGTTTTTTGCCGCCCAGTTTATGACCATGGCGGTGTGGGTTGGTGCGACGGGTGACAACATCTTCGCACGCTTGAAACTGTTGTTCACTTCAGGCGCAGCGTGGAGTGCAGCGCCGGAGGGATCTAAGCCGAATATCCTGCTAGGCGCTCAGATTTACTGCGCCGCCCTTGGGTTGATCATGGTTGTGGCCGCGATCGTAATGTTTCTGACGTTGCGCGAACGCTACTACGGCAAGGTTGTTTCACAAAAACAGGAGAGGATCGCGCTTAAGGAGACGATCTACCTGACGCTGAAATGCCGGCCGTTCCGCATGCAGCTTTTTATGAAACTGCCCTACGCTATCGGCACGAGCATGGTCGGTGCGCTCGGGTATTACGACACGATCTATTAC
>Ga0302321_100000479_pt1 | contig 34532 bp, 31 predicted proteins | sample Fen_T0_1_FD_202505 | JGI IMG/M metagenome (GOLD analysis project Ga0302321, IMG submission 202505) | Peat permafrost microbial communities from Stordalen Mire near Abisko, Sweden - Fen_T0_1 | ecosystem: Environmental > Terrestrial > Soil > Wetlands > Permafrost | place: Sweden: Abisko... | reverse complement strand
GTGATTCGGGAGAAGGAGGCGACGATTTTGGATGATCGCGACGTGACCCAACCGGGCGACCCGGTGCTGCTCATTGTGGATGACGATCCGCATTACGCGCGAATGCTGCTTGGCCTGGCGCGTGAAAAGGGTTTCAAAGGCATCGTGGCGACGCGTGGCAACGCCGCGCTGGCACTCGCCCAACAATTTCAGCCAACCGCCATCACGCTCGACATCTTCCTGCCAGACATGCTGGGCTGGACCGTGCTGAATAATCTCAAGCTGAACCCGGCCACGAGACACATACCGGTCCAGATTGTTTCCGTGGAGGAGGAGCGGCGACACGGCCTGGCGCACGGCGCCGTCTCCTGCATGGTCAAGCCGGCCACGACCGAGGGGTTGGAACAATGTTTCGAACGGATCAAAAACTTTGCCGCCCCACGGGTAAAACGACTGCTGGTGGTGGAGGACGATGGCATCGAGCGCCAAAGCATCGTCGAACTGCTGAACCATGATGATATTGAAATCGCAACGGCGGCAACCGGCGCGGAAGCCCTCAACACGCTCCTCGATCAGCCGTTTGATTGCTGTGTATTGGATCTCCGTTTGCCGGACATGACGGGTTTTGATTTGCTGGAAAAGCTGCAGGCCGAGCCGACGCTGCGCGAGATTCCGATCGTGGTGTTCACGGGCAAGAATCTGAGCGCGGAAGAGGAGCGTCAGTTGCGGACGATGGCCAAGAGCATCGTCCTCAAGGACGTTCAATCTCCGGAGCGGCTCTTTGATGAAACGGCTCTTTTTCTGCACCGCGTGGTGACGGAGCTGCCGGAAGCCAAACAGAAAATGCTCGCAAAACTTCATGCTTCAAACGACGTGCTGCGCCGGCGCAAAGTGCTCATCGTGGACGACGATGCGCGGAATATTTTTGCCCTGACCACGATGCTGGAGAATCAGGAAATGGATGTGGTCAGCGCCACGAACGGCCGGCAGGCGATTGAACTCATCCAGAGCAAACCGGACATGGACGTCGTGCTCATGGACATCATGATGCCGGAAATGGACGGCTATCAGACCATGCGGGAAATCCGCAAGGACCCGCAATTCGGCGCCCTGCCCATTCTGGCGCTCACAGCAAAGGCCATGAAGGGTGACCGCGAAAAATGCCTCGAAGCGGGCGCTTCGGATTACATCGCCAAGCCGGTCAATACCGATGAACTGCTGTCGCTGCTCCGAGTCTGGCTGTACCGCTAACAAACCGGTGGTCACAGACAATCATTTTGTGCCAGCACTTGAAAATATGACGAGCGCAAACCTTTCTGGAGGCCTTTCTGCGGTTGATGCAGGCCGCGTTGGCATTCTGCTGGTGGACGACGAGGTCAGGAACCTGGATGTGCTTGAAAGCATTCTCGCGTCACCTGACTATCGCCTGATCCGGGTGCAGACGGCGCAAGCGGCTTTGATGGCCTTGATTGACGGGGAGTTCGCGGCCATCGTCCTCGACATTCAGATGCCCGACACGAACGGGATTGAACTGGCACATCTCATCAAACAGCGCAAACGCACCCAGCACATTCCCATCATTTTTTTGACGGCATATTTTCAGCAGGACAAGGATATTCTTCAAGGCTATGAGGTGGGAGCGGTTGACTATCTCACCAAGCCCGTTGATCCCAAGATTCTCAAGTCCAAAATCGCCGTCTTCGTGGAGCTGTTTCAAAAAAACCGGGAGCTCGCGGCGCTCAACCGCGCCATGGAGAGCGAGATTGCCCAGCGCGAAAAGGCCGAGCAGTCGTTGCGTCAGGCCAACAACGAACTGGAAGCCCGGGTGCAGGAACGAATCGCCGCCCATGCGGAACTATTAAAACAAAAGGAGGCACAAAGACGCATGTATGATGCCACGTTGTCTTCCATCACCGATCTGGCTTACACGTTTGACCTCGAGGGCAACTGGATCTACGCCAACAAACCGCTTTTGAAAATATGGGCGAAAACGCTCCCGGAAATCACCGGCAAAAGCTCCTTGGAACTGGGATATCCCGTGGAACTGGCGGCGCGGCTCAAAGCGCAGGTCCTGGAAGTCGTCCAAACCGGCAAGCCGGTCCGGGGTGAGACGTATTTCAAGGATGCGGCGGGCATCGAAGATTATCACGAATATATCTTCAGCCCGGTGCTGGCGGCAGATGGCAGCGTAGCGGCGGTTTGCGGCACGACGCGCCTGACCACCGAGCGCAAGCGCGCCGAGGAAGCCGCGCGGCGGCTGGCGGCGATTGTGGAGTTTTCGGACGATGCCATTTTAAGCAAGGATCTGAACGGCCGCATTACGAGTTGGAACCGCGGCGCCGAGCGGCTGTTTGGATATAAACCCGAGGAGGCGATCGGCCAGCCGGTCACGATGCTGATGCCGCCGGAACTTCGCAGCGAGGAGCCGAACATACTGGAGCGCATTCGCGCGGGCGAATCGATTGAATATTATGAGACCGTCCGGCAACGCAAGGACGGGAGCCGGATCGAAATTTCCCTGACCGTTTCACCCATCAAAGACCACGAGGGGAAAGTCATTGGCGCCTCCAAAATTGTGCGCGACATCACCCGCCAGAACCAGGCCAAGCGGGAATTGGAGCACGCCCACGTGCAGGCGGTGGCGGCCGCGCGCGCCAAGGATGATTTCCTCGCGGCGCTGTCGCATGAATTGCGCACCCCGTTGAATCCGGTACTGCTGATTGCCAGCGCCGCGGCCGAAGATCCGCAGCTCCCGGCGGGAGTTCGCGCGCAGTTCGCCAACATCCGCACCAATGTTGAATTGGAAGCCCGGCTGATTGACGACCTCCTGGATCTCACCCGGGTGACGCACGGCAAACTCTCGCTGGCGACGGACTGTGTGGAGGTGCACGCAATTTTGCAGGCCGCGATCGCAACGGTGCGCCCGGAACTTGGCCAAAAAGGAATTTGCCTCAACTTGAACTTCGCGGCCCAAGAGTTGGTATTGAAGGGAGATGCCGTGCGCCTGCAACAGGTGTTCTGGAATGTGCTGAAGAATGCAGTCAAATTCACGCCGGACAACGGCACCATTGCCATTGAGACCGTGGCTGCGCCCGGCGGCAAGATGACGATCCGGATCATTGACTCCGGCATCGGTCTGACCGCGCAGGAGATTGACCGGATTTTTGACGCGTTTTCCCAAGGCGACCATGCCAACAGTGGCAGCCCCCACCGTTTTGGAGGAATAGGACTGGGCCTGAGCATTTCAAAAAAACTGGTGGAGCTGCATGGCGGCACAATCTCGGCGACGAGTGCAGGTCGCGGCAAAGGGGCGACGTTTGTGATTGAACTGCCGCACCTGCAAACTGGAAAAGCGCACGACAAATCCATACCCGGCGAACGCGGCGAACCATTGGCCGAAAGCGGTTCGCGACCGAAGCGAATACAGCAACGAGGAATGAGCATTTTGTTGGTTGAAGATCATGAGCCGACCCGCACCGCGCTGGCACATTTATTGAGTCGTCGGGATTTCAAAGTCCAGGCCGCCGCCACGCTGGGCGAGGCACGCGGCTTGGTGCGCCGAGAGCATTTCGACCTCTTGATTTCTGACCTGGGCCTGCCGGATGGCGACGGTTATACGTTGATGGCAGAACTGCATGATGCGTTTGGACTCAAAGGTATTGCTTTGAGCGGCTATGGCATGGAGCAAGACTTGGCGCGCAGTCAAAAGGCGGGTTTCAGCACCCATCTGGTCAAACCTGTCCGGGTGGAAGCGCTGGAACGAGCATTGTCCGACCTCATATGAAGCGGCCAAATGCTTCTGAAGTTTGCTGGCTGTAAACATTCCCACGGCCAGTTAACGATGGGACAACCAGTGCCCAGCTTGTTTGAATGCAGTTGAACCAACGATTGTTCGTGGCCACGTTGACCAAGCTGAGTTGCAGGCCGCTGCATTCGTGGGAGTAGTTCAAGAGCAGGCCAGATTGTAAATCCTTGAACTCTCCGTGTGCAACGTTGCCAAACCGCTCTGCCAGCCTACGGAACTTGCCTTGCTGACGTTGCCCCGAAGAAACGTTCGTGAGCCGCCGCGCCTGGGTGGCTTCCTGGCCGGTTCCATTTGTGCGTTCGCTGAAAGCTGCGCTTGCATTCCGCACGCCAGAGTTTCGCCGGAGGATGCAATTTGCAAACTCGCCTGGGTCCTAAATCATGTTTCCCTTATCAAATGCCGACGGCACGACAATTGCAGATTGGGGGTAGCAAGCAACCAATGGTTGTCGGGGCAGTTAAAGTGGTGTCAGCCGAGCTTCGGTGGCGGGCTGGTCACCAGCACCAAGTAGGAATCATTGACAGCACGGCACCAACGCCCCGACCAAGCGAAATGCTCCAAACCAAAACAGCGATAAATCAATTACCATTAAAATTATGAATCTGATTAATGTCATGCTGGCAGAAGACCACACCATTGTGCGCGAAGGTTTTCGCTGGATGCTCGAAATGGATGCTGGGGTAAAAGTTGTAGGCGAAGCTCCTGACGGCCGTCAAGCGGTGCTGCTGGCCAAGAAACTGCGTCCACATGTGGTTTTGATGGACATCGCCATGCCCCTGCTCAACGGAGTGGAGGCCACCCGTCAATTGCTCCAAGATGTGCCGACCAGCAAAGTGCTTATCCTCTCGGCGCACTGCGATGACGCTTATGTGAATCAAGCGATTGCGTCAGGTGCAAAGGGTTTTCTGCTCAAACAGACCTCGGCCCATGACGTGTGTCGGGCAATAAGAGAGGTGCAAAATGGGAATACCTATTTCAGTCCCTTGATCGCGCGGCGGCGCGCGCGGCGTGCGCGGCAAGCCATGGGCAACAATGCATCCCTTCTAAGCAATCCTGACTTGACCTCGCGCGAACGAGAGGTGTTGCAACTCATTGCGGAGGGTAAAACCAATAAGGAGATGGCCGCAGAACTTGGCATTGTCATCAAAACCATTGAGAAACATCGGCAGAATCTGATGGAAAAACTCGACATACACGATACCGCAGGACTTACCCGTTACGCAATCAGCACGGGTGTTATTGAAAACCGCGTCCAAGCGACTATTGTTTAAATGCCACTCTTTGGCCTAACACCGCCAAGAGGAGCCCAGCATTACACTTATATTGCACGATAGATTGAGCCCCTCGCTTTTGAATATTGGGCCAAAGCAGTCCCAAGCGATCATTTTGACAAGTCAGGCCGCCCAAGCCAAGTCATTGATTAATAAGAGAGGCCTGCAATGTCCGAGCAGCGCCGAAAGAACCAAAATCAGGTGCCTTTCCATTGTACCCCTCCGCGCTTAAAGAGCGGTCCAAAATAGACCGAATGGGTCATTTTCGCTGTTGGCAAAAGTCGTGCTAGGCCATTGATTTCCAAGGGAGTCCAGCAAAGTCCAAGAAGAACATTCTGATTTCGAGTCAGGTGCAATAGACCACTCCACCACCCTTCCGCTTGATTGTTAAGCACTTGCAATACGAATGGCGGGTCTACCCCTGCCATTGTACCCGGCCTCTGACCCCACAACACAAAAGTTTCAGCAAATTGTCTGCGGCCAAAATCAGAAACTGTTGATTTAATTATGGAAAAACCCCATCGGGTTGCAAGGAAACAACCCAGCATCAGGCGCCTTTGTACCAAGAGGAGGAAGCTTGCCTCTGTGATTAAGCTAAATGGCAATATTTGGGGACCAAATTCGACCAAGAACAGCCAAGTTTTCTCAGTCTGCTCCCCCCGATGGCGGCGTCTCCCTCAAGGGATTTCCTTACATGACCATCAAATTGCAGCCATTGCGCTATCCCCTTGGCTTCACCGAAGCCAGAATAGTCTTGCCACCTTCCACGCAAATGGAGATTCGGCAGGTCTGGCTAGACCGTAGCCTGACCATTTGCTATGGGGCCAAAAACCCATATTGGTTGGGATGTTGGAGAATTTGGCAATCAGAGCCGGCGCGCCCCTGCCCCGGCATGTGTATTCCTGAGGCTCAAATGCATATTCCCAATAACCTCTGGAAACAAAGGATCCAAAATTAATCGGCAGCAGCCTTCCAACCAATGACCGTGCCATTTGGCAAGCGCACGGCATTGGTTTGGTTGAACGACGATTCGTCCGGCCAGCCTCCCCCACCCTCCAGATGCAAAATTGTGTCCTGATGCGCTGCAACGACCACCGGGACGGTCACCTCCCCCAAATAACCATTGGCATGTGCCCGGACCCGATAATTCCCCGGTGGCAGTTCAATGGGGACCGCGTCTTGCAGCATGGTTCCCGTATCATTATGGACGATTTGTATCAAGTCACCCTGAGGGTTGAAAATTTTGTAATTAGAATGCTTCTGGCCGTAAGGATCACGGCTGGTGAAGTTGGGATTAACTTCGTAAGCCGAATAAACCAGCAGGGTGCCATTGGTTGCAGTTGTCGCGACCGATTTAGACATTGGCGGGCCGACGGCATCGAGAACGAGTCCCGGCTTGCTGGTCGTGCAACCCGAAAACACAGCGCTGGCCATGAGCAGCCTCAAGGTGAAAATGGTTTTCATAATTTTGCATGACATCTTCGCCTTGCCTGTAAGACAACAAAAGTTCCTGAACGTATTTTAATCTTCATTTCATGGCATGTTAACGCGGAACCGCCATCAACTCACCGCAATGAGAGAAACCCGTTCATCGTGGTCGTCGCGGACAATCCCGGTGGCCTGCGGATCCAGCATCGGGATGCCATCCACCAAAAAACGATATTGATGATGCCCATGGGGCAGTTCCACCTGCGCCAACCACCAACCATCGACCGATCTGGTCATGGGAAACGGATGCCAATGATTGAAATCTCCCACCAAGTCGACCGATTTGGCTTGCGGTGCTGCACAAAAGAAATTGACCGGCTTGTGCGAATTGTGGGCCGAGAAACGCCCCGACGGCAGATGGTTTTGAGTTGTATTCATAAAATGTAATTTTTCATTGGAGCTTTCTTTCCAGTGGTGACTGCTTTTCATATCGGTTTCCTGTCATTAGGCTGAGGAAACACCCTTTGGCTGATGGACAGAAAAAATGAGCCTGCCGTCAGTTTACCTACCGAACATTCGGGGATTGAGGCGGACGATCTCATGGCCGGACCTCCAAGACCGAATTTAATGAACCAAAAACATTAGGCACATTTTCCGAGGCGTCGGGATCTGGCAGCCATTTGCCGTCCACCACGAATTTGTATTCATGGCGACCGGGTGGCAGCGCCAGGCGCTTTTCCCATAATCCGGCGTCGGGATTGCCGATCATCCGCAAGCTGGTGGGTTGCCACCGGTTGAAATCACCACAAATATAGACCTGTTCCGCCCCGGCGCATTCCAGGACGAAATCCACATCGTGGCAAGGTTGCTCCACAGCGGAGGCTTTCGGTTGGTTCAGTTTTCCATTTTTTTGAGATGTTTTTGATTTTGGCATAGGTAATTTGTGCATTTTAGCCGGCTGGATTCATTTCGGTTGTCGTGGCCGCCGCTCCCGGCAACTGTGCGACCGAATTAATTGACCATCTGAACATTAAGACTTCCTTAACCTCTGATTAAAATTCGCTGTAATCCAGCGGGGAATTTTCTGAACGAATTTTAATCATTCATAAATGAGGTTTTAATCAACGTTTGGTCTATTAAAGTGTCGAAGATAAAAAACTTATGCGAATCCTGCTGATTGAAGATGAGACCAAGGTCGCCGACATTATTGTGCGCGGCCTCAAAGCGGAGCGTTTTGCCGTGGATGTCTGCCACGACGGCCAAAGCGGCTGGGAGGCCGCCGATGCCTACAACTATGACCTTGTCATTTTGGATTTAATGCTCCCCGTGCTGAGTGGCACTGAAATCCTTGAAAAAATACGCCGCAAAAACCAGCAGGTGCCAATATTGATTCTCACGGCGCGCGATGGGATGGCGGACAAGGTGAAAAACTTCGAAGGCGGCGCCGATGACTACCTCACCAAACCGTTTGCCTTTGCCGAACTTCAGGTGCGAATCAAGGCGCTATTGCGGCGCGGGCCGGTTAATCGCTCCAGCGTGGTTCGCGTGTGTGATTTGGAAATCGACCGGCTTTCGCAAAACGTGAAACGCGCTGGCAAAAAAATCGAACTGACCGCCAAGGAATATTCGCTCCTTGAATATCTGGCCACCCACCCGGGCCGGGTTTTTTCCCGAACCATGATTATTGAGCATGTTTGGGATCAAAGCTTCCAAGGGTTGACCAACATCGTTGACGTTTATGTGCGCCATTTGCGCGAGAAGGTGGACGACGCCTCCCCGGTCAAATTGCTGCGAACCGTGCGCGGCGTTGGCTATAGTTTGAATGATGAGACACCGACATGAACACTCGCTCCATCAGCTTCCGCCTGGTCGCCTGGTATGCCGGCTTGCTCGCCTTGATCTTCTTGCTGCTGAGCGTCCTGCTGTACCTGGATTTGCGGCGCTTTTTGGAAAATGACCTGCGCCAGTCCCAGTCGCGCCGGGCCCACCAAATAGCGAATGCCTTGCTGGTTCATGTGACCCAAACCGGCGAACCCTACGTTGCCAGCCAGGTAAAAGACTGGTTTGAACCGGAAATCAACGGCCGCTTCATCCGTATTTCGCGCGCCGATGGCCGGCCCGTTTACCTTTCAGGAAAGCCGAAAGATGGCGGTTTCAATCCCGCCGACGTTCCGGCCATTGCCTCCTCCTCACCGCCGGAATTCTCACAAAAGATAAAGCTGGCGGACGGCAAAACCCTGCTGGTGGTGGCGCTGAATGTCAAAGCCCCCGGCGCGCCGGAATATGTTGTCGAGTTCGGCGGACTGCTGGATCCGGTGGAGACCATGCTCAACCATCTGTTTCTGCAACTCGCGTTGGGCCTGCCCCTGGCCATGATCATTATCGCCGGCGGCGGGTACCTGCTGTTGCGGCGCGGCTTGCAGCCCGTCGAACAAATCACCCGCGCTGCCGAGCGCATCACCCAGCACAATTTAAGCGAGCGCCTGCCCGTCACGCAAAGCGGCGACGAACTGGAACGGCTGTCCGTCTCCCTCAACCGGATGATTGCCCGGCTGGACGAAGCTTTTCAAAATTCCAAACGGTTCGTCGCGGATGCCTCCCATGATTTGCGCACGCCGCTGACCATCATGCGCGGCGAATTGGAAAGTCTGGCGGAAGATGCCCGGCTCAACCAGGAACTCCGGGAACGCGTGGCCAGCATGCTGGAGGAGGCCGTCCATCTCAGCAAGATCGTCGAGCAATTGTTTACCCTTTCGCGGCTCGATGCCGGTGAAGCGCAGACGGAATGGTCGCGTTTTGACTTGAGCGAGCTGGCCCGGACCACCGCCGACCAGATGAGTCTGCTGGCTGAGGACAAGCGCATCGCCATTTCCTGCCACGCCAGCCAGCCGTTGCCGGTGGAAGGCGACCGCGTGCGGCTCAAACAGGTGGTGGTCAATCTTCTCGATAACGCCATCAAATATACGCCGGTAAGCGGCGCCATCCAGCTCCGCGTGAACGGCGTCAACGGCCATGCCGAGTTGGAAGTCGAGGACAATGGCATGGGCATTCCGCCCGCTGCCCTGCCGCATGTGTTTGAACGCTTTTTTCGCGTTGATCAAACCCGCGCCAGCAATTCCGAAAGCGCCGGCCTCGGGCTTTCGATTGTTAAATCCATTTGTACCGCCCACGGCGCCGAGGTCGAAGTGCAAAGCGTTGTCGGCAAAGGCAGCCGGTTTTGCGTCAAAGTCCCCCTTTCCAAAAACTAACCCCGTTCAGCCATGACATTTCATCCCCATATTTTACGTTTCAGCGCGGTCTCCAAAATTCTGGTCGTGACGACCTGCCTCGGCTTGGGCGTTCTATGGGCGGCCCATCGCGCGCACGCGCAACCGCCCACCGAGGCGGACTTGATCGGGACCCCAACGGCCGGGGTGGCGAAAGTGGCGCGCGAAGATCTTTACCAGCAAATCAGCATTCCGGCGGAATTTCGTCCCTATCAGGAAGTGGCGCTCCACGCGAAAGTCTCCGGCTTTGTGAGCAAAATGAACGTTGATTTTGGCGACAAAGTCAAAGCCGGACAGTTGATGGCCACACTGGAAGTGCCGGAATTGCAGGATGAACTGGTCAGCGCGCGCGCCAAGGAACAAAAGGCCAAAGCGGACTATGCCAATGCGCATCTGATTTATACCCGGCTGCTGTCGGTAAACAGAGATCATCCCAATCTCGTGGCCCAGCAGGACCTCGACACCGCCGAAGCCAATGACCTGACCACCGCTGCCGCCATCGCTGCGGCGAAGGCCGAGACGGAAAAATTTAAAACCATGGTCAGCTATACCCGGATCACCGCCCCGTTCGACGGCGTGGTCACCCATCGTTATGCCGATACCGGCACGCTGATCCAGGCCGGCACGTCTTCGGACACGCAAGCCTTGCCGCTGGTGCGGGTTTCGGATAATTACCGGTTGCGACTCGATTTTCCTGTCACCGTGGATTACGTGCCGGCAGTCAAAGTAGGTGATTCGGTCGAAGTGCGGGTGGATTCCCTGAAAGGCAAAACCTTCACCGGTAAAATTGCGCGGTTTACTCATGACGTGGATGAAAGCACACGTACGATGACCACTGAAATCGAAGTGGCCAATCCCGATCTGGAATTGATGCCCGGCATGTATGCCACCGTGGTTTTGAAAGTGGCAAAGCATCTTCAGGCCCTGGCTGTTCCCACCGAAGCCGTCAGTGGTGAAAAGACTCACACCGTTTACGTCATCAACCAAAACCATCAGATTGAAAAGCGCGCCGTCACCCTGGGTTTGGAAACCCCGAATAGATACGAGGTGCTGTCCGGTTTGAACGAAGGTGATTTGGTGGTGATTGGCAACCGCGCCGCTTTCCAAGCTGGCCAGACAGTGACGCCGAAGACCATCCAGCTCTCCATGAGTGAAGAGAATTAAGGCCAAGCTAATTTAAAAACGGGTCAGGGCATTTTCCAAAATTGTTAATCCTGTGTGGCACCTCGCGGTGACACGCAAAAAAACGACCCGCCCTAACTTTGCCCCAAGACAAAAATACTCAATACATTGATAATAAACACTTTGCAGTCATGAATGTCCAATTAACCTCCGCCCAACTTGCCATTTTGCGACGACTCGACGCTTGCACGCTGGCCAATGCCATTGAAGTGTTCCACACGCGGTTGCGTAACGAAGGGTTTGCCGACAGTTCGGTGCATTGCCTGTTCCCGCATTTGCCACCCATGCTTGGATATGCCGCGACCGTCAAGATCCGTGGTTCCGCGCCGCCCACCGTGGCCAGTAATTACACCGACCGCACGGATTGGTGGGATTACATCCTGTCGCTGCCTGAACCGCGGGTGGTGGTGGTGCAAGATGTCGCCACCAAGGCTGGGCTGGGTTCTTTGTTGGGCGGGGTGCATGTCAACATCCTCCGCGCCCTCGGTTGTGTTGGTGCCATCACCAATGGCGCGGTGCGCGATCTTCCGGCCTCGGAAAAACTTGGCTTCCCACTTTTCGCCCGCAGCGTTTCCGTCTCGCACGCCTACGTTCACATCGTCGAATTCGGCACGCCGGTCGAAATTGGCGGCCTGAAGATTCTATCCGGAGATTTGCTGCATGGCGATCTGCATGGCGTGCAGTCCATCCCCGCCGTCATCGCCGGGAAAATCCCCTTGGCGGCGGCGGAAATCATCGCCCGTGACCAGGAATTAATCACGCTCTGCCAGTCGAACGACTTTACGATCGAAAAACTGCGCGCCGCCGTCGCTCACCATTGCCCTTAACCCATTTTAATTCGCATGTCCCGCTTCGCCATCCGTTATCCCTATCTGATCCTCGTCATTTGCCTGATCACCTGCGTGGTGGGCGTGACCAGCCTGGTGCGCCTGCCGGTGGACTTGTTTCCACCGATCAAAATTCCCGTCGTCGTCGTGGCGACGTTTTTTTCAGGCATGCCGCCGGAACAGGTTGAAAACGATATCACCGGCCGGTTTGAGCGTTTCTTTACGCTCGGCGCGGGGATTGACCATATCGAATCGCGTTCGCTGCCCGGGGTGAGTCTGATCAAAGTCTATTTTCAACCGGGCGCAAACCCTGATTCCGCCGTCACGACCATCGCCAATCTGGCGATGGCCAATCTGCGCCGCCTGCCCCCGGGCACGTTGCCGCCCGTGGTGTTGAAATTCGATGCTTCAAGCCTGCCCGTGTGTCTCATCACCTTAAAAGGCGACGGGCTGAACGAAGCCCAGCTCCGCGACCTCGGCCAGTATGGCGTGCGCAATCAGGTCGCCAATGTTCCCGGGGCTTCCGTGCCGCAGCCTTTCGGCGGACGTTACCGCCAGATCATGGTTTATGTGGATCCGCTTAAACTGGAAGCGCATCAGTTGAGCGTGATGGATGTGGTCCGCTCGGTCAATGAGGCCAACCTGATTCTGCCGGCGGGCGACGTGAAGATCGGGCCGTTTGATTACAATCTTTACGCCAACAGCCAGATCAATGACCTCAAGGACATCAACCAACTGCCGCTAAAAACCGTGGGCAATGCCTCCGTACTCGTCGCCGACGTCGGCAAGGCACAAGACGCCTCGCAAATTCAATACAACGTCGTGCGTGTCGATGGGCAGCCCTCCGTCTATCTGCCGGTGCTGAAACAAGGCGGCGATGCCAACACCATTTCGGTTGTCAGCGGCATCAAGCGCGCCGTGGCCAATTTGTTGGACGTTCCCAAACAACTCGTGACGAAAGTCGTTTTTGACCAGTCGGTCTTCGTGAAAAACGCCATCGAAAACTTGCTCCACGAAGGCGCAATTGGTTTGCTCCTGACCGGGGCCATGATCCTGATTTTTCTGGGCAGCATGCGGGCTACGGTGGCCGTGTTCCTTTCCATTCCCTTGTCCGCGCTCGCGGCCTTTATCGCCCTCGCTGCCGGCGATAACACTGTCAATGCCATGGTGCTCGGCGGCCTGGCCTTGGCCTTTTCGCGGCTGATTGACAACTCCGTCGTCGTGCTGGAAAACATCTTCCGCCACCTTGAATTGGGCGAAACGCCTGAAATTGCCGCTGAGCGCGGCGGCCGCGAAGTTGCCCTGCCCGTGCTGGCCGCCACGCTGGCAACCGTGGTGGTTTTCTTCCCGGTAACCTTTCTGTATGGGGTCAGCCGGTTTCTGTTCACGGCGCTGGCCTTGACGGTCGTGCTGTCACTCTTCGCCTCGTATTTCGTGGCCCTGACCGTCGTGCCCTTGTTCTGTGCCAAATTCATCAAAGGCCATCACGGGGGCGCCGCGCATGAAAAGCCAACCACTTTAGGCCAGCGGTTTAACGCTTGGTTTAACCATAAATTCAACCGGCTGCTGGATGGCTACGATCATTCGGTGAAATTCGCGCTCCTGCGGCCGATGGCCACGGTGCTCGGCATCACGGGAATTTTCATCCTGAGCTTGGGACTTTATCCGCTGACCGGCGTGGCCTATTTTCCGCGCACCGATCCGGGCCAGTTTGTCATCAATCTCAAGGCCCCGACCGGCACCCGGCTGGAAATTACCCAGCAATTGGTGGAAAAGGTGGAAAACATCATCCGCGAGGTGGTGCCCACCAATGATGTGAAAATTGTTGTCGCCAACATCGGCGTCACCCCCGGTTTTTCATCCATCTACACGCCGAATTCCGGCCAGCATACGGCGTTCGTTCAGGTCGGGCTTCAGGAACATCGGCAGGCCAGCAGTTTCGTTTACATGGACCGGGTGCGGGCACGGTTACAAAAGGAATTGCCGCAAGTGACCGCGTATTTTCAGACCGGTGGGCTGGTGGATGCCATTCTTAATCTTGGCATGCCGGCACCGATGGATATTCAAGTGAGCGGATCGGACCTCGAGGTGGCGCATGACACCGCGGTGCAGCTGGCCCACCAGATTCGCGCGCTGCCGGGGGTTAACGACGTGCTGATACCGCAGGACATGGACTTCCCGGCTTTAAAAATTGACGTCGACCGCGTCCACGCCGGTGAGTTGGGCCTGAGCGAAAAGGAGGTGTTGGATAACGTCATCACCGCCCTGACCTCCGACCAGATGATTGCCCCCAGCTACTGGGTGGATCCCAAGAGCGGCAACGACTACATGATGACCGTCCAGTATCCGGAGAACTATGTCAAAAACCTCGCCGAACTGGGCTCGATTCCTTTGCGGGGAGCCCGGTCCCGGCTGCCAACCGAACTTTCCACGGTGAGCACGATTCATCACATCCACGCGCCGACCGAGGTGGATCATTATCAATTGCGCCGCGTCATTGACCTTTATGTTGCACCCGCCGGCGAAGATTTGGGGGGCGTGCTGAAGGGGGTGAACAAAATTATCCAAGGCACCCAACTCCCCAAAGGCGTGCGGATTGACCTGCGCGGCTCGGTGCAAGGCATGCAGGCTTCGTTCACCAGCTTTGGTTTCGGCCTGATTCTCTCGGTAATTCTGGTTTATTTGATTCTGGTCGCCCAATTCCAGTCCTTCATTGATCCATTGCTGATTCTGCTCGCCGTGCCGACCGGGTTGGCCGGAGTGCTGCTAATTTTATTTCTCACCGGCACAACGTTAAACGTCATGTCGCTCATGGGAGTGGTGATGATGGTGGGCATCGTCGTCTCGAACAGCATCCTGATTGTCGAGTTCACCCATCGGCTGCGGGAAGAAGGGCGCCCCCTCCGCGAAGCCGTGGCGCTCGCGTGCCGCGTGCGGTTGCGGCCCGTGCTGATGACCTCGCTGGCAACACTATTCGGGCTGATCCCCATGGCCATGAAACTGGGCACCGGCAGCGAGGCTTATGCCCCCCTGGCACGAGCCATCATTGGTGGCCTGGCCATGTCCGTCGTGTTGACGGTTTATATCGTGCCGGCAGCCTATTTGTTGGTTTATGAGCGCAAAGAAAAAAACGCGAACCAGGCTGCCCCAACCGCGACGAACCAGTCGCTGGAAACCTCAGGCACATGAAACGAATTGTCCGTGGGCTCAATGCGTCCTGCCTCAGCCTGCCTCGATCCTGCTTCGGGGCGGCAACGAATCTCTGGCAACAATCCATCCGCACCCCGCAGCCACTTGCAAATTTCTGATTAAAATGAAAAAAAACCGTTGCCCGTTGCTGTTCCTTTCCCTGGCTTTGGCCGGAACTTGTCTGGCCGAACCGCCTCCCCCTGCTCCCGCCGTGCTAACCCTGGTGGACGCCCAAAAGCTGGCGCTCCAAAATCACCCGCAGATTGCCGCCGCCAATTATCGTGCGCTGGCCGCCGCGGAGGTCATGCAAGAAACCCGGTCAGGATATTTTCCCAACGCCAGTCTCTACGCGGATGCCGTCGGCGCCAATGCCGAGGGCACGCGGATCATGGCCGGGGGCCTGAATAACCCAAGCATCTACGACCGCACCGCCGGTGGGCTGGCCGTCAGCCAGTTAATTACCGATTTCGGACACACCGCCAATCTGGCCGCCAGTTCCAAATTTCAGGCGCAGGCCGAAGCCGAACATGCCAACGCCACGCGGGAACAAGTATTATTACAGGTAAACATCAGCTATTTCAGTGCCCTGGAAGCGGAGGCGGTGCTCCACGTGGCCCAGCAAACCGTGGCTACCCGGGAATTGCTGCTCAATCAGGTGAGCCTGCTCGCGTCCAATAAACTCAAATCGGAATTAGATGTCAGTTTTGCCACGGTCGCCGTGCAGCAAAGCAAATTGCTCCTTCAGCAAGCGCAGAACGACGCGGACGATGCCCTGACTTCGCTCTCCACGGCATTGGGGTTTCATGAGCCCAGACCGCTTCAACTTGCGGAACCCTTGTTGTTCCCTTTTTCCAACACGAACGACGTCTCCGAACTGGTGGAATCCGCCCTGGCTCAGCGGCCAGAATTGCTGAGCCTGCGCCATGAACATGATGCCGCCTTGCGCTACGCCAAATCGCAACGCGATGCCCGCCTGCCCACGATCGCCGCCATTGGCACGGCTGGCGTCTCCCCCACCCACGATGGCCACCTCCCGGACAATTATGCCGCTGCGGGCATTCAATTGAGTCTGCCGCTGTTTGCCGGCGGACAGTATGTGGCGCGCCAACGTGAAGCCGAGTTGGAAGCCAAATCAGACCGTGAATTGGTTCGTGCTTTGGAAGACAATATTGTCCGCGACGTCCATATTGCCTGGCTGAACGTGAATAATGCCTTGGAACAGCGCCGCACCACGGAAGAATTGGTGCAGAATGCTGCCGCCGCCTACGATCTGGCCGAAGCACGCTATAAAATCGGGAGCAGCTCCATTGTCGAATTAAGCCAGGCGCAACTGAGCCTGACCTCCGCCAAAATCACGGATGCCAATGCGCGCTACAATGTTTTCATACAACAAGCCAACCTCAATTACCAGAGCGGGGCCCTTCGCTAAAATTATGTGCGGCATCTGAATGAATTTTAATCTGCCGTTCAAGACTCATTAATGAAATGCCGTTAAGTTCAAACCATATGAAATTACAATATATTTTAATGACCGCTGCCGCAGTGATACCCGGTTTGGTTGGTTGCGTCTCCCAACCAGTCGCTCTCAATACCGTCGGACCAGCGCCCTTGCACCATGACTCTTTTGGTCCCGAAGGGTATTTGAAAGTCTTTAGTGACACGGAAACCCACGTCATCGGTGACGGCCCTGCCTACTACCCGCATACCGGGTATAACGTCTATGATCCAGCTGGCAAACGGGTGATCTATGTGGCCAACCACCTTGGGAACATGGATGAAACCCCGATGACCGTATCCATGCCTTCTGGCCAATACAATGTGGTGGCGGAATCGTCAAGCTATGGGCGGGTGACCGTACCCGTCGTGATCCGGCCGAATCGGACGACAATTATTCGGTTGGATCGGAGTGGGCGGCCGTCGAAAGATGGATCGACCAACAGTCTGGTGCGGCTGCCCAATGGGGAAGTGGTGGGCTATGGCGGTTCATAGTGAAAATAGAACATCAGTACATGTGTTTGCCAAAACGTAGAAAAAAATATTTATGAATATAAAAAGCATCTCCCTTATCAGCGCCATCATTTTGCCGGTCTTGGCTGGCTGCGCCACGACGCCGCCAATTGCTTTATCGCCGGTAGGCCCACAGCCCACCACCAAGACCGCGTCAGGTAAAAAGGGCTATTTGCAGGTCTTTAGTGCCACCCAAAAATCTCCGCCCGTTGCCAGTGATGACACTTGGAGTTTCGACGTGCATACCGGTTATGATATCAATGATCCATCAGGTAAACATATAAAATTTGTCGCCAACCACGCCACCGATATGGATGAATCGCCGGATCAGGTGGCCTTGGTGCCGGGCCAATATATTATTGAGGCTGAATCCACGTGTTGCGGGCTGGTGGATGTGCCGGTCGTGATTGAAAAAGGAAAAACGACGTATGTTCATCTGGATCGCAACTGGTGGCCGCCGAACCGAACCCCCTTGAGCCAAATCGTTTTTTTGCCTGATGGCGCAGCCGTTGGTTGGACCGGAGTCATTGCCAAATCAGCCGATAAAAATTCAGTCGCCGTTGCGGCCTCAACCAGCCACTGAAAAGCACGGTTGGTTCGTGCCTTGGGTGGCGGTTTTAAACGACCAGCATTGCCAGAAAAGATGTGGCGCTGGGCGGCGGGGATTTTGCCCTTGGGCGAGGCTTCGGCGAAGGCGCCGGTTCCAAGGACCCTGTCACTGAGCCGAAACGAAGCCCAAGGGCAAAAAGACCGCCGTCGCTCAAATCTCAACCCGGCGCCACAGCTTTGCTGGAAATGCTCTAGCCCGGATATTTCATAGCGGCTGGTTTGCCTTTCATTAGCACCGGGCTTCCAGCCCGGTGGATGCTGGCGGTGACGAACACAGCCGTTTTAACGGCTTCCGGCACCCTGTCAAAGCCGCTGAAACCGCTCCCAGTTCGTTCTGCTTTGCCAAACCAGCCTGAAGCCTTGTGCGAATGAAACGACTATGAAATAGCCGGGCTAGGTTTGCTGCCGCCACCACTCATTTCCCGATCGGCGGCCTCAAGCACCCTGTTTGAAATCACCCAGGAACGCGCGGGCTTTGCGGGGAAACTGCGTCTGCCAAACCTCATCAAAGGGTTTTCCGCAAAGCAAATGAAACCACCCGCAACTGGTCCCCGTGACGCACTTGCATGTCAATTTGCGCCCCCTCCGTGGACATGAGCGCGCGGCGAATGGCATGCATTGATAGTAAAGCTGCTCTTTGGCCATTTATTGATTCGACCACATCATTGGCTTGGATTCCTTGCGCGAAGGCCGGACTGTTTTTATCTACCGAATACACGATCGTCAGGCCATCTTCTCTAAGTAAATGCAGGCCGCTCATGTCCTCCTGATCTGGCCGGCCATACTTCGCACCTGGGCGAATATATAACCTGCGGTTCGCAAAATCGAACACCACACTATGACGCTTGAAATAGCCAAGTCCGACGTGTGAAGGATTATCGGGATTTCTGATGAGCGTGGCGTGGAAATTGGTGTAATTCAAGCCGCCAATTGACAACTGGTCTATCACCCCAATTTTACTTTGAGCGACCTGATTGGCCGCATCGGAAAAAGTCGCCGTTATTTCGCTTTTGTGGCGGTCGCCAAAGACTTCCTCCCACGCCGCTGCATTCAGTGCAATCGAACTCGTTTCGCCCGTATCAACCATCAGTTGAACTGGCCGATCCTGGTTCAAATATGCGGCCAGCGAGTAATACGTGGCCGATTGGACCAGTGGAACTGCCACGAACGTTTTTTCGACACTTTCAGGAACCGCGTCATATAAAGTCAAAGTCTGCCTGTCAAAATCAATCGCCACGACATTTTTTGAAAAAAAATCCATTCCCAAAACACCATCACACGGTTTACCACTGATATATCTGGGCATCTGCAAGTCGAGACTCGTGATCTGCGCCAAACCCAGGCGTTTGCCCGCTACGGACAAATCGGGGCAATGAAACACTTCCAATGCCTTGTGGCTGCCAAGCGGACTGTCGGCAAAGTACGTCGTTAGCTGATCTCCCAGTTGCTGCTTATACTTGGCGTCGATCGCCGAAATGGTAAATCCAGTGTCCACCATAAAATACAGATCTCTCCCCAGGCCGGTTACTGGCACTCGTATTAGCACCCCATCGTTGAAGACCGGGACTTGCCGGCTGCCATCGCTGGTTGCTTCCGTTGCATCAGGCAGCAACACTGCCCGCAGCAGCATGAAGATCACGGGATAATTTTTAGCGCGTAACATATCCGTCACCCAATTGTCACTTTGGCCGGTTAATGAGGCATTTTATGCAGGTCAGGACATCACGAAATAATAATAAAACCATCGTGAATGTGTTGTTCATGCCTGCGTCCAAAAGTGTCATAAACGATTCCTCGGTGATACTTTCTGAATGGTTTTTAATCCGGCATTAATGAGTTTTTAATGCGGTTCTTTCAGAGTTCGGGCGCAATTTATATGAAAGTAATCCAACGTAAAAAATCACCGGTTAACACTGCCGTTTGGACCAGGGCTGCCCTCGTCTCCCTCGCCCTGAGCTCAAGAGTTTTCGCGCAGGCCCAACCGGATTCTAACCCCATCGTGAGTGCGCTCGTCAAAAAGGGCATCTTGACCCAGGCTGAAGCCGACAGCCTGGTGACGGAGATCGCCGCCGGCCAAACCAACGTGGTCAATCAACTGCCGGCCGGCAAATGGAAGCTTTCCGACTCCGTCAAGAGCATGCAGCTGTTTGGCGACCTGCGGCTCCGTTACGAATATCGTGGAGCCGATAATGCCCCCGGTGCGATTCCCGGCACCTATTACCGCGAGCGCTTTCGTTATGCCGTGCGCTTTGGCTTGCGCGGCGATCTTTATGATGACTTCAGCTACGGCCTCCGATTGGAAACCGCCAACAATCCCCGTTCTCCTTGGGATACGTTCGGGAACAATACCACCGGCGGCGCGGCGACCCCGTCCGACAAAAATTCGAGCGGCATCTATCTCGGGCAGGCGTTTCTGAATTGGCATCCCAAAGACTGGTTTGAAATGACCGCCGGCCGGATGCCCATGCCGCTATATACCACTCCCATGGTGTGGGATGCTGACATCAATCCCGAAGGGGCGTTTGAAAAATTCAAACAAACCTTTGATAACGTGGACTTGTTCGTTGATTTCGGACAATTCGATTATCAAGGTCCCGGTCAGGCTTGGAACAACCCCAGCAGCGATACCTTTTTACTGGCCTGGCAGGTCGGTGCCAATGTGCGGTTTGGCAACGCGATGTCCTTTAAAATTGCGCCTGTGTTCTATGACTACACGGGTGCCGGCAACAGCGGCGGGTTGAATTCAGCGTTTATCGGGCAAGGCGCGAACGGCCAAAACATCGGCATCCCCGGTGGCTCCGCCGCCTACAACGAACAAGGCATTAACAATCTCCAGATTGTGGAGGTGCCGGCTGAATTCAATTTCACCCTGACCAACACTCCCCTGGGAACCCTGCACGGACGCCTTTTTGGTGATTTCGCCTATAATCTCCAGGGTGATTCCCGGGCCAATGCCGCCTATCGCACCGCCCCGTTCGCGTTCCCGGGTTTAAGCGGCCCGGCCACCGGACAAAATATCGCGTATCAATTGGGCCTCGGTATTGGCAGTGCCGGGCCGCTTTATGGACCGACACAAGGGTTGGTTTACGGGTCAACCTCCAAGAAAAGCACCTGGGAAGCTCGGGTTTATTGGCAGCACGTTGAGCAATATGCCTTGGATGTAAACCTGCTGGATTCGGACTTTTTCGAAGGTCGGGCCAATCTCGAAGGGATTTACACCGCCTTTTCCTACAGTTTTACCGATGCCATCATCGGCACCATTCGCTACGGGTACGCGAATCGGATTCAGGACAAGCTGGGTACCGGCGGCAACAATTTGGACCTGCCTGGTCTCAACCCCATTACGCACTATAATCTGGTGCAACTGGACCTGACGTGGAGATTTTAGCTGGATTTGAGTCATGTTGAATTCAGCGAGAGCATTGACAGAAAAGATGTAGCGCTGGGCGGCGAGGATTTTTGCCCTTGGGCGAGGCTTTGGCGAAGGCGCAGGTTCCACAAACCCTGTAACTGAGCCGAAACGAAGCCCAAGGGCAAAAAGACCGCCGTCGCTCCGACCTCAGCCCGGCGCTACAGCTTTGATGGAAATGCTCTAAGTAGTAAAAGGCAGTAGTCGTGAACCAGGGGGTTCCTCCAAGCGGAGGAACCCCTATTGCTGCCGCTGAAGCATCGAATTCACCAGCAACCTTTGCCGCCACCTACCCGCCATATGCCCGGTCAAATTGCCGTTTGCAGACTCGGCTCGTCAAAACGACATTCTCACGCTAAATTCCCCCGATGGAGCCAAGCTTCTACAAGCCTTTCTTGGCCAGGTCGGGGAATTATCTCCACCGCCATTGGCAGGCCGCATTGCGTTGGCGCGGGAAATTGGTTTTAAAAGAAGAGGCCTTCCACCTGTTGCTGGCAGCCCTCGTTGGCATCATTGGCGGCTCGGTAAACCTGTTCTTTTTCTACGCGGGCGAAACCGTGCAGCGGCTCTTTCTGCCGCAGCCGATTGACCCGGTTCAGGCCGCGGAGACGTTTGCCCCCTGGCAACGGCTGGTCGGCTCACTGTCGCGGGCCCAGATGCTCGCCATTTTTTCCGAGGCCATCGCGGAAAAAAGCAAGCCCGGCGATTAATACGACCTCTCCCCAATTCGATTTTGCCCCTTCCCAAGCCAATCATTCCATCGCGTCCGCCCGGACGCTGGCCAGCGCTTCCGCCTCATGCAACAAAATCGGCGTTGCGATCCATCCCTGAATCTTGCCAATTTTATCGTCGCCCGATTCCAGCGTCCTTTGAAAGCGATCCTGCACCATCGTCCGCCCTTGCGCCAGTTCATCCTCCGACTCCTCGATCCTGCCCAGCTGGCGCAAAGTCATGCTCAGCAACAGATGCGTGCTGGCCACACACGCCGGCGACTGCTTGGAATATTTGGCACAGGCCAGCAGATTCGTTTCGGCGGCATTGAAATTCCCCTGCCTGTACTCCAGTAATGACAACGCAAACGTCCACCACGCCGCCAGCACCGGCGCCGGATTGCGGGCTTTCAGCGCTTCCGCCACAGTCTCTCCCAGCGGCTCAAGTTGCTTCATGATGGCTTCGTCCGCCGGCAGCAGCAAACTCGTCTTGATCAGTTGTTCCGCCGAATTGGGACTGGTGGTGCCCCCCAATTTCGCCAGCGCCGCCCGCCGGATCCGGTCGTAGTCGGTCAGCGCCCCCGCTTCAATGAGCAGCGGTGCCGCCAGCAACAAATCATCCATGGTTTGACCCGTCCGGTCATTCTTATCCACTTGATTGACCTGCAACAAGACAATGTAGCGATTTGCCGCCTGTTTCCAATTGCGCTGGAACAGATTCCACAGGCCAAGCTTGCGAAAAACATCGCTCGATTCCTGCGATGGATAGAGCAGTTTCACCGGAATCGCATCCATTAAGTTATCCGCCTCCTTCGTGGCCCCATGACTCAACAACACGCCGGCCTCCGTGATTTTTTCCCGCGCCTCCGCTTCTTTTCGCAGCAACATTTCACTCGCGCGCGATTCTCGTTCCTTGAAGAAAAAACTCGTGGCCACCCCCAGCCCCGTGATCAGGCTCAACGCCACCAGCAGCCCGCTCGCATACACCACCTTGTTGCGCTGAATCAATTTCTGCAGCCGGTAGATCTTGCTGGGCGGACGGGCGTTGACCGGTTCGTTGTGCAGGTGCCGCCGCACGTCCATCACCATCGCGTTGACCGTTTCATAACGCCGCTGCCGGTCCTTCTCCAGCGCCTTGATCACGATCCAATCCAAATCTCCCTTCAGTAATTTGATCAGTCTCGCCGGCTCCAACCGGCACAGCGCCGCCCTGCCCGCCAGTTCCGTGGCCCGCAATCCCGCCAGCATTGCCGAAGGTCGCCGGGGTTCCTGCTCGCGCAAGGTGCGCCGCATTTCATCCACCCCCGACTGGATGAGTTCCTTTTGGTCAAACGGCGTCAGGCCCGTGAGCAATTCATACAGCAGCACGCCGAGCGAATAGATGTCGCTGCGCGTATCCACATCCAGCCCGCTCAACTCGGCCTGTTCCGGACTCATATACGCCGGCGTCCCAATGATCTGCCCCGCCGGCGTGAAATCCGTGTTCGCCACCAGCCGCTCCTCAATCGCCTTGGCAATGCCAAAATCAATCACCTTGGGCACCGGCGCCCCGTCTTGCATCGTCACCAAAATATTCGACGGCTTGATGTCCCGATGGATCACGCCTTTTTGATGCGCATGCTGGATCGCCAGGCCGACTTTGATGAAAAGTTCCAACCGCTGGCGCACCGTCAAGCGCTCTTCGTCACAGTACGTCGTAATCTTCACCCCTTGCACCAGTTCCAGCACGAAATAAGGCCGGCCCGATTCCGTCGCCCCGCCATCCAGCACCCGCGCGATGTTCGGATGCTCCATCATCGCCAGGGCCTGGCGCTCCACATCAAAGCGCGCAATCACATTCTTGGTATCCATCCCCAGCTTGATCACCTTGAAGGCTACGCGCCGCCGCACCGGCTCCTCTTGTTCTGCCAGATAAACCACGCCACAGCCGCCTTCGCCCAGTTGCCTCAACAAACGATACCGGCCCACCCGCATCCCCGCCATTTCCCCGGCCACGGGGCTGTCATTTTCCTCCGCTGGCAATTCCGCCGCCTCCGCCTCATCCAGGGCCAGATTCGCCAGGCACCCGGAAAAAAAATCCTCGCTGTGGTCGTGGTCCGCCAGCATCAGGGTAACCCGGGAACGCAGCCCTTCGTCCTCCGCACAGGCCGCCTTGAGAAACGCCGCCCGTTCACCGGCATCTGCCATTGGCAGTGCGGCGGTAAATAGCAATTGTTCTTTGTCCGTTCCACCGCTCATGGTTCAGTTCCAACACTGGTCAATAGTTAGTGCGCCGTCTCGCGTCCAAAGCTGAAAGCCGCCGCCTTACAATTCCGGATTCAACTCTTCCCGAATGGTTTTCAACAGCCAGACCTTGGCAAAAGCCCATTTATTATAAACCGTGCGCTCCGTGACCCCCAGCGTCTCCGCCACCTCGCCATTCGTCAGCCCGCCAAAAAATTTCAGCGTCACAATGCGCGCCAGTTCCGCATCCGTTCCATTCAAGCGCTTCAAAGCCTCATCAATCAACAAGATCCGGTCATCCGGCTGGGTTTGCGCAATATCCACATTCTCCAGGCTCACCTGCTCCGGGCGACACCCGCGCTTCAGCCGTAATTTTCGGCGCGCGCGTTCGATCAAAATCCGCCGCATCGCTTCCGCCGCCGCGCCAAAAAAATGCGCCCGGTTGCGCCACGCAGGGGCGCCATGGGACTGCAGCCGCAGCCAGGCCTCATGCACCAGCGCCGTCGGCTGCAACGTTTGACCTTCCATTTCCCTCGCCATGCGCGAAGTCGCCAGCGCCCGCAATTCCTTGTAAACCAGCGGCAGCAGATCCTGCGGGGCCGTTCCCCCGGCTTCATCCGCGTGCCGCCCCTGCAATTCGTCATCGTCTGGCTGGTTTTGGGAATGAGGCATGGGCGCGAACAGGATGATTTGACAGGGGTGATTTGATTGTGGCGATCAACATATCAAATCTGGTTTTTGGAGCAATCAATTCCCCTGCCCCACGCGCCTAAGTTCGCCTCCCACCCCGCTCTGGACTGCCTTAAAAAACGGCTCTCCCCTTTCCTTCCTACCGCGTGGCTGCGCTATTTCTGAAAATGCCGTAGCCCGGATAGTTCATGGCGGCTGATTTCCATTTCATTAGCACCGGGCTTCCAGCCGGGTGGGCACTGGCGGTGACGACCACAGCCGTTTTAACGGCTTCCAGCACCCGCTCAAAGCCGCTGAAGCCGCGCCAACTTCGTTTGGCCTTGCCTCATCCGGCTGAAGCCTTGTACGAATGAAACCACTGTGAAATGTCCGGGCTATTTGTGGGCGCCAACGCGTCCAGTTCCACGCGGGGATAAATAAAAGCAGCAAGTCGAGGATATTATCAACCTACGGGGTGCCGGTTCTTGATGCCGGCACCCCGTCGTCAAAGGCGCTAAAACCCATTAAAGCGCCCAGAGTCATGAACCGCAAAATCTAAGGCCACCGCCGATCGCCTGCCCGCCCACACGGCCGCCGGCAAAAACTCAAATCTTGCAAACATCTCCAGCCGATGGCACGGGAATTGCCAGAACGCGCTCGGCTCGCATGACAAATATCCGCGTCGAGACTGCCTCGTCCAAAACGTGCCCACGCAACCACGCCGTGTAAACCATTGCTCTAACAGCTAATGCGCCAGCCACCATCCAAACCCGCAAATTATTTGTTATTTTCATCGGCGGCATTCCCGCCCCCTCCCGGCGTGGCGGCAAAACCAGTTTCCTTCAGCAACCGTACGGTTTGCCCGCCATAATCCCCTCAGGCCCGTGGAATAAAACATGAAACACTTTTCAGGTTTGCCAGACTTCCTACGCATTATATAACACAACACCGAGCTCATCCGCACGGGTTGCCGCTGAACTCCTGTGCCTTGAAAGCCGGGTTGTCAGGTGGCAACCTGGACGGATTGCTCAACCACCATTATCATTCATTGACCATGCGCAAACATAAACCGATTTTCACCGCCTTGCTGTTACTGGCCGCCCCCGCCCTGTTTGCTCAGGACGGCTGGGTAACCCTCTTCAACGGCACCAATTCCGCCGGCTGGCACAGCCCCAAATCCGATGCCTTCCCCGCGCGTAGCTGGCAGATCACGAACGCAGAACTGCACATCGTTTCCTCCGGCAACGCCGAATCCCAGTCCGGCGGCGACATCATCACCACCAGCCGCTACGCAAACTTTGAACTGCTCGCCGAAGCCCAGCTCACCCCCGGCTGCAACAGCGGCATCAAAATTTTCACGCAGCCGGACCTTTCCCCCATCAACAAGGTCACCGGCAAACCCGTCGGCACCGGTTCGGCCATCGGCTTGGAATTTCAAATCCTCGATGACGTCCGGCATCCCGATGCCAAGCTCGGCCGAAACGGCGACCGCCAGTTCGGCTCCCTCTACGATCTGATCCCTGCCCCCACCAACAAAGTCACCCGCCCCATCGGCGAATGGAACCAGATCCGCATCCTCTCCCAAGGCAATCATGTCGAATTCTGGCTCAACGGCGAGCTGACCGTTCAATTTGATCGCGGTTCCGAAGCCTTCCGCCAGGCCGTCGCTCAAAGTAAATTCAAAAACATCCCCCAATTCGGCGAATGGCCTGATGGCCACATCCTCCTGCAGGAGCACGGCAGCGCCGTCGCCTTTCGCAATCTCAAGCTCCGCGAACTGCCTGCCAACTGATTCTTGAACCCGCCTATGAAAAATCAATCACGTCGCTCGTTCCTGAAGCGCTCCCTGGGCGGAGCCTTTGGTCTGATTCTATTGCCCTCCATCATCCCCGCCCGTTTGTTGGGAGCCGATGCGCCCGGCAAAAAAATCAATGTCGCCCAGATTGGCTGCGGCCGCATGGGGCGGGCCGACATGGGCAGCGTCTTGCAGGAACCCCTCGCCCGCGTCGTCGCCGTCTGCGACTTGGATTCACGCCGGCTGGCCGAAGGCAAAAAAATGGCGGAACAATATTATACGCGTCGTGGTGAAACGGACGTGAATGTTCGCACCTACGATGACTTCCGCGCCGTCCTCGCCGCCCCCGATATTGACGCCGTCGTCGTCACCGTTCCCGACCATTCTCATGCGTACATCGCCGTGGCCGCCGCCCTGGCCGGCAAGCACATCTACGTTCAAAAGCCCGTCACCTATGGCGTGGCTGAAGCCATCAGCCTGCGACGGGCCGTCGAAGCAAAAAAAGTCATTCTCCAGACCGGTTCGCAGCAGCGTTCCTCGCGCCCATGGGGCAGCTTTCGTGCCGCGAGCGAAGCCGTTCGCAATGGCCGCGTCGGCAATTTACAATCCATCCACATCGGCGTCGGCATCGACCAGCCCAGCGGCAGAAAACCCGCCCCCATGCCCGTCCCCGACAATCTGAATTACGACCGCTGGCTCGGCCCCGCCCCCGAGCAGCCTTACATGGAAGGCCACGTGCATCCGCAACGCAGCCTCGATGGCCGGCCCGGCTGGATCACCACCGAAGACTTCGGCCTGGGCATGATCACCAATTGGGGCGCGCATCACATCGACATTGCCCAATGGGCCATGGGACTCGAACTCGGCGGACCGCTCGTTGTGGAATCCCACGCACAATTTACCCCCGATGATCTGCGCACCGTTCACAGCAGTTATCACGTTGAAATGCAGTATCCGAAAAACGTCAACGTGATTCTGGATGATAAATTTGAAAACGGCCTCCGTTTCGAGGGCGACGAAGGCTGGGTGTTCTGTGCGCGCAGCGAAGAAACCGTCACCGCCAGCGACCCCCTCGCCCCGGGCGGACGCCAGGTCCTGAAACCGTTGCGGGCCAGCGATCCCAAAATTCTTTCCGCCCTTCCTGAGACCGCCGTCCGTTGGGTGCCCAGCCGGTCGCACTACGGCAATTGGCTCGAGAGCATCGCCGCCAACACCCAGCCCATCGCGCCCATCCAGCAATCCGCCCGCAGTTTGGAAGCCTGTGCCATTGCCTGGATCAGCATGAAACTCCAGCGCAAGCTGACCTGGGACGCCGCCAAGGAGATGTTCGTCAACGATGACGCCGCCAATGCCCTGCTCGCTCGACCCGCGCGCAAACCCGAATACGACTGCGAAGTCGCCCTGAAAAATGCCGGCATTTCCTAGGGCATTTGGAGAAATACTGTAGCCCGAATATTTCATAGCTGCTGGTTTGCCTTTCATTAGCACCGGGCTTTTCAGCCCGGTGTTGGGCTGGCGGTGCCGACCACAGCCGTTTTAACGGCTTCCGCGAAAGGGTCAGTCCTAGAATAATGACATTATGCTTTTTTCATGTCTCTTTTTCTCCGTTGACACAAGCTGGGGTTGTTCCAATTTTCTCCCCGGCTGACGCCGCCTCCGCCTGACCGCCTGCCTTACCCACGGGTAACGCCCCGCGCCAGTCCCGCGCTAATCCACCGTACCGTCCAAAATCGTCGCCTCAAACCCGGCGCGCGCTCCTGACACGAAACCGATCGCTTTTTGTCCCTTTAGTCCCTTTGGTCCTTTTAGTCCTTTGCAATCGTATCCGACCTTCATGGCCTCGGTTTCCGAAAAGCCCTTTCACCAGCCCAAAACCCGCCCTCGCTGAAACCGGTGAATTGATTTAATGTTGATCCACGACTGGCCGTCGTGTATCCAGAGGCAGTTCCATTGATTATGAATAACTTACAAAAAGTCGAAAAACATAAAACCGCATTCTGGATACATGGACCGGTGGTAACTTAGTTCAACCAGAGTAGGCGGCTTCATACATATGAACACGCAAGACTACCTCATCATCAGTTCGATGGTTCTCGGCATCGTGGCTGGCATACTCGCGGTATTGAGCGTTCTGGCTTTGCGTGGGCGAGTAGATTTGTGGAAGAACCATATGAATTATGTATGGTCACCTGGGTTTTTGATCATGGCTGCATCGCATTGGTTGGGCTGGTATGGTTTGCTTATTACATTTCCGGCGTATGCTCTGGTCTTTTTGGCCTTCTGGTTTGATAGCCGCAAGAAATTTTGAAAGTGAGATGAGCTACTCGCCACCTCCTAAAGTCTTCCTCCCTGCCTTTTGCCTTTCCACGTCGCGATGTCGCGGCTGAATTGATTAATGTTGATCCCCAACTGGCCGTCATGTATCCAGAGTCAGTTCCCTTGATTATGAATCGTTTACAAAAAATTGAAAAACGCAAAACCGCATTCTGGACATGTTGTCAGCGAACCGGCGGCAGCATATCCAAAGTTGGGCCGCTGTGATGAGAGCGCCATCGAACACTCAATTAATAATCGCCGCAATAGTGCTGTGGCTTATTGGGTCTTGGTTTTCTGGCGGCTATGTTCCTGCCAAGCACCGTCTCGTTGGCTCAGACGGCGTGGTGCTCCACAGCGCTGATGGTAAGGTTTTATATGACATGGAGCTTTATAATCAAGAAGTGCAGCTTTGCCATAGAAAGAGGATGGCATTCGTAATTTGTTGGGCTTGCGGCACCATTTTATTTCTTTGGGCAGTTGTCAGAGCGGTGGTGACATTTTTAATTCGATGAGGGAGAAGAAATGCCAGTGGCCAATCCAGTCTCCGGAGCCAACCGCGAAGGGTCAGTCCCAGAATAATGACATTCTGCTTTTTTCAAGTCTCCCTTTCTCTTTGCAGAAGCTATGGTTGTGCCGATTCCCCAACCCGGCTGGCGCAGCCTCCGGCAAACTGCCTGAGCTAACCATGGGCAATGCCCCCGCGCCAGTTCCACGTTCATCCACCGTACCGTCCAAAATCGCGACTTCAAACCCGGCGCGCGCTCCTGGCATGGAATCGATCATTTTTCGTCCCTTTGGTCCTTTTAGTCCTTGGCAATCGTGGCCGACCTGCGTGGCCTCGGCTTCCTCAAAGCCCTTTCCCCAGCCCCAAGAGCCGGTCTCGCCGAAATCGGTAAATTGATTCATGTTGATCCACGACTGGCCGTCGTGTATCCAGAGGCAGGTGCCTTGATTATGAATTGTTTACAAAAAGTCGAAAAACGTAAAACCGCATTCTGGATACGCGAACCGGCGGTAGCTTAACCTCAGTAGGCAGCATGGACACCACACCGACATTTCCAGTTCGTCGGATGCAGCGGCCCCCAAAATGGCCAGAGGTAGTGGTGTTTATTGTTTGGGCGGCTTTGGTGGGCCTAGTTTCTTACTATTCATGGTGGTTTGCGTTGGCGCCGTTATGCGCGGTTATCATTTTGGCCGTTTATTTTGAGAGGCGGATACGTTGCCCGCAATGTGGTGGTAGGGTGAGGTCACGAGAAATTGAGGTGGAGACACCACCGCGTGGTTGGCGCAAGCTTTACGATTGTCCACATTGTCAGATCGCTTGGGATCCATGCGTTATTACCTATGATGCTTCCTAACCACTAACCATAACCATAACCATAACCAGTCGCCGGATCCAAAGTGGACGAGCGCCATCAGTTCACCCAGGGCCGCTGGGATTTACCACGCCGCAGTTCTCACGTGGCTCAGCTTTGGTCGTTAGGCTGCGTTGCTTGTGATGAACACAAGAATCATCAGACGTTTGATTGTTGCGGTGATGGTGATGGAGTTTCTTTGGCTTGTTATTTTGCCGGCAGGCAATCGGTTGGCTCCAAGAAGTCCCGGGACGGCTCAGGCCCTTCGCACGTTTGAAACCAATCGGTCGGCAGCTACAGAGGCCGCAATGTGGGAGCAGGTTCATCGGGATGATTTGCGTGATTGGCACCGAAAGGAAGTTCTGTTGGGCCTCATGCTGCTGGCTGATGCCGCAGTTATTTATTTCTATTGGAATGATGGAACCAGGAAAACTGCCGCCTAATCCTCAAAGGATTGGATTGTAGCTGTCATGACTATCTTCGATGAGCCTGATGATCACGATTCCAGCGACTTAAAGCTTCGTCGGTGGTATCTTCAAACAAGTACGTTAACTTTCGCGACTCCACGTGTCCGTCACAAAATACCACGTTGCCTTTGCTGGAATGACGGGATGACGCATTTCCCGCTTTTGCGAAACCAGCCAGGCCGCTTACAGGGGTGATAAAGATCGAAAAACCAGGAAAACTATCTCCCATGGCAATCATTTCACTTGGCACAGCCACGCCTGATTCCGGCAGAGCAGTGTAATTGGTTGCCGCCGGTGCTCCCGGGTATCCGTGAGAATCTCCACCAAGTCCGAGCACGTCCATGTCGGTGAAATCTCCACCCGCACCTCCACCCCGTATGGCTACCTTGCCAAAAGCATTGTAAGCGTAGGATTGATGGTTGTTATTCTGCGCTGACCATACAACCGAGGGACACAGCCAGATGCCCTGATATCGAAACTGCCCATTGGTTGCCGAAATGCCAGATTCGCTCCGCTCCAGCTGCTCGTCCCACATTCCGGGTTCTTCGCTATTCCCACCGGCCAAAACCGCCGGATAGCCGTGGTTATTTGCGAGAAACACATGCAGCTTAACTCCCAATTGACGCAAATTGCCAACGCACACCATTTGCTGGGCTCTGCGCTTGGATAAGGACAATGCCGGCAGCAGCAATGCCGCCAGAATTCCGAGGATGGCGATGACAACCAACAGCTCAACCAGCGTGAATGCGAACAATAAACTCGGGGCTGCCCGCAGTTTTGAAACGTGTAATTTAATAGGAGCGTGCATGATGAAATGCCATCTAACGTCCAGAGCTCAGGCACGGGGAACCAACCAGCGTGAATCGCGAAGCGGAGCTGGAACCGCCATCCCGCGTTGTCTGCAGCGAACTGTTAGCCGGCATCATGATTTCGATACTCCTGACGAAACGCTGGGATGACAAGAAAAATAACAGCTGAAACGAAAGGGTCAGCGAAAGGGTCAGTCCTAGAATAATGACATTCTGCTTTTTTTCATGTCTCTTTTCCTCCGTTTGCAGAAGCTTGGGCTGTTCCAATTTTCTCCCCGGCTGGCGCTGCCTCCGGCTGACTGCCTGCATTACCCGTGGGTAACACCCAGGCGCGCTACTGGCACGGAACCGATCGCTTTTCGTCCCTTTGCTCCCTTTCGTCCTTTTAGTCCTTGGCAATCGTGTCCGACCTGCATGGCCTCGGCTTCCTGAAAACCCCTTCCCCAGCCCCAACAGCCGGCCTCGCCGAAACCGGTGAATTGATTCAGGTTGATCAATGACGAACCGTCGTGTATCCAGAGGCAGTTGCCTCGATTATGAATAGTTTACAAAAAGTCGAAAAACGAAAAACGCCTTCTGGGTACGCGAACCGGCGGTAGCTTGACCATAATTTTGCCCCTATGCGTAAGACATGCCTCATCCTAGCCGTTCTGGTATTCGTAGTGCTGCTGAATATTTCTCGTGCGGATGACACTACAAACGTCACAAGCATACTGCCAGAGCATCAGAAGGTTTTGGCGGACGCTCCGCGCTTCCGCGACGTTCATGTGACCACAAAATTGCCGCTGGCAGTTTTTTCACTTTGCGCTGACAGCAGCGGAAAGCTCGCCGAGCCAGGACAAAAGTGGCAAGTTACTGACGTAATTATTGACGTCAATCTCCCGCGCCACCGTTTGATCTGGGCTGCCATGGACGAAAATTATTACGTAGTGCATTTTGAGAGTGGTGGCATAGCTCACAGCTTTGAAGTTATGATTGTGACCATGAGGCCTGATACCACGAAGCCGACGATCATCTGGCAGGGCTACGCGACGCATTTTTTAAAAGATTACCCAGCGTTTATTCGAGAGATGCAAGCGAGCAGACTAATTGGGAGACCTTGAGTTTATGACGAAGCCGTTCAACCAGTCGCCGGAGCCGACCGTCGATGTCGCTTTGGGTTTGCATTTGATCGTTTCGGCTTGTCATGTTTCGAGTCGGCTGTGCCTCAGCTTTGTTCGTTAGGCGACTACGCACCAATGCCATCCGATGCCGACATTCTCCAGAAAGTTGAACTGGCATTCGCGGGGTGCCATCGCCCCGATCATTTCACGGACTACGCGCACTGTGAAGAGTGTGCAGAGCACGACGAGGTGTTGCGTTCGCGCGACGTTGACACACTCAAAATCGAGGACGTTGGCTGTCCGGGATGGGATCCAATTTGCTTCACCACCTCGGAGGGTTTCAGATATTACTTCCCAGCCCTCGCACGTCTTGCTCTCACTGAGTCAGACTATGCGCACGGTTGGTATGGCACCCAGTTACTTTTCCATTTGCGCGGCGATGGACGCAAGAATCGCCGGTTTCTGGCTTGCACCCCAGAGCAACGGCTTGCCATTGTTCAGTTCTTACGGCATTTGGTCGAGACGAGGGCTGCTCTCGCAGACAGCCATTGCAGCACCGATGACCTATTTCAGGCGCTTGAGATTTGGTCAGATGATAGTCCAGTCGGCTAATCATTCACTGCTGCCAAACCCGGCGACCGCATTCACATTCAGTTCCGATTTTTCGGTCCGCGTTGCGTCACTGACTGATCCGGCGCGAAAGTGTCACGCTGGCGAAAGGGTCAGAAAAAGGGTCCCAGAATAATGACATTCTGCTTTTTTCATGCTTCTTCTTCTCCGCTGGCAGAATCCGGGCAGTTCCGATTTTCTCCCTGGCTGACACTGCCTCCGGCTGACCGCCTGCATTCCCCAGGAGTGATGCCCCTGCGCCACTTCCCCGCCCATCCACCCTACCCTCCAAAATTGTTGTCTCAAACCCGGCGCGTACTCCTGGCACGGAACCGATCGCTTTTCGTCCCTTTGGTCCCTTTCGTCCTTTGAGTCCCTGACGGTCCGCTTTGGTACCCGTGCGCTAGCACTCACCAAAAGCCGGTCTGGCCGGCATCGGTGAAATGAAACAACTTGGTCCCCACTTTGCCGCCCCCCTCCTTCGGCCGGGTGCCCCCCAGCCGTTCAGGGCTGGAAGGCCAAGGAAGGAAGCGCATTTTTCAACGTCGACTGAAAATCCTGCGGGTCCTGATAAAAATAGCATTTACGTTCGGAAGACGGTTTCCAACTCGTCAGCGCAAACATGGCCTTGGCCTTGATCCATTCCACGTGGCCATCACAGAACAACTCATTGCCGCCGGCCGGTAGTCCGCCCTTGCCTTTATGGGAGGGCATGTTGTCATAGATGGGACGCACTCCATCCTTGCCCCCCCAGGCATTATTGACTTTGATAACAGCGTCGGCCGCCATCACCCAGAACGGTCTGGCTTGCCCGAGCTTGATTGGACTGCGACCTTCAAAAGTGCCTCCCGGGGCGTCATTCACCCATTTTGCGAAAGCGGGACCGCCGAAGTATTGATAGCCCAAGTTAAACTGAGTGATGGTCGGATCCGAATCCTCGTATGACGGCAATTGCGGCAGGTTGGGACAGGCCCAAATGCTGGGTCGATTGGTGACTACACCTAATTGCACGCTCTTGGCCGCCTCCGCCGAGGCGGGCTCGAGCACGAACTGGACCCCCGTGCCACCAAAGGCATGCGAGGCAATGACGCGGTCATTGTTTTCCCCGGCGTAAATGGCGACGCCAATGCCGATTTGGCGCTCATTGCTCATGCAAAGCGCCCGCTTGCCACGCTCCTTGGCGCTGGCCAGCGCCGGCAACAGCATCGCCGCCAGAATGGCAATTATCGCAATGACCACCAGCAGTTCAATCAAAGTAAACGCACGCGTCGCTGGGCGGGTAAATCTTGCGACTGTCCTTACCCCGGTAACGTGCTGCCGGGGATATGATTTCGCCAGACGCTGGGAGCATTCCTCCCTCTCCGCGTTTTGCGATAGCAAAATGGGGAGAGGGCCGGGGAGAGGTGCTGCCCTTTCATACTTTGCCTTGAAACACTGCGTCCTGTTGCGAAGCATAAAACCAAGGCCGGTATTCAGATGCCCCTTGGCTGGGGAGTATTTTTGT
>Ga0302321_100000478_pt1 | contig 34562 bp, 27 predicted proteins | sample Fen_T0_1_FD_202505 | JGI IMG/M metagenome (GOLD analysis project Ga0302321, IMG submission 202505) | Peat permafrost microbial communities from Stordalen Mire near Abisko, Sweden - Fen_T0_1 | ecosystem: Environmental > Terrestrial > Soil > Wetlands > Permafrost | place: Sweden: Abisko... | reverse complement strand
GGCTGCTATTTGCCGCCGGAGCCCTACTGCGCGATCGGGCGCGCGATCGGGCGACAGAAACCGCCCGGGTGCAGCTGGAACCCGGCATTGCATTCACAAACGCCGCGCTCTTTGAGGCAATGTCCCCAAAGCGCGCTCACGGTGGGATCGCCGTTACAGCTCTGGTCGTTGGTGCAAGGAGCCCGCTTGCCGCGTGATGCAGTTGCTTGGTTCGGGGCCACGGCTTCGCCACTCACTGCGGGCGGAGGCTCCGCGGGCGCGGGCGGAGCGGGTGAAGGCTCCGCGGGCGCGGGGACGGCAGCCTCACTCTGAGCGGGCACGGTCGGATGATCACAGCCGCAAAGGGAGAAGATCAAAAGCAGGCCGGGGCCTAGCCAACTCGTTTGCATGTACACGCCATAGCATCGATCACCGAGTGGGTTAACCGGTGCTCCAGCGTCGACGGGGGTGAGCCGGGCCTGCGAGGAATCATCCCGAGGAGCGCAATCCGGGCGTAGATCGCCCAGCGCAACGGCAAAATACTTCACCGCGACGCACATGCGCTGAACTAGTAGTGGGAGCGGACTGGTCATGCGCGTTCGAAGTCGTTCTTGGTGGGCCGTGCTTTGGCTGGGCCTCCCCCGTCCGTCGTTCGCAGCAAGCGAGCCGCCAGCGATTTGGTATCGGGCCTCCGAGTCTTGCCCTGACGGCGCTGAGTTCCTGGAGAAGTTGGCGGAAACCGCGCGGCCGGCACGGCTCGCAGAGGCCGGTGATCACATCGACTTCGTGGTCACACTGGTCGCCAATCGCGACCAGACCGTGGGCCGCCTCGAGCGACAAACCGACGGCGGCATTGTCGCGATCCGAGAGCTGCGCGACGCGACTTGCGAGCGAGTTGCGGATGCCCTGGCGTTGAGCCTTGGTCTTGCGCTTACCCCAGGACAAGGAGCAGAGGAGGAGCCCGCGCCCGACCACTCGGCGGCCGATCCCGGGGCGCGCAGCGCGCTCGATTCGCCGCCTCCCGCCCCGCCGGCAACGACCGTACCGGTCGCGAGCAGCGCTCGATCAGTTCATGCGCCCGAACCGGCTGAGCACCCGCCGAGCGCTGGCCGGCAATGGTCACTCGGTTTCGAGCTGGGGCCAATGATTGGCATCTCCACGCAGCCCATGCCCCGCGGCGAGCTCTTCATCGACGCAAGACCGGCGCTCGGGCTTTTACCGAACCTCTCGCTGCGCGCGGGCGTGGTCGGGGCCCGAGGTTCGTCCGAGACTGCGATCGGCCCCGTTCAGCGCTGGATTCTGGCTGGGCGCGCCGAGGCTTGCCCGGTTGCGTGGCGCGCGGGCCGTTTCGGCCTCCAGCCGTGTCTCGCGTTCGAGCTCGGGGCCACGGGGGCGTCTGCTGACGGGGACACCGGGGTCAATGATCGCTCGCTCTGGGCAGCTCCGGCCGGTCAATTGCGTCTGGCACTCGCGCTGCTCCCCGATCGGCTTTGGCTGGAAGCCAGCGGGGGCGCCCTCGTCCCGTTGCGGCGAACTGAGATTTTCGCGGGTTCCTCGTCGCTGTATCGCGATGCCCCGGCGGTGTTTCATGCTGGATTCGGCATTTCGCTGCGGCTGCCCTGATCGTCTTCGGGGGTGCCGGACATTGCCCGACCGAGAGACGACGTGATCGGAATCCCCAGCAAGGTCTTGCGGCCGGGCATCAGCCAGGCGGCCACGCGCGGGCTCTCGATCGATTCCCTCGTAGCACAGCACTACGGCTTCATTTGGCGCGTGTTACGCGGACTCGGCCTATCGCCCACGGACGCAGAAGACGCGACGCAGCAGGTTTTCATGATTGCCGCCCGGAAACTCGACGAGATTGACCCTGACCGTGCACGTTCATTCGTGTACGGCGCGGCGCTGCGGGTGGCCAACAATGCACGCCGGGGACTGCGCAGGCGTCGTGAAGTGCTCGGCGACGCCGCCTCGGACGAGACTGAACCGGAGTCGCGCGGTCCGGAGAAGATGGCGGAGCTCGTTCGCGCGCGTCAGCTGCTAGCTCGCGTCTTGGACCAAATGCCGGAGCAGCATCGCCGCATGATCGTCTTGGCGGAGATCGAGCAACTCGCGGTGCCCGAGATCGCAGTCCTCGAAGGCGTACCCGTGGGCACGGCGGCCTCGCGCCTGCGCGTCGCACGCGAAAAATTTCGCAGCCTGCTGACGGCGCTGCGCGATCAAAACCCGTTTGGGGAAGAGCTGTGACGCCTGATCCGATCGATCGGCTGGGCGCACGCTTGTTCGAGGCCGCGCGCGACGAAGCCATCCCAGAAGGCGCGCCGCGGCGCGCGCTGGCAGCGGCCCAACGCGAAATTGGCCAGGAAATCCCGGAAAGAGCGCGATTTTCGGCGCGCCAAAAGTGGCTCACCGCGACCGTTGCCGTCGCCATCGCGGCCGGCTCTCTGCTGCTGCTGCGTCCGAAAGAAGCCAACCTGGGTATCAGCGCCGAACCGACCCGTGTGGCTCGCCGAGAACCGGAGCGCCGCAGCGTGCCACGAGTCGAAGCTCCGACTCCAGCCGTGCCTGCAATGCCTCACCCACCGAGCGCCCCCGAGCTCTTGCCCAACACTGCACCCGCCGCCGTGCGTTCGGCGCCCGCGAGCTTGAGTGACGAGCTCAGCGCGCTCAAGGTCGCGTCGGGCGCGCTGAGCGCGGGCGACACGCGAGCCGCCTTGGCCGCGTTGGATCGCTACGATCGCGTGCTCAAGGGCCAAAAGATGCGCGCAGAAGCAACCCTGCTGAGGATCGAGGCGCTGTCGCGAGCAGGACAAACCGAGGCCGCGAGCGCGCTCGCGCAGCGTTTCGTCGAGCAGAATCCGGGCAGCCCTCTCGTCGATCGCGCGCGCTCATTCGTACGAAAATAATCAAGAGGACGAGGGTCATGAATAGGCAACGATGTAGTCTGTGGGCGCTTCTGATCGCGGTGGGCTGCAACGGGAAATTGACCGTTAGTGACGGCGGCGTCGCGGGCGTCGCGGGCGTCGCGGGCGTCGCGGGCGTCGCGGGCGTCGCGGGCGCAGCCGGCAATGCGTCGCACGCCGGCGACGCGGGCAAGCCACCGATCGAAGAGCTGGCCGGGGCGGGCGGAGCCCCAGAGGGCGGCTCAGGAGGTGACCCCGGAATCGGCGGTTCCTTCCCCGTTGGCGGCGAGCCCGCAGGGGGCAGCGCGGGCGCGATGATCCTCCCTCACCCCGGCCAAATCGGACAAAAGTGCGTGGCGGGGAGCTTGGTCACCGAAGTCATTGGCAGCCCGGCCCAGGCCTCGATCAGAACCCTTGATCACTGCGACGAAGGCTTGGCCTGTAACGCGCAAGGGAAATGCGTTCCGGCCCCCGATTGCCCGAGCAGCGGACTCTGCGTCTTCCGCAGAGCAACGCTCGCCGGCAGCGGCGGTGCTGGCGGCGCACCCGGAGGCTATGTGCCGGGCGCTGCAAGTGGTGCGCCCTCCTCATCCGGTGGCGGTGGGGGCTATTCCCCGGCTGCCACTCCAGAAACGGGCGTGGTCGCATTGACCGCCAGCGACTCACACGTCTACTGGCTCGAGTACGGGACACGGGACACCCTCGGGAACTACCAACACGATGGCGCGCTGATGTCGTACTCGATCGCCGACGGCACGACCGCGACGCTCGCGGCCGGACTCGCGGGTCCGATGGGCCTGGAGCTCACCACCACTCACGCCTACGTGTACGTGGACGGGGCACCACTGATCGGCACCCCCACGCAACCCCAGCTGCTGCGAGTGCCCCTGACCGGCGGCAGCCCCGCGCTCGTGAAAGATGGGGCGCAGCCCCACCGCAGGGCATTCCGGGCAGTCGCGAGCCGCGCCTTTTGGTCTGATTTTACGACGGTCTACTCGATGCTGTCCGACGCGGATGCGACTCCGACGGAATTTCTCACGGAGTATGCGAGCTCGTTGGATAGCGACGACACGGACCTGTACTACGCCGCGCCGAGCGGCGCATTGATGCGCGCACCGCTCAGCGGAACGGGGCCCGTCGAAACGGGGTTGTCGGTGTACGACTATGCGCTTTACGGCGACAGCGTCTTCTCCATCGAAGCCATCAATAACGGCGGCGCCAGCGGAGGTTTGCTGTCGCGAGCGCCGAAGAGCGGCGGAGCGTTCCAGCGCATCCGCGCCCTCGGCGCGGGCAGTCCACGCAACCTGAAAGTCGTGGGCGATCGTTACTTCCTCGACGTGGTTCCCGATCCGCTCCCCGTCGCAAACGGGCAATCGATCGGGGAAGTGTTCGCTTTCACGACTCAGGTGCTGACCGCGAGCTTCGTCGGCAGCGATCCCCCGATTCGATTGCTCGATCGATCCACTCGCGAGAACGTCGTCGATCGCCTCTGGGTCGGAACCGCAACTGCCTTGTACTGGAGCGAAGGGCAAGCGATCTACAAGCAACCCCTGCCGACTCCGTAAGGCGCCTGCGTCTGAATTTCTTCGGCTCGTAGCGAGGCCCGCCCGCACTTTGATCGTCTTGCCGGCGCGCCTCTGGGCCATTGCCCTACCAGGGTAGTCCAACTCCTGTGCCCTGCCCACGCACGGCGGCCTGCGCTGAGACGCTGCAAGCGACGCCGCGCGCCCCGATCCCCCTGGAAGCTGATGAGCGCGCGGTGAGGTGCGCGGTCGGAGAGGCCTTGCCCGTCACGTCCGGGTGGGCAGCCAGCTGCCGCCCAGGGCGAAAACCCGGATCAAACTGTCGAGGTCTTAGCGAATCGACCAGCCAGGAAGGCGGCCGAGCGCGTCCGGCGCGTTAATAGGCGGCGTCGGCGCAACGCGCCCTGCCCTTCGACAAGAGGGCCGGGAAGCTTAGGCGAAGAAAATTTGAAAAGAATGGCTTCGTAGAGACAGTAACTAGAATGGAGCCCGAGCCATCCGCACGAAAGTTCGGAACGGGCGCCGCAGCCCGAGACACCACCCAAAGAAGATTCGGTTACTGACTCGTCGTCGAGCCGGTCTTCGGGCGCCCGATGAACGGTGCGGGCGCCTCAGTTACCATCAGAGGATCGCATGCATACAAAGTGGCTCCCCACGCTCGTTTTTGGATTGTCGACAGGAATGATCGGCTGCGGAAGTTCAACCCCCGGGACGTCGAACTCGGGCGGGACCGGCGGCTCCACTGTCGGCACGGGTGGCAAGGCCGCCGGCGGCACGGCGGGCGCATCGTCCACAGGTGGCTCAGCCACGGGGGGCAGCGCGAGCGGCGGAACTGCAACGGGCGGGACCGCGAGCGGCGGCACTGCGAGTGGCGGAACCGCAACTGGCGGGACCGCGAATGCTGGAACTTCTGGTAGCGGAACGGCCAGTGGCGGCAAGGCCTCGGGCGGTACGGCCGCCGGCGGAAGCGCCGGCGCTCCGGCGGGTGGAAGCGGGAGCGCGGGCATGGGAGGTGCCGGAAGTGGGAGCGCCCCGGTTCCAAGCAAAGGCTGTGGCGTGAAAGATGGTGCGAAGACGCTCACGATGGGCGGCATGTCGATCGCGAACGGTCTTCCCACGTCGACCCGACTCAAGATCACGAGCGGCGGCTCGAGTCGCGAATACATCATCGACATTCCGGCGGATTACGATCCCTCGCACCCGTATCGCCTGATCTTTTCCTGGTATCAGGCGTACGGTTCGGACACCGGCAATGCGGTTGGGCAATATCCCGCCAATAATGGGCCCAACTTCGACGCGAAAAATTATGCTTATTACGGGCTCCAGCGCGAAGCGACCGCCGCGAAACAGCCGGCCATCTTCGTAGCGCCCGCGGGAATGGGCAACCTCCCATGGGACTTCAAACGCGACAGTGTCCTGTTCGACGACCTGCTCGCCCTCGTCGACGCGAACCTGTGCATCGACGATAGCCGGGTCTTTACCACGGGCTTCAGCTTCGGAGCGATGATGAGCTATGCCCTGTCGATCACGCGTCAGACAAAGCTGCGCGGGGCGGTCGCCATGGCAGCAGCCAACTACAATCTTCCCGGTGAGCCGACCGATTCGAATGCGGCGCCCATCGCGTACATGGGGACGACCGGCATGAGCGATACCCAGTGTCCGTGGGTCAGCGACGACGCGGCGAAGAAAGGCGGGAAGTACTGCGTCCTGCAGCACGCTCAGGACAATGGCTGCACGATCCCCGCGACCTTCCAGACAGCGACGGTTGGTAGCAAGAAATACGTCTGCTACGACTTCGAAGGCTGCAAGGCCGGTTATCCCGTCAAAGTGTGCACATTCGACGGCCCGCACACCCCGTCCTCCGTGGATGACGGGAGTTCCAGCGGGGACGACGGCCTGAAGGCCTTCATTCCACCGCTGGCCTGGAAGTTCATGTCGCAATTCTGAGTCAGCCGTCCGGCGGCAAGCCGTTGCTCGGCGCCTCGTCTCGGAGATGAGTGCGCCGGAGCGACGGATTGCAGTCCGCGGTCGTGCACCCGGCTTGTGAAAGCGCCGCGCCCGTGTCCGGATCGCCGCGTCCTCGTTCGTCGTTCTGCTAAGCAGATGGATGACCGTCCCAACGGGACGGACAAACGAGACCGGAACATGCTGAAATATATGTACATTTTTCGCGGTGGCGTGGCGACCGAGCCGCTCTCTCCGACCGAAATGCAAGCTCACATGACCAAGTGGTATGCGTGGGCCGACGGGCTTGGCCGAAGTGGCCGGCGCCTCGGCGGAGAGCCGCTTCAAAATACGGGCGCCACGATTCGCGGGCGCGAACGCGTGGTGAGCGACGGCCCGTACGTCGAGTCCAAAGACCTGGTGGCCGGCTTCATGCTCATCGCCGCCGAATCGCTGGAGGAAGCCACTCAGCTGGCGCAAGGCTGCCCGGTGTTCGAGTACGGGGGATCGGTGGAAATCCGCCCGTTGCTCGAAGGCCGGGCGTGACCAGAGGCGATCCAGGACCGAACGAGTTGGTCGCCGATCTGTTTCGGCACGAATCGGCGCACTTGGTCGCCGCCCTGACTGGTGTCCTGGGTCCGTCCCAGTTGGCGCTCGCGGAAGACGTCGTCCACGACGCGCTGCTGGCTGCGATGGACGCCTGGCGCTTCGAGCTGCCACGCGATCCGAAGGCGTGGTTGTTACAAACCGCCAAGAACCGCGCGATCGATCGCATCCGTCGCGAGCGCCGTTTCGGAACACTGGCGCCGCAATTGGCCTCCGAGTGGGCGCTGCACGTCGCGGTCGAGGCCGCGCTCTCTCCGGAACAGGACGCGCAGAATCAACTCGCGATGATGCTGTCGATCTGTGACGAAGGCTTATCGATCGAGACGCACGTCACGCTCATCTTGCGGTTTTTGTGCGGCTTTTCCGCTAAGGAAATCGCGAGCGCGTTCATGCTCGACACGCAAACCATCGATCGTCGTTTGCACCGCGGCCGCGCCCACCTCAAGCAGCTCCGACGCCTGCACGACGTGAGCGACCCCGCCCGAGTGCGCGCCCGGCAGCCCTCGGTGCTACAAGCGTTGTATCTGCAGTTCAACGAGGGCTACCACGGCAGTGATCCGGTAGATCCATTGCAGCCCGCGCTGTGCGCCGACGCCCTCCGATTGGCCGAATTGTTGCTGGAAATTCCCGCCGCATCCTCCGCCGAGGTCCACGCACTGTCGGCACTCTTCTGCCTCAACGCCGCGCGGCTAGGCACGCGTCTGGACGCCGAGGGCGTGTTCCTGCCGCTGGCCGAGCAAGATCGCTCGTGCTGGGACCGAAGCCTGATTGCGCGTGGACTGGCACACCTGTCGGCGTCGGCGACTGGCGAGCAGCTGACGCGCTGGCACCTGGAGGCGGGCATCGCCTGGGAACATACCGCTGCGCCTTCGCTAGCGGCCACGGATTGGGCGCGCATCGCCGGCTACTACGACGCGCTCTTGCTACTCAATCCGAACGGCATCGTCGCCATGAATCGCGCGCTGGCCATAGCCGAGCTGCAGGGCGCCCAAGCGGGTCGCGAGGCGCTACTCGAGGTTGCCGACGACGAGCGCCTCCAGCGCACACCGTTCTTCTGGGGCGCGTTGGCCGATCTCGACGCTCGCGTGGGTCTCGACGCAGCGGCTCAGCGGCACTTCGAGCATGCGGTCGAGCTATCGCGCAGTCGGGCCGAACGCGTCGCTTACCAACGCAAATTGGCCAAGCTGCGAAATTGAGCGAGGCGTGTCCGCTCCAGCAGGGGCTGGTTCGTCCTCGAAGCATGCGCAAGCTCATCGAAAGCACACTGATTTCAGTCGACGGCGTGATTGGCGATCCGCACGGCTTCGCCTCTCGATACTTCGACGCGGCCGCCGCACAGCGCTCGCTTGCGCAGTTGCAGCGAAGCGACGCGATGTTGATGGGTCGTACGACCTACCAAGGCTTCGAACGGCTCTGGCCCAGTTTGAGCGGCGCCTACCCGGAGCGTGTCAACGGCATGCAGAAGTATGTCTTCTCGTCGAAGTTGGAGCGCGCGGACTGGACCAATACCGAAATCGTACGCGGCGACGTGGCGCGCGCGGTCGAGCAGCTCAAGCGCGAAGGCGACGGAGACTTGATTCTGTACGGCCACGGTCAGCTCGGCCAAAGCTTGCTCGCCCACGGTTTGCTCGACGAGCTGCATCTCTTGGTCTCGCCGGTGTTCGTCGGCCAAGGTCGGCTCGCCTTTCAGGCGGGCTTGAGTGCCGACTTGAAGTTGGTATCTGCAGCGGCGTTGCCCACCGGCGCCGTGCAGCTCGTTTATCGGACATGAACAGCTCGGCTTCGTAGGCCGCAAACGCCGCTCAATTGTTTCGGCTAGGCGCCCGCTCGAGTCTGGTGAGCGTGACACCGTGCAACGAAAGCATGCGCTGGCTGAGCGCTTCGCAGGCATGGGCTGGCTGGTGCCCGCCATTCTCGACGCGCTCACGGTCGCCACGGATCTGTACATGGACGCAATCGCGACGGTGCACGTGGATCGGTATTGGGCGGGTCACGTGGGTCTGCTGGGCGACGCCGCCTGGGGCGGTACGCTCGGTGGCCAGGGCACGTCGCTCGCGATCGTCGGCACCCACGTGCTCGCGCACGAGCTCGCAGCCGCCCCGGACGTCGTCAGCGCGTGGTCACGATACGAAGCGCGGATGCGCCGCTACGCAACGCGCTGCCAAAGCGGCGCCGTGCGCGCTGGCGGTTTCTTCGCGCCCAAGACGCGCATCGGGCTCGGGCTCCGGAACGTGTTCTACGGCGTGCTAAGCCCATTTCGGCTCCAAATGCGTGCGTCTCGTCCGAGGCATGATGCTGCCGTTGTCTCTGTCGTAGCTAGGCGACTCCAGACCTGTAGGGTTCTGCGGCGCGGCGAGCTCGGGCTGGTTGCGAAACAGCCAGATAGCCCACGAGCTTGTTCGTCTCTTCGCCCACCACTCCGCACCGCCAGAAATCACGCAGCAACCGCTCAAGCAACTTCGGTTCAGAAAGCAGCTCGAGCGCCGCTCGCTGATCTTGCTGCGTTAGCTCGATCGCCTCATTTTCGGCTTTTTTTGTGCTTTAGTTGCTGCTCACTTCCCCCAAATCCTTCTTCAAAATCCGTTCTTCCACGCCGAGCTCTCGCTCGCCTGCTTCAAATACACCGCCCCGCTGACGCGCCGAGTACAGCTCCACCGTGTCCACGTGAAAGCTGCCGCCCTCCCGCGACACGCAGAGGTTTACCTTCCGCACCCCCGGCGTCAGCGCCTTGCTCGGGCCACGCGCGCCAGCGCCGATCGCCGAAGACCCATGACGCTTCATCGGGATGCGGGGGCGCGGCGCTGCTTGGGGCTGTGCTCGATGCTGCTGCGCGTTCAGCCGATGGCCGCGACGCATTGTCCGCCAGCAACAGGGTGCACTGTTCCATCGACATCAATGCGGGCTATCTGCTTGACCGTGAAAGTAGACCCGCCCTCGGTCGTCTACGGCGATCGTCGTGGGCTCGACCGGCGTCTTGAGCGCTCGCCGCCATCGCATCACACACTACCTGGCGTGGTCACAACGGCAGCTCGCCCGGCTTCTACGATAGACCTTCGATTCCAGTTACCATCAAGATGGTGTCACTCTGCAGGGTGGTGAAATGGCGAATTCCGCCACTGAGGGTTTAGCAGGGACTCCCGGCGCAACGATTCTAGAGATTTCAGAGTGGGCGCTCGCGCTCCCGCCGCGCACCTCACAGCCCGTAGCCATTCCCGGCGTGGCGCGCCGCAGCCGGCTGCCAAACGCCGGACATCGCGGCGCTGAAGTGCCAGCACGGCGCACCCACCGCCAATGGATCCCGGCAAACGCTTCGATCCCGCAAAACTCGCCCCAAACGCGCTCAAAAAAGCTAAGAAAGCTAAGAAAGCTAAGAAAGCTAAGAAAGCTAAGAAAGCTAAGAAAGCTTTAGCAAACGCAGCCGGATCGGCCTCGACAGGTGCCATTCAATTCACCCACCGTACTCGTCCTCATGATCGCGGGCGTGGCGCTCGCCGCAGTGTCCTGCGCCGATCCGGAGAAGCGCGCTGTGTACCGCTTCGAAAAGTCGAGCGAAGGCCCGCCGACGCAACTGACGAGCAGTGAGCCAAAGGTGCACTACCTACTGCGAGTCCAAGTGACCGCGCTAGGTCCGGAAAAGGCCAACACCACGGACACAGCGCTGGCCACGGCGCGCGGCGCGGTCACTTCGAGCACGACCGACAAGGAAGCACGCCCGTACGTGAACGTGCAATTCGGCGCTGAGGGCCAAGCGAGTGACGCCGTCACCGCGAGGACCGGGTTTCAACTCGCGCGGCCGCTGCGCTTTACGGGCAACTGCGCGCAGCCCGGGCAAGGCGCGGCTTGCCAGGCGGAGATTGAGCTCGACTTCGACTTGGATCGGGTGAGTGAGCTGGCGGAGAGTGAGAGCGTCAGCGTTGATTGGAGCGTGGACTTCGAGTCTCGGACGTTCAAGGTGGAAGCCGGCGGGAGTGACGAAGAGGTTGAGGCGCCTTGGACGGTGGAGATTGGGGCGATGGGTGCGCTGTGAATTTCACCAGCGTGCAGGCGCGCAGCACAAAGCCATGGCTGCTCTCGGAGCGGGGACCGCACGCAGACGGCTGCCGGGTCGGGAACTCAAGAATAGACTTTCATCAAACGCAGCACGGACCCGGGAAAATCGACTTGTTGTTTGCGAGCCTGTTCGAGGTTGACGAGCAGCTTGGGGCGACCAGAAACGAGGTCGAAGCCGAGAACGATCCCGGCCGCGACGTAATCTGGAGCTGCTCCAACGGTCAACAGGCTGGCGCTCGCGAGGGAACTCCGAATCGCGGGCAGCTCCTTGCTGAAGCCAGGACCAAAATAGACGATGGAGACCTTGCGTGCGCGAACCATGTCCGCTAGCGCCGCAGCGCCGGTGTAGGTCACGATTTGCTCTTCGTGCGGCAGGTCGCCCACCTTGGGGACTCGTTGCAATGCGCTCCTGAATTCCTGAGCGGCCCCGGCAGATTCGGCGTCATTCGGCATCATCATCACGAGTACGAGCGCGCGCGTCCCCGCGCGGGCCGCGAAGTTGCGGTCGAAATTCGCCACTTTGGCGACCAAGTCCGCCTGTACGTTGAACGGCACCTGAACGCTCTCCGCAACCGCAAGTGAGGTCAGAGTGAGAGCCACGAACGACAGGGCGATTGCTCGTCGAGTGAGCGTTCCTGAGGAACGCAATGGCTCTCGCCGAACTCGCATGTCCGCGTCGACACGGGACCGCTTGGAGCGCTCGCTAGAAGTCATACTGCACGCCAACGATGATTCGGAATCGGTCGATCGGGTTGAGCTCGGCGTTGGGCTGAGTGGGCAGCGCGCTCGTCACCGGTCCAACGACGTAGGCACCATTCCTCGCCGTATTGTAATTGGCGATCAAGCGGTAACTCAAGCCGTCGACCAGCGGAGCCTTCCCGGACAAGGTCAGCCGGAGCTCGGCCGCGCCAGCGGCGAACGGCGGCGGGCTAAAACCGCTGGACAGGTCCGCCGGACGCGGTCCGACGACGTGAGCACCGAGCCCCACCGTCGGCAGTGGATCCCCGATCACCCACGCGACGCGCGCGTTGCCGAACAGCTGTGCTGCGACGGGTAGCCGACTCGACCCTTGAGCGGTACGCCGGTCAGCGATCGCGCCCGTAATCGTGAACCCGTAGAGCAGGTGCTCCGAAGCAAACGAGCCTTCGACGCCGGTGTTGACGCCGTAGTTGAACACCGTGCTGGTATTTCGGTACTGGGTCAGGTGCACGCCGGGGGTGAAGGGCACCGTGGTTTTCCCGTTTCGGATCGCGCTGATCGTCTCCTGGTCCGATAGCGTCGCAAGCTCGACGAGATCAGTCCATTTCGAATAGAACCCTCCGATGATGAGCCGATGCGTGCGGACGCGCTGATTGACGCTGACCTCGACCGATTGGACTTTCTCCGGGCGCAACCCATCGGCAAGAATACGCCGGGACGTCTCATTATTCGCCTCGTCCCAGCTGGGAGCCCGAAAGGCGCCAGCGTAAGAGGCCTTGAGCGTTCCGCCCTCCCAAGCTTTCCAACTCGTGGCTAGGCGCGGGGTCACCACGGCACCAAATCGCGAGTCTGAATCGACTCGCGCCCCGCCATTGATGACCACGGACTCCGTCGGCAGAAAGCGCTGCTCGGCATAGGCGGCGAGTGTCGCGTCGGATCGCGCTAGCCCCGGCGCAGCGCGGTAGAACGAGCGGCCGCTCGCGGTGTCGAAAGCGTCAGTGGTCGTTGAAACGCCGCGTTGCCGCGCATCGGCCCCCAAGATGGTGGAGAAGTGCCCATCGCGAAACCAATCCCAGCTGCTTTGCAGCTCGAGACCGAGCCAATGAGCGGTGCCGGCGCTGCGGAAGTCGCAGTTAGCGTTGCCAAATGGGCAAAGTTCACCGCGCGAGGCGATGAAATCGTTCCTCATCGAGTAATAGCTACCGTACGCTCGCGCCGACAGCTCGAGTAGCGTCGAGACTACGATGCGATGCTTCAAGCTCGCGATTGCACGAGTCTCTCGTTCAGCCGAATCTCGGTCGTCGAAGTTGCCGGTGCCCGCGGGAGAGGCGTGCAAGTAGTAGGCGCCTTGTAGGTGCAACTCGGTATTGCCCCGCACGATCCGCAAGATGCCCGAAGGGCTGTCTGCGTAGGACGAATGCGTAGCGCGCCGCCCACCCCAGATGCCGTCAGCCGCTCCCGAGCGGGAGTTTCTTCCAGGCTGCCCGGTGAAGCGATCGACGCCAGTGTTTTCGGCCGCGAAGAACAGATCGGGCCCCGCCTGCTTGAAATACTCGAGCTGGGTGGTGATCTCCGTTGGTGCGCCGAACAGCTTGAATTCGGCCCCCGCCCCCGCGCCCACGCGAATCGAAGTGGGCAGCGCTGACTCGCTGATGACATGGACCCCGGAGTAGTTTTTGGCCCGCTTGGTCACCACGTTGACGATGCCGAACATCGCGTTGGAGCCATAAAGAACGGAGCCAGGTCCGACGATGATCTCGATATGGTCCACCAGCTCTATTGGAATTCCCGCGCCGGGCCCAAACGTCGTGCCGCCGCGCAATGGGTCATTCAATACCTGGCCGTCGACTAGCAACAGGAAATGGCTACCCCTGTCTCCCGTGAGCAAAACTCCGCGCGCGCCGACTTCACCGCCGCTCGAGTTGTCGGACGAGGCCACGGCAATCCCCAGAAAGTCCATGGCCTCAGCGAGTGTGCGGATTCCGTACATTCGCAGGTCCTCGGCGGTGAGATTCGTCGATAGCGCCGGCGCCGAACTCGCCCCTTCAGAGTGCTTCGAAGCGGTCGACACAATCTGTTCGCTGAGCAACCCTTCCAGGTCGGAGACGTCCTGCGCCGCGGCCGTTCGACCCGAGAGCGCGCCAAGCAAGCCAACAGCGACCCAGACATACACCGAACTTTGGCGGGTCATCGATTGCGATTCTCGGCGAAGATGTTCAATTACCTGGGCATTCCGCCAACTCGAGGCGGCCTGACAACTTCCGAACGGCCAAGTTGCATCGACGATTATGCCTCGCCTCATATTCTAATTTGGAGCCGCGGCTCGTTCGCAAACTTCATTTATCCAGACGTTCTTCCGGCACGAGCTCGAACGCCTCGCAGTTTTTTTCAGTCCCTGGCGCGATGCCGCTAAAGCCTGAGAACGGAGGGGTCGTTTGCATCATTCAATGTCAGCACTACGAACCGTCAGCAGCTTGCTCTCGATTTTGGCATTGCAGGCCTGCAGCAACGCCTCCGACCAAACTGCAGCAGTCTCACAAGGCGTCTGCGAAGGTCTGCCGCCGCTGGCGATGAAGAGCACCTACCGTGTCGGTTTCGCTCAGTTGTGGGAGGACAACGGACCCTGGCGCAATGCCAACACCGCCAGCATGCAGGACGAAGCCGCTAAGCGTGGCTACGAGCTGGTCTTCGATCCGGGCACCAAGAGCGACCCTGCCGAGCAAGTCGACAGAATGCAGGCGCTGATCGATGCCAAGGTCGACGCAATCTTTCTGGCGCCCCACGATGAGGCGGTGCTCGCACCCTCGGTCGTTGCGGCGAGGAAGGCGTGTATTCCCACGTTCATCGTCGACCGCGCAGTAAATCCGGCTATCGCGATTCCTGGCACGGATTACGTTTCGTACCTCGGCTCGGACTTTCGCCTAGAAGGCGAGCAGACCGCCGATTGGCTGATCGCCAAGACGGGAGGCAAGGCACAGATCATCGAACTCGAGGGGACGGTCGGCTCTTCCCCAGGTGTGTTGCGCAAACAAGGGTTCGACGAGCGTATCAAGAACACGCCCGGCATGAAGTTACTGGCGTCCGAGAGTGCGGACTTCGATGAAACGAAGGCGTACGCGGCGACGCTGCGTTTGGTCCCCCAGTATCCCACCGCGACGGTCATTTACTCCCATAATGACGGGATGTCGTTCGGCGTGCTCACGGCATTGCAGGAGCTCGGCAAAGTCCCAGGAAAAGACATCTTGATCGTGTCCATTGATGGCACCAAGAAGGCGACGCAGGGCATACTGGACGGCACGATCGGCGAAGTAACGGAGTGCAACCCGAAGTTTGGTCCGATCGCGTTCGACACGTTGGAAAACTACGCAGCTGGGCAACCGGTCCCGGTAGTGGTGAAGAACGTCGATCGTGTGTTCGATCTCGGGAATGCCGCCGACTACCTGCCCGAAGCGTTCTAAGTCGCCGCCTGTCAGCGCGGTGTCGCGGGTGCTGCCAAGACGACGGCCATAAGTCGCAAGTCGTTGAAGTCGGCACATTTCACCCGTCGAAAAACTGCTCAGGTGCCGATGGCGCGCAAGCCGGAAGACATGGACGACAAACCAATGCAGCCGCTGTCATCTTCCGTTGAGACAACCGCCAAACGCTGGTTCGTCCCGCTCGGCACGCGCCTGGCGGTCCCCGTCCTGATTCTGGTCGGCAGCGTTGCCGTCGCCGCCTATTACGGACTGGCGCGCACTTCTCGAGTGACGGCAATGCGCTCGAAAGAGGTTGCCGCGGACATGGTGGCACAGCTCACCGCGCTGTCCATCATGCCCGCCGTCGTGTTCGCCGACGAGGAAGAGATGCGGCGCGGCGTGGCGGCCGTGGGCAAGAACCGGGAGATCACGGACGTCGAGGTCTGGTCGTCCGCGGACGAACCGACCTTGCTCTCGGACCTACACCGCGCTGGAGGACGCGCGCTCGGTCGGCCCAAGAGGGCGGTCCGCGCGCGGACGCTGGAGCCGCAGAGCGCCGTGGCAGTCGAGCCGATCGTGAATCCCGATGGCAAGACCGTCGCCACCATTTCACTTCGCATGTCGACCGAGCGCGAGGCTCAGGCGCTCTCGTCCCTCACGCGGCAGCTTTGGCTCGCATCGCTTGGCTCGGCGCTGGGGCTTGCGCTCGCACTCGGACTCGTACTGCAGCGGTTGGTAGTGACTCCCATTCGTCGCCTACAGCGCGCGGCAGTCCGACTCAAAAGCGGCGACTCCGCTCTGCCAGAAGATTTGAATCGAGCCGGCCGCTTCGAAGACGAGGTAGCACAGCTCGCCGACACGTTCGTCGGAATGGCCGGAGCGGTACGCGATCGCGAGGAGCGCTTGGCGCTGCGCAATCGCGAGCTCAAGGTAATTTTGGACAGCGTCGAGCAAGGCTTCTTCACTGCGCTAGCCAGCGGGGAGCTGTTACCAGAACGTTCCGCCATCACGCACGCTTGGTTGGGCGACTTGCCGGAACCCGCTCACGTCTGGGACGTGGCCGCGCGACTCGAGCCGGCTCAGGCTGAATGGATGATGATGGCGTGGCAGCAAATGCTGACTGACGTGTTGCCGCTCGACGTGGCGATTGAGCAGCTACCGAGCAGGCTGGTGCGCGACAACCGCTACTTCAATCTGATGTACCACCCCGTTACGCGAAACGACGTGCTGGATCGCGTCGTGATCGTCATCACGGAGGTTACCGCTTTGGTCGAGCGCGAGCTGGCATTGGCCGAGCAGCACGAATTTTCAGCGCTGGTCGACCAACTGGTGCGAGACCGGCGCGCCTTCTTCGACTTCTGGGGCGAAGCCAACAAACTGGTGAGCCGAATCCTGGAGGAAATGAGCGATGAACCTTCAGCCGCCCTGCGACGAGACATTCACACCTTGAAGGGGAACTCGCGCTTCGCCGGCCTCTCACGCCTGGCCACGCTGTGCCACCGGCTCGAAGATGCCATGGCCGAGCGCGGACAGGCCGTGCTCAATCACGCGGAGCGCCACGAGCTGCGCGAAGCCTGGGAATCGATGCGCCGTCGCATGGACCCAATCATTCACGGTGCAACCGCGTTCATTCAGGTTTCGGAGCCGGAGTACGAGAGACTGCTACGCTCGTTCGATAGCAAGCTGGGGGTCGAGAGTCTGCGCGAGCAATTGGTCGCTCTTCGCTATGAGCCTACGCGCTGGCGTCTGGAGCGCGCGAGCGAAATGTTGCTGAGTGCGTGCGAGAAGCTGAACAAGCCTCGACCGAACGTCGAGATCGACGACAATGATTTGCGCCTTCCCCCCGAGCGCTGGCTGCCGTTTTGGTCTGTGTTTACCCACCTCGTGAACAACGCCGCCGACCATGGCGTCGAATCGACGGACGCTCGAGTCGCGCAGGGTAAGCCCGGCACCACGACCGTCAAGTTCTCGACTCGGCTGAAGCGCGGCGAGTTGATAGTCGAGCTCAGCGATGATGGCTGCGGCATCGACTGGGACAAGGTGGGTAAGCTGGCACGCCAACGCGGCCTGCCCGCCGACAACCCCGAAGATCTGACGCGCGCCCTGCTCAGTGATGGATTCTCGCTCAAAGAAACCTTGACCGAGACGTCCGGCCGAGGCGTGGGTATGGCCGCGTTCAACGCCGTCGTGCAATCGCTGGGTGGGCAAATCGAGCTGGAGAGCGCGCCCCATCGAGGCACCCATTGGCGCATCCAATTCCCGGCCGCAGCCCCTGACTCGCTCGGTGTGGGACAACGGAGCGACCCCACACCTGCACGCGTGGGCACGCGCTGGCAGAACAAGGAGGCTGTTTAGCAACAGGCACTCCCAACTCTCCGCTGGTAGCTGAGCGCTGCCGATCAGTCGGGAACCATGGCCAAGCTAGCCATCGACTGCAGGTGACGTCGTAACGCACGGCGGGCACGTCCAGCACCCTGAGGGATGACTCGAGCCGCTTGGCGCCGCTGAAACGGTGCTGGTTTGCCGCCCTCTACACAAGGTGGAGAGTAACGGCTAAACTACAAGGGAATGCAGCTTCGGGTTGGGAAAGGCCGAGGGCGACCGTGGCGGACCGTACTTCCCGCCGCGGCGCTCGTGTTCGGGAGTTCGTACGCCCGAGCGCAAGCGAGCGTCGAAGACGTGAAGGCTTGGCGGCTCGGGGAGCCAGCGCCGGCCGGGTACCACGTAGCGCGTAAGCACACCCTCGGGATCGTGGGCGGCTCGCTCTTGGCCGGTGGTTATGGGTTCAGCGCGCTTTACGGATTGGTATTCCTCACTGAATGCTACCTACCCGGAGCCGACGGCAGGGCGAGCGACCCCTGTCACCCGAGCCCCGAGCATCGCGCGGCGCCACTACTGTTCGTTCCCGTCGCAGGCCCGTTCTTGACCCTGACCAACGCCGATGTGCGGCGCGATGGCGGCGCCGTGTTTTGGTTCACGGTCTTTGGTACTCTGCAGCTGGCAGGCGCTGGGCTCCTCGCCTACGATTTGGCGGTACCGCACTACGGATTGAAGCGCGGGCAAGGAACCCTGGCGTCGAATCCACCGCCGCCCCGATGGATGCTTGCGCCCGCATACGTGCGCCGCGGACCAGGCTTGGTCTTTTCTGGACAGTTTTGAACGACGTCGTCGTTCCGCGTGCTTGCGGTCGCGACTCGAAAACTCCAGCAACGTTTGCGCGCTCCGCGTGGCGCACTGGAAGTGCTGCGCCCCGCGGACCGACACACTCACGGACCTGCCTCAGAAGGTCGCGAACGAGGACCAGGCGGGGCTGCCCGCACTCGCTTGGAAGCAATAACCTCCGTTGCGTTTGGCGGGCAAGGACACATTCTGGCCATTGCAGCTCAAGGTCGTCGCGTTGATTTTGAAGGTTCGGCCGGTGAAGTTGCTGCAGTTGGCTCCCTGCAAATTGGCGGTGGTCTCGTGGCAAGTCGCGCTCAGGCCAAGTGCGCCGGAATTGTAATTGTTGCCGGCGAAGACGACCGGGCTCGTGCACAGCCCGGAGCAGGGCGTGCTGCCCTGGCTCGTCCCGCCGCAAACGTTCGCCGTGCCACCACCACCGCAAGTCTGTGGCGCAGTGCAGCTACCGCAGGTGGCGCTGCGTGCGGCGCCGCAGTTGTCGACTCCTGTAAGTGTTCCGCACGTGGCAGCCAGTCGGGCGCAAAACGCCGCGTCGGTTTCCGGCGTGCAAGCGCCGCCGGTCGCGGTGAGGTTGAGCGTTGCGGTATCGGACAATGCCCCGTTGTCGGTAACGCGTACCACGACGGAGAAAGCACCTGCCGTCGGCGGCGTACCGCTCAATGCGCCGTCGGCACTCACTGTGAGCCAGGATGGGCCGCTCACTTTCGAATAGCTGAGAGTGGCAGCCGGATCGGGGTCACCCGCACTGCCCGCCAAAGTCTGACCCGACAGCGCGCTTCCCACCGGGGCGCTGCGCGCGATCGGATCGAGCACGAATCCGGGCGCCCGGTTTGCTAAATAGAGCGCTGAAACCGCGGGATAGTCGAGTTGGGCTTGCGCGAGCTGCGCCTCCGCCAGCGGCCGCCGTTCGAAGTGAAATGCGCTGCGAGCGGCGTTCGTCAGGTCCACCCCGGCCGCCGCCGAGCAAAAGTGCACGTACTCACCGAGATTCATCGAGTGCGTGTATTCGCTCGCAATGCGGTCGTAGTTCTGTGCCAAAAGCTCGAAATACTTGCGCAGAAACGCGGCGCCCGAGTGCCCCGCGGCCGTGTTGCCCAGAGTGCCATTGTAGAGCGGCCAGTACCAATCCTGCAGCCAGCGCGAGCCCACCGTGTCGCGCGCCTCCCACCAGGAGAGCCGAAGCGCCTCCGCGTCCGAAATCGCGACGCCGGTCGAGGGGACACTTGCGAGGTGCTTGTACAGGTCGTACATGAAGATCTCCCCCCAGTGGCTGTCACCCCAGACGGCGTAACTCGGCGAGTCCTGCATCTCGTTGTTGTTGCTTTCGACGATGTGATTCAGTTCGTGCATGAGCGACTGAAAGGGCCAAGTGCTGAAGTTCCTCGTGGACCAATCGGCGTTGAAACTGAAGACCAAGTTGCGATAAGCGTTCTTGTCGGACCACGCGTAGGTCACCGAAGCAGCGGGATTATCTGGCTGGCTGCCAAGCACGACGGACAGCTGCGGACCGCTGTACATCGGGTACTGACTCTTGATGTATGACCAGGCTTCGCTGAGCGAGGGGGTGAGCCAGGAAACGTCGCTGGCCACGATCGGCGCGGAGCCCGCGCCGACTGGCCTGGTTGCTTTGCTGTCTCGGTAAACCGTGACGCTCGCGTCACTGAAGATTTTCGTGAATGTCTCGTCTGGGATGGGCTGACCCTCGCCATGCCCGGTGGGATACCAGCCATTCGACGACGAAAACGTGGTCGGAAGTGGGTTGTTGCCGGTCTTCGCGTAGGCCGTGTTGCTCACGGCGGATGCTCCCGCCGAGTTCAATGCTTTGACTCGGAAGTAGTAATCGGTACCCGGATTGAGATTCAACGCGCGATGGTCGAAGATGGGGCCAGCATCCGCGTCCCTCGCGGGCCCGACCGTGCGCGTCACCAAGTCTCGAGTGAATTGCGAGTCGGTCGCGCGTTCTACCTGGATCGCGCTGGCCGGATGGAGCCTGCCCGTCGGTCGCGCGAAGGTGAGCTGGATTTGGTCGCTCGAAAGCGGCGTCGCAAGCAGGCTCTGCGGTGCGTCCGGTGCGGTGAGCGCTCGACCGCTTCTGCCATAGAGTCGCCACTCGGCGAGCTGCAGGTCGGCGGCTGGCCCGTTGTTTGCGGTAATTGACAGGCGATAACTGGCGAAGGGCAAGGCGCCCGGGTTCTGCTGCGCAGCGAACGTGCGCGTCTGGTAGCGACGGGGAAAGCGCTGACCTTGCTGTTGGTCCAAGACTACGAACGTGTGAAAGTCGTCGTTCGAGCCTTCGAGCGTCCAGTCTTTGGGATCGCGCTCGGGATAGTCGTTGGCAGAGGTCAGTGTATAGTAAGTCACGACCACCCCGGCTTCGGCCTCTTGGCGTAGCCAGGAGTGCGAAACGCCGATGCCTGCGTACCATTTGCTCGTGACCTGCCCGTCCGTGACGTTCGACGCCGGCCAGCCCGAGTCCTCGGAGCCGAAGGTCGGGGCGGTGGAATACAGAGCGGTGATGTCTTTCACGGCGCTAGCTGGACCTGCCGGCAGGACGCGGATCTGGCTCGGAAATCCACGTAAGTTGCCGTTGATTCCCTGCACCGTATACACGTACGCAGTCCCGGGGATCAGGTCCGATTCCGTACGACTCGTATCGGTCACCAGCGTCTCGGGGCCGCGCAGCGTACCATCGACCGCGTAGCGACGGATGGCGTAGCTCGTCGCGTTGCTCGCGCTAAAGGTGAGGTGCACGGTGTTCGAATCGAGCACGGCCTGCAGCGTGGGTTGGGACGGCACGAGCCCACTCGGCGCGCTGCCGCCGACCCGAAAACTGGCCAGGTTGACAGGCGCGACGGGCTTTCCGGCTACCTGCGTGTCGACCTTCGTGATCGTCAGGCGAACCCAGAGGAACGGAATTGTGTTCGAGAAGGAGGCTTCCTTCTTCGGGCCGCCGGGAACCAGAACCTGATCCGTAGCGGATGCCAGGAGCGTCCAATTATCGGCCCCGTCCACGGAGCCCTCGAGCTTCCAAGCCGTCGGCAATCCCGTGCGAGGACCGGGCGCGAGCTCGTAGCTCGTCACCACCGTGGGGCGGGCCAGCTTGTACGTAATTTGGTTTCCCTCCCCGGGCACCCAAAGAAACGTTCCCGGATCGGTGTCGAGCAAGGCTTCGATGCCGGACGCAGCCAAGCTCGTCCCGGAGGCCACCCACACGTCAGCCGCTGACGTGGGCGTGCAATCGGGCGCCGTCAACGCCGAGCGTACGCTTGCAAGCGCAAGATCGTCAGCAGGCTTGGAGGCGCTGCCGCCGCAGGCCGCAGTTCCAACCAAGGAAAGACACGTAAACAGAGCGGTTCGCTTACTCGTGAGCATTTATGATCCCAACTGCAGCGATCCCCGCTGCCTTCACTCGTCAAAAGTCTCGGTGCCCGTGCGCAGCGCAGCGCCCCGCAATCGACCCCCGAAATCGCCCCGGGTGCCTCGCGGGCTCATCGGTCGCTACCCAGCGTCGCCCACTCAAGCAATCCTCATACCCACGCTGAGCAAGCGTTTTTTTGAGGACACGCCCGCGATCGTCAGTGCTCGAAGAGTGAATGCAGCAAAGGGGCGGCAACCTCCGCTTGCACGTGCCAGTTGCGGCGGCAACCGGCGATTGCCGGGCACTCCACCGCTTTCCAGCTCCGGGAAGCTCGACTTGATCGCCTAGGTACGTGGTAACGGCGCTTCGTATTGCGGCCTGGCGTGCGACTGCGCGAACTCGGCGGGCTACGCGCTCGCCGCCGTCAAGCGTCACCGTTTCAGCCTGATCACGGAGCGCAAGTCGAGCGTAGTCGTCGCGAGGAAGGCGTCGCTGAAGTCTCGCATGTCGAGTTTTCAAATCGGCGTGTTGGCGACATCCATGGGCCTGGCGCGCGCAGGCCACGAACAAAGTATCGTCACGGTCGATCCGCCAGGCGTGTCGCAAACGCAACCTTCTTCCGTGAGGTGCAGTTCCCTCACCTTCGGGTCGACCGAGATCACGGGGACGCACCGCTTTATGCACCGACTATAACCCCGGCGAGTAACAGCCGGCATCGCGGCCGTAGGCGGCTGTGCGCGACTGTGGCAGCGGCGTGGCTCCGCGTTTCGCGCCTCGACTCGTGGGGTCCTGATTGACGGAGAGCTGTGATTCGTCTTCTATTGAAAGATGACTTCGCTTTCTCGGGGCCGCGCTTGGGGTGCAGCGCTGGCGCTGCTGCTGGGAGTCGGCTGTTCGAGTGCTCCGTCGTCCACCAATTCGGGGCCAGCGCTCGCCCAAGCTGGTAACATCGGCAACGGCGGTTACGGCGGAAATGCAGGTACCGCCGGTGGCGCGGAGGCTGCCCTCCCTTCCGCGGGTTCCGGACCGGCGGGTCACGCGGGCCTCGACGCGGGCGCGACCTGCTCACCAACTTGTGAAAGTGGCCAGGCGTGCCGGGAGGGTGGCGACTGTGCAAGCGGGATATGCAACACGGTCTGCCAAGTACCGTCGTGCACTGACCAGGTGCAGAACGGTGACGAGACGGCCAAAGATTGTGGTGGTCCAGATTGTCCCGGGTGCGCCAGCGGCAGCGCATGCTCTGCCGGCAGTGATTGTTCGAGCACGAAGTGCCTTGCCGGTAAGTGTGTGGCGGCCACCTGTTTCGATGCCATGATCGATGGCGCCGAAAGCGACCAAGACTGCGGCGGGAACTGCGCCGCATGTGCGCCGGGAAAAGCCTGCACTGCGGCCGCTGACTGTGACAGCGGCGTGTGTGTCGACCAGACTTGCCGAGCAGCGAGCTGCGACGACCAGCACCGGAACGGAGCGGAAGGTGACGTCGATTGCGGCGGCTCGTGCCCGCTTTGCGCCGACGGACGCAGTTGTTCGCTTGCCACGCAATGCCAGAGCGGGGCGTGCCAAGCCAGCGAGTGCGTGCCCCCGAGTTGCACCGATCAGGTTCAGAACGGCGCAGAGACGAGCAAGGACTGTGGGGGCCCCTGTGCCCCGTGTTCTCCTGGCTCGAGCTGCCAAATAGCGAAAGACTGCATCAGCGGCGTGTGCTCGGCAAACATCTGTAGCGCGGCGACGTGTAACGATCTGGTGGCAAACGGTTCGGAGACGGACAAAGACTGCGGCGGAAGCTGTACGCCTTGCTCGCCACAACGGGCATGCAAGGTGGATAAAGACTGTACGAGCAAACGCTGCTTCGAGAACTCGTGTGCGCAGCCCTCGTGCTTGGACAAGATCCAGAACGGCGACGAAACGGCGCTCGACTGCGGCGGCTCGTGCGGCCCTTGCGCCATCGGCATCGCGTGCAGCGCAGACAGTCAGTGCGCGACCAAGCACTGCTTCTACGGTCGTTGCGCGACCGAGCTGCCGACGTTCGCTGGACCTCGCGTCTACGACACGGGCTTGGGTCCGATCGGTCTACTTTCGGGAGATCTCAATGGCGATGGCAAAGACGACATCATTGGCATCAACCGCGGGGACGCCTCGGTGGGCGTGCTGCTCAACCAAGGGGGGACATTCGCTCCAGCTCAGCAATATTTCCTAATCGCGGCTTACGACCCGCTTTACGGCGCTCTGTCGGACCTGGACGGGGACGGGGACCTGGACGTGATTGTTACGAGCGAGGATACGAAACCCAGTTTCGGCACGCCCGGCGCGATCGCAGTTTTGCTCAACGACGGCAAGGGCAAGCTCACGCTCGACGACGAGTACATCACGAAGAAGCGGGCGCTATCGCTCTCCGTCGTGGATCTGGACAACGACGGCAAGCGCGACTTGGTGTTCGCCACCCAAGGAAACATCGGGATTTGTTGGGGAACGGGCCAGGCCAAGTTCGACAAACCGGTTTACATGGCACAGACCAGCGTCGGCGACATCGTCGTAGACGACTTCCTGGGTGACTCGAAACCAGAAATCGCGGTGACGAGCAACGAGAACATCACCGTGTACGCGAACACCGGGGGCCGAACGTTCCAAGCAGTTGCTACGACCACGCCCGCGTACATCCTGAGCGCGCGGAAAGTGGGCGACATCAATGGCGATCACCATGCCGATCTGTTGGTCTCTGGCGATGGTGACTCGGAGTACCAGTTCGCGTGGGGCGATGGGGCAGGCCACTTCACACACGGAACCACGATCAGCCACCTCGGTGAGGGCAACCGCAGCGTAACCGTTGCCGACATCGACGGAGACGGCGATGCGGATCTCTCGGTCATCTCTGGATACAAGGTCGAAATTTGGGAAAACCTGGGGACTGGCAACTTCAACCTGCGTCAGTCATTCACGGCGGACAAAAACTCGCGCTCGATGGCTTTCGGCAATTTCGACAGCAAGCCAGGCATGGATCTGGCCATCTCACACGACGGCTATTTTCCGGACCTGTTCACCGACTGGGTCACCATCGGCGCCAACGTGGCCGTATTCATGAACGTCGCTGGCCAGATCGCGACGACTCCCGGTGTCGACTTCGGCTATTCACCGTTCGGCATCGCCAAAGCCGACTTCGACGGTGATGGCGATCTGGATCTGGCCGCCACTGACTTCCAGTCCGGCAATTCTTTCGCGACGAGCGCGGTCAACGTCTTCTTGCTCGACCACGGAGCGTTCGGCGGTTCCGCGTCTTACCCGACCGGCGACTCGGGTCCGATAGCGCTGGTCGCAGTCGATGTCGACTTCGACGGTGACTTCGACCTCGTGAGCGGCAATCAGATCGGCAACAGCTTGACCGTATTCATCAACGACGGAAAAGGGCGGTTCACGCCGCGGCCGAAGATCGACGTATTCGATGCGACGGACATCGCCGTCAGTGCGGGTGGGATTCTGACCGTCGGCAGCCTATCGTCCGGTGTCAGCAAGCTCTCGCCCACCGGCGGGGGAGCCTACTCGACACCGGTGTTTACGTCGCTGTATTACAACGGTTCCGAGCGCGTCCTATACGGGAGCTTGAACGGCGCGCAAGCGTTCGTGGCCACCTTTTACGGCAATGACAACGACCCCCCCGGGCACGTGGGCGTGATGGACACGAACTTCAAGTGGCTCCAGCTGCTGACGACCGGCGACAATCCAACCGCGGCTGCGATCGGTGATTTCGACGGAGATGGCGTGGGTGATCTGGCAGCGATCAACGGTGAGGGCAGTGATGTTGCCGAGTATTTGAGCAAGAGCGGCAGCCTCCAGAGAAACGGTTCTTACGGGCTCCTGTTCCACCCCGACGATGCGTTGGTCACCGACTTGAACCAGGATGGGCGCGCAGACTTGGTCGTGGGGTCGTACGATGGCAATGCGGTCAGCTTCATGCTGAGCACCGGCGCGGGTGGCTTCTTGCCTGGGGTCCACTATCGTGTCGGCTCGGGAATCAATCGCATGACGCTGGCTGACTTCGACGGGGACGGTCGCCTCGACGTCGCTGCCGCAAGCGACGTCGGCGTGCACCTGCTGCGTGGGAGCGCACCGTGAAGCGCAGCAAATTCGCGCGACGACTGTTGGCCGTCTGCGCCATCACGAGTTCGAGCGGCTGCTCCTCCCTCGACCCGAGCATGAGCGAAGCCGAGGCGACGCGGCGGTCCGAAGCGGCAATCGCGGGCGGCTTGTTCCGCGAGACAGCTAGTCACACCTCGAGCCAACTGCACAACGGCAAGGTGGGGGCCGCCCTCGTGGTGGTCGGTGACGTGAACGGAGACGGCTTCGACGACGCAGTCGCAGGCACCAACTGGTATTCGAGCGATTCGAACTTCCACGCCGTGCTGCTTTTCAAGGGCGGCAAGAACGGGCTCGGCGCTCCGAGTGCGACTCCCTTCAAATCCGCTAGCGCGCTGACCACGGTGTACCGTGTCGGCGACGTGAATGGCGACGGCTACGCGGACGTCGCATTCGGGACTGCCACAGGTCCCTCTTGGCAACTGTTTTTTGGAAGCCCTTCCGGCTTTTCGGCTGTGCCTGCTTGGACGCTGACATTCGACGTGAACCTGACTGGGATTGTCGGATTGGGCGATATCAATCACGACGGCCGCGGCGACGTCGCGATTTACGGCACGCTCGGCTTCGGCGCGGACGTCCACCCCACCGTCAAAATCTACCCCGGTACGGCCACGGGGCTCGGAGACACTCCCATTTGGGACTTCGACGACAGCCACCCGATGCAATTCGCGACTGGTATCGCGCCGATCGGCGACGTGAATGGCGATGGCTACGCGGACGTTGCGCTTTACAACACGAATTGCGACACCCAAGGCAGTCGCTTTTACGTGTTCGCGGGGGGGCCGACTGGCCTTGGCAGGGATCCCTTGTTCTTCCGCAAGGGACCGGCGCCGTGCTCCGGTTTCGGCGACCAAACGCAAATGGCAGGCGACGTGAACGGCGATGGCTATGCCGATATCTTGACCACGATCCCGCAGCAGCTGATCGTTTACGACGGGAACGCGAGCGGCGCAGACGCGACGGCGAGTTGGGCGGGGCCACTCGGAGCCTCATCTTCGTGGTATGCGCACCAAGTCCTGCTCATCGGTGATGCAGACGGCGACGGTCTCGGCGATCTCGCGGCAAGTGAGCCCTATTACATCCGAAGCAGTCCATCGGGGAACTTTCAAGACGGCCGAGTGCACGCCTTTCCGAGTAGCAAGGACGGCCCGAAGGCGTCGAGCTCCTGGTTCGAAAACGACACGGGCCAGGGTAACTATGCGATCTCCATCGCCGCCGGCGACATCGATGGTGACGGCCTTGCAGATCTGCTGGTCGGCGACGACGGCTGTTGGTCGACCACCACCAGCAACGACGGTTGTATCTATGTCTACTATGGCGCTGGCGGCGGCGCGGGCCCCGCGATTTGGAGCATCACAGCCTCTTCCGACGAGGCCACGCCCGCCGTCCTCAGCGGCGGGCACTTGAGCCAGGCCGACCGAGTCCGAATCGCTGCCCTAGCACGTGGTCCGTACGGCCGAATTCGCGCCAAACTCGAAGTCGAAGTGCTGCCGTTCGACAAGCCCTTCACCGGCTCCGTGCGCAGCGCCGGAACGACGTGGCAGGATACTGGCCTCACCGGAAGCAGCGTCGGCGTTACCGTCACCGGATTGAAAAGCGACAGCCACTATCACTACCGAGCTCGACTGCTCTACTCGCCCGAGTACCTCGTCCCCGTCAACCGATCCGCGTGGTCTTTGGGCGATGACTTTTGGACTGCATGCTCGGCGTCCGACCCAGACTTCGATAGGGATGGCACGTGCGACGATGAAGACCCGGACGATGACGGCGACGGCACGGATGACGCGCTGGACTGTGCGCCGAAAAACGCCGCCGTCCATCCAGGCGCAGTCGAGCTGATCGGTGATGGAGTCGATCAAGATTGCGACGGTGCCGATAGCATCAGCTGTCACCTAGACGGCGATCGCGACGGCTACGGCTCGCGGGATCTCGTGGTCAGCAGCAGTGGAAAGTGCAACGGCTCGGGCATGTCGAGCAATGCCGACGATTGTAACGATGCCGAGGTGAGCATTCACCCACAGGCGGTCGAGATCCCGGGCGATGGTATCGATCAGGATTGCACCGGCGCCGATCTAGCCCTGCCCGTGGCCTCGGATGCCGGCGCCGGTGGCAGCGACGCGGACGGCGCTTCGGCGGAAATTCCCGGCGCTGGCGCCCCGCCCAGCAGCGCAGGCGCCGCGGGCTCGCCGTCACTCGGCGGCAACAGCGCCGGCGGTTCGGTCACCTCACCGCAGCCGAGCGGCGGGGCTCCGTCGATGATGCCGCCTTCGGGTGACGGCGGAGCGCCGAGCGGAGCCTCGAATCGCACTCCGTCCGCCGCGGAACCCGGCGGCTGCTCATGCTCTGCAGCCCGCTCGAGTTCAAGTGACGGATACGGCGTGCTTTTGTTCTTCCCCGCGCTCGCCCTGCTGCGGCGAAGGCTTTGCCGGTCCGCGCCGCGACTCGTGACCAAACCCAGCTCTCTCGCTGGCGTGACCAAGGGTAGGTCATCCTTGACCGCACCCCGGGTGAGGGGTGGGTCAGCCTTGACCGCACCCCGGGTGAGGTCGCCCTTTGGGCCAGGCGCTTATTCGCCGGTGAAGCGCGCGAGTCGAGCGTAGCCCCGAACACCGCCCAAACAACCGCAAGCCTTACGATACCCGTCATCGAGGCGCCGAACCTGGCGCGCCGCTACGCTTGGTTCAATGGGGAAGCGGAAGCTCTCCTCGCAACCAAGGCCGTCCGCCCGAACCGGGCGGAACCTGAGGCCGCGCGACGGCCAGTGCGACTCTCGATCGAATGTTCAGGGCGCGCTGCGCTCAGTGCACCCCTGAGCCGCTCGGCACCGAAATTTCCTGGCCGATCCACAGCTCGGTGCGGCAAATTGCAGTCGCGCGAAGGCTCGACAGTTCGGCAAGGCGCTCGTCGGCTCGGTAGTCGTCGAAGTCTTGCTGTGAGCGGAAGCGCAGCCAATGGATCTCGTAGGGCTTCGCTTCCGCCTGACCCGCCTCCGCGCAGCGTAGAGCCCGCTCGATCGCTCCGTGGTGCTCGCGCATTACGGCCGCCGCAATCGACTCGTAGCGCGTGAATGCCGCTTCTTGACCGGGCCAGACGTAGAGCACGACGACCAGGTCCAATGCCGCCATGGTGTCGACACCCTACAGGGGGGCCACGTGCGCGTCTACTTGCCGCGCTCCGGCCCGCACTCTTGATCCATAGAAGAGGGCCCGCGCGCGCGGCCGACTCCCGGGGGCGGCACCGGGAGCGAATCTGCGCCCAAATCGTTCGGCAGACTCAAGCGGTGCGAAAAGAGGATTTTCGGTGTACGGCTTGAGCTGAACTAGCTCAAGGGATGGCGCTGCCGGAGGCCGGGAAAACGGCCAAAATCCGCATCGGCGGTGATGAACTCGCAGCCGTGCTCGATGGCCAGGGCGGCGTGGTAGGCGTCAGCAACCAGCTTGCCCCGGGCCCGCGCGGCCAGGCACAGCTGAGCGAAGATGTCCCAGCTCCCCGGACCGTGCGTGAGCAAGCGCGCATTGGAGCGAGTGCGCAAGCGCTGAATGAACTCCAGCGCGTCCTTCGTGGTGGTTGGCTCTTGCCAGAGCTTTGGGTTGGTCACGATGCGCACGAAGCCGCTGGCGCCCAACTCGGAGAGGGCAAACGGCTCGGGGCTCTGCGCGGTGTGGGTCAACCACTCTGCGTAGCGCTCGTGCTCCGGCGACTCGGCGCGGTGGGCGTAGATCAGGATGTTGACGTCAGGGAGTTGCACGGCGCTTCAACTTCGGGATGGCCAAGGACTCTCGCTGCTCGTCCTCTTCGGCAAGCTGGATTTCTTCAGACGTTGGGAAGCGGGCGCCGGTTTTGCCCCGGACCAAGAGCTGGAAGGGCGGATCTTTCTCGGCAGCTCTTCGGCTGCCCAGGTAGGCGGCCAGCGCCTCGCCCAGCACCGCGCCGAGCGTCAGCTTTTCTTTCAGGGCGAGCCGCTTGGCCCGCTCTAGCAGGCCGTCATCGATATCGACGGTAGTTCGCATGTGCACTAAGTATCACGCTTCGCATCAAGATGCCACCGGTGATGCGCCAAGCATCACTCTGGGAGTGGCTGTATTTTGCGTCCCGACGCGCTCCTAGCCAGCGTCCGATTAGACTTCTTCGGCCAGTTCCTTGAGCAGGGCGTCGAGCGTGCCGCCGAAGGCTTTTGTTTAGACGGGTAAATCCCCCGCCCTGGGCTTTCAGGTCGCCTTTCTCGAGTAGCTCGTTGTCGACACGCTCGTGCCACACCAGTCCATGGGGCTGATGCACGCGGACGGCGTGGCAGTGCGTTTCTTCTTCGGCGTCAACGTATGAATGTCCGGACGCGGAAGACTTGGTCACCGTTTCCAAGCTCACGTCGCGTCATTGCAAGAGCGAACACAGCGAACCTTCCGCCATCGTGGTGTCCTTCCAGCGAGTAGGACGCGGGCGCTTCGCTCTCGAGATGGAGATTGATGAATACGGACGAACCGCAACCGAATCACGGCTCGAAGGCGAGCGAGTCCCTGGCGGAACTCGCGCTTCTCTTCACCGCGACCTATCGCAAGGAGCGGGCACGCATTCTAACCCTGGTCCGACGCCTGGGCGTGCCGGCCTCCGACGCGGAAGACGCCGTACAGGACGTGTTCCTCGCACTGCATTCGCGATTTCATGAGCTCGACCGCGGAGCTGGTTTGCACCTTTGGCTCGCGGCCACTGCCCTGCGCGTGTGCAGTAATCGCCGCCGAAGTAGCGTGCGGCGAAGCGCCCGCCTGCGCTTGGACGGCAATCTCCACGTCGATGAAATCGTCGATTCCCGCCAGGTCTTGCCGGACGAACGGTCGTTGGACAACGAGCGGTGCCGGCTGCTGGCCGAGGCAATCTCGCGACTCGACACGAACAGACGGCAAGTATTCGTGCTCGCGGAGCTGGAAGAGCGCACCGCGGAAGAAATCGCAAAACTGACCTGTGTTTCCCGAAACACGGTTTCTTCTCGGCTTCGAATCGCCCGTCAGCGCATCGCAGACTCCCTGCTCGGCCTCGAGCTGAATCCGGCCCGCCATCGCCGACTGCTGCAGCCCTCGCGCCGGCCGCCGGACCATGCCAATTCGAAAATACTTTTTGAAGGAGCGAACCCTTCGACCGACTAGTGGACTATCCCGGCCAGATGAACCCAGTGCCCCGACGTCCGACCCTGGTCGGCCCTCCCGCCGAGGCGGCCCCAGAGGTTCGGCTGAGCGATCATACCGATGACGAGCTGATGATGCTGGCGCGTGGCGGGGTCGAGGGGGCTTTCGATACGTTGATACGACGGCATCAGCAGCTGGTCCTACGGCTCGCGTTTCGTTACGTTCGCAACGCCGCATGGGCGGCGGATGTGGCGCAAAACACCTTCGTCGAGGTCTACCGCGCCCTGCCGCGTTACCGCGCCCAGGGAAGATTCAAGTCCTACCTGTACCAAGTACTGCTGAACCAATGCCGGCGCTCACGGCGCTCCGTACGGACGGAATCGCGCGTGCTCGATGTGCTCATGCGCGTTCCGGTTCATGCCCCGGCGGAAGTGCTGGCGCGCGAACAACGCCGCGAGGTGGAGGCCGCCCTGGACACCCTGAGCGTGAAGCTTCGTAAAGTCGTATTGCTGCGCTTCGGCGCAGATCTCAGTTACAAAGAGATCGCCGAGTTGCTGGCGATTCCAGTGGGCACGGTGAAGCGACGAATGTTCGATGCCATCGCAAAATTGCGCGATGAGCTGGAGCAAGCGTGAACAAGCGTCACAATCCGCGAATTGGGACCGAGACGCTTGCCGCCTATCTCGAGGGTGAACTCACCCAATCCGAGAGTGCGCGCGTAGAGGCCGACCTTCGCGAAGATGCCGACGCCCAACGACGACTCGAGCAGGTCCGCCGCATCCTGAGCGTATTGCGCCGACAAGGCAGCGAACTCGAGGGGCTGGATCTCGTGGTCGGGGTTCGACAAGCCCTGCTCGAAACGCCGAGCCCAGCATGGAAGCGCCCCGGCCGCTGGCTCGCGGTGGGGGGCGTCGCGGCCGCCGCAGGGGTGGCGTTCTTTGCCGCAAAGCGACCCGCAACCGTCGAAGTTTCCGAGTTCCAGGCGCGCTCGCTGAGCATGGAGGCGTCCGACGCGACGCGCTGGGCTGGAGTCAGGATTTACCGCGTACGGCCAAGTGGCGAGCCGCAGCCGTTGCAGGGAACGTTGTCGCCGGGAGAAGGCTTACTGTTCGCGTATACGAACCTGGGCGCGCAGCCATTCGACTACCTGATGCTGTTCGCGGTGGGTGCAACCGGACAAATTCACTGGTTTTATCCCGCTTACGATCAGCCGGGTACCGATCCCCAATCGATCGAAATCGAACACCGCACGGCCGAGGTGCTGTTGAACGAGGTGGTTCGTCATCAGTATGCGCCCGGACCGCTCTTGCTTGGTGCACTGTTTTCTCGGAAGCCTCTCCGGGTCTCCGAAGTGGAAGAGTGGCTCGAGCAGCAGCACGGCCACCTGCCGGAGCGACCTCCCTTTCGGGACGCGAGCCTGCAGCAGATGAGTGTAAAGGTCGAGTGAAGATGCGGCGGGTGTTCTTCTTCGTGGTCTTCCTGCTTACCTATAGTGAGCGTCCTGTGTGGCCCAGGTCACGCACCGTCGAGCGCTTCGCACTCGTCATCGGAAACAATTTACCGCTCACGCCCAAAAGTCCGAAGCTTCGCTATGCCGACGACGACGCCGTCGCCACACAACTGCTCTTGCGGGACGCTGGCGTTGATAGCCTGTTGCTCGCGTCGCCCGACGCCGACACACAGCGGATGTTCAGTCACGTGAAAGCGTTCGCAGCGCCGAACGGTGAAGCCGTCGAGCGAGCGTATGCCGAACTCGTGGTGCGGATGCAAGCGGCTCGGGAGCGCGGGAGCGAGGTCGACTTCCTGCTCTTCTACAGCGGTCATGGCGATGTCGACCGCGGGGAGGGGTTCCTCTTGCTCGACAACGCTCGTCTCACTCGAAGCGGCTTGTTTTCGCTGCTTCTGCGCTCTCCGGCCACCAGAAATCACGTCTTCATCGACGCCTGCAAATCGTATTACGTTGCTTTCGATCGCGGGCCAGGGGGTGAGCGCGAAGCCTATTCGGGTTCGCAGCTCGTTTCGGCGGTGCCCGGCAAGCTCGACAACACGGGCTTCGTGCTCTCGACCTCGTCGGATCGCGACAGCCAGGAGTGGGAGCGTTTTCAAGGCGGCGTGTTGAGTCATGAGCTGCGTTCCGCCTTGCGGGGCGCGGCCGATACCAATCTCGATCGGCAGATCAGCTACGCCGAGATCGGCGCGTTCCTCGCGCGCGCGAACGAGAGTATCCCCAATCCCGGTTTCCGGCCGGATTTTTTGATCCGCGCTCCGGCGGGTAACTTGCGCCAAGCGGTCCTCGGCTGGAGCGTTTCCCACGCCGTTCTTTCATTTCCCGCCGGCGCGTGGGGCCACTTCTATATCGAGACCGCGCGCGGTGAGCGGCTGCTCGATGCGCACCCCGCGGCCACGCAAACGTTGATGCTGTGGTTGCCGGATGAGCGACCCTTGTTCGTCCGGCAACATGACGGTCGAGCGGAATCGGTGGTCAATGCCGCACACTCGGTCGAGGTGAGCGCGCTCGAGCCGGGCGAACCGGAGCTCGCGAGTCGCGGTGCGCTCAGCTTGGCGCTCGACCGATTGTTCGAGCAGCCGTTCAGCGAGGGCGACGTGCTGCGCTTCGAACGCACACCGCCGACCTACGAAGTGGCCAACCCAGGGCCGCTCAGCCCGCGTGGCAAGCACACGGCGCTGCGCTGGACTAGCGGCACGTTGGCGATAGCGGCGGCAGGCGCAGGCCTCACTTTCAGCGCCTTTTCGCTCGCCAACTATGCTCGTGGCGCAGACGCGGCACAGCCAAGAACTCGAGAGCTCAATGCGCGGGTCGATTCGTTCAATCGCGCGTCGCTCGCTTGCTACGGGGTCGCGGCGCTATCCGGAGCCATTTGGTGGCTTGCCAGTCTGCCGCCCCCAACCAGTATCTCCATCAGCCCTGCGAGCGAGGAGCTCCGTCTGGGTGGAGTGACATTCAACTTCCAGGGGCAGTTTTGATGTCCGCCCCGAGAAGGCAGGCGAAGCTGCGATCCGTGCGACGCCCATTTTTCATTTTAATGATGATCTTGCTTGGTCTGAGTCTCACTCAGGCGTGCGATCGGACGCTCGACGGCCTGGCTTGTGACTGCAAAGGTGAGGAGTGCAGCTGCATTCCGGGCTGGCAGTGCTGTGCCGGGCACGTCTGTCATCTCGCTTGCCAAGGGCCTGATGATGGGGTCTGCGAACCGGTCACGTCGGATGGCCAAAGCGGGCAGTGGTGTTGGGCGAGCCCGCACCCTCATGGCCGTCTGTTGTTCGACATCTGGGGCCTCGACCCCGATGACCTGTGGGCGGCTGGAGAGGGGGGGACACTCTTGCACCGGCAAGGCGGGCGCTGGAGTGCCGAGTCGTCGCCGACCAAAGACGGGATCACGCAAGTTTGGGGTGCCGGGCGGGATGATCTCTGGCTGGTCACCGACGCTTCGCTGTTCCACTCGCAAGGCAATGGCTGGTCACCCGAGCTCAATGTGCCTGGGAGCCTCGACGGCTCTCTGCGCCACATCTGGGGCAGCACAGTCGACGACGTCTGGGCGGTGACCGACAACACCGCACTCCACCGAATTGGCGGCCAATGGACCCACGTCGATTTCCCGGCC
>Ga0302321_100000477_pt1 | contig 34563 bp, 33 predicted proteins | sample Fen_T0_1_FD_202505 | JGI IMG/M metagenome (GOLD analysis project Ga0302321, IMG submission 202505) | Peat permafrost microbial communities from Stordalen Mire near Abisko, Sweden - Fen_T0_1 | ecosystem: Environmental > Terrestrial > Soil > Wetlands > Permafrost | place: Sweden: Abisko... | reverse complement strand
CATCGAATGGCTCTTCCGCAATCCCGGCAAGGGGCTGCGGCGCCGGATCTTCGACGGCGTTTTCTGGAATCTCATGGAAGGGTGACGCACGCGGCGGGGCTCAAGGGACACCAGGAGAACGTCGATAGATCGAGTTGGCAGACGATGAACCCCCAACGCGCGGAATCCGAACGGCGAATCTACCCTCGGCATCGAGTGCGCGTGGCAGTGCTGTGGCGCAATCGCCAGCAAGATCTCATGCCCGGGGAAATCTGCGACGTTTCCGCCCAGGGCGTCTTCGTGGTGGCGACCACTGCCCTGCCCGACGACGTGGGCACGGGCGACCTGACGCAAATCACCCTGCCAACTCAGCTTGGCGAAGAGACCTTGACCGGCATCGTGCGCTGGCGCGGCTACCACCCGTTGCACCAAGCCATCGGCTGCGGCATCCGGCTCGACGAAGCAAGCGTGATCGCGGTGGCGCGCCTGTTTCCGGCGCTGCGCGAGCAGGCAAAGCCATAGCCCCACAAACGAAACGAGCGCCAGGCAGCAACGCCCAGCGCTCGTTGGATAGAGAAACCTATGGCACCTTCTTGATTTCGATCAGCTCGATATCGAAGACCAGCATACCGAAGGGGCGCCCGGGCGGTCCAGGCTCGTCGCCGTAGGCCATCTTGCCTGGGATCCAGAAGCGCGTCTTCTCGCCCTCGACCATGAGCTGTACGCCCTCGGTCCAGCCCTTGATCACGCCGCCCAGCGGGAACTCGGCCGGCTGGCCGCGCATGACCGAGCTGTCAAAGCGTTTGCCGTCGGTGGTCCAGCCCGTGTAGTGCACCTTCACCACGCTGCTGGCGGTGGGATGCACCTTGCCCTTGCCCTTGGTCAGCACGCGATAGGCCAGGCCCGACTCAGTCTTCTTGGCGTTCTTGGGCACCTCTTTCACGTCGGTGGGCACGGCCGGCGCAGGCGGGGCCTTGGTGTAGCTGAGAAGCTCCACGTCGAAGACCAAGGTTCCTGAGGGACCACCGGGCCGGCGCGGCGTATCGCCGTAGGCAAGATTGGCCGGGATCCAGAAGCGCCGCTTCTCGCCCTCGACCATGAGCTGCAGGCCTTCGGTCCAACCCTTGATCACGTGGTCGAGCGGAAATTCCGCGGGCTGGCCGCGCACCACCGAGCTGTCGAACATTTTGCCGTCGGTCATCCAGCCCGTGTAGTGCACCTTCACGGTGTCCTCGGCGGCGGGATGGGCGGTGCCGGTGCCCTTCTGTAGGACCTTCGAGGCCAACCCCGAGGCCGTCTTCTCGGCGTCGGCGGACGCGGCCGCGACGTCGGCGGGCGCGGGCAAGCCCTGGGGCTCGGGCGGCTTCACCGCGGGCGCCGGGGGTGGCGGCGGCGGCACTGGTTTGGCGGGTTCCTTCTTGCAGGAGGAACAAGCGAGCAGGGCCATGAACATGGCGGTTGCAATGTGTTTCATGGCCGCAATCTCGGCTGGTTTCCACCTCGCTGTCAACCGGCTATCGAGTACCCTTGCGCCATGCCCTTGTTCCAGAAGCCGGCGCGCACAGACGAGGAAATCGCAGCCAGCCGGCCGCTCGACATCCAGCCCGCCGAGGTCGCGACCTTCGACGAGGAAACCTGGTACCGGTGCGCGTTCCGCGGCGAGCACGCCCCCCAGCTCACCCTGCGCGCCGTGGTGCTTGGTTCCATCCTCGGCTTTCTGCTTGCCTTCACCAACCTGTATGTCGGGCTCAAAACCGGCTGGGGACTGGGCGTGGCCATCACCGCGTGCATCGTTTCCTTTTCGCTGTGGAACCTGTGCCTGCGCGTCGGCTTGGCGAGCTCGCCGCTTTCAATTCTGGAAAGCAACTGCATGCAGTCGACGGCGTCCGCCGCTGGCTACTCGACGGGCAGCACCATGGTGTCGGCCACGCCCGCGCTGCTCATGCTCAGTGTGACAGCCGAGAATCCGAGTGGACACCACCTGCCCTGGCCGGTGCTGGCGGGCTGGACCTTTTTCCTCGCGCTCCTCGGCGTGGCGCTGGCCATTCCCATGAAGCGCAACATGATCAACCAAGAGAAGCTTCGCTTTCCATCGGGCATCGCCGCCGCGGTGACGTTGCAATCGCTGTACAGCCAGGGCAAGGAGGCGTCCGCCAAAGGCAAGGCGCTGTTCTGGGCCGCGCTGGTCGCGGCGGTGCCGCCCATCCTCATGGATCTCCACCTTCCCCATCCGAGCCCGGGACGCCCGTACAAAGGATTGCTCCCCGAGACATCCGCGATCTTTGACTGGTTGCCGGTGCGTGGCCAAGATCCGAAGACCGGCGCTGCCTACCACGCCAGCGACTGGAATTTCCTGCTCGACAACAAGCTGCTCATGGTCGCCGCCGGGGCGCTGACCGGACCGCGTGTCTGCCTCTCGATGGTGGGCGGTGGACTGCTTCTGATGTACTGGCTCGGCCCCGCCGCTCTCGCCGTAGGCGCCGCCCACAGCGCGGGTGCGGCCTGGCGCGAGATCGGCATTTGGGTCGGAGCGCCCATCATGGTCTCGTCTGGCCTTGTCAGCTTCTTCTCCCAGTGGCGAACCATCCTGCGCGCCGTGGGCGGGCTGAAGCGAGCGAAAAAGTCACCCTATGCGACTGCCGAGGTGCCGGGCTCGTGGTTTCTCGCTTTGGGGTTGGTGGCTACGGCCGGCGTTCTCTTCATCGGACACACGCAATTCTTCATCCCCTGGCACCTCGGCTGCATCGCCGTGCTGCTCACATTTTTCCTCTCCCTGGTCGCGTGCCGCGCTACTGGCGAATCGGACATCACGCCCATTGGCGCCATGGGCAAGGTCACGCAACTCGTTTACGGCGTGCTGATTCCACAAAACGCCACCGCCAATCTGATGACCGCCTCGATCACCGCCAATGCCGCGGCCTCAAGCGCCGATCTGCTGACCGATCTGAAGTCCGGCTACCTGCTTGGCGCCCACCCACGCCGCCAGTTTCTCGCCCAATTGATGGGGGTCTTCACCGGTACGGCCGCCACCATCATCGGCTTCCACCTTCTGGTGCCCGACGCCAGCGTCTTCACCGGCTCAGGCGGAACACCGCCCACGTTCGCCGCGCCCAGTGCGCAAGCCTGGCTAGCCGTGGCCAGGATCTTTCAAGAAGGCATCGGACATCTCCACAGCATGGCCCGCCATGGAATCGCGTGGGGCCTACTCGCCGGCGCCGTGTTGGCGGCCCTGGAAATAGCATGGCCCAAGCAGCGCCGGTTCATCCCCTCCCCCATCGGCATCGGCCTTGGCCTCATCCTGCCATTCTTCTACCCCTTCTCCATGCTCCTGGGCGCCCTCGGCGCGTGGCTGTGGTCGCGTCGCAACCACACCCACGCCGACAGCTACGTCGTGCCGGTCTCGTCGGGCATCATCGCCGGCGAATCCATCGTCAGCGTGGCCATCGCGTTGGTGAACAACGTGATCCTGCGGCGGTAGGACTGTCAGGTGGGCGCGATCAATTCGACCGTTGGAAAGTAGGTGCGGTAGCGAGCGGCGTCGCGCGTAAGCAAGGCATACTGGCGGACAGCAGCATGCGCGCCGATGTAGAAGTCGCGCAGCGCCGAGGAGCGCGCGCCACCGCGCTTTCGATAGCGGAGAAAGGCTTTGCCTGCCAGGAAGCCCGCTTCCCAGGGAAGCTGTTCTCGCCGGTAGAGGTCGTGGGGTAATGCCGCCTCGAGATCCTCGATGCGTGAAAAGGCCACTGAAACCTCGGCGTAGACGAGCGGATTGAGCACGAGATACGAGCGCTGGGCTACAGATTCCAGGGCGGCCATCGACCACTCCGACCAGGTAGGATCCTCGGTTGCGACGTCAATCAGGACATTGCTGTCAACAAGGACCGGCTTCACGGCCGCCGCAGCCCGCGGGTAAGGGCAAGAATTTGGTCGGTGCTCATCTTGACGTCGGCTCGGCCACGGAGACTACGCACGGCCGCACTACCACGCGTCGGCTTGGCGTGCATTTCCTTCCTGACGAGACGGACGGTCTGCCCATCGGTCACGAAGTCGACGTCGGTATCCGGCAGCATCCCGAATTTCTCGCGAATAGGCAGCGGAATGGTGACCTGGCCCTTGGAGGTGATGCGCATGGTATTACTCCTACCAGTAAGAATATGGCTGACGAGGAGGAGGATCAAGCAGGATGTCCGCATAGGGGAGCAGTCGCTGCTCGTACAAGATCGGTGGTGGGGTCCAAATCATCCTGACAGCAGGATAGTCTCGGGCCAAAGCAGCTACAACCATCATACCAACTGCGCAGTCAAAACTGGCTTTGACTGGGACCACGCCTTCCCGATTGCAGGCCTCAAGGATGCATGTCCCAAACTGATGTCAGCGAGGCGCGCGATCAGCGGGCGGCCAGGAGCGACTCCGACGGGACGTGAGGAGGCGCTCTGCGAGCACAGCGAGCAGATGCTAGCCGACGACCGAGGAGGTCATGGACGCGCATCGCGCGGCCGGAGACCTCCGTTCCCGGAGGGGTCGTCCTGGCGCAAGCCCGCCGCGCCGAGCGACCGCTCTCCCGGATATTCACCGGTCAGGCGCGGCTGCCGGAGGAGAAGAGATGGCGGCTATGCCGCCACCGCGCGTTTTCCCATCTTCGAATCCAAATACCAGATGCCGCCGCCCTGCTCGCCCACGGCTTTCAACTGGTCCACGATCTGGCCCACGTTTGCTTCTTCCTCGACTTGCTCGGTGACGTACCATTGCAGGGTGATCTCGCTGGCGTAGTCCTTCTCGGCCCGCGACAGCTCGAAGAGCGAGCCGATTTTGCCCGTGATGCTCTTCTCGTGCTCCAGGATTTTTTCGAACACCTGGGTCACCGTGCCGAAATCCGACTGCGGAGCGCTGATGGCGCCGAGCTCCAGCTTGCCGCCGCGGTCGAGCAGAAAGGTAACCAGCTTCATGGCGTGCTTGGTTTCTTCCTGCGCTTGCATGCGCAGCCAATGGGCGAAGCCGCGGAAGCTGCGGCCTTCGCAATGGGCGCTCATGGCCAGATAGAGTTGGGCCGAGTATTGCTCCAGATTGATCTGTGCGTTGATTGCGTCCTGAATCTTCTTATTGATCATAGTGTCTCCAATTGGTTAGGCGGCCCGAATGCGATCTTCAAATGCCGTGAGAGCGGCCTTCGCGCCCTCGCCCATGGCGATAACGATTTGCTTGAAGGGAACACTGCTGACGTCGCCGGCGGCGTAGATGCCCGCCTTGCTGGTTCGGCAGCGCTCGTCGATAACGATCTCGCCCATCCGGTTCGTGGTCACCAGTTCCTTGGCCACGGCACTGTTGGGCACAAGGCCGATCTGCACGAAGACGCCATCCAGCGCCACCTCGTGTACCTTTTCGGTCGACCGATCTTGGTAGCGCAGGGCCGTGACGGCTTGTCCGTTGCCCACGACCTCGGTGGTGCGAGCGTTGGTTACGATGGTCACGTTGGGCAAGCCGCGCAGGTTGCGCACCAGCACCTCGTCGGCCTTGAGCTCCACGGCGTACTCGACCAGGGTCACGTGCGCGCAGATGCCGGCCAAGTCGATGCCGGCTTCAACACCGGAATTGCCGCCGCCGATCACCGCCACGCGCTTGCCTTTGTAGAACGGACCGTCGCAGTGCGGGCAGAAGGCGACGCCACGGCCCATGTAGTCCTTCTCGCCTGGAATACCAAGCTCGCGCCACTTGGCCCCGGTGGCCAAAATCAGGGCGTCGGCGAAGAGCACTTCGCCGCCTTGCAGACGCAGTTCCTTCTGTTTGCCGTGTTCGAGGATCTGCTCGACCTTGCGGTTGTCCAGCACATCGATGGCGTAGGTGCGCAGGTGCTTTTCCAGATCCGCGGCCAGCCGAGGGCCCTCGGTGTAGGGCACGGAAATCAGGTTCTCGATGCCAAGGGTTTCTTGCACTTGGCCGCCCAGCCGCTGGGCTACAAGTGCGGTTTTCAGTCCCTTGCGGGCGCTGTAAATGGCCGCCGAGCTTCCAGCCGGACCGCCGCCGAGCACCACCACATCGTAGCTCTTCGGAGGTTGCGGCGCTTCGTCGGCAGAAGCTTCACGCCCAAGCACGCCTTCCAGCGTCTCCAGCAATTCAGCAAAGCTGGCACGGCCCACGTGCACGATGGCATTGCCGTTCACGACCGCTGGCACGCCCTGAATGCCGAGCGACTGAATGTCGGCCTCGGCCAGCTCGCCATCGATCATCTCGTGCCGGAAATCCGCATGCATAAGCGCCATCTGGTTGAGCGCTTGCACGACGTCAGGACAGTTCGTGCAACCGAGCGAAACATAGGTGCGCAAACGCACCGGCCCCTTGAGAGCCTTCACCCGGCGCCGGATGCCTTCATCAGGCAGCTTGCCTTTGCCGTCGCTGTTGAGGATGGCAATAACGAGCGAAGTAAATTCGTGACCACCGGGAACCCCGCGGAAGCGAATGCCCGTCGCACGCCCGTCGCGAAGAATGTCGAACTGAACACCTGCAACTTCGTCGGCGAGCTCGCCAAGCGCGATCTTGTCACTGCACGAGGCGACGTCGGAGAGCAGCTGGCGCAGTTCCTCCTGTTTGGGGCTTTGGCTGCGAAAAAGAGCCAGCGTCAGCGACGAGGACAAGGTCGCGAAGTGGCTCTTGAGTTGGTCCTTGATGCCTTGGTCCAGCATAAGTACTCCAGGTGAAGGTGGGGGGATGGTAAGGAAGAGCGACCCGGGATGGTCAGTCCCGGGTCGTGGGAGAGGGTCGACGTCGCGTTCCGGGACTAGATCTTGCCGACCAGGTCGAGGCCTGGTTTCAAGGTCGCGGCGCCGGGTGTCCACTTGGCAGGGCAGACCTCGCCGTCGTGGCTGGCCACGAACTGCGCCGCCTGGATCTTGCGAACCAGCTCCTCAGCGTTGCGGCCGATGCCGTTGTCGTGGTACTCGGCGACCTTGATCTTGCCTTCTGGATTCACCACGAAGCTTCCCCGGTAGGCCAGTCCCTCATCGTCGATGTAGACACCGAATGCCTTGCTAAGCACGGCCGTCGGATCGGCCAGCATGGGGAACTTGATCTTCTTGATGGTGTCCGAGGCATCGTGCCACGCTTTGTGCACAAAGTGCGTGTCGGTGCTGACCGAGTACACCTCGACGCCCATGCCCTTGAGCTTGTCGTACTTGTCGGCCATGTCGCCGAGCTCGGTCGGGCACACGAAGGTGAAGTCAGCCGGGTAGAAGAAGAACACGGACCACTTGCCCTTCAGATCGGCGTTACTGATCTTCTTGAACTTGCCGTCGTGGAAGGCTTGGACGCTGAACTCTGGAATCTGCGAATTGATGATGCTTGCCATGGGGGCTCCTTTTTCGTTTGCTACTTGGATGCTTGAACTCTAGGCGCGTTTCCAAGAAGTGAACACCAAAGAATCCAAACCCGGAGAATCGCCTATGCCCCGCCGGACAGTCGGAACACGACGATCGATTCGTTCTCGACAATCGGGGCACCGTAGCGAGCGACGAGCTGGCTCCGGATCCCGTGGACAAACCAGCTTCGCACGCCGCTCGGACCGAGCGCGTAGAGCTCATGCAGCAAGTTCCAGTGCAAAATCAGATATTCAGCTCGGCTTTTCCGCACCTCATCGGGATCAGCGATGTCAATCGCCGTGTGAAAACGAACCCGACAGTCGTTCTCTGGGCGGCCGAGCACGTGGTCGACGATCATGCCGCCCATGATGTACCCAGGCGAGGGCGGCCGAACATCGACGGGCGAGCGACTTGCGGCCGCAAGGCCGAACGTGTCCGCATCCAGCGCACCGCTGCGGTAGTAGCCGGCCAGGACCGGACGGCCGTGAACCTGCTGGGCGAAGTACAGCAGGTTCGCGTTCTCGCCGAGAATGAAGGGGTATTCGATGACCGGCGCATCGCCCGTCTGGCGTGACAAGGCCGCGTAGAAAGGCTGTAGGTCGGCGCGAGAAAGGCGATCCGCGAGGTTCCATTCGAGCGGGTCAGGGCGCGCCAGAGCGGGGTCGTGCTCGGCGTAGTCGAACTGGAAGGCTGGGTGCTTGGTGAAGCTGTTGGTCGCGCCATACAGACGGGGTAACGGTCCGAATGCCCACAGGGCGGCTAGGAAGCTGAGGGCCGTCCCGAGCAGCAACCTCTGCCGCGTCCGCGTGCTCGAGGCGCGCAGGGCGGTCTCGACAGCAACGCCGATAGCCATACTGGCCAACAGGAACGCAGGCAGAAGATAGCGGACGAACACGCCCGCGACGCCACTCGTATTGGGATGAGTCGCCAGCACCGCGAACAAGCCTCCGCCGGTCGCCGCGAGCCAAACGACCAGAACCTGTGGCACTTGCCGCGCCGCCAGACCAACCCCAGCGAGCACGACGACAACGTAGGCAATCTGAAGCGATACCGCGTCCGTCCCACTGAGCAGCTCGAGGACACCCAAGAGGGTTCGACCCGAGAAATGGCCTGGAGAAAGCGGCATGACCGGCATCGGCGTGCGCAGGGCGGGAAGCCACAACGCCCCCGCCAGACCCAGCATCCCGACGCCTGCGGCCAGCACATGCCAAGCGCGAGGCAGAAGAGGCTCGGTGGCACTGCGGGATCGCAGAAAGCGGTGGCCGGCCGCGGCCGCAACGGCCGCAACCAATGCCGGCAGGGCCGAGGCGTGTGTCCAGATGGCGAGCGCTCCGAAGAGCACAAGGCCGAAGCCGTGGCGCCGCCGCCCCATTTGCAGCCACTCGCACAAAGCCACCAGCGCCAGGCATTGAAGCAGCAAAACTGCGGCGTAGGCCCGGGCCACCCGGCTGTAGAACACCAGGAAGGGAGCCAGAGCCAGAAGCGCCGCCGACACGATGGCCGGCACCGCGCCGAACCGCCGCCCAACCCAGCGCGGGAACACCCACAACAGCCCCAATCCCGCGACCAGCGACGGCAGTGCTATCGACCATTCCGTCCACCCGAACGAATCTAGCAGCGCCCGCAGGTAGAGGTTGAAGGGAATGCTGTTGGCGCCAGCCCGGCTAAAATGGGTGAAGAGAAACCAGAGATCGTGCGTAAGCGCGAAATCGAGAGCGTGCCACTCGTCATCGATCGGGATCTGGCTGCCAAAGCCAACCAGACGAAGGAAGGCGCCGAACACCAGGCAGGCCAACAGGACAAGGATCTGCGTTCGGCTGGATAGGCCGATCCCAGCCTGCTGTTGGCCGCGTTCGCTCACTTCCTCACGAAGATCGAGTTGCCGTACCAGGAAGTCCCTTTTCTGGTCTTGAGATCCGCCATCTTGGGCGCAGCGGCGGCAAAGTCCGTGGCCACCTCTGCAAAGCCCTGCGCCTCGAACCACTGCCTCATCTCGGCGTACAGCGATTGCCCCTTGTAGAGCTCCACGAACTCGACTTCGGTCATGATCACCTTGACGGTCTTCACCATCCTAGGCGCGGCCTTCAGGACTGGAAACTCCTCGCCCTGGATATCAAGCCAGATGAAATCGATCTTCTCCACGTGCTGGGCGCTGGCCCACGCGTCGATGGTGGTGGTCGCGACAGTGATGGAATTGTCGAATTTCTCCCAAGGGAAGCCCTCAAGGTGATGGCTGGGTTCCAGCAGCGAGCCCGAGCCGAGTGAAGCGTCGGGCTTCCCCGCCATGGCGGACAGATGAAACACGGCCGTCCCAACCCTGTCGGCAAGCGCGAGATCCGATGGGTGGATGTTCTTGAAGGCCAACGTGTTGTGCTTGACGATGGCAAACAGCTCCGGCACGGGTTCAAAACTGTAGACCGTTGCGGTTGGCCAGCGCCGAACCATCGCCAGTGCGGTTTCGCCGTGGTACGAGCCGGCCTCGAGAATCACCGGATTGCTCGGAAGATAGCGAGCGGCAATCGCAAGCGCCTGATCGTCATCCGCAAAATGATCGACCGTGCTTCCTACGGTCTGCACGGGATTCTTCTTGCAGGCAGGAACTGCGACCGCGAGAACCATCACGACCAGTCGGATACATTCCCTCATGGCGAGTCCTCTCCTTCGCGCTTGGAAATCAGAATCCGTGGCAAGAACGGAACCAGGATGAGCGCAACCAATGACGTGCCAGCGTTGAGGCAGATGAGCCGAGTCAGATCGTGGTGCCAACCCGCGCTGGGCAGCTCGTACAGCCAGGAGCCGATGGGATTCGAGATGGCGAACACCGCGATGTTGTAGACGCTCATGAGGAGCGCGTAGCCGAAGCTCTCGCTGCCCTTGGGCGTGGCTCGCGCCGCCAGATCGAAAAGCGGCAGGACCCCAAGAATGGCCAGGAACCCGTTGGCGGTGTCGATGATCATGGCGCTCTCGGGCGATCGGTACCACAGGTACAGCAAGCTGCTGAGGGCGTTGAAGAGAATACCGCCCAAGAGCAACGGCCGCAGCGAAAGCTTGCGGCAGAAATAGGCGTAGAGCGCCGTGGCCACGATGCCGCCGATGCCGGAGAGTGCTTGCAAGCGGCCGATGAATTCGGTGCTGAATTTCAGAACATCCTGCTGGTAATAGTTCATGGCAATCCCGAAGCCGGGTGCCATGAACACGAAAAGCAAGAGGGCTGCCGCTGCCCACATGGTTTTGGAGCGCAAGATCAGGCGAAACTGCACCGCCGCCGCCGACCAGACCGCCAGGTTGCGACGCGCCAGCCGCGGCTCCTTCACCAGCACCATGGTGACAGGCACGAGCAGGAACAGGAGCATGGCCCCCAGGCCCGCCGTCCAGCCAAAGGCACGCGCCGCCAGCCAGCCGCCCAGGGGACCGGCGATGACGCTGATGACACCATCGATGCCAAAGCGCACGGACGCCAGCCGGCCCGTGGCGCTGCCCTCCTGCCCTGCCTCGACCAGCAGCCCGCCGATACTGGTGCTTGCAATGACCATGGCAGCGTTCAGCGTCACCATCAGCCAGAAGAAGGCTGCGTAGGATTGCGGCGCGATGGCGAAAAGCGACCAGGCCGATCCCGCCACCAAGCCAGCCAGCATCAGGTAGCTGCGCCGGCGCGTGCCGAAGAGTGGGAAGCTGTCGCACAGCAGGCCCGCAAGAGGCTTGAGGTACCAGGCGAACGTCGCGATGGCGAAGAAGTTCGCCTGCTGGGCGGCGTTGAGGTGAAACTGGTTCTTGAACAGAAACCGGAAAGGCAGTTGTCCGATCACACCTGGCTGGCCCAAGGTGGTGATGAAGAGCCCAGCCGAAATGAGGAAGAACATGCGCCGCAAGTCCGCCCGCGAGCGCACGAGGGGGCCTGGGCCGGAGTCGGGGCTTGGCGCCTTCAAGGTGGCCTCTGCGCCGTCGGTGGGACTTGTTTGCATGGTTGGAGCTTGCTCTCGCGGTTGACGATAGCCCATTTTCAACGACGGCAGGAATCGAGAGTGGCCGAGATCACGGACTTCGATGAAAGCCCTGACTCGAATGGTCTAGGAAACAAGATCGCCCTGGTTTCCGCATCGCAAAGGTGTAAATTTGTGCTGCTATCCTAACTTCTGAGTGCCGCGGGCTGTGGCACCGCCTTGAGGGAAGGTTGTCGATGAGACGTCGCTCTCGACACCGCGTTGGCTGGCAAGGAGAGACCATGAAGAGGATTTCATTGAGCGCTGTGTTTGCTGGGATTCTTGTCGGTTCGTGCGCAGGAATGCTGCACCTCGGGTGTAGTTCGCCCGGCAAGGTTGGTGATGGAACGGGCGCGGGTGGCATCACCAGCGGTGCAGGTGGCGTGGTGATCAACACGTCCGCGACAACGCAAGGTGGGGTATCAGGCGCGGGTGGCGACGGCGGAACGTCTGGCGCCTCTGGTGCTGGCGGCTCTCCTGTCGAGGGCACGTGCGGGGATCTGACGATTACGCCCAACCGGGCGCCGGTGGACGTCCTGCTCGTACTCGACCGATCCTTGTCGATGGAATACAGCATTACCGGCGACTGCTACTGCGCACTCACCGCCACCAGCCAGGGCTCCTTGTGCCAGCCCGTGCCCGCCAACTGCTCGACCCGGTGGTCGGCGGTGGTTCCCGCGGTAGACCAAACCATTGCCGCCAATCCCAGCCTCAACTGGGGGCTAGAGCTGTTCTCGGCGCCGGACGCGCCCGCGTGCTCAGTCTCGCTTAATCCGCAGGTGCCCCTCGCGGTGAACGGCGGCGCAGATATCCGAGCACTTCTTCCCAATCTGACGCTGGCGCTGTGGACGCCCACGGCCACGGCCATCAACAGCGCCAACCTCTACTTGCAGTCGGTCAAGGACGGAAACGACAAGGTCATCTTGCTGGCCACCGACGGCGAACCCAATTGCAAGAACGGACAAGCCAACGCCGACGACGACACGGCAGCGGCCTCGGCAGCGGCGGCCTCGGCACTCAGTAACGGTTTCCCCGTCTATGTCGTCGGCATTGGCCCCAGCCAAGCGCTCTCCAACCTGCAGAAGATCGCGGTGGCCGGTGGCACAAAGGACTTTTACCATGCGGACTCTCCCGCGGCGCTCGCAACGTCCTTGTCCACCATCTCGAAGATGGTGGCCACGACCTGCGCGTTCCAAACGCCGCAAGCGCCACCTGACGCCACCTTGGTCTACGTCTACGTGAACAAGACGCTCATCAATCAAACCGTGAATTCCGCGGACAACGGCTGGACCTTCGGCCCCACCACCTCGGACATCGTGCTGACCGGCTCCTACTGCACGGACTTGCTGGCAGGCTCGCCCTCGACGGTCCAGATCATCTTCGGCTGCCCGGGCTACATCCCTCAGGTCAACATCCCGTAGTTTCGACTAGGGCGCGAAGCTGCAGCCGGTCGTGATCAGGACGAAACGCTCCTGCCCACCGGCTGCGCGGATCTCGCCGTGCACGTCGAAGGAATCCGTGCGGCCCAGGAAGGCACCGCCACGCAGGCCTGCCCCCGCGACGAAACCGGACGACGGAAACGTGACTGCGCGATCGCCACCCGAGGCGGCCGAAGACGAATAGCCCCGGTATCCAGCCCACAGCAAGGGCGCGACATAGAAACGTCCGTGTGGGCCATGGATAAGCGAGCCCTCGACGAAGGCAGTCGAGATAGTCGCGGCGTGCTTGGTGCTGGTAGCGCAAGACACACACCCTGGCGTGGACGGGTAGGACAGGTTGGCCGTGAGAAACGTGCCCCCGGCGGCAAGCTCCATGCCTACCTTTGGCCCGACGTGATTTCGCACGCCCGCGTAGACCTCAGCCCCCACGACCACGTCGTCGTTCTGGATCATGTTCAGGGTCTGGCTTGCGGGTTGCACTGCTAGTCGTGCCCCGAGAACCAGCCTAGGCCGTGCACGGGCCAGGGCACGGACGCGTGAACTTTCTTGGGCGGTGATGTCCGATTGCACCCTGCGGGAAGCCGCAGAGGAGCGCGGCGGAATGACCTTGGAGGAAAAGGTCGCCGTGGATGGGCATTGCACGAAGAAGCAGGTGTGTCCCGGCAGACACAGAAACGAGGGCGAAGCTTGCCCAGCCCGCTGCGCAGGCTCGCTCCCGTCGGGGGGCACAGGCGCTGTTGGCAATATCCAGACCTTGCAGAGCGCGGGAGCGGATTGTCCAACTTCTATTGACGCTGGCGCGGGCACTGGAACCGAGGCCTCTGTCTCCACCTCTTCGATGGACGGCGTTGCTGGATTCGCTTCAACGGAAGACCCGCCATCGGGGCCCTGCGCTCGGGCTACCGCCGGCCAGACAAGAATGGAAACCACGATGGATACCAAGACCTTGACCATTGGGCTCCCTTCAGCATTGCGAGCCCCAGGCTCGCGAGGATCGCAGACAGTTCGATAGTACATCCACATACCGGCCGGGCGAAGCAGTTCTGTCGACGCTGCGCCTATCGCCGGTGGATTCCTCGGTCTATTATCAAGCGGCCGGCCCAGCCGGTTCGATGCATGACGTGCGCCCCTTCATGTCTGGTCTTGCCGGCGGTTTGTCCCGCCGGTTCCTGGTCGTGGCCATCGCGATTACGCTGTTCGGCGGCAGCCTGATTCTCTACGCGCCGGCGCTGGGACTCGGTTTCATTGGGTACGATGAAGCCGCCGTTCTGCTCGGCCATCCCAACCTGTACAACCAAGCTTCGCTGGTGGATTCGACGCGCGAAATCCTGACCGGCTATTTCCCGCGCGAGGAGCCGCTCATCGTTCGCGATCTTTCTTGGCTGCTCGATGCCCGCGTCCATGGCTTCACCAACCCACTCGGCTACCACCTGGGCAATGTTCTGCTCAACGCCATCAATGTCGTTCTGCTCTTCCTCTTCTTGCTGCACGCAACCCGCTGGCTGGGGCTGGCCGGCCTGACCGCGGCGCTTTTCGCGGCGCTGGCCATTCACGTCGAGCCAGTGTGCTGGGTGATGGGGCGCAAGGATGTCCTGTGCGCCTTCTTCACCCTGCTTGCGCTGCTGGTTCAGTCGGTCGCCTTGCGCGAAACCAGCCGCCGAAGACGGCTTGGCCTCCAGGTCTTGGTCTTCCTGCTTTGCCCGCTCGCCATCCTGTCGAAATTCAGCGCCATCGCTCTGGTGCTGGTGTTGGCCGCGCATCGCCTATTCGCGCCCTTTCTCGACAACACACGCGAGCCGGGCGAGCGGCTCGACCTGCGCGCGCGCTGGCGCGAGCTCGCGGCCTTGGTTCCTCACCTCATCGTCACGGCCGGGCTCTACCTTTGGTACCAGCGCGTGCTCAGTGCCTACCAGGTCATCGGCGATCGCGGTCCATCGCCGCTTTCCTTCCAGCATCTCAAGACGCTCGCCTTGCTGGTTCCGCTCAGTCTGGCGCGCACCCTGGGCCACATCGCCTGGGCCTCCGAGCACTCCATCTCCTATCTGCGCCCGAACGTCGCGCTTCAGCTCACGCCGGGCGATACCGCCGCCATCGTCGCCGTCCTGTTCGGCTCCGTCGCCGTGCTGTGGGCCACCCTTCGCTACCGCAAGGATCTGGCGTTCTTCGTACTCGCCTTCTTCCTCTTCATGCTGCCCTACTTCAACGTCGAGTACATCGGCATCTGGGTCGCGGATCGCTACGCGTACCTTTCGTCCTTCTGTGTGGTGGGACTGCTTTGTTCGCTGATCATCCACGCCTGGCGCAGTCCGAGGAAGTGGAGACGGCAACTTGGTGCGTTGGTCTTCGTCGCCACGCTGGTTCTGTCCGGATTCGGACTCGCCGCCGGACGCAAACATCAGCAGGCCTTTCGCGACGCCGACGCCTTCTGGACCTACGAGCTAGGACTCGCGCAACCCTCCATGCTGGCCTTCGAATCGTACGCCAAGACCATGCTCCACGACGCCGCAAACACCGAACCAGGTTCGCAAGAACGCCAGCAGGTGATAGCACGCGTGTCCGAGATTGCGGAGCGAGGGGTTCGCTACTTCGCTGCCCTACCCTGGCAGCCAGCGCCCGGCTATTTCAGCCGCGAACGTGCCCATCTTGCCGGCCTCTATGTGGCGCGCGGGCTGGCCGCGACCTTGGCCGATACGCCTCTCGAGAGGCGGCTCGGGTTTTACCGGCAGGCCTACCAGATCATGCCCAACCAGCAGACGTCGCTGCTGCTGGCCCAGGTGCTACTGGACATGGCCCGGCGGGAACCTTCCAGTGAAGCGCTGGCGCGCGAATCGCTAGGCTACTTTCGTCAGTACGTTCGCAAAGCCAGCAGCGATCCCTTGCGCCGCCACGGCCTACGGGAATTACTTGGCCAGTACACCGATGCCTTCCCCACGCTGGCAGGCGAGGCAAACCAGATCGCCGAGGAGAGCCTAAGGTGAGCGACCCCAATCCCCTCAATCCCTACGTGGGCGCCTACCCGTGGCTGGACGGCCGGGCGGGAATCTGGCGCGAGATCGCCCGCTACGTTCTGAAGGACGCGCCCGGCGCACGAACCGTGGTCGAGCTGGGCGCCGGCTACTGCGACTTCATCAACAACGTTCCTGCACCGACGCGCTTCGCTTTCGACCTGAATCCAGACATGGCGCGTTTTGCCGACGCTGGCGTGAAGCTGCGCGTGGGTGACTGCCGCGGCCTGCCCGGCATTGCGGACGGCAGCGTGGACTTGGTTTTTGCCAGCAACTTCCTCGAACACTTCACGGTCGACGAAGCCGCAGCCCTGCTTCGCGACGCACGCCGGGTGCTGCGGCCGGGTGGACGCATCGCCCTGATTCAGCCCAACCACCGTCGCTGCCAGAAGCACTACTGGGACGATCCGACCCACAAGACCGCGTTTGATCACCGAAATCTGCCTGGGCTGCTGACGCAGAACGGATTCCGCGTGCTGCGCGTGGATCCTGGTTTGCTCCCTTTCTCGATGAAAAGCCGGCTGCCCAAGATCCCGCTTCTGGTACGCTGGTATCTGCGTTCCCCCATCCGTCCACTGGCCGCGCAAATGTACGCGGTGGCAGAAAGGGTCTAGCCATCTGGAAAGGTCAAATCGTCTCGCTCATCCTGCCCACCTACAACGAGCGGGAGTCCATCCGGCGTTCCATTGAGGATTTCGCGGCCACCGGCTTCATTGACGAGATCCTGGTCATCAACAACAACGCCGCGGCCGGCACCAGCGAAGAGGTCGCGCAGACGCAGGCGCGCGAAATCCACGAGCCGGTGCAAGGCTACGGCGCGGCCATGCGGCGCGGGCTGCGCGAAGCCAAGGGCGACCTGATCCTCGTCGCCGAGCCCGACGGCACCTTCCAGGGCCACGACACCGTGAAGCTGCTGGCCTACTCGGATGACTTCGAAGTCGTGTACGGCACGCGTACGGTGAAGGAGCTGATCTGGCGCGGCGCCAACATGGGCCAGTTCCTCAAGTGGGGCAACTACTGGGTGGCCAAGCTGATGGAGCTCTTGTTCAACTCCACATCTCTGACCGACGTCGGCTGCACGCTTCGCTGTGTTCGCCGCGAAGCCCTGCTCGACATGCAGCCGCACTTCACCATCGACGGCAGCTTCTTCGGCCCACAGATGATGGTGCTGTCGATCCTGATGAAGATGAAGATGATCCAGATCCCGGTGAACTACACCAAGCGCGTCGGGCACTCGTCGGTCACTGGCAATAAGTGGGTCGCGTTCAAGCTGGGCCTGCGCATGATTCGCATGATCCTGGGCTACCGCCTGCGCGCGTGGACCAGTCCCGGGAAATTCCCGCGCTCGCGTGCATAGCCGCCCTCACCGACGGGGGGCAAGCATTTCCGTCAGCCAGCGCGTGGCCCGCGCCCGATAGCCAGAACCGTGGCCGCGGTTGATGCGACGGATGATCGCCCGGTCGTCCAAAAAGAATGTGGTGGGCAGGCGATCCTCGCCAAACGCGCGCGCCAGCGTGCCATCCCTGTCTAGCGCAACTGTGGTGTCTTCGGGCAAAGGATGCTCGGCTAGAAATTCCTTCAGCGCAGGTGCATCGCCTTCCACCGCAACGATCATCAACTCGAAACGCCGCCCCAACTGCTGCCTGACCGCGAGGATCTCGGACAGCCCTTCCTTGCACGGCTCGCACCAGCTAGCGAAGAAATCCACGACCGTCACATGCCCTTGCAGGTTCTCGTCACGCACGTCTGCCCCAGCCAGCGTCTGCGCCGCGAAGGCCGGCGCAGGTTCACCAACCTGCGGCCGGGTCGCGTTGGCCACCAACAAGGGCAGAAGCAAGAGCGAGATCATCGAGGAAGTCTAGCCCGTGTTCTTCAGCGGTGTCCGCCGCCGTGCCCGCCGCCAAAGCTGCCGTGCGAGCCGCCTCCGAAGCTGCCGTGCGAACCACCGCCGAAGCTGCCATGCGAACCACCGCCGAAGCTGCCATGCGAGCCGCCTCCAGCAAAGCCGCCGTGCGAGCCACCTCCAGCAAAACCGCCATGGGCGCCGCCACCGTAGTTCATGTGGGGAGCAGCACGGTACCCGCCCCCAACCCCGCCGCGAAACCCAGCGGCGGCGTGATAGCCACCGCCAAATCGCGGACCACCGCCATGGGCGTAGCCCCCGTGATAGCCGCCACCGAAGCCGTAGCCGCCGTGGCCGCCACCACGATAGCCGCCCCAACCGTAACCGGCATGGTACAGACCGCGGTACCAGCCAAAGCCCAGAGCTCCGCGCACACCGAAGTACGGGTAAGCGCCCCAGCCCCAAATCCAGGGCGCCGCCAGCCACGTCCATCCGTAGCTGGGATAGTAGACATAGGCGTAGGGAGACGTGTCGGAAGACGTGCCTTCGTAGGTGTACTGATCACCGTACGGCATCCAAACCCAGCCGTACTGCTCCGTGTAGACCCACTGGCCCGCGACGGATGCGGGATTGGCGACAACGGGTTGCTGAATCTGCACCCGCGCCTGCGCCTGGATTGGCGGGTAGGGCAGCTGCGCAGGTGGCGCCGGCGGCTGCAGGTTAGGCGCTGGCGTTCCAGGTTGCACCTGGGTCGGTTGGTACGATGGCGCCTGGTTGTTCGAGATCTCGATGAAATCACCAGCGCTCTCGTCGGCGCGCGCAACACCGGATCCAAGGAGCAGGGAAACAAGGCACGCAGCGAGTTGGGTCTTCATGGCAACACCTCACATCCTGAGCGAAACTACAGCAACCTTCGTGCCGTACCGACCGTATGGCCGGCACGCCGATGTCCGCTCTCGCGCCCGATTCTACGCCCCTTTGCTGCCGCCAAAACACGCAGCGATGCTTCTCCGTCGTGCCCGATCGGCCCTCTGTGACGTGGATTCACACTCTTCCCGGTTGTGCGCCACAAGGCCCAATGGTTCGAAGGCTACCGCCGCCCCTGCACGCGAATTAGTTGGCGCGAGCTGGCTTTCGCGGTCATAGTTCCGCTGTCCTTGCCTTCGCATGCTGCGAAGCGCGCCGGAACCGGTTAGCGGTCTTGCTGTCTGAACGGTTTTTTTGCACGGACCGTTCACACACCCCCTGACCTTCCGCCTTCGTAGGCGGGGCGCACCGAAAGGTCGGGGAGACTTCCAAGAGGATCCCTTTTGATGATCGCTACCGCTACGACACCCGTATCACGTCCAGTTTCCGCCCCCATTTCGGCGACGCCTTCGCCTGACTCGAATTCGCTCGCGCCGCAGGCCAGCGCGTTCGCGGCGTTTGGCTTGCGCGTCCCCGTTCTGCGCGCCATTGCGGCCGAGGGCTACACCGTGCCCACGCCCATCCAGATGCAGGCCATTCCCTTCGTCATGCAGGGACGCGATTTGCTCGGTTGCGCGCAAACCGGAACCGGCAAGACCGCGGCTTTCGCGCTGCCGCTTTTGCACCGCATGTCCGATCCCGCGCAGACCAAGCGCCACGTGGGTCCGCGCGTGCTTGTCCTGGCGCCCACGCGCGAGCTGGCCGTGCAGATCATGGACAGCTTCCGTGTATACGGCAAACACCTGTCGCTCTATTACGGCGTGATCCTGGGTGGCGTTTCGCAGGGCTCGCAAGTTGCGACCTTGCGCCGGGGCGTCGACGTCCTGGTGGCCACGCCTGGCCGCTTGCTCGATCTCATGAGCCAGGGCTGCGTGCCGCTGGCCGATGTGGAAACCCTGGTGCTCGACGAGGCCGATCGTATGCTCGACATGGGCTTCATCGATCCCATCCGCCGCATCATCGCCAAGCTGCCGGCCAAGCGGCAGAACCTGCTCTTCTCGGCCACCATGCCACCGCCCATCGCGACCCTGGCCGGCCAGATCCTGCGCGACCCGGCCAAGGTTTCCGTCGCGCCCGCCGCCACCACCGTCGACACGGTTTCGCAATCGGTGTACTTCGTTCGCCAATCCGACAAGCGAACCCTGCTGTGCGAGGTGTTGCGCGATCCGGCCCTGACCCGTGCCATCGTCTTCACGCGCACCAAGGCCGGCGCCAACCGAGTCACGCGCGAGCTCAATGCCGTCGGCGTCACGGCGGACGCCATCCATGGCAACAAGAGCCAGAATGCCCGCCAGAACGCCCTGACCGGATTCCGCAACGGCAAGGTGCGCGTGCTGGTCGCCACCGACATCGCCGCGCGCGGTATCGATGTGGACGGCATCAGCCACGTCATCAACTTCGAATTGCCCAACGAGCCCGAGAGCTACGTTCACCGCATCGGCCGCACCGCGCGCGCTGGCGCCAGTGGCGTGGCGCTGTCGTTCTGCGACGCCGCCGAACGCACCTACCTGCGCGACATCGAGCGCCTCACGCGCAAGCCCCTAACCGTGGTCGCCAACCACCAGTTCGTGGCCGGCAGCGATGTACCGACGCCACTGCCAACCCGCCAGGGACGCGGTGGCCAAGGCCGCGGCAACGGCGGTGGCGGCCGCAGCTGGCGCCGCTAGTCTGGACATCGTTACACCGAGAACTTTCTGATTTGGGCCTCTGCTGTGTCACAATGGATCGCAGCACTGTCTTGCGCATGATATTGCGGAGGCCCGATGAGAAAAAACGTTCTACTTGTCGCAGTTCTATGGGTTCCAGCTTGCGGCGGTTCGAGTAGCATTCCAGTCTCGTCCAATGACGCCGCTGCCGTGACAGAGCCCGACATCGGCGCGCCCAGCAAGGGCGGCGCCGACGCCAAGGCCATGGCCTCAGGCTGCGATCATGCCGCCGCGCTTTGTACCAGGATGGACGCGTGTGCCCCGTTCTTTGTCAAAGCCGCCTACGGCGACGTGGTCGCCTGCTCGGACCGACTGACCAAGGCATGCACGCAACAATCACTGTCGTCAGGCAGCGGTATGACCGAGGCCAACATCCTGGCCTGCGAGGACTCTCTGAAGACCGCCACCTGCAACGACCTATTCGCCAACAACCTGCCGGCCTGCACCTTCCACGGCACGCTCTCCGACGGCGCGCTCTGCGGGGACGGCAGCCAGTGCGAGAGCGCCTTCTGTGCTCACGCTGGCGACCTGTGTGGCAAATGCGCGGCCAAAGGCGCCGCGGGCGCCACCTGCGCATCTGGCAGCAACGACGAGTGCCAGACCGGACTGGTGTGTAGCTCAGGCAAGATCTGCGCGAAGCCCGCAGCGGTCGGCGGAGCGTGCGATGACACGACCCAGCCCTGCCTGGTTGGCACGTTCTGCACCAGCGCCAAGACTTGTGCCTTGACCGTTGCCGCCGGCCAGCCCTGCCCGGGCAACTACCTGAATTTTGGCGATGGAACCCTCTGCCTTGGGCAGACCAGCGCCCAGATCGGGACGGCTTCGGCGGGACAGCCCTGCGGACTTTCGCCCGGCAATGGCTTGCCGGCCACCCTTTGCGCCCCCGGCTCTGTCGCGGCCTGCACCCTGGTTTCCGGTGCCATCCAGCTATTCGGTCTTCCGACCAAGGGCATCTGCGCCGCTCCCACGCAGGACGGATACACTTGTGCCGCGGCTGACATCTGCCTGCCCGGCGCCCAATGCATCGCCGGCACCTGCCAGATCCCATCTGGCAGGTACTGTACGCAGTCCGTGGATGCCGGCAGCTAGTGCCAGAGATCGGCGATGAAATGCAGCAGCTCGGCTGCCGAATGGGGATGGCCGATTCTGTCCGAGCTCACGTTGCCCGAGAGAAAATCGATTCCAGGGCCATCCATCCGATCGGCTCTCATCTCGACCCCACGCACGCGTCGCTCACGCTCGGCCAGCTCGGCCAGCTCGCGTTCGCGCTCGCGCGCGAGCCCGCCCTGTTCGACGAAACGGATGACTTCCCCGAGCTCGCCAGGGTCGAACCAGACGCCGTGATTCTTGCAGACATCGACGACCACGCCCGAGATGCGGCCGAAGGCTTGCCGGTTCATGGACTTGCCGCACGTCGGACAAGCGATGTAGCGGACCGCGGTCTCGCGCTTCATCTCGCGCTTGGGCAAGGCAAGGCGCAGACTGGTCGGCATATCGCGCTCGGCGACGAGTCGGTCCATGGTGGTGGGGGACAAGAGCAGGCCACCGCATTTGTCGCATTCCTCCACGCTCAGGGTGCCGTATTCACGTGCGTGCAAATGGCTCCCGCAGCGCGGGCACTTGTAGGAAGCCGCGACCCCGGCGCGCTCGTCAGAGGACAGGAGCGACCGCCCGCAGGCCTGGCAGTGGGCGGCCCCGGCAAGATTCCAGGCCAGGCAGGCGGCACAACGACACGTTGCCACCGTGGAGCCGCAGTAGGGACAAGCGCGGGAGCCGACGGCCATAGAGCCACCGCACGCGGGGCATAGGATTGACTTCGCCTCCTCGCTCGGCGCGGGACACTGGCACGCGCGCATTCCTGGGCTCGCGCCAGTGGGCGGCTCGACCACGCCGCCACAGGCTAGACAGATGACGATGTCGGACATCGCACCTATTCTAGTTCATAGCGACGAACGTGCGGAGTCTTCGATGGGCGAGCCAGCTTCGATGCGCATGGGCGCGTTGTGGTGGCGAACGGCATGGGTCGCCTCCAAGCAAGCACGACCGAAAGGCTTCTCGATCTTCGCCCAAAGTTCGTCCTCGGCGTCCGCATACAGCTTCCGCCGTGGTCCGGTGAATTTCACCGAGGTGAGCTTGCGCCCGCTGACGCCGCTGCGCAGGTCAATGGTAAGGACGGCCGTATCCTTGCCCGTGTCCTTGATCTGCCCGTGGACATAGAGCGCTAGATTCAGAGCCGCGCCCATGTCGCGGTATTGTTCGGTCGTGTCCGCGGGCCGCAAGTTGGTCGACACTTCCCTGACCTTGGTCTTGAGCACCTTGATGACTTGCGCGCGGATTTGCTCGGTGTTGTCCCCGCGAAATTCGAGCAGCGCGATCTTGCTTCCCGCGACGGCTTCGGAGGCATCTCTTACCTGAGATTCGCCACCCGCTCTGGCCTTAGCGTGACCACGCGATGCGACCTTGCCCTTGGCCGCCGACTTGCGTGGCGCCGCCTCGGCCGCGGAAACAGATCCAGCGAGCAGCGCCGCTAGAATCCAAGCCAGTCCGAGCTTCCTAGGTGTGAGGCGCGCCAGCGGCGCATCGGACAGCGTGGACGTGGCGGACCGGGACGACATCCAAGACATGGGGATGTTCTAACCGTTTTGCCCCGTGCGCGCCTAGCCCCTTCCTTGCAAACCGCCGCCACATCCGATGAATGTTGCGCGTCAGGGCGGAAAGGTGATAGCCACACCACCGCCATGGATGCAGTCAAACACATGGGAGAGCAGTCGATCGGCCGGCTCCTGCTTCGCTATTCGCTGCCGGCCATTGCTGGTTTTCTGGCCAACGCGCTCTACCAAATCGTGGATCGCATCCTGGTGGGCCGGGGCGTAGGCACGGACGGCATGGCCGCCGTGACCTCGGCGTTTCCGCTGGCCATCGTGGCCATGGCGCTGGGTTTGCTGGTGGGTTCGGGCACGGGCAATCGCATCTCGGTCCTGCTTGGCAAGCGCGATGCCGAAGGGGCCGAGCGCGTGCTTGGCCAGAGCCTGCGCATGGCGCTGACCAACGGGACGCTGCTTGCCCTGGTCACTTGGCTATTCAGCAAGCAGCTCCTACTGGCTTGCGGTTGCCCGCCCCACCTGCTGCCCATGGCCATTCCTTTCGTTCGTATCATCTCCATCGGTCAGATCTTTCTCATCACGCTGATCTCGATGGGCAACATCCTGCGCGTGCAAGGCCGGCCCATGCTGGGGCTGCTCATCATGCTGTCGAGCAACCTTCTGAACATGGTGCTGGCGGCGCTGGCGATCTTTGGTCTGCGCTGGGGCATTACCGGGACCGCGCTGGCCACCGCCATTTCGCAAGCCGCGGGCTGTCTGACCGTCATCGCCTTTGTGCAAGGCCGCTCGAGCGTGCTGCACATCCGGCGGGCCTTCCTAAAGGCCGACCGGGCGCTGGCGCGTTCGATCCTCACCCTAGGAGCGCCGGTCGGCGTGATGCAACTTCTAGCCACGTGCGTGTTCCTGGCCGCCAATCACGGGGCGGGCGGTCAGGCCGGCACGCGCGGGGTGGCGGCGCTGGGCGTGCTCAACACCGTGGCCATGTTCCTCATTTACCCACCGCTCGGCGTGATGCAGGCCATGCAGCCGCTGGTCGGATTCAACAAGGGCGCGGGCCAGATGAAACGCGTGCGCGCCATTCTGGTGCGCGTATTGCTGGCCACCACCGCGATGGGTGCGCTCTTTGCGATATTGACCGCGCTCTTCTCTGGGCCCATCGCCGGGCTGTTCAGCAAAGACGATCCCGAGCTCATCGAGATGGTTCGCCGCGGGCTGCCATGGTTCACCATTCCCATCACCCTCTTCGGCCTCTCGGGAACCATGGCGCACTACTTTCTCAGCGTGCACGAACCGCGCACGGCTTCGGTGCTGCTGCTCGGGCGACAGGTGCTGGCCATCCCCTTGTTCGTGGTGCTACCACGCTGGCTGGGTTTCTACGGGATCTATCTGGTCGGCCCCTGCGCGGATTCTCTCTTTGCGGTGGTCGCAGCTACGGTGATGGTGCGCGAACTGGCTAGACTACGACTGGCAACCCAGTCGAGCCAAGACAGTGTGTGACCGACGCTACAGCAAGTCCACGCGGCAGGACCGCGTCTGGGCTGCACTATTTGCCTTGCCCCGTTCGGACCCGCACAATGCCTGGATGCTACGTCAGCCCGTAGGAACGGTCCCGGCGAGGAGACATGCGAGGAGACATGGCATGACAAGAACCTTGAGTGTCCTTGGAACCATCGGAGTTCTCGCGGCCGCCATGGCCACGGGCGGGGCAACGACTGGATGCGGGGGCAGCAAAACAGGTGGTTCCACTGGAACTGGCGGCGGAGCGGGGAAGGACGGAAGCGTGCAAGGAACTGGCGGCGTGGCTGGATCGGGCGGCACCGCTTCCAGCGGTGGCATCGTGGGCACGGGCGGCATCGGCTCGGGCGGTGCCGGCGGCAAGGCCACCGGCGGTTCTGGCACGGGCGGCATCGGCTCGGGCGGTGCCGGCGGTAAGGCCACCGGCGGAACTGGCTCGGGCGGCATTGGGACCGGCGGTGTTGGCTCAGGAGGAATAGCTGGCGCTGGCGGCAAGGCCACCGGCGGAACCGGCTCGGGCGGCGTCGGCTCAGGCGGCGTTAGCGCGCTGGACGCAGGTGCCTGCAGCGGCAGCGCGTGTTCCATCGATGCCGGGCCCATCGATACGAGCCCAAGCGACGCTCCAGCACCAACGTGCAGCCAGATCACGACACAGTCCGCGTGTGACCTCCGCAGCGACTGCCACGCGGTCTACGTGGATCCCGGAACCTGCGGCTGTGCCAGCCCGGGCTGTTGCACGCACTTCGATCGCTGCACCGACGGAGGCAAGGCTGACTGCACTGGACCGGCGAGCTGTACGATAGCCACACCCTTCTGTGAAGCACCCTATGTCGTGTCGTACAAAGGCCTGTGCTACGAAGGCTGCGTCCGCCAAACCACGTGTGCTCCGCCCACCTGTCCCCAGGCACCGCCCACCGACGCCGCATCTTGTGGCACCGTCGGCTACTCCTGTTTCTACGAAGACTGCGCCGGCGCGGGCCGCACGCAAGCCGTCTGCGCAAGCGGCACCTGGACCATCCAGACCGCGGCTTGCAGCTCCATGACGTGCGCTGGCGCCGGAGCCCCAACAACGACGTTGACCTGCGCTGCCGGAAAAATCTGCGTCCGCACCACCAGCGGTGGCGGTGTCTACATGGTCCAGCCTTCCTGCGTGGACAACACCTGCGGCAAGGGACCCATTTCTCCCCAGTGCCTCCCCAGCCTACCGGGCAGTTGTTCCGCCAGCTACTCCCTCTCAGGCGTGGAAATCGATTGCTCGCTCCCTTCCTCGTGCGGCCAAGGACAAGGCGGTTGCGCGTAGCTCGCTCTGTGGTGCGCTGGGGCTGGCTGCTCGTCGCTTGCATTCCAGCTTGCGCGATTCTCTATCCCGCGCCCACCCCGATCCCAAGCGCGTACTACGCCACGGGTCCGGCGGCGCAAGACCGCGCCTTGCTGTTGCTCTTGCCTGGACGCTCGGACACCGCGGCCGATTTCGAGAAGCAGGGATTCGTGCAGGCCGCGCGCGCCTCTCGTGCAGCCACCGACCTGGTGGCGGTGGATGCGCGCTTTGGCTACTACATTGGCAAGACCCTTGGCCAGCGCGTGGCCACCGATGTGATCGCCCCTGCGCGGGCCCACGGCTATCGCTCCTTCTGGCTCTCGGGCGTTTCGATGGGCGGCATCGGCGCCTTGATCTACGCCCAGCAACATCCAGGCGAGGTGGACGGCGTGCTCGCCATCGCGCCCTTCCTGGGCGACGACGACGTGATCGAGGAAATCGAGCAGGCCGGTGGCCTGGCCAGGTGGAAGGCCATCGGCACGGCCAAGCATGGTGACTACCAGCGCGAATTGTGGCTGTGGCTTGGCCGTTGCCTGCCGCAAGCCAAGGGATGCCCGCGCATCTTCCTCGGCTTTGGCAGCGACGACCGTTTCGTGCGCGCCCATCGTCTATTGGCGGCTGTCCTGCCCCCGGACCAGGTCATCGAAGTTCCCGGCGAACATGAATGGGCACCCTGGCTGCAAATCTTCAAGATGGCGCTGCCACGCATGTTCCCCAATTAAAGCACGGCCTGTGCGGGCGATTGCGAAGGCGATTGGGCCTGGGCGGCCGCTTCTAGTTCGATTCGTCCGCAGGCTTGGCCCGGATCTTCGCGCGCACGAAGGTGCCACTGGCGGAAAGCTCATCGGCGCCCCAGATGGCATAGCCATCGGATCCCATGGTTTGCGGCACGAGCAGCGTGTCGCGCTCGACCAGCGCGGACTTGCCCTGTTTCATCGCCGCGGCCAGGCTGAGAAGGGCCGCACTGCTTTCGCTCTTGTCGCAAAGCGACCAGTTGGTCCAGCTGATCTGGTGACGGTCGAGGAACGTCAGCCACGTCTCCGCCTCGGGAAGGTATAGCTTGCCCGAGCCCGTGTGGTCGGTGGTGCCCCACTCGGAACAGAAGACAGCGGCCCCGCTGTCCAGCGCGGCCTGCACCTTGGTGCGCAGGGCTTCGCCGTGCGTGCCTGGGTAGAAGTGAAAGGTGTACATCAGATTCTTGCCCTGAACCGGATCGGCCGCGGCCACGTCCACGTCCTGGCTCCAGGTGCCCGAGCCGATGAGGATGACGTTGTCTGGATCGTTGGCGCGAATCGTGGCCACCATCTTCGCGGCGTAGGGCTTCATATCCTCCGCCCAGGAAAGCTGCCCGTTGGGCTCGTTCATGATTTCATAGAGCACGTTCGGGATTTTCGCGTACTTCTTCGAGGCCTCGTCGAAGAAGGCCCGCACCCCGCTGTAGACCGAATCGTTGGGATTTCCCGGCGTCAGCACGTGCCAGTCGATGATGGCGTACATGCCGTACTTGATGGCCAGTTCGACGCCCTTCCATACCAACTGCTTGAGCTCGGGATGAGCCGCATAGCCACCCTCGCCCACGTACATCGCCAGGCGAACGACGTCGGCCTTCCAATCCTTGGCCAGCGCTGCAAAGGCCGCGTCGTTCACGATCTCTCCCGTCCACTGCAGCCCCATCGTGCTCATGCCGCGCAGCTGGACCGGCTTGCCGCTGCTATCGCACAGATGCGTGCCAGCCACCTGCAACTCGCCGTACTTCACGGGCAATGGCGCTTGCGCGACCGCCGCAGGCACAGGCCCGTGCGCGGTTAAAGCGCACCCGAGCAAAGCCAGGCCGCCTACCAAGATGACGAAATTCAATCGTTTCATGGCCGTCACTCCTAGCCCGCGCGCCGTGCAAGCGCAAGGCAAGCGAGAAGGATGCCCTCACACCCGCTTGGAATCGCGTCCGGTGATCAAGCGAGCCCCTCGCCGGTAGGTCAGGTACGACCAGGCCCAGTTGATGATGACGATGGTGCGATTGCGGAAATCGACCAGGTAATAGATGTGGACCAGCAGCCAAGCGAGCCAGGCGATGAAGCCACTCAGTCGGAGCTTGCCGATCTCGGCCACGGCTCGGCTGCGCCCGATGGTGGCCATGGAGCCCTTGTCAAGGTAGTCGAAGTTCTCGACCGGCTGCCCATCGATCCGCCGTCCGATCTGCCGGGCCACGAAGCGCCCTTGCTGCATGGCAACCGCACTGACACCCGGAAGAGCGGCCTTGCCACTCGCCGGAAGAAATGCCGCCGCGTCGCCGATGCAGAAGATCTCGGGATGACCTGGCAGCGAGCAGTCGCGTTCGACCAGCGCCCGGCCGGACCTGTCCAGCGGCACGGGCAAGTCCACCGGCAGTGGCGCAGCGGCCACGCCCGCGGCCCACAGCACCGTGCCTGCCTGGATGCGCTCACCCCCGAGGATGACGCCAGCGTCGTCGATGTGCGTGACCTGGGAACCGGTGCGAACGTCGACGCCCATGCCGGCGAGGCTGCGCAAGGCGCGCTCGGAAAGCTGGGGCGCGAAGGTGTTCAAGATGCGCGGTCCGCCTTCAAGCAGGACGACCCGCGTGTCCTCCGGGTTGATGGCGCGGAAATCGCGAGCGAGAACGTAGCTTGCCAACTCGGCAATGGCACCAGCCAGCTCCACGCCGGTGGGTCCGCCCCCGATGACGACGAAGGTCAGGTGGCGGCGCCGCACCTCGGGATCGGGCTCCCGCTCGGCGGCCTCGAAGGCCAGCAACACGCGCCGACGGATCTCGACGGCGTCCTCGATGTCCTTGAGCCCGGGCGCGACGTTGCGCCACTCTTCGTGCCCGAAGTAGGTGGTGAGCGCTCCCGTGGCCACCACGAGAAAATCGTACGCAAGGGGCGGCGCTTCGCGCAGCAAGACCTGGTGGGCGGCCGTGTCGATGCGCATGGCCTCGGCCAACAACACGCGCGCGTTCTTCTGTCGGCGCAGCACGCTGCGGATGGGGACAGCGATCTCGGCGGGTGACAACCCGGCCATGGCCACCTGATAGAGCAAGGGCTGGAACAGGTGGTGGTTGCGGCGATCGACAAGCGTCACCTGCACAGCCTCACCCGCAAGGGCGCGCGTGACGGCCAGGCCGCCAAAGCCGCCTCCGATGACGACAACCTGCTTGCGAAGCTTGCTAGCCACGACGGGAAAGATTAGCCGTCGCCGGGCGCGGCGCCACCTGCTTCTAGGAGGGCGCAGCTAGGATTTGCGCGGCAGCTTGGTCGTGAGCTGCTCGGGCAGCGCCGGCCCACCCTCTGGAAAGAAGCGCACGGTGCGCCTGGGCGGATCGGTAAGGGCGTCGTCGAAGCGCAGCGCACGCCAACGCATGTCGCCCGGACCATCGGTGGTGTGGCCGTCTTCAAAGACGTCGCCCTGGCCCGCGACGTAGAGGCTGATATTGCGCAAGAAGCGCGCGACCTCGTTAGGTCTAAACGCGGTTTCGGCGAATACCGCCTCAAGATCGGGTAGGTCGAGTTGCGCGAGCCCAACGCTGTCCATGAGCAGCCAGCCGTCGGCGACTCCGCGCAGGTTCACCATGCGAACGTTGCTCCAGGCTTCGATGGGCTCGCGGCGATGCTCCGCCGCAAAGCCGAGGGTCTGCGCAAGCTCTCCAGGGGACATGAGCACCTCCCCGTTCGGGTTGAAATAGGCGAGTGCGCCTTGGCAGCGCGTGATGGCCTGGGCGATGGACACCACCGTTCCCATTTCCGCGTGGGGATCGTACTCGGCCGGCATCACCCGGGCGTCGTCCGCGGCGCCAAACACGTAGGACAGGCGCACGCGCACGAAGGCCCGATGTTTCCCGATGACGGGCGAGGGGTCGCCTTCCCAGTTCCAGGCCTGCTGGCAAGCGCGCTCAAGATTTCCGGGATAGGCGAAGGGGCCAAAGTGCCCCATGGACCACGCGCCGAACAGGGTCGGCGCCCCGGTTGGCGATCCCATGTCGTCCGGCCACGGCCGGTCCACAACATCGACGGCCACAAGTCCGTTGACCTCCGGGCGGAAACCCACCACCAACGTGGGGCCACCAAGCTCCCAGGATGAGGTTTCGTCCGTGCGCTTGAGGATGGGCAGCGCAAGCGCCGAGGCAAGCACGTCGAGACTGGGCGCTCGCTCGAAAAGAACCGCAATCCCCTGGGTGAAGAAGCCCTTCATGCCCAGGATCATATACTCGGGCCGTTGCTCCCTACACCACAATCCGGCGGCGCAACCGGCGAATGGCGAACCATCCTGCCGCCAGGGTCACAGCGATTAGGAAGGCGAGATCGGCAACCAACACGGGCGAGAGGCGGGCGATGGCCAGCGAGCGGGTTAGACGGATGGCGTGAGTCAGGGGCAGGATTTCGGCAAAGGGGCGAAGCGCGCGCGGCAAGCTACCCAAGGGAAACACCGTCCCCGAGAAGAAGAACATGGGGGACAGAAACCCGGTGAAGTAGAAATTGAAGTGATTGATGTTCTGGACGAACGAGGTCACCAGCAGCGCCAGCGCCCCAAACATGGCCCCGGTCAGAAAACCGATGGGCACGGCGAATAGGCCCATCGGCATGGGAATGGCGCCAAAGAAGGACATGACCAGAACGACACAGGCGCTGAAGAACAGGCCCTTGCTGCCCGCCCACAGGATTTCGCCGACGAAGAGGTCGTTGATGGTGACCGGGGCAGCGACCATCCCGTCATAGGCTTTCTGGAATTCCAGGCGCACGAAGGTGGCGAAGGTGCACTCGTACGAAGCCGTGAACATGGCCGAGGTCACGGGCAGCGCGGTGGCAAGAAAGACTAGATAGGGAAGACTGTCCATGGCGGTGATGTACCTGCCCAGGCCGAGCCCGATGCCCAGCAGGAAGATCACGGGCTCAAGGAAAGGGGGCAGCCCGTTGCTGACGAGATTGCGCGTGTACACGCGCATGTGGCGGTGCCACACGCTGTAAAGGCGCCAGGCCAGCGCAGGCGGGCGAATGTCATTGGCGAGCATCGAGACTCCTGCCGGTGGCTTTGAGGAAGACGTCCTCCAGGGTGCTCGGGCGCAAGTGGTGGTCGCCGGGCGGCAACTGGTCGGCCACGGCCTTCAGCACCTCGTAATCGGTGGCATAGACGCGCACCGATTCATCCGAGTGCTCGACGCGAGCGGCCCCGTCGGGAAGGCGTTCGAGCGCCTGGGGCGCGCGCTTCACGTCGGTCAGTTCCAGGACATAGGGTTCGATGTGGCTGCCCAGGAGCTGCTTGGGATTGCCGCGCAAGACCGCTTTGCCATTTTCGAGAATGAGAACGTCATCGCACAGCTGGAACGCCTCTTCCATGTAGTGCGTGGTCAACATGATGGTCAGGCCGCCGCGCTTGAGCTGGCGCAGCTAGTCCCAGATGGTGTGGCGAACTTGCGGATCAAGCCCCGTCGTCGGTTCGTCCAGGATGAGCAGGCGCGGTTCATTGAGAAGCGCCCGCACGATGACCAGCCGGCGTTTCATGCCGCCCGAGAGCTCACGGATGTTGGCCCGGGCCTTTTCATGCAACTCCATGAAATCGAGCAGCTCCGCGATGCGCGACTCGGCCCGCTTGGCCGGGATGCCATAGAGCCTGGCGAACACGCGCAGGTTTTGGCTGACATTCAGCTCTTCGTCCAAGTTGTCGTCTTGGGGAACCACGCCCGAGCGGCACTTGATCTCGAGCTCGTTGCATTCGGGATCGAAGCCGAACACCGAGACCTTTCCGCGCGGCTCAGGATCGCGTTCGGCCTTGCGATAGAGAAGGCGCATGATGGTGCTTTTGCCCGCCCCGTTGCGCCCTAGCAACCCGAAGCACGTCGAAGGCGCCACATCGAAGCTGACCCCGTCGACGGCTTTCACGTCGCGGTAGGATTTGTGGACATTGTCGAAGACGATGATGGCGTCTGCCATGGCCGCCTAGAGTTAGCACACACCCGCAGCAAAGGCCTGCACTCGGTCTTGTTCCATCATTGCGGGTCGCCTATCATCGCGCGTTGGAGGCGAACCATGAAGCACGTACCAGGACAGAGACTGCGTTTGGGAATTTTGGGCGCGATCATCGTCTGCATAACGGGCTGTGCGGCTCTCATGGGACCGCAGAAACGAGTGGCCACGCCAGCCGAGCTAGATCAGTTGGGCACCAAGACCTATCCGGGATACAGCAAGGATGAAGTCCAACAGGCCGCGCTGACCGCACTGAAGGTACAGGGTTACGAGGTCGTGACCACCGCTCCGCGCATCCGCACGTCGCCCAAGCTGGTGCACGTCTCGTCGTCAGCCACCTATTCCGAAACCTCGGGCAGCGCCCAGTCCTTCGCCGAGTCCGTGGCCTGGGACATCGACATCAGCGAGGCCAAGGAAGGCCCGACTTTGCACGCGGTTCCACGGGCATCGGTCAACGGCATACCGATGGAGCAAATGTACTATGACTACGCCGAGCGAACCTTCGGCGAGCTCATGAAGGAGATCAACACCTCCTTGCCCGCCAAGCGACCGCAGGCCCCTCGCGGGGCGGCCATTTAGGGCACCCGCCGAACCTGCTTGCGCTCGTGCTATTCGGAATCGAGGACGACGTCGTCCTTCGCGCAGAGGGTTCGCACCAGGTTTCGCTTGGCCGGATCCAAGTGGACAGCGGCCTGCTTGGCGTCTTCGGCCCTGTGCAAAGCGCACGAGCACAAGGTGATTATCTGGTAGGCAAGCGGCAGCTCGGGAGACAGCGCAAGCGCTGAACGTGCGTGGTAGATGGCGGCGGCGTAGTGCTGCCTGACCCAGGCTTGTTGGGCCTCGCGAAGCAGGGTCTCCGATTCCGCGGCTGGGTTCACGGCAGGTACCGGCGCGACATTGGGCGCAATCGGTGTTGGCGCCGGTTTGGCCAAGACTGGCGAACTGGGCACGGGTGGTAGAGGTGGCGACGACGCAGGCGGCGACATTCCAGGGACGCGGCGACCACTCTTGTCTGGCCCGAGCAAAGTTCTCGCCGGCACTCTGTTGTCGTTCGACGGTGCGTTGGCGATAGCCGCTAGGCCGGTCGCCGGGCCAGGAGGCACCGCGATCGCAGGCGGCGGCGCCACAAGCGCGGGCGCGGGAATGGTAGGCGGCGTGCCAGCGGGTGGCGGCGGCGGAGCAGGCACCGCGACAGGTGCCTTGGCCGAAACCTCGGCCGCCGCTCTTCCTTTGAGTTGCAACCAAGCCAATCCCGCCCCAACCAAGACCACAAGCACCGTCACGATTGCGAAAGGGCTAGTTCCCCGCGCACGCCTTGGGTGCCAGCGTTTGGTGTCGGACAGGTCCTTCAAGTCGACCGCCTCGGACTCTCTCGGCAAAAGATCGAACCCGGACTCGCGAATGCCAGGCAGCCGCTCCGCATCTCGAAAGAACGCGCGATCCCCCACGCAGCCACGAAGAGCGTCGCTGAGGTCCTCGGTGCTGGCGAAGCGCTCGTCGGGATTCTTGGCCAGACACTTCAGCACGACCGCATCGGTGTGCGGATCGATCCCGGCGTCGGGTGCGCGTTCGCTGGGCGGAATGACCGTGCCGGTCACGTGGCCAGTCAAGATCTCCAGCAGTGAGCTGCCCGTGAATGGAACCACGCCCGTGAGCATCTCGTAGAAGACCGCCCCCAAGGCGTAGATGTCGCTGCGGGCGTCGGCGGGCTGCTCCTGCGCCTGCTCCGGCGATAGGTAGTACGGCGTGCCGAAGACGCCCCCCGCGCGCGTGGCGGCGCTGGGCCCCATGTCCAGAAACTTCGCAACGCCAAAGTCGAGCAGCTTGGCGACATCGTAGTTGCCCTCGGGCTCGACCTTGAACTGGACACCAGCGCTGTCCGACGGGTCGGATACCCGGCGCACCACACGACGCCGTCCCTCGCGGCTGACCAGGAAGATGTTCGCGGGCTTCAGATCGCGATGGATGATGCCAAGCTCGTGGGCCGCGCCCAGGCCGCGCGCCACTTGCGTGAGGATGTTGACCGCGTGGAACAGCGGCAGTCGACCCACCCGGCGCAGGCGATCCTCCAGGTTTTCGCCGTCGAGGTACTCCATCACCATGAAGACCAGTCCCTCGTCGGTGGTGCCGATATCGGTCACGTCGATGATGTTGGGGTGGCGAATGCGGCTGGCGGCCTTGGCCTCGAGGAGAAATTGCTCGATGCTCTCCGTCTGCTTGGCGAAGCGATCGTGCAGCACCTTGATGGCCACCGGCTTCTCCAGCACCACGTGCTGGGCACGGTACACGACGCCCATGCCGCCCTCGCCGATCACGCCCAGGATCTCGTGATCCTTCAGCTTCATACCGATGCGAGCAACCACCTCGGGCGCGAACAAAGGGGTGCTGTCATCGGGGCACAAGGCCAGTGTCCCGGCGAAGCTCCCGCCACACCGGGAGCAAATGCGAATGGTAGCCATATCTACTATTGGGTAATCGGCATATCTGTCGCTGAACGTTAAGATAAAGAAACCGCGCACGGCCAGTGCTTGCCGCCTGGCGGCACCTTGTCATGAGCCGCGGGGCCGTGTCGTGACACTGCTTGCCAGCGGAGACACGACCGAGCTGATACCCTGTCCAGTGACTCCGACGCTGGACTCGACGGAGAGATGTGATGAACCGACTCCTTGTGACTTTCACCTTATGCGCTGGATTGGCGCTGCTGCCAAACTGCGGCGGCTCGGCAGCGGGCTCGGCGAGTGGTAGCGGGGGCGCAGGTGCCGGTGGAATGATCGGCCCCAGCGCAGGCGGTTCATCGGGTACGGGCGGCTCCACCGGCGGCACCACGTCGGTTGCCACGGGTGGCGCTGGTGGAGCCAGTGAGCAAGGCGGCGGCGCGGGCGGCA
>Ga0302321_100000476_pt1 | contig 34573 bp, 16 predicted proteins | sample Fen_T0_1_FD_202505 | JGI IMG/M metagenome (GOLD analysis project Ga0302321, IMG submission 202505) | Peat permafrost microbial communities from Stordalen Mire near Abisko, Sweden - Fen_T0_1 | ecosystem: Environmental > Terrestrial > Soil > Wetlands > Permafrost | place: Sweden: Abisko... | reverse complement strand
AAATGAAGTCGTAAACAAGGTCACCACGAGGGCCGGACAGCTTCGGGCCGCGTGGGGTGCGCATCCGATCGGCCGATCGAAACCAGCGGCCAAGGCCAAGTAGTCTGCGGTTGAAAATCCGCGCCTTAATGGGCGCGGCTACTCTCACCCTTGCCAGCCCGCATAAATCTATCTCTTTCCTCTTTATCTTTCTCTTTCGTCAGGTTTTCCCCGGATTCGAAACGGATAAAGAAGAAAGATAAAGAGAAGGATGAAAGATTTGCGGTTCGGACTTGGCGATCTGTTGCCGTAGCCGCGCCCATTAAGGCGTGGCTGCCGGATTCGACGCTGGCGGCGGTACGGCCTGAGCGGCGTTGTCGGTTGCCGCTGGTTTTGCTTTGGGTTCGCCCACGAGCACGCTGAGCTGGGCTTGCACTTGAATGAAGAATTCGGGCGTCAATTCGCCCACGGGCACTTCAAAAAGCTGTTTCGATTTAGCATGTTCGTAAACGTTGCGCGCACCGTCGGCCGTGCGTCCTTTGGGGCGTAGAACGCGTTTACGTTCCAGCATGAGAGCGAGAAATTGCAGCAAGCGCGTGCTTTCCGTAGTCGGCTCGGCAGTGGGATCGGCGAGCGTGATGAAGAGCGTTTCCGCCGTGAGTTTGAGCGCGCGGTCAGGATTTTCATTGGCTTTGCGCACCTTGAAAATCTGCACCCAGCGGCAAGCAACGACTCCGTCGGCAATGAAATTTCCGGACTCAGATTCGAGTAAATCGTAGCGCGCGACCTCGCCGTTTTTTTTGCTCACGAGATGACTGGCCACCCGGTTTCCTTCGACAAAAGGCTGACCGGAGACATGGCAAGCGGACGCGAGTGGCTGTAGCTGCATTTCCATTGGCTACTTGTTTACTTGTCGTCCGCGCCGACGCTAGCCAATTTCCGCTCGCTGAAATGAACGGACGCATTATCGCCATCGGCGACATCCATGGCTGCCACCAAGAGTTCGCTGAACTGCTGGAGCGCCTTGCCCTCACGAAAGATGATCAACTCGTTCTGCTCGGCGATCTGGTCAACCGCGGCCCCGACAGCTTGAAAGTCATCGACCTCGCCCGGGCCAATCGCGCGCTCGTCCTGCTCGGCAACCACGAGTTGCGCCTGCTCAACTACCGCAAAACAAAGGACACCGTTTTCCTTAAAGAAGGCGACGCTGAGACGCATCAGAGGCTACGCCCCGAAGATTGGGCCTTTCTCGAAACGATGACGCTCACCTACTATGTCGAGGAGTTGAACACCGTTTTCGTGCACGGCGGTTTCCTACCCAATGAACCGTGGCAAAAACAACCGGCCAGTGTCGTGACTCGCGTTCAGGTGGTGGACCGCGACGGCAGACCTCGCAAACGCGCCGAAGCCGAAGGCAGTCCGGCCTGGGCCGACCTGTGGAACGGTCCGCCTTTCGTCGTGTATGGCCACACCCCGCGGCCAGAAATATACAAATTGAAATGGTCGGTCGGCATCGACACAGCTTGCGTGATGGGCGGTTTTCTTACTGCCTACATCTTGCCTGAAAGGCGGTTCGTTCAGGTCAAGGCGCGCAAGCGTTACTATCCCTGAATTTCCCCGGCGCTCATAATTCCAAAAAATCATGGCCGACACTTTTTCTCCCTTTGCTGGCGCGCTCTTGCTGTGCGTCGATATCCAAGAAATTTTCCTTAAGTCCGTCGTCGACGGCCCACAGCTGCTCAAACGCTGCAGCTTCGCCGTGCAGGCCGCCAAAGGATTCAGCATACCGGTGGTATTCACCGAACAAGTACCGCAAAAGCTGGGCGGCACCGCGCCCGAACTGCTCAAGCTCGCGCCCGGTGCAAAACAGTTTGGCAAAGCAACCTTCTCCGCCCTCGCCGACGACGGCATCCGCGACGCCATTCGCGCGATGGACGTCGAACACCTGATCATTTGCGGTCTCGAAACTTCGATCTGCGTTTATCAAACCGCGCTCGATGCCCTCGACGCCCAGCTGCAGGTCACAATTCTCTCCGACGCCGTGAGCGCCCGCCGCCCCGACGATGCCAAGGTCTGCCTCGATGCGTTGCGCGCCCGCAGTCACGTCTACGTGCTGCCGTCCGAAACCGTTTTCTATTCGATGCTGCAAAACGTGAAGCACCCGTTTTTCAAAGCATTTACCCAACTCGTCAAAGACCATGCCTGAAGACGCCAACCTCTCGGTCCGCCAGCTCAAAGCCCTGGAAAACAGCACCGGCCACGCCTTTTGTAGCGTGCTGCTCCTGCGTCGTCTGACGGCCAAGACCGCGTCCAACGGGAATCCGTTTTTCAGCATCGAGCTCGGCGACCGCACCGGCACGTTTTCCTGTACGCTTTTCGGCGACCATCCGCATTTCGAACTGCTTAAGTCTCTGCCGGAAGGTTCGGCTATCCGCGTTACCGGCAAGATCGATTATTACCAGGGCCGCCTCTCGCCCAAGCTGGGTAAGATCGCCGCGCTCACCGACGAGGAACTCGCCGCGCCCGGCATGATGGACAACCTCGTCGAAGCCGCGCCCGAAGATCCCGAAGCGATGTGGACCGAGTTCGCCACCTTCATCGACGCGATCCACCATGATGAGTTGCGCATGACCGTCCGCTCCGTCTTCGAAGAAATTGGCGAATCCTTCCGCACCACTCCTGCCGCGGTGCAGATGCACCATGCCTACCGTCACGGCCTGCTCGAGCACACGCTGCACATGGCGCGCGCCTGCAAAGCGCTGCTCCCACTTTACCCCGAAGTCCACGCGGACCTCGCGCTGACCGGTATCCTGTTACATGATACCGGCAAGACGATCGAATACGAAGGCGCGCTTTCAACCAAGCGCAGCCGCAAGGGAATTCTGCAAGGCCACGTCGTTCTCGGCTACCAGCTCGTGCGGAAAGCCGGTCTCAAGGCCAAGCTCGCACCCGACCTGCTCGAACGCCTCGAACACATTATCCTCAGTCACCAAGGCGAACCCGAATGGGGTGCCGCCGTGTACGCCGCAACGCCCGAAGCGGTCTTCGTTTCGATGATCGACAACCTCGACGCGAAGATGGGCATGGTCCAGCGTGCCCTGCGCCAGACCGACGAAGCCGAAGAATTCTCCGAACGCCTCTCCGGCCTGAACGGCTCGCTCCTCGTGACCAAGCCCGGCGGCGCGCAAACGCAGTGATCGTTCGAGATGGTGCCCGTTAGTCCAAGAGCAGATTCAGTAAAACTGTAGCCGAATTTCCGAAAATAGACTTGGCAGAAACTGTCTTTGGGTAGGGCGCGCCCTACCTCGACTGAAACTGCTCTAACCAACTGCTTCGTCTCCTCTCTCTGTCATGGCCAAGAAACCCACGCGCGAAGAACAGCAACGCATGTGTACCGGCAAACGCCGTTATGCCAGCGAAGCCGACGCCCTCGACGCAGCCCTGCTGCTTGGAGTGGAACGCACCCGCAAAGCCTACCGCTGCCCCCTCTGCCAACGCTGGCACCTGACCACGACCCGCGCGTCTCGGTAACCCGCGTGGCAAAGCTCATCTGCGGCCGCTCCTGACTCGTTCCGCTTTCTCTTTATCGATCTGCTTCATCTTCTCTGGTTTCACCTCACTCAAAGCTGTAGGGCGCAGCCGATACGCGGCCCTTAAACTTCCTGTACGACTGAAACAGGCGGAGAGTCCTGCACGTACCCCGCGTACACGCCGCAGACCCGGGCTCGTGCAAACCTTCGCCGCACCGGTGCTTGCGATTGCAGGTTAACCAGCGCTCCGCCTCCTCTTGCGTGGCGACCACCGCGTAGTCGACGGTCATCTCCGCCTTCTTCGCCGCCCTGATATATGCGCTGACCGCGTCGAACACCGCTGGATTCGAACACACGAACACCGTCCTCGCGTCCCTGCGTTTTACCCCATGCGCCTGGGCCGCGTTCAAGACCGCCTCGATATCGCCATCGTTAAACGCCACGAGGGTAACCGCCGACAGATCCCAGATCACATCAGCTGTTTGTAAATGGTGAAAATGCTCGTTGATCGCCTGCACGATCACCTCGCGGCTCAACTCGTTACTCAACCTAAACACGGTCCACGTGAGAACCGGCGCGACCTCAACCTCGGGATAAGTGGAATTCAGCGATAGGGTTTGCATGAAAAGACCGTACCAAAATCCCGCCCGAAAGATGTCTCAATCCTGTCACAAACAGAGATAACACCCTTTATCTGCATCCCTTCGCGCTCAAAACCAGCCGGGGCGTCTTAGCTTCGGCTTTTGGTTTCTAGGTTTAAGAGCTGTACGGGAAATAGCGACAGCGACGCTCCGAAGCGCGTTGGCAGGAGGTGGAGCCCGATCTCCGAGCGGGCTATTCGACGTGGTGGTTTGCCCGAGCTCAACTGCGCGTTGGGGGACAACGCGCACCACCTCATCTGCATGATGCCCTCGGTCGTGGATAATTCTCAATCAAAGCCGGCCATCTCCAATTCCCGTACAGCTCCTAGCCCTCACTCACGCCGCTTTTGCGACGGCGGAAGGCGCGGCGCGCGAGGCGATATAGCTTGCCGGTCGGATTTTCATTTTCAGCCAGCCTGTTCATATTCGTTGCTATCGCGGCCTTACTTCACTGCGCAACCTCCCCTCCGTTTGTTGTCCGGTGGAAATGCGATCGTTCGTAGAGTAAGATGAGCGCTGCGGCAGAACGCCGAGCCCACAACACTCACTTCTCTTATGATTAAAACTCCATTTACGGGTGGCTGCGTCTGCGGTGCGGTTCGCTACGAATGCTCGGCTGCGCCAGCCGAGATCCAAATGTTCAAGTGCCACTGTCGCGATTGTCAGCATGTCACGGGTGGCGGCCATACGCCCGTCGTTTATGTCCCGGCCTCCACCTTCAAGCTCACGCGCGGCAAGCTGAGCTATTTCAAAACCGACAGCGAGATGATGGGGCCGCACAATCATCGACGCGGCTTTTGTCCCGAGTGTGGTTCGCGCCTCACCGGCGGCGAGGGTCCAGGCATGACGGGGATCGGCGTGACCGCCGGGAGCCTCGACGATCCCCGTGGTTTCAAACCAGCGGTGGAGATGTGGATGTCCGACGCACAACCGTGGGACCTCGTCGATCCTGCGCTGCCGCAGTTCAAGAAATATCCAGAGCGATGAGTGCTGGCGGTAGAATTGGTGTCCGGTTTTTTGGCTGCGGTGAAGCGTAGACGTAGCCGTTGCCATTTAGCAGCGGCAACGGCTTGGAATGCGGAGTGCCGCGCCTTAATCGGCGCGGCTACATTATTTGCGCTCGGTCCGGCGTTGGTGAACGCGGCTGCTCCATTTTCGCGCTCTGCCACGTGGACACGCGTCGCGTGAGCAGGAGAACCGCAAGGGCTGCGACAGTGAAATAGCTGGGCGCGCCACCACCTCCACCACCGCCAGAGCCTGACGGGGAGGTGCCGGAGCTCGAACTGCTCGAAGAAGACGAGCTCGACGAGGATGAGCTGCTTGACGAGCTGGAAGACGAGGAACTGCTCGAACTGGAGGAAGACGACGACGAAGTCGAACTGCTCGAGGAGCTGGAACTGCTGCTCGAGGAACTTGAACTCGACGACGAGCTGGAGGATGAACTGGAGCTCGATCCGCTGGAAGGTGTCGCGGCGATTGGGTTGGAGTTCGGACTTTCACCTGTGGCGTTCACGGCGGAGACGACATAGTAATACGTCGTGCCGAAAGTAACCGTAGCGTCGGTGTAATTGATTATTGGTGACGCAACAGAACCGAGAGCGGTGTACGGTCCGCCGCTGACCGTGGAGCGTTTTAGGTTGTAGGTGGTTGCTCCCAGGCAGGCGGTCCAGCCAAGAGCGATGTGCGCGCTGTCCGCAGCGAGGACACCGAGATTTTCAGGGGCTGCACAGGGCGCGCTCACGTTGTCGAATTCCGTGACACACCCGGCGTCGGCCAGGCCGATGTAGATCGTGGCAGCCATGGCGATGGTCGTGCTGCTGGTCTTCGTCCAAGTCTGACCGTCGGCTGAGGTGTAGCCGGTAAAGATATTACCGCTACGGACTAGTTTTAGCCAGACCGGCGTCGTCGTGACGGTATTGCCCGTCCACTGGGCAAAATTGTTTGTCGTTGAACGCGAGAACATGCGAGTGCCGAGCGAGGCACCGTTGAAATCGTAGATTTCGCCCACGGCTTTGGGTGAGGTGCTGAGCGTTTCGCATATGACAAGGCCAACCCGCGTATTGGGTTTATCGCCAGACAGGAGGCGGGCGATGATGCTGCCGTCGCCTGTCATGGTGCGATAGGTAAAGTGAAACGATTCGGTGGTGCCGCCAAGCGAGGTTCCACTGCTGCGCACCTCGAAGGTGCCGCTATCAGAAACGGAGCCTTCACCGGGCTGACTGGCGGTGCCGATATCCACGTTGGTCCAAGGAGATGGTGTTGGCGAGGCAACAACCTCGTTCGAATTCGCGCTTTCACCGACCGCGTTGGTTGCCGAGACGACGTAGTAGTAGACGGTGCCGCTGAGGGCGGTGGCGTCGTCGTAGGTCGTGGTGTAGGCAGTGGCGATCGTGGAGTAAGGTCCGCCGCTCACGGTTGATCGCTTGATGTTCCAACGGGTGGTTTGCACGCCGTTGTTCCAGTTGAGCGCTACGGGGGCGTTGAACGTCGATGCGCTTAGGCCGCTTGGTACGGGTGGAATGGTTGCAGTCACAGCGGCGGAACGCAGGCTGATGAGTTCCTTGGACGCGATGGACACGGTACCGACACCGTTGGTGAAAGTGACGGTGCCGGAATTGACGACGTGAGTATTCGCGCGGCTGCGATAGAGGGTGAAGGTGGCACTCGGGGTGTTGGCCAGTTCCTCGACGGTGATGCTGAGGTTGAAGGCAGTGGCGGCACCGTAGGTCTTGCCGTCGACGGTGGTCAGGCCGGTGGTATTGACGATATTGATACCCCAGCTTCCGTCAGCATTACAGGCCGCGGCGGCTTGAATCGTGGGTTGTTGTTTGCCGTCGGGGCTGAACATTCCGCCCTCAGTGGCGCTGACACACTCGCGGAAAATTGCCCCGGGGGTGATGGTACCAAGGGACTGTTTAATGTAGTAATATTTCAGCAGCGCTACGATGGCCGATGTTTTGCCATCATACATGACCATAAAGGCGTTTGAGATATTGTAGTTCGCGAAATCGGAATGGTGCCCGAGGCCAAGGAAATAGATCCACTCGTCGCAGCCGTGATTCACATCGCAGAGGAAACGGGCGAGCGTCTGAACGGCACAGTCTTCGTTCTCTGCGCGTTCACTTGGGTAGTCGGGGCACGATTCAGTCGTCCACCAAAGTTTACTGACCTTTGCCAACTCCATGTCGTCGTTTTCGAGGACGGAGCCGTAAGCGTGCGAGGCGATTGCGTAGAGATCGGACCAGGCGGTCGCGTCCTTCGCGAGATCGACGGCATGAGGATGGGCCGCGCCCGGAGAGGACGACTCTGGGGCGATGATCCTGACGTTGGTCAGGCCGCGGGAGTCGAGAGCTGTCCGCAAGTATTTGACGCAATCGACGATCAAAGCATGACCCCAGGTGGCCTCATCGGGCTCGTTGCAGATGCCAGTAACATCGATCGAAACGTTGTAGGTGTTCTTTAGTTGTAGTATGAATTCGGCGAGATTGTTGGCATAATCCGGAACGGACGCCGGGGCCACATGGCCGTTGGAGAGACCCGTTTCAGGCGCGAGAAGCAGGGTCGTGACACCACGCGCTTTGAGCGAGGCGATCATTCCACTCGCAATGTAGGCGGTGTTGAAAGCGTCGACGTTCTGAGCGACAGTCCTCGTATCGAAGGTAGTGGCCCAAAGGCGAACCACGTTCAGGTTCAGATCGCGATAGACCAGGTCGGCCATCGTTTCGCGGGCAGCAGCGGGCGTGCTCGCCCAGTCGTTGCTCGCAAGCTGACTGGCACCAAAACCTTGAAACGAATGGCGCAACGGACCGGTTTTGACGGTGAGATTATAGTTCGTCTGCGCATCGAGCGTGGGTGCGACCAGCGCGCTCGCGAACAACACGACAACCCAAGCGAGTGGTTTGAAAAAATTCATTTTAGGAAAACAAGGACATAATACCTGCGCCAACAAAGCTGAAAGGGGTTATACGAAACCTCGCTATCTTTAACGGATATTAACAACCCAAACGGGGAGCCAGCCCGTGGTGTAGTGTTCGGCGAGGAAGACCGGTGTGGCTGCTCGCTAGGAGCTGTACGGGAACCAGCTACAGCCGCGCTCCGAAGCGCGTTGTCAGAAGGTGGAGCCCGGTCTCCGAGCGGGCTTTTTGACGTTGCGGTTTGACCGAGCTCAACTGCGCGTTAGGGACAACGCGCGCCACCTCTTCTGCACGATGCTCTCGGTCGTGGATATTCCTCGACGAGAGCCGGCCATCTCCAATTCCCATACAGCTCGCTAGCGCATTTCAAAAAATGACGTAGCCGCGTCGATTAAGACGCCGGATGGTGCGCTCCTTCGATGACCGCTGCTTGTATGCAGCGGCCACGGCGTCAGTTTTACTTGATATGCTCAAGCCGCGCCGATGCCTTGGCTGACTACTTATTTTTCCGCTGGAGAATGAAGCGCAACAGGGCGGTCGCTGCGACGGCGCCTAGAAGAAAACTACCCGGAGCTCCGCCTCCCCCACCACCACCGGAACTTGAAGAGGTGGTGCCGGAGCTCGAGCTGCTGGAAGAAGAGCTCGACGACGAGGAGGACGACGATGAACTAGAGCTGCTCGAACTGCTGCTGGAGGATGAGCTACTGGAACTCGATGAGCTGGAGGACGAGGAACTGCTGGTGTACTCGTCCGCACCGAGATCGTAGGCAGAGCCGGCCGGTCGAGAGTCGCCATCAATGTCGGTGGTGAGGCCAACGATTGCGGTACCAGCGTCAACAACGCCCGCGACAGCGCTTTTCAAATGGAGGTCGCTGGCGGTTGGATCGGCAAACCAGGAGGCAAGCGCCGTGGTCGAGTTGGTCGCAAGTGTAGCCGTTCCGCCGTTGAGCGTGGTGATGGCTTTGTTCGCAAGATTGTTGCGGATCAAGCTGCCAGTGGTGACGTAGCGATACTCGATGGCATTGGCGTAGGTGCCGGCCAGATACAGAGTATTGTTGTCCACCTGAGCCCCGGTTGCGGATTCGAGGCTGATGCCGGGGCCGGGGTAACTCCCGGTGACACGATTGTCGGCAATGAAATTATTTTGGATCTGCCCGCCGATATGAGTCGAAGTCGAGCCCTTGCCGAGTGTGACCGCCCGGTCGCAATTGAGGAAAAGGTTATCCGTGATCACCGTGCCGCTGGCCGACCCGTAGAAGTGGATCGCCGGTTCCGCCGTTGCGCTCGCGCCAGCAATGGCGTGGAAAGAATTTCCGCTCACCGTCCAGTTGGTGCAATCCTGGCCATCAATGGCGGCAACGGAGGAGCCGGAAAAGACGTTGTCCGAGACATGCCCACCGTCAGCACCTGGCTGGATCGTGATGGCGTGCGCGGCAGCATTGCTAAAGGACAAGTTAGCGATAGAGACTTGATCGCCTGTGACGTTGAGGATCGGGCCGGAAATCAAACCCGTGGCATCGATGATGGCGGGCGCCCCAGTGGATGGACCGCGCAAGGTCAGATTATTGGCCGCCAAGGTCGGCAGGCTGGCCGTAAGCGGATAAGTGCCGCTGGCCAGAGTGATCGTCGAGGTCGCCGAGGGGTTGGCGTTGGCCGTGGTCAACGCATTGGAGAACGCAGCCACGGTGGATACATTGCTGGAGACGGCGCCGCTGGCCTGAGTCGAAACCACAGCCGAGGATGAACGGGTGCTTTCGTTGCTGGCGGCATCGATTGCGCTCACCGCGTAGGAGTAGGTGGTCGAGGCGGCTAGACCCGTGTCTGAGTAAGTCACCGTGGTCGCACTCGTCGATCCGATCGGTGTGGCGCTGCCGTTGCGGTAGATCCGGTAGCCAGATACACCAACATTGTCGGTCGAAGCCGTCCAAGTCAGCAGGATCGCCGAGGGTGAGGTCGCGTTGCCGCTCAAATTAGCTGGGATCGTGGGTGCCGTTGTATCTGCCAGATTGATCGTGTAGGCCGCAGTCGACACGGTGCTGTCGGTCATGGCGGCTTTGTAGGCAACGGCCTTGAGTGTGGTCGAGCTGCCGACGGAAACCGGTCCGGCATAGACCGTACCGACGCTGGAGGTCGGGACGCTCCCGTCGATGGTGTACCGAATGATCGCACCCGAGGTCGTCGAAGTAATTGTGACGGCCTGCGCAGTGGTGAAGCTGCCGGCGGCAGGGCTGAAGCTCGGTGCGGCCACCTGTGCCGCAGTGCCCGAACCAACGGTAAGCGTCGCAGCCGCACTGGTGGCGTCAGCTGTTATTCCATTTGAAACGATGCAGCGCAATTGATCGCCATTTTCGGAGACGCTTTGAGCTTTAAGGCTGAGCATGGCCGAACTTGATCCTGTCACTGACGATCCATCGTTTAGGCTGGTCCATGCGCCGCTGCCGCTCTTCCTTTGCCATTGATAAGCAAACGCTGCCGGATTGCCGGTGGCCGAGACGGAGAAGGTAGCAGTCTGGCCGACCTGAACCGTTTGCGGAGCCGGATTCGACGTGATTTGCGGAGCCGCAGCCACGGCCAACGTAGCGGCATTAGTTGTCGCGGAAAGGTTGTCAAAGCGTGTGGCCACGCTCCGGTACTGTGCGCCGTTGAGGGCGCTGCTCGCGGTTACGCTCAGCGTATTGCCTTTAGTGCCACTGTAGCCGTTGCCATCCGCCAGATCCATCCAAGAGCCGCCCAACAACTTGACCTGCCATTGCGGCACGCCCGGATTCCCACCAAAATTTGAGGAGAAGGTCACTGTTTCGCCCACCAGGGGCGTGTGGATAATGCCTTTGCGGATCACTCCGTTACCGGTGTCGGCGATCAACAATTCGCCGCTCGCATTAACGACCACACCGCTAGGTCCAAGAAAACGCGCGACCCTGCCTAGCCCATCGTTTGCACCCCAACCTCGATCGGAGGCCGTCGGCGCGACACCGGCGAGTGTAAGAACAACGCCGTCCGGAGTGATCTGGCGGATCGTGTGATTCCACGTGTCGGTCACGTAAATGACTCCACGCCGGTCAATGGTGAGCGCCCCGGGGTTGTTGAACCGCGACGCGATGCCCACTCCGTCGGCAACGCCGGTCTGACCGGCCACGCCGGCCAGTGTCGTCACCGTGCCATCAGAGGAAATTTTCCGGATCGTTGATGCAGCACTGTCCGCCACGTAAACATTGCCCTGCCTGTCGGCGGCAAGTCCCGCCGGTCCGAGGAAAAGGGCATTCGTGCCAGCGCCATCGGCTGTTCCTGGAACTCCAGCCTGCCCAGCCACGATGGTAACGACACCCGCGGGGGTAATCTTGCTGACCGTGCATGACGCTCCATCAGAAACGTAAAGATTACCGGCGGGATCAAAGGCCAGGCCCCGGGGGCGCGGGAAACTCGCGACGGAGCCGTCGCTCTTTTGAAGCGTTGTCACCGCACCATCTGTCGCCACCTTCCGGATACAGCCATTTTCAGTATCGGCGACGTACAGGACGCCTGCAGCATCAAGAGCAAGCCCTTGGGGTCCGGCAAAGCGCGCCGCAGTTCCCACCGCATCGACCCTGCCCCAAGCCCCGCCGGCGGAGGTCGACAGTCCGGCGAGGATTGTGACACTTCCGTCAGCGGCGACCTTTCGGATCGTGCCACCGACGGTGTCCGCGACGAAGAGGACGCCGGAAGCGTTAATCGCCATCCCCCCCGGTCCATCATAACTTGCCGCAGCGGCGGCGCCATCGGCATCGCCCCAATTGGCGCCCCAGGCCACAGGCCAATAGGAACCGGCAGTCGGCAGCGCCCCAGAGAAAGAGGAAATCGTGCAGCGGAAGGTATAGTTGTCTGGATCGCTCCAAACCGTGACGGGAATGACCGTTGGCGCGACATAGAACTGAACGCTGTCTGATACAACCGTGGCGGCGAAGCCATTGTCCAGAATGCAGCGGTACATTTCCGAGTTATTGCCCTCGGTGTAGCCAGACACTTTTAGCGTCGCTGAATGCGCGCCCTGGTACATCGAACCATCCGAAATATCGGTCCATTCACCCCAGTGAGGCTGCACCTGCCAACGGTAATTCACCGTTCCCGAGGCAGAAGTCGCCGTGATGGAGAAGGTCGCAGGGGCTCCGCCCACTTGCACAAAAGTACCCTGCGGCTGTGCTGTGATCGCCGGAACCTGTCCAGTCAGCAGCGTTCCTTTTCGAATCGCATCGTTGCCCGTATCCGCGATGTAAACTGTGCCATCGGTTCCGACCGCGATGCCGGTGGGCGAGGACAGCCGGGCGTTGTAATTGGCGCCGTCGGCATTGCCGATTTCTTCGGTCTTTCCGACCAACGTGGAAACTGCGCCGTCCGTACCGACAATGCGGATGACTTCGCCATCTGTATCGGCCACATAAAGACGCCCGCTGCCGTCGAAGGCCAGGCCACGGGGTCGATAAAATCGCGCCGCCGTTTTCAGGCCATCGACCACCGCCGAGTTACCCTGCGTGCCGTAGGCGGTCGTGACTACTCCGGCCGGTGTGATCTGCCGGATGACAAAGTTTCCAGTGTCGGAGACGAAGACATTGCCGGTTGAATCCACCGCCACAGCCGAGGGATGTTCGAAATGCGCGGCCGAGCCAGTGCCGTCCGCGTAACCAACCCCTTGCGCCGATGCATCACCGGCCAGTGTGGTCACCGCCCCGGCAGGGGTCACTTTACGGATGAGATTATTGTAGGTGTCGGCCACATACACGTTCCCGCTGGCATCGACGGCCAGTCCCTCGGGATGAGAAAACTGGGCCGCAGGGCCCGTTCCGTCCGCACTGCCCGCCACACCCGCCGAGCCCGCCAACGTGGTTACGGCGCCTCCCGCGGTAATCTTCCGGATCGTGTGGTTGCCGGTGTCAGCGACGTAGACGTTGCCACTGCCGTCCACCGCGATGCCCTCCGGCAAATTGAAGCCAGCGGCAGTACCCTGCCCGTTGGCTGAACCAACCGAACCCACGGTTCCCGCCAGAATACTTACCGTGCCGGTACTGGAGATCTTGCGGATGACGGAGCTCTTTGTATCCGCTACGTAAAGCTGTTTCGTCGCATCCACCGCGACCGCCGAAGGCCCGTTGAATCGGGCGCTGGCTGCGGTGCCATCGGCCGCGCCTGGCGCGCTGCCGGCATGAACGGTCACGCTGCCGCCCGCAGTGATCTTGCGGATGACGTTGTTGTTGCCGTCCGCTACGTACGCAGTGCCGTCCGTGTCGACCGCCACTGCTGCTGGAAAATCAAAGGAGGCGGCACCTCCCGCTCCGTCGGTTGGTCCCGCCTGGCCCGCCAGCCCGGCCAGCGTGCTGACATTTCCGCCTGTATCCACTTTTCGGAGCGTCTGGTTTCCGGTGTCGACGACGTAAAGGTTTCCGGAAGTATCGACCGCGATCGCCTTCGGGCAGTAGAAACGGGCGACAGAGCCGGGGCCATCGATGCTGTCGGCCACGTTTGCTGCTCCCGCCACCGTGGAGACGACACCGCCAGGCGCAATTTTCCTCACCAGGTGGTTGCGCGAATCCGCCACGTACAAATTCCCGCCTGTATCCCGCGCCAGCCCCGAGGGCTCCCAAAATTGTGCGGACGCACCCGTGCCATCCTGGTTACCGGCACGCATGAGCGGATCCCCTGCCACAACCGTGACCGATCCGTCAGCGGCCCGCTGCCGCACCAGATTATTCGCTCGGTCCGTGAAATAGATGATTGAACCGTCGGAATTCACCGCCACGCCCGTGGGATCGCACACGGCGGGAAAGGCGGAATCCAGCGAAAGCGTGGTCACCGCCCCGCCCGGTGTGACTTTCCGGATGGTGTGCTGGACCGGATCTGCGACGTAAACATTGCCGGCCGCATCCACTGCGGTGCCGAGCACGATGCCGAAGTGCGCTGCCGAGCCCGTTCCATCCACTAAGCCCCAGGAGCCCGCGGATCCCGCGAGGGTCGACACAGTTCCGGCCGCAATCTTGCGCACCGTCCCGTTGCCCGTATCGGCAACATACAAATTATGAGAGGCGTCGATCGCAAGACCGCACGGACCGCTGAAACGCGCCACGGCGGAACTGCCGTCGTCGCTGCCCGGACTTGCCCGGCCAGCGAGGGCGCTCACGGTCAAGCCTAGCTCCGCTGTCTGCGCGCGTACCGAACTGGCCACCAGAGCCACCAAAGCTACAGCAGTAAAGCCGAACCATTTGAAAGGATTACGTAAAGTATTTTTGCTAAAGGCGTTCATCGTCATCCTCCTTTTTAGTGGTTGGCTACTGCTGTGGCGGGCAACGAAAGGAGCCGGGTGTCCCCTCGCAGCAAGTCGAGCGGGAAGCGGCAAGTGCCTCCGGAAACTTTAAGGGTCACGGCGGTTGTTTTTGCCAGCTCGTCCCGCAGGGCGTAGGTACCATCGACCAGGCTGGAGAGCGTCACCACGACATTGTTTTCGGCCGGCGCCAGATTGGCGATCAACAGGATCAGAACTCCATCCTGATCGATAAAACCCCAGCCGTTCGCGTTGGCCGTCGTTTGCACGGGTGATACTGCCGCTGCCTCGGCCGGCGAGCACACCGGCGCAAACGCTTCCAGTTTTTTCCGCTCCACCGCTGGAAGGCGTTTCGGTTGCGTCACGATCCAGCAGGCTGGACGCGCCCTCGGCGCGAGATGATCCAAAGCCACCTCGGTGACAAAATACCCGCAACCGACAGTTTGAAACGCCCCTTCTGCGTCCATCGCGACCTGCCAATCGGCGCCTTCGCGTTCGTAGGAACGCATCATCGCCTCCGAAAAAAAGAACGCTGGCCCAAAAGGTGCCCGTGGGATGTGCGCGTTCATCAACGCTGGGATAGCAGGATCGATGTCGCCGGTTTGCGCGCCTCCGTATCCGTATTCCAGCCCGGCAATGCCACGGCGCAGCACACCATCCCGTCCCGCGATATGAGCAAACGTGATCTGGAACCAATGCGAGCGGAGAATGGCGTCACCAAAAGCCTCAGGTTCATGCCCCAAGGCAAGACTGCCCGTGAAAGCGCTGTCCTTCACGTTCATCTTTGAACCGAGCAGAATGTCGGGCTCCCACGCACAGGCCGTTCCGATCCGGGCCACCGTGCCGTTTGGCGCTGGCATCGTGCGCAGGGGATCACCCTGCATTTCCACTTCGAAATACCAGTTGATCGGCTCCTGCAGGCGGCGAAAACGCCGCATGTCCAGACCGAGCCAGCGGTTCAAGGAAGGATCGGCGTAAATCTGACCGCCGACGAGAGGCTCCTTGCCGGTGTACTGCCGGATCTTGCGGCCGAGAGCCGTGTAGAACCAGCCGTAACCGTCACAACAGTAATCGAGCCACTCGCTCATCAGATGCGCCAGAATGAAACGCGATTTCTCCGATCCGGTCTGGCCGGGGATCACAAAACCCAGCTTGCGTTCAAATGCCTGGATCTCGCGCGGGTTGAAATCCGCTCCATTCGCGAAGGCATTGGGCATGCCAACGATCAAGTCGGCGGCCATGAGGCCGCGGGTGTGCGCCACCGCACTCAGCCGCCCCAAACGTTCGGCCTCCCAATCCGCATAGGTCGCGTGCTTGACGTCCGCCGGCCAGTCGCCCGCATCCAGAGGCATCATCGGCGCCACCCAACCCAGGGTATAGAACCAATAGTTTCCGCGCGGACCGGTCGAGATTAGGTAATCCCGGGTCTTGTGCCATTGGGAATAGGATACCCAGCTTGGAATGTTCAGGGCCGCCCCGCCCGGCAGACCCTCAAGGTATGTATCCATCCAGGCCAGGCCCTCGAGCACGGGAACGTGCCCTGCCGCATCTTCTCCGTCCGCCACTTGTCGCGATTCGTTGGCATGGTACGAAGAGTACAACTCGGATTGTTCGTAAAAGAGTTTTTCCGGCCACCAGGTATGTGAAAAACCCCAGGGCAAACTACATATCTCGGTCGTGCCTATCGGCGGATGGTCCGGGCTGGGGCTCAGCGCTCGCGCACAGGGAATCGACAGAGAAACGAGCAATAAGAAGCTACACGAAGAAATTCGCTGGATCATAGTAACGACGGCGTTGAATTGGACGGCTAAACCAGTGAGCAGAAGCTCGGACCGAAAAGCAGGCTGCGCTCAGAAAACCATTGATCAACGCGAAGGAATGGATCGGGGGCGTTTTGATTGGTTTTTATCAGATCGAAGCTTGCATGCCTAACCGGCCTCACGCCACCACGTTGTCGGTGATTCATGAATACAATTAATAGATCGCAAAGTGCCCTAGGAGCTGTATGGGAATTGGCCAAAGCCACGCTCCGAAGCGCGTTATCAGAATGTGGAGCGATCTCCGAGCAGGCTATTCGACGTTGTGGTTTGACCGAGCTCAACTGCGCGTTTGGGACAACGCGCACCACCTCTCCTGCACGATGCTTCCGGTCGTGGCTATTTCTCAATTGGCGCCGGCCGTCTCCAATTCCCGTACAGCTCGTAAATCAGTTTAGTGGTTTGCGCCTGATCCAATTAAGCTAGTGACACTGGCTACGTGCGGAAACTTTTTCGGCCGAAACAGCGCAGCGCAAGAATAGCGCTCATCATAATTAGGAAATAGCCGCTCGTTGCACCACCGCCGCCGCTTGAACCGCCACTGGGCGTAGAGACCGGTGTACTTCCGGAGGATGAAGAAGAGCTGCTCGAACTGCTACTGGAGGACGACGAGCTTGAGCTGCTGCTGGACGAACTGCTCGAGGATGAAGAGCTGCTCGATGTATTGGAGAGTTGGACGATGGCGTCGTGGCTGGTGACGGACCCCGCGGAGTTGGAAACAACGACGGTGTAGGTGCCCGCACTCGAAGCGCTCAGGCTGGCAATGACGTAGCTCTTGTCATTGGCACCGGAGATAGTCTGAGTGCCGAGTTTCCACTGGTATTGGAGGTTGGTGCCGGTTGCGGCAACGGTCAGCGTGACGCTGCTGCCCGGGGCCTGCGTGGTGGTTGCAACCGGTTGGGTTGTGATCGCCGGGGCCACAACAGCGCCGCCCGAGCTCGAACTACTGGAGGATGAAGAACTGCTCGAGCTGGACGAGGACGAACTGCTTGAAGAGCTTGAACTCGAGCTCGACGAACTGGAGCTCCCCGTCCCGGAACTCGTGCCGCCGGAGGAACTCGAGGACGAGCTTCCCGAGCCACTCGAACTGCTGGACGAACTGGAAGACGACGACGAACTCGACGCGCCCGATGAACTGCTCGACGAGGAAGAGCTGCTGGAATGCCCACCGGACGAACTGCTCGAGCTGGAGGAAGAGCTTGAGGAACTACTGCTCGAGCTAGAGGAAGATGAACTGCTCGACGACGAACTTCCGGAGCCACTCGAACTACTGGAGCTGCTACTGGACGAGCTGGAGGAACTGCTCGAATGTCCGCCGGAAGAGCTACTCGACGATGAGCTACTCGAACTGGAGGACGAGCTACTGCTGCTCGAGGAAGAACTACTGGAACTCGACGATGAGCTAGACGAGCTGCTGGAACTTGAAGAACTGCTGCTTGAGCTCGACGAACTCCCCGACCCGATCGTGTAGTTGGCGCTGGCCGTAGGACTGGTGGCACCCAGATTATCCTTTGCCACCCCAGTGATGGTCACGGAGCCCGCGGCACCTGGGGTCCAGAGATACCCAAATCGCGCCGAGTTGTTCGTGCTGGTCCCGAGGAAAACGCCGTTCGCGGAGTAACTCACCGAGGCCACGACGCCGTCGCTGTCGGACGCCGCGCTGCTGAGGACAACAGGAACGCCTTGCACGGGATTGGCCGGTAGCGCATCGAGCGAGATCGTCGGCGGAAGATTCACGGAATTGACCGTGGTGTTGATCGTCACTGTATCCACGCCACCACGACCGTCATACACTTCGGCGGCGAAACTGTCGGTGCCGGTGAAATTGGCCGAGGGTGTGTAGGTGGCAAATCCGGAGGAACTCACCGAAGCCGTGCCGTACTGCGGCGCGGAAAGGAGGAGCCAGCGAAGACTGGGAATGTCGGCGGCATCCGCGTCGGTCGCCGCGAGCTGGAGCGTGCTCGTGCTGTTTTCGTTGCAGGTAATGGTCGAAGGTTTGGCGCTCGTGATTGCAGGGGCGTGATTGCCGGAGACCAGCGGCGCGCTCAGCTCGAACCAATTCAGAGTCCAACCCCAGGTGTTGATGTCGATCTCAAGACAACCCGTGCCCGCGGACAGCGATGACGTCGTGAAGGTGAGATTGGCGAAGGTGTCCCAGTCCGCCGTTTGCGGCATGAGAAGTTTGTTGCTGGCGACGACCTGCCCTTTCCATTTGACGGTAACGCTCGCGGCGGTGTTGCCGCCGGTGGCGTTCGCGTAGCGCAGGCGCATGGTGTACACGCCGGTGGCGGGTATCGTGACCGTGTAGCGCAACCAATCGCCATCGTTGAAATTCCACGCCACCAGACCTTCGCCTGGCGTATTCGAGGTGGAGACATTGATGTTGCCGTGAAAGGCCACATTTTCGCCGCCTTGATCGTAGTTCTCCGCTTCGATGCGCCGACTGCCGCCCGTCGGCACCGACCAAGGCTGGCCATTGTTGCCGGTGGTGCCGAGCGTGCCGTATTGATTGCCCACAATCAGTTGCGCAGAACCAATACTGCTGTGACCGGTACCATCGACCACAGCTGCCTGAACGGTGAACTGGCCGGATGCGGTCGTTACGTAGGCGAGTTCCCAGTCGGCATTCGTTGAATTGTAAGTTGCATTGCCAACCGCGACGCCGCCGACCGTGAACGAGACGTGATTGAGCCCACTGATACCCGTTTTCGCGATCAAAGTAACGGTCGCCCCCACTGCATCGACGCCGACGGGTGAACACGTGACGATAGGCGCAGGTGCCGCATTGAGCGCGGCGATGAAGTTTGCCGTGGTCGTGCCGGTGGGCGGCACCAGATACACCGGTGACTGGCCGATGGAAAAATTCCCGCCCGGACTTGCGAGCACATTGCCCAGCACGTCGAGCACCTGCGTGTTGACCAGGCTGGTGGGCAGGCTGATGGGCTCGTCAGGAACCGGGTAATAGACCCAAGCCGCCGCGACCGGGCTGCCGTTTTTCTCGTAGACGTAACAGACCGAAGAAGGGCTCCACGCGATTTTCCCCTTCGGTGTGGCTCCTTCGAGCAGGCGGGCAAAGGTGTTGTAGGCGACGTAATTTGAAGAAGGCAGCCGCCTCGAGGTAGCGGCGTTGCTTTGGAATTCGGGGCTGTCGTAACCGGGATTGAGCGTCTTTCGCCAGAGTACGTCATCATAGGCGCAGGTGGACTGGGCGACGCCTTCCCCGAGGTCGGTCAAAACACGAGTCGCAAGGTGCCAGGGACGAACGGCGCTTTCGTTGGGCGAACTGGCACCGGAAAGGTAATACATCTCCGTGCACCAAACCGGCCTGGTGGGATTGCCCGGGCTGGCTGCGATCGCCTGCTTCACATTCGCGATCGCGACGTCCGCGCCGAAGGCCAGATTCAAACTGGCGTAGGGATGTATGGATACAGCGTCCGCATAACTCAGACCATTGAGAGGAGCCGCGAAACAGTCGGTCAAGAACTGCAGCGTGTCGCCCCCCAGATCGCCGGTGGAGCAAAAACCCACGACCTTGGCAGAAGAATCCGCACTGCGAATTTCGGCGGCAGCCGACTTCAGATAAGGTACGTACTGGCTCGCACTGGTGAGCCAGATATTCGGCTCGTTGAGAATTTCCCAGTGGGTGATTTTGCCCTTGTAGCGGGTAACGAGGTTGCGGACGTGATTGCGCCAACTTGCATCCAGCGGCAAAAACATGCTTTCGCCCAGAGCCTTGAAATACGGCGTTGTATCGACGATCGAACTCTCGTTGATCAGCCACGACGGCCAGCCGATAGGGTTTGAGGGTGTTGGATTGGTGGGTATCAGCCAACCCGAACCAACCACGGGAAGCACGCTGATGCCGGAATTGTAGAATTCGTTCACCACATAATCGGTGTAGGCAAAATGGCTGGTGTCGCCCTTGGTGGGTTCGAGGTCACCCCACGAGAAGGCGTTGTCGGTGTCCCAGAGCCGCACGAGCCGGCAGCCCATGTTCACGTACAAGGACATGAGGTCGTCGGCTGATCCGTTCATGACGCGCACGCTGTCCCGATCGGACGGGCCATACCAGTTCGTATGGCCGAGCCCCGAATTCACACCGACGCAAAACGTGGTCGAAAGATCCACGTGGGCCTGGGCCTTTGAGTACGTTCCCACGGCAGCGAACCACGCGGGCAGCGTCGAGGCCACGGCGTTGACCTGGACGACAGGAACCAATGTAAATGAACCAAAACGTGTCAGGGAAATCAATTGTGACAAGGTCTTGTGCTGCCCTGGTTGGAGCGAGACCGACACGGTGCCGACGTTGTACGGCGCGATGCCGTCCTCCTCATTCATTTGGAGCGTGATACTCCCCTGCACGACTCGCGAAGAACTGTTCAAGACGTCGATGGAAGCGGTCGCGGTGTTGCCTGTGCCCACGTACAAATTCTTGTCAGTCGTCACCGCCACCTCCATCTCGGCCGACGTCTGGTAGGGTTGCGCGGCGCCTTCGTTGATCTGAAAGTCGTCGATCCAGAGGTCGTTGGACGGGGCGGTCTCGTCGAAATCACATTGAAGCCACGGCACATGGCCGATCACTTCCGTCGCGTTCGTGGTGAAGGTGAAGCTGTAGCGTTGCCACGTCGTGCCAACGGTGAAGGTATCAATCCCGTTAAAAGTATTGTCATTCCCGCAAAAACTAACCGTTACCGGTAAAGACGACACGGTGCTCTTCATACTGATCGAAACCGTGTAGGCGGTCGACGGCTTCAATGACACGCCACGGGCGAACAGATCAATTCCCTCATTATAATGATTTGGTATTTTGAGCGAGTTAGTGCCCGATGCCGCGGTGGTCGAATCGATCAGGGGTCCCTCGTAGACCATGGTTGGGTTGGTCTTGAGATGAAGATATTTGTTACACTCAAAGCCAGCCTGCCCGAGTTCGAAGCTGCCGTTGAAAATAAGGTTGTCGGCAGCGCGAAGCGCGGGTACCGACCCCATTAATACCGGCAACAATAAAGCGAGAATCAAACGAAACGTCTTCATGGTCGAAATTTGGTCCGGTTGGCTCAGGTGCTAGGCTTTCCTGCGCAGGGTGCGGCGGACAGCAGCCAACCCGGCGATCATTGCCAGATAAGATTCGCTTGCGGCGCCACCGCCACCTCCGCTGCCAGAGCCCGAGCCTGACGAAGATGAACTCGAGCTGCTGGAGCTCGACGAGGACGAGCTGGAGCTGCTTGAAGACGAAGAACTAGAGGACGAACTGCTGCTGCCGGAGGACGAGCTACTGGAACTAGAAGAGGAACTCGAGCTGGACGATGATGAAGAGCTCGAAGAACTGGAGGAGGCGGAGAGTTGGACAACTGCGGTGTTGCTGATGACGGAGCCCGCGGAGTTGGAGACAACGACCGTGTAGGTGCCAGCGGTTGCGGCGCTCAGGCTGGTGATGGTGTAGCTTTTGCCATTGGCACCGGAGAGGGCCTGGGTACCGAGTTTCCACTGGTATTGGAGGTTGGTGCCGGTTGCGGCAACGGTCAGCGTGACACTGGTGCCAGCGGCCTGCGTGGTGCTTGCAGCCGGTTGAGTCGTGATTGCCGGAGCCACGACAGCACCGCCCGAGCTCGAGCTGCTCGAGGAAGAGGAACTGGAGGAGGATGAAGAGCTGCTGGAGCTGGAGGACGAGCTGGAGCTGCTGCTCGACGAAGACGAACTGGAGCTTGAAGAGGAGGACGACGAACTAGACGAACTGCTGCTGGAGGTCAGCGTGCTGACGTTGATGGCGGGGCTCTTCGCACTGATGTTGCCGGCGGCGTCGTAGGCATTGACTGCGTACGAGTAGGTGGTGGCGGCTGTCAGGTTGGTGTCGTTATAGAAGGCGGTGGGGCTGTTTCCCGCCAGCGTGTTATTGCGGTAGATGCCATAGCCAGTGACCGCGACGTTGTCGGTCGAGGGTGTCCAGGTCAGGTTAATCCGGCTTGAGGAGACAGCAGATCCTGCGAGACCAGCTGGCACGGAGGGCGCCGTCGTATCAGGGCTACCACTACCGACATTCACTGTCAGGTCTGCGGACGTTTGGGCGGCGCCATCGCTGGCCGTAAGGCGCAGCAGGTAGGAGCCGGCGACGGGGAAGGTCACGTCGGTCTGGCACCAATCGGCGTGGGCGAAGACTGGAACGCCCGGTCCGCTGACCACGCTCCATGCTGCGGTCACCCGGTTTTCCGGCAGGCCGTCGTCGCTGAGGGTGCCGGCGAGGACAACGGGGACTCCAGCGAATGCAGCGGGCGCGGTGCCAGCGTCCAGCGTGGGCGGGGCGTTGGTTGCAGCCGCGACCGCAGTCAGGACCACATATTGGCCATTCGTCAAAGCTCCGTCTGAGGCAGTGACTTGGAGTACGTGGGATCCGACGCTATTGCAGGTCACCGTGGGCTGGAGAACGTCGGTAGCGGAAAGCACCACGTCGTTGTCGCCCAGGTTCCACCACGTATAGCTCAGCTTTCCCGAAGGTAAGCCATCATCCACCGCGGTCGCAGTCAGGTGCATCGGCCAACCGACCATAACCGTGCGATAGGCACTAGCGATCTGCGGCGGTGTGTTGGCAGCGGCATCGCTCACAGTCACGCTCCTGACTGCCCATCCAGCATACAGCCCGTCGCGGGCGAGGCAGCGTAGCGTGTAGCTTCCGGCGTGGTTAAAAGTGACTGTGGTCTGCTGCGCCGTCGCATCGGCGAAGGTCGAAGCGTCGGGGCCGCCGACCTGCTGCCATTCCCAGGTGAAGCCGCGTCCGGTCAACCCGTCGCCAGTAGCGTCGACGGTGATGGACAGCGGTTGCCCAGTGATGGCCTGGAGCGGCGAAACGCCCTGCCCGCCCAAGGTGACCATCGGTGGATAGTGCCTACGCACGCCGGGCTTGAAGGCGTATTCTCGTACGTAGTCGACGTACATTTTTGTCCCATCATCGGGGGTCGCGACGGCACCGACGTAAGCCAGATTCATCTCCGCAAACGAGGTGCGGTCGCTGAGCTCGGACATGGCTGGGGCGGTGATGTCCCAGCGCTGAATTAGGATGTCGTCGTAGAAGAACAACATTTCTTTGGCATCGCGCTCCACCGCCCAGATATGCCAATCGGTCGACGGGTCGCGGATCGGCAGGACGAGATTCGACCCTACGTGAGTATTGCTGGCGTCAGTCCAGTGAATCGTCGCTGAAGAGCCGTAGCCAAAGGTGTGGGTGAAGTCGGTTTGCGCGCCGAAATACTCCAGCACGTCGATCTCGCCACACGCCGGCCACGAGCCATAACTGCCTTCCATCCACAAGGCCGGCCACATCGAGGCTCCGTTGGGAATCCGGGCGCGCCACTCGATGCGCCCGTTCTTGGTAAAGTCATGGGCATCGGGGTAAGCCGCACTCTTGACTCGCGATACCACCATGCCCGAGGTGCAAACACGCCCGGCCACCGTCGTTCCCGAAGCAAGGAGCTGCAGCACCAAGGCGCCGTTGGCGATGTAAACGTTCTGCTGTCGCTGGCGGTACTCTTGGGTTTCGTTATTATTATAACGGGTCACAGGTGGATTAGTCCACACCGCCGTGTTGGGAGCCACGGCATCGGTATAACTGTGTCCGGGCTGCGTGTCAGTGTAGCCCTGGTTGAACTCGTCGGCCCAGTTGAGTTGGAAACAGGGAATATTGTTTCCGGAACCGGTGACAACTTGCGCTGGCAAGGAACCCGTCGACCAACACAGGAAAAGGACAGCTGTTAGCCCGCAAAATTTAGAGTGCTGTACGATTTTTCGGAATCGAAAGAAAGCGATGGGCATCGGGGCGAAGGAACGGGATGTTTGCTGACGGTCGCGTAATGCGCACCACTCGCAAGCCGGAGCAAACAGGGAACACCCAATTTACACTCGATAAACATTCCAGGTCCCACAAACCCGGCAGGACATTCTGCCGCGTTATAAACCCAAATTTCCAGGTAGTTAACTACTCATGAACACTAATCATGGGTAATGCAGGGAATAAGATGCGCATCCTCTTTCACGGAAAAAACTCTTCTTGTGACTGTTCGAGCTAAACTGCGCGAAGCCGCGAATCCCAAAACCGCACCAAGATAATAGAGACCTGGACCGCCACCACCGCCCGAACTTCCGGAGGGTGAGATGGGAAGAGTGCCGCTCGAGGAAGAACTGGAGCTGCTCGACGAGGAGCTGGAGGAGGAAGAACTCGAACTCGAGGACGACGAAGAACTGCTAGTAGCGCCGGCCTTGGTTGTGACACTGATCGCGGGAGTTTCGGCCGAAGCGTTGCCAGCGGCGTCGTAGGCGCGAATCGAATACGCGTAGCGGGTCGACTCAACCAACCCGGTATCGGCAAAACTGGTGGTTGGCGAGTTGCCGACTAAAACACCGCCCCGGTAAATTCCGTATCCCGTCACTCCGACGTCATCCGTGGAAGCCTTCCACGTCAGGTTGACCTGCGTCGTCGAAACTGCCGTGCCGACCAAATTACTTGGAGCCGTGGGCGAATTGGAATCAACCGATTTAATCGTCCAATCGTAAGCGCCGCCCTGGCAGCCGAGCAAAATATCGTCTCCTCCCACCGCCGCCGCGACGTAACCCATCACGGGCAGGTTAAAGGCAGCCCAATGAAAAGTCTTTCCACCGTCCGTTGAAATGAGAGGGCCGGATCCGCAGGTACGGTTCCCTCGGTAGGCACCATAACCGATGTTGACGATGATCGTGTCACTCCAGCAAACGATGTGGCCGAAGAGCGTTTGCGACGAGGTAACCTCCTCCACCGTGTCACCCACGGTAGCCTTCGCGTAGGATGTCAGATAGTAACTCGAAAGCTTGCTCTGCGAAACCAGCGAATCGATTTGGTCGTACGGAACAACAAAGAGCTGGCCAAAGGTTCCCATCACGAGGTCGCCCTTTCCCGTCACGCCCACTCCGGGCATGTACATCGCGTTTATGGCCTGCCAGGTCGCTCCTGAGTCGAGGCTGCGCGCCAGTCCGGTATTCGCGGCGGCATAGAAGATGTTGTGCAGAGAATCGTAGGCGATGTCGGTGAAACCAAAACCGAATGGGCCGCTTCCCGCGCCGAGCGGTATAGTCGCCAGGCTGAACGTCGCTCCGGAATCCCGGGAAACGTACAGCGCTTGATCAAACATGATGAGTTGTACACTCGCATCGGCATTAAACAGAAAACGTCTCGGATTCTGAGTGAGGCTGAGCGTATCGCCCAACCCGAGCAAAGACGTCACGTCACTCCAGTTCTCGCCCTGGTCAGTGGACTTCACCAGTTTGAGCTGGTTGTTTGAGTAGGGATTGTTCGGATACGCGCCCCGGGCGAAAGCGTAAATGAAGCGTTCATCCGGAGACACGCCCATCGGAAAAAAGAGGCTCGCCCATTTTGCGCCGGTAGCTGTGACAGGCATGCCGGGGTTTGCGGAAATGCACTGCCACTTTGTGTGGTCGGCGCCCGCGCTGCGGAAAAGTCCGTGATCGTTGGTCGCCAGATAGGCGGCGTTTTTCAGATTGAAGAGACTGACCGCGCACTCCGCGTAGCCGAGCCCTTTGTTGCCAAAGAGCTTTTTGTTGTCGTCGTAGGTCATCAGCAGATCATTCCAGGTGGCAAATTGGTCGGTGCTGTACCAACCCCCAATGCACGACCAGGCAGCCATGAGGCTGGTCTTGGGGTCAAAGGCCAACCATTGAGGGCTGGTAAAAAAACCGCTCAGTCCATGAATAAGGGACGCGGGGAAAGTGATCTTTCGAAACGTTTTCGTGTTGTCATCTGAGGCTAGGAGATAAGGCGAGCCGAGAACGCCCACAAACACCTGGCCTTTCACCCGTGGATTCCATTTGCCCGAATAGGGCACGGCATAGCTCGAATTGAGGATTCTTCCCGCGGCATCGACCAGCGCCACATCGGAGCAGGTCAGCACCGTGCCGCCACTATCTTTAGCCAGCACGAGTTTCTGAGTCAGTCCGGTAGCCAGCGGTTTCAACACCAACAACAGATCGCCATCGCCCCACGGAGAAACGTCCATGTTGGTGACCTGGTAGTTCGCCGGAATCTGTAGCTTCTGAAACGTCGGCGTATTGGACAACGCATTACGCGTGACGTACATTTCACCGTCGCCGTAGGAGAAATACACGGAGTTGGGATCCGTCGGATGCGGACAGATACTCCGAATGCCAGCAAAAGTGCCGAGATCGTAGGCTTTGAAATTCGCTCCAGTCGCATCACCGATGTAGATATATTTCCGGCCGAACATGGCGCTCATCTCATCTTCCAGACTATCACGCGGCTCCAAGTCATGACCGAGCGCACCCAGCGCAGTAAAAACACGTGAGCCGTCGCAATTGAAACGTACCCGGCCAAACGCGGTGCGGTAGCCAAGCGTCGATCCTGCCGTTTTCGCCAGGTTGATGGAGGGCAGTGCTTGCTCGTGGACTTCCGTCCACCACTTTCCGCCGCTGGTGCTTCGGGAAAGATAGGAGCCAGCCGTGATCATGAGTTGTGGGTCAGCCGGCGAAATATCGAAGGAGAAAAATCCCTGGTAGTTTCCATTGCCTGGCAGTTGATAGGAAACGGTCTTCCACGATTTACCACCATCGGACGACTGCACGAGTCCGCCTAGATCCAGGATCAGAGTGATCACGCCGTCTTCCACTTTAAGGTCGTAGATTACATTTCCGAATCCCGGCGCGATGTTCTGCCATACCGCCTCGACGCCATTGAGTTGTGCATCCATCACCTGCTGCCGATAACCTGGAATTTTGACTGGGGTCCATTTGTTCGCAGCCAGGGTATCGACACTGAGCGCTTGAAGCCGATTTTGCACAAAAGCGGGAACAGCTGGTTCGGTATAAAGGAAAGCCGGCGCACTCGCCACCGCTCCCGCAGAGTTGGAAACGGACACGAAATACTCACCCTGATCCGAGGCCTGAACCGGAGCGACAGTCAGCGTGGCATTGTCGGTGCCCACAGAAACGCCGTCTCTCTTCCATTGGTAATGAAGTGTCTCCGCACTGCTCGCTACCACCGTGAGCTGCGCATTCGTTCCCTCCGTCACGACCTGGGTTGCCGGAGATGAAACGATGACCGGGACGGCCGCGATTCCAGCTGATGTACACGCGCAGGCCAACAAACTCTGCCAAATAAAGCGGAGGCCAAGGAAGACTCTAGGCCTGGCTGTCGTTAACACCGGAAATGACGCGCAATGCTTCATGAAGTTGAAGGAATTGCCGCCGGAGCCAGCCGTACCGCAAAATTGGTGACGGGGTCAAATTCAGGCAAACTGAGACAATCAACGAATGTCATCGCGCTCAATTTCAGCCCGGAAGGCACGCCTTTCGCCGAAACAGGCGCAGACCGGCCAGCGAGATCAATGCTCCGCAGAAGCCGATGTCAGGCGCGCCACCCCCACCGCCGGAGCCGCCCGAAGGAGAGCCGGAACTGCTGCTGGATGATGATGAGCTGCTGCTCGACGAGCTGGAGCTTGAAGAACTCGACGATGATGACGAACTCGAGGATCCCGAACTGGAGCTGCTGCTCGACGATGCGCCCGAGGAGCTGGACGAACTGGAGACCGCCGGAGTGGTGACGCTGGCAGTGGCAGATTTCGCAGAAATATTAGCCGCCGCATCGTAAGCAGTTACTGAATACGTGTAGGCGGTGGAGGCGGTGAGGCCGGTGTCTGAATAGGAATTGGTTGAAGGATTGCCGATTAAAGCGCCACCGCGATAGACACCGTAGCCGGTCACGCCAAAGGTGTCGGTCGAAGCGGCCCACGTGAGCGAGACCGCCGTCGGTGAAGTAGCGGTGGCCGTGAGGTTCATTGGAACGCTAGGGGCGTAGAGATCGTCCGGTTTCCATCGGTACGCCATGACTTTGGCACCGCCATCATCCTCCACCGTGATAATCTTCCAGCCCGCGATATCGTCGGTGACGGATATGCCGTTCACGATATCCACCGCACCACAACTGCCACCGACCTCATCGCCAGGTATAATAAAGTCCACCTGATGGCCATCGGTAGCGCTGTAGATTGTCACTTCGCCACGACGCCGGGAATCTTTTCCGTGATCCAAATATGCCACGTAGATATAATCTTCGTCGGCCGTGAACGACCAAGGCAATGTCATGGGCCAACTCGTAGAATCCAAATGGATATTTGTACCTTCGCCCGCCGCATAAAATCCCGTGTCAGCGATATAGGCTAGCTTGCGATTTGCGGTGTCTCGGAAGTGGTCGTAGCGGTAGATTTTCGAGCCGTAGTAGCCGTCAGCTGAAGCTGCGAAGTACATCGTGTCGGTCTTGGCGATATATTTCAGCCGAGCCGCACCGGCGTTTTCACCTGTCGGTAGATTCGTAAATGGCACATCAAAGTGTTGCGGATTGGCAAAATCGTAGATTGGCACGCCCTTCGCATCCAAGCCCTGGCAGGCCCAGTACGCCACGCCACCATCACCTCCGGCCCCAGCTGAAGCGATGCCATACCCACCGTACCAAATGCCTCCGTCGTCATCGACGTCGACACCTTGTGAGTAGATTGTCCAGTTGTTCCAAGTGCCGAACTCGCTCTTATCGATCTTCGCATCACCGTTTGTATCACGCCAGAACCAACGGATGCGCTTATTGGACTCGTTGTCGGTCCAAAGCGGATGATCCTTAAATGGCGAAACAGGATCTACATCCAAGTCTTTATCGATGAGATTGAGGTAACCCGCGGGTACCGCGATCTCGCTGCCTTCAACCATGCGCCAGATACCCACTAAAGATCCAACCATGTTGGTCATATAGAGGATCTCCCTGCCCTGAATACGGCACACCCAGCTACTGGTGTAAGAGCCAACCACGCGCGGGTCCTGAGGATAGCGAAATGGATCGAGGGTAACGCCAGACCACTGCCAGCTCTTTCCGGGCACTTGGCTGTAATCCATGGTTGCGTGTTTTCCGTTCATGTACATCTCGGTGCCAGACGACGAGGGATCAGCTGCCGCTATTTGCACGAAGCAGCCAAGACTCTGCCAAAGCAGCGTCTTGCCGTCGGCCGAGTACATGCGCAAATCCGTGCCGCCCGTCTGCAAGGAAGGCATCCCGGCACAGCCAACATAGATGTGTCCGGCGGCATCATGCGCGATGCCGCGCGGCCCCCAGAAACGAAAATCGCCCGTGCGGCCTGAAACCGGCCCCGCATAAACGCCACCCTTTTCGCCGAAGGTCGCGACTGGCGTGGTCAACGACTGGGTGAGATCGAAGATTTTGATGTTTTGGTCAGGGCCGTTGTCGGCGATCCATAACCGCCCCGTTGCGTCAAAGTCCACTGCGGTGGGATCTTCTACCGCGCGGATTGCCCGGCCGTCACTCAAGGACACGTAGGGTCCGGTCGCATCCGTAGGCGGCGTTGCGAGGAGGAATGAAGCGTAGGTAAAGTTAAAGAAACGTCCGTAGTAATTTTTAATCGTCGCGGTGACACCACTCTTGGTGTCTGTGGAAACCGACGAGTTGATCTGCGGTGTCGAGAACTGTGATTGAGCCCCTTTGCCAATCCGCTGACCTCCGTAGTAAACCGCACCAAACTGTTTATCGGGCCGAGTAGGATCGCCGAGAGCGTTTCCCATCCCCGTTTCGTCGTACTGCGTGAGAACCCAAACCACCGGGATTCCGCCCAAGTTGCTATCTACAACAATGCCGATATCAGTCAGAAAATTGCCGGCGTTGCCGTTCCATGCCATTGTGTCTTCCAAGGTCTGTGGGTAAAAGTTGGGCGAACTTGGACGGCCACCCGTGTTACCGAGCCAGTGGGTTTCCAAGGCATGATGGACTGCGCCTGGCACCACCGTGAGCGTGAAAGTCGCCGTAGTCTTCTGATTGCGACTGGAGCCTTCCACCGTGATTGTACTGGCACCCAACTGCGTAGGCGTTCCTGCGATGGAGCCGTCTTTGTTGAAGGTCAAACCGGCGGGCAGGCTGCCGGTCTTGATCGCGTAGGTGGTTGCGGGAAGCCCCGGCACAGCATTCACCACCGCGGGAAAGACCGTGAGCATGGGCTGTCCTTTGAGAATGATTCGGCTTGGATAAGCCAGAATCAAATCGCTCGCAGGCGTTACGCCAAAAACCACCCCGGCCTTCACGGTCACTCCTCCGTTTGTAGCCAGGACCGTAAGCGTGTAGATGCCCGGCTTCACGAAAGTCGTGGGATTGTCCACGGGAAGGTTCTGAGGTGTGCCGGTGAAAGTTCCGTCGGTGTTGAAACTGATTCCGTTCGGCAGATCGTCGTCGCTCGACAACGGGTCGTTGCTCAAGGTGTACGTCGTCGCGCCAGAAGCGTTGCTCAGGATCGGGCTTGTTTTAGAAATCGCCGTCCCGATCCTGAACCAGGATACCAAAGGATAACTCAAGGCGAAGCCTGCGGCGGTCTGCACCGTACCAGAAAACGAGGTCGTGCCCGTACCGTTGCCGTTGGCCATCTTGATCGAAAAACTATAGGCGCCTGCCGTCGTCGGCGTGCCGGAAAGCGAGCCGTCGCTGCTCAAACTCAAGCCTGCCGGCAACGCGCCCGAAGCGAGCGAAAAAGTAGTCACATAACCAGGGGTTTCGTGCCTGACGATTGGTTGGACAACGCCAATATCGTCGCCCACCACGAGCGTCGGTAGTGGATAAAACAGGGTCAACGGGTTACCGTCCTCGATCACGAGGTTGAGCACGGTGGAGGCCGATCGGCCATCGTTGGAGGCCGTCTCAACGAGAGTGTAGTTGCCCGTGAGAGTCGGCAGACCAACCAGCACACCACTGGCATCAATACCCATGCCGTTCATGTTCTCGGGGATACCTCCTCCACTGAGACCAAAGATCGTCGCCTTGCCGGGTGTGGCGTTGTGCAAGGTCGGATCCTGTCGCTGCAGTCCGGTCACTGTGTCAAAATGGTAAGTGGTTTGTGGGTACGTAACGGAAAACGCGCCAGCGGCGGTCGCGAAGGGCGCCAGCGCGCCCAAGAAACTGAGACTGCTCCCTATCGCCAAAAATCGGAGCCAACGCCGACAACCACAGACCATTAGTGCACTAGCATTCACTGGAATCATGATCCGACCCATACAAGTGGGCATCGCTATCCGGCAAGTGCAGCAGCATGAACAAACGGGATTTACCGGTTTTTAATTTCACAAGAAACATCCCTGCTGAAAAGCCTTCAGGGAAAGTCCAGCGGCAGGTAAATTGCCAGTGAGAACAGACTTCCCTCACCTGGGGTTGCCCAAAAAAAGACCCGACGTGTTAACGTCGGGTCTTAGCACTAAATATTGGTTTGCTTACAACGCCCGCAACTTTGCGCCGGCAGCCGTAAGTTTTTCGCGCATGTTGGTGGAGTCCTGCGCACGCTCCACTGCTTCGTCCGCGGTGATCAGCTCGCGGTTGTAGAGGCTTGTGAGATGCGAATCCAAGGTGATCATGCCGAGGCCCGCACCGGTCTGGATGTCCGAGGTGATGCGGAAGGTCTTGTTCTCGCGAATGAGCGACTGGATCGAAGTTGTCGTGAGCATGATCTCGAATGCCGCGATACGGCCACCACCGATCTTCTTGCAGAGCGTCTGAGAAATGACGGCCTGCAGCGACGAGGCGAGCTGCGTACGAATGAGTTCTTTCGTCGAGGCCGGGAAGGCGTCGACAATACGGTCGATCGTCTTCGCCGCGCCGTTGGTATGCAACGTAGCAAAAACCAAGTGACCGGTTTCGGCCGCTGCGATAGCGGCTTCTATGGTTTCCAGATCGCGCATTTCACCAACGAGAATGATGTCGGGATCTTGACGGAGTGCGCGACGGATCGCCTCGGCGAAGTTTGGCACGTCGACACCGATTTCGCGCTGCGTGACGATGCATTTCTTGTGCGGGTGGAAATATTCGATCGGGTCTTCGATCGTGATGATATGGCCGTCACGATTCTCGTTCAGGTAATTGATCATCGACGCGAGCGTCGTGGACTTACCGGAACCGGTCGGACCCGTCACCAGAACCAAACCGCGCGGGCGGAAAAGCAGTTCCTTGATCTTATCGGGCAGGCCAATGTCGCGCAGACTAAACAGTCGGTTTGGAATCTGGCGAAGAACGAGACCGTAATTGCCCTTGGACTTGAGTACGCTGACACGGAACCGGGCTTTATCGGCAAACGCGAAACCGAAATCCGCGCCACCGTTGAGTTTGGTCGCCTGTTGATGGTGATCGGGAGTGATCGAGAGCATCAGCTTTTCCGTATCGAAAGGCGTCAGCTCCGGGCCTTCGATCGGCAGCATGGTGCCGCTGATACGCAGCGTGGGGGGTTGTCCGACCTGGCAATGGAGGTCGGACGCATTTTGCTCAACCACCAGTTCCAGCAGATCATTCATGTCATAGCTCATAGGGCACCTTTGTTGGGGGTAAGAAAACGGGCAGACATCCTGTTGGCGATGAACGACACGCGCTATCCGGTGGTTTTACGCGGGATTTACCAGCCACCGCAGAAAACTAGCGGTTAAGGCTCATCAGGAACTCGGCATTGGTCTTCGTCTTCTTGAGGCGCGTGAGCAGCATCTCCATCGCCTCGATCGGCGGAATGCCTTGCATGGCGCGACGCAGTCCGTGAATGCGGAGTAATTCCTCGGGATGATAAATGAGTTCCTCTTTGCGCGTACCGGAACGATCCATGTTGATCGCGGGGAAAATGCGCTTGTCGACCAAGCCGCGGTCGAGGTGCAACTCCATGTTTCCGGTGCCCTTGAACTCCTCGAATATCACTTCGTCCATGCGGCTGCCGGTATCGATCAACGCCGTGGCGATGATCGTGAGGCTGCCGCCGCCTTCGATATTGCGGGCGGCACCAAAGAAACGTTTCGGCTTCTGAAGCGCGGTGGCTTCCATACCGCCCGACATGATCTTGCCGGAGTTGGACGCAAGGGCGTTGTAAGCGCGGGCAAGGCGGGTGATCGAGTCGAGCAGGATCACGACATGCTGGCCGGCCTCGACGAGGCGACGGGCTTTTTCGCCGACCATCTCGGCGCAGTGCACATGGCTTTCGGGCGCTTCGTCGAAGGTCGAGCTCACGACCTCGCCCTTGGTGTGGCGCTTGAAATCCGTGACTTCCTCGGGGCGCTCGTCGATGAGCAACAAGATCAGCTTTGTCTCCGGGAAGTTTTCCGAGATCGAGTTGGCCATGTTCTGCAACAACACGGTTTTACCGGTACGAGGTGGTGCGACAATGAGGCCGCGCTGGCCGAAGCCAATCGGGGTCAGGATGTCGACCGCACGCATCGAGATGTCCTTATGAACCTCGGGCGCCTCCAGCAAGATGCGGCTGAGTGGATAGTAAGGGATCAGGTCTTCAAAGGGCTTCACCTTCGAAATCTCGTCAGGGGCAAGCCCCATGACCTTTTCGATCCGGATGACCGACGGGCAGCGCTCGCCTTCGAGCGGTGACTGCACAAGCACTTCGACCTGATGGCCGCGCTTGAGGCCGTATTTAAAGATCAGGCTCTCGGGAAGGTAGGGATCTTCTGGATACAGACGGTAGTTAACCGCCTCATGCACAATAAAACCGTAGCCCTTGTCGCTCAGGTCGATCCAGCCACGATCGATAATCGGGCGCTTGGCGACTGCCAGCTGCTTAAAAATTTCCGCGAGGAGCTGCTTGCGGTTGGGCGCGCCCTGGAACGTGACACCCAGGCGCCCGGCCTCTGCGGTGAGTTCGGCGAGGTTAAGCGCGTAAATTTTGTCGAGATAGATGGGCTCACCACCGCCCGAGCTGATTGCGGTTGCGGCAACGGCGAGAGCTTCAAGGTCTACAAAGCCCGCGGGATTGGGCAGATCGCCGTAATGGGGAGTCAGGTCAGGCGGAGGCGGCTGTTGCGGATACTTCGGCATGCCGCCGCCGGGAGCTACGCCACCGCTGTTTCCACCACCCTGCTGCCAAGGACCGCCACCGTGACGACCACGGCTGCGCTTGTTGCGTTTATCGTGCTTGTCACGTTTCCAGAAAGGCTCCTGACCACCGCCGCCGCCTTGATGGTGGGGTGGACGCGACGGCTGCTGTGAATGCGGAGCCTGGGCTTGACTGGGTGAGGGCGCCGCATTCTCCGGAGGTTTGCCATCAGGGGCAGAAACTTCAGACGCGGGAGGTTCAGCCGAGAAAGTTTCAGCTGGGGCCGGCGTGGCCTCCGGCGCACTTGTCGGTTCAAAAACGTGACGTTTCGGTTCGGCCGGCGGCATTTCCATCACTGGCTCTGGAGCGGGAGCGGGCTTCGGTGCCTCCGCAATTTGAGGTACTGGCGCGGAATCTAAAATCATTTCCTGAGTCGTTGTCTCCGCGGCAGCCTTTTTCTTGGTTGCGGGCTTTGCGCGGGGGGCACGAGGGCGACGTTTGACGGCCTTTTTTACGCCTTCTTTCTTATC
>Ga0302321_100000475_pt1 | contig 34757 bp, 29 predicted proteins | sample Fen_T0_1_FD_202505 | JGI IMG/M metagenome (GOLD analysis project Ga0302321, IMG submission 202505) | Peat permafrost microbial communities from Stordalen Mire near Abisko, Sweden - Fen_T0_1 | ecosystem: Environmental > Terrestrial > Soil > Wetlands > Permafrost | place: Sweden: Abisko... | reverse complement strand
CTATGTGCTCGAATTCTTCGGCCTGTCCATTCCGATCGTGCAGCTGGGCGGAGGACTCGTCGTCTGCTCGGTTGCATGGGACATGCTGCGCAGCGCGGACGTATCGAAGAAGTCGACGACGGAAGGCGTGCAGGATCCGGGGGCCGTCGCCACGGAGGCCTTCTATCCGCTGACGCTGCCGTTGACCGTCGGACCGGGCTCGATCTCCGTCGCGATCACGATCGGCGCCAACCATCCGCAGACGGTGCGCTCGTTCGTCACGGCGTCCGTGTCGTCGCTGCTGGGCGTCGTCCTCATCTGCCTCTCGATCTACCTCTGCTACCGCTACGCGGAAAGGCTTTCGAAATTCCTGGGCGGCGCGGGTACGGCGGTGGTCGTCCGCCTGTCCGCGTTCATCCTGCTGTGCATCGGCGTGCAGATCATGTGGAACGGCCTCGATGCACTGGTCGGGATCACCGGTCCTCCGCACGTCCCCCGACCCTGACCGCGGGTTGGCAACGGCGGCCGGGGTCGGCTATAATGTCGGGCTTGTCACCGCCGGCGTAGCTCAGTTGGTAGAGCAGCGCATTCGTAATGCGAAGGTCGGGAGTTCGACTCTCTTCGCCGGCACCAAAACCAAAGGCCCGTCATCGCGACGGGCCTTTCGCATTCTGCGTCCGGTTCGGAGCATCCTCCGGGGCGTGCTTTGCCGGTGACCGATCAGGCGCCCGCCGACACGCGCCGTATCCACTGCGCCGTCAGATTCTCCTGCAGCGAATTCTGCTTCAGACGCAGGTCCAGCCCCGGAAAGTCGACGAGGTCCAACGGCTGGTCCTGGTTGAAGCAGGAGAACACATAGGTCACCTTGCCGGTCACCGGGTCGCGCTGCGGCTGCAGGCACTGCGCGCAGATTTCCTTCAGCATGCACTGCATCGGAGAATTGATTGAACCAATGGCCCGGTGATCGGGCTTAAGGTATGGTGCAAGTACGCTGTGGCGCGCGGCGCCGACGGCTGCCATCATCTTGTCCGAACCGATGGCGATGATGCGGTCGCAGGCGCTGAAACGAATCGCCTGCGCGCCGAGTTCTCCGGAGGCGTACGTACACATCGCCTGCACGATGTTGCCGACGAACGCGCGGTCCTGCGGCCGCTCCGCGGCAAATCCCGGCGCCTCGTCGCAGCACCAGACGACGACGTCGGCCGCGGCCTCGATGTCGGCCACCTTGTAGCGGTCCTGCATCTTCTTGTAGCCGGCGAAGTACAGCACCTTCGAGCCCGCGGCGCGAAACGCCTGTCCTATCGAGAAAAGCACGGCATTGCCCAGGCCGCCGCCGACCAGCACAACGGTTTCGCCGGGTTCGATCTCGGTGGGCGCACCGGTCGGTCCCATCAGCACGACGGGCTCGCCCGGGCGAAGCTGCGCACACAGGTCGGATGAGCCACCCATTTCGAGCACGATCGTCGACACGAGCCCCTGTTCGCGGTCCACCCACGCGCCCGTCAATGCCAGCCCTTCCATCACCAGACGCGTGCCGCCGCGGCGCGCGGCCAGCGTCTCGAAATTCTGCAAACGATAGAACTGCCCCGGTCGGAAGCGCTCCGCCGCCGCGGGCGCGTGCACGATCACTTCGACGATCGTGGGCGTCAAGCGATCGACGCGGACCACGGTAGCACGCAAGCTTTGGTCGAGGCGTCCGTAAAACTCCGCGTCGCTCGCCGCCGATGCCGGCGCGACCTTCGCCAGCATGCGCGAGACGATTCCGTAGCCCTGCTTGGCGCTCGCCATCGCCTTGACGACGTTGCCGGAGAACGACGGATGCAGGTCGCCGAAGAAGCTGGTCGCGCGGCCATCGGGCAGGATTTCGGTCAGCACCGCCGGATGCGCCGGCTTGGCCAGGCCGCGGATGAATTGGGCAGCCTCTCCCTGTTCGTCCAGCAGCCGGAAGTACTTGCCGTCCAAGTGGAAATGCGCGGCATCCTCGCGCGCCAGCACGGTGTTGGGCTGCGTGCCAGCGGCAATGAGGATCGTGCGAGCGGGCAGAACCGCACGGCCGAATTCGTGCCACACGCCGTCGCCATCGTTGTGATGCATGGATACCTTGAGGCCCGTCGCGGCACCGTCGGCATCGACGTCGATCGCCAGCGGCGTCAGACCCTCGGCAAAGTGAATACCCTCCTCCAGTGCCTTCTCGATTTCCTCGTGGTTCAGCGTGTAGGACGGGCTGTCGATCAAGCGGCGGCGATAGGCCACCGTCACGCCGCCCCATTGCTGCACCAGTTCCGCGACGCGCGCCGGCCGCCCTTCGCGTTGCGCGGCGGTGCGCTCCGCGCGGATCGCATGCGCATGCGCGAGGAATTCCTCCGCGATGACCCTATCGCGTTGCGTCCAACCGGCCTCGACCACCGCCACGCCGCTGTCCGCGACCAGCGCTTCGTGCCGCGCTAGGAATTTCTCGACCTGCACGGGGTAGTACGCGAGTGATTCGGTGGCGGTGTCGATCGCTGTCAACCCGCCGCCGACGACGACGACGGGCAGACGCAGCTGCATGTTGGCGATCGAATCCTTCTTCGCGGCGCCGGTCAGCTGCAGAGCCATCAGGAAGTCCGACGCCGTACGTACGCCGTTGGCCAGGCCGTTGGGCAACTCCAGTACGGTCGGCTTGCCCGCGCCCGTCGCCAGCGCGATGTGGTCGAAGCCCATGGCGAATGCACCTGCCTCGTCCAGCGTGCCGCCGAACCGCACGCCGCCGTACAGCGCGAAGCGGTCGCGCCGCTCCAGCAAAAGCCGGATCATCTTGAGGAAGTTCTTGTCCCAGCGCACGGTGATGCCGTATTCGGCCACGCCACCGAAGCCGGCCATCACGCGGTCGTCGAGAGGCTCGATCAATGTCGTCACGTCGCGAATCGGCTCGAACGGCACGCGCTCGCCGGCAACGGTGATGCCCGACAGCATCGGGTCGAGCGGCTCGATCTTGAGACCGTCGACGGCGACAACCGTATGTCCGTCGTTGACGAGATGATGGGCCAGTGTGAATCCCGCGGGACCCAGGCCGACGACGAGCACGCGCTTGCCGGTGCGCGGCAGCGGCAGCGGACGGCGCAAGTTGAGCGGGTTCCAGCGCGTCAGCAGCGAGTAGATCTCGAAGCCCCACGGCAGCGCCAGCACGTCCTTGAGGATGCGCGTCTCCGATTGCGGAATGTCGACCGGATCCTGCTTCTGGTAGATGCACGACTTCATGCAGTCGTTGCAGATGCGGTGACCCGTCGCCGCGACCATCGGATTGTCGATGCACATCACCGCCAGCGCGCCGAGCGGCCAGCCTTCGGCGCGCAGCTTGTGGAATTCGGAGATGCGCTCCTCCAGCGGGCAACCCGCAAGCGTCACGTTGAACGGCGACTTCTTGAATGGAGCCTCGCCCTCGACCGCCTTCTTGTCCGGAAGTCCATGCGCGCAGGAGTCCTTGCCCTGCTCGTGGCACCAGATGCAGTAGTGCGCTTGGTCCAGGCCGCCAACCAGGTCCGTTCCCGCGTCGGTCAGAGCGAAACCTTCGCGGCGTCGCAATGGATGGTCCGCCGGCTGCGCCAAGGTCGTGACGCCGTTGCGGGAAACCGCCTCGAGCGCCACCAGCTTCATGTAGTCGAGCTTGCGCGGCGCCCGAAACAGCACGCCGCCGCGTGTCGCAGCTCGCCCCGCCGGCGTGTGCAGCGCCCATGCCGCGTACCGCGCGGCGAGCGCGAGTTCGTCGGCATGCGCAGGTTCGTCCCGTAGCCAACCGGTCACCGCCTTGGCGAACGCCAGCTCTCCGTCGGTGCCGGCGAGGTCGGCGCCGAGTCGTGCCTCGAGCGCCATCCGAAGCGCGTGGCCGTCGAATGTCGCGGCCTCGTCGGCCTTGTGCGCATTGGCCGCCTTCCGCTGGACGAACTGGCGCTTGACCGCGAACAGCGGCGCCAGCTCGTGATGCTTGGCTTCGAGCGCCTGGACTTCTACCGTGATCCCGAAGAGCTTCGCCAGGTAATCTTCCAGGTGCGGCGCGACCGCGATCAGCAGCGCCGCCTCTGCCTTGGACTCCAGCGCGTCGGGCGCAGCGCGCGCAGCGTCGAACCTCCCGCAAAGCTCCGCATCCGCAGCGCGCAGATGTTCGACGAACAACCGGTCGATACGATCGGCGCCGGCGATTCCGTACAGGTCGGCGAATTGAAGTCCGTGTGCGAGCATGGTCATGGGAATGGGGACGGCGCGCGCGGCCCGGCAGCATGGCAGTGCGCAAAAGCCTTCCATTTTACCCGCTCCCGGCGCATCCCCGGCACGCTGTCCAGCTATTAGCTCATGGCGCCGAAGCTGCCGGGTATCATGCCGTCAACCGGGGCGGACGACGGCGCGTTGAGGGCATCCTTGCGCCACCCCAGGTCGAAATGGAGAACCGCATGTCCATGTGCCGCCGTGTTGTCGTCGCCGTCCTGGCCGTGCTGGTGGCGGCGCCATCGTTCGCGCAAGCCGTCAGGCTGGGCGAATTGAACAGCTACAAGGTCTTTCCAGCCTTCCTCGAGCCGTACAAGAAGGGCATGGAGCTGGCGCTTGCCGAGGTGAATGCCGCGGGCGGCGTGCTGGGTCGGCCGCTGGAAATCGTTTCGCGCGACGACAACGGCACGCCGGGTGACGCCGTGCGCGTGGCAGAAGAGCTAACATCGCGGGAAAAGGTGTCGATGCTGATCGGCACGTTCCCGTCGAACGTCGGGCTGGCCGTCGCCGATTTCGCCAAGCAGAGGAAGATTCCGTTCCTTGCCGCCGAGCCGCTGACCGACAAGATCGTCTGGGAGAGCGGCAACAAGTACACGTATCGGCTGCGCGCGTCGACGTTCATGCAGACCGCGATGCTTGTGCCGGAAGCCGCCAAGCTCCGCAGGAAACGTTGGGCGATCGTCTATCCCAACTACGAATATGGCCAATCGGCTACTGCCGCGTTCAAGAAGCAGATCAACGTGCTGCAAAGCGGCGGGCTTGAGTTCATCGAGGTTGCCGTGCCGCTGGGCAAGATCGACCCAGGATCGGTCGTGCAGGCGCTTCTCGACGCGCAGCCTGACGCGATCTTCTCGTCGCTGTTCGGCGCGGACCTGGCGCGCTTCGTGCGCGAGGGCCAGTTGCGCGGCCTCTTCCGTGACCGGCCGGTCTTCAACCTTCTGGGTGGCGAGCCCGAGTACCTCGACCCGCTGAAGGACGAGGCGCCTGTTGGCTGGTACGTGACCGGCTATCCGTGGTACGCGATCGACACGCCGGAGCACAAGCGCTTCCGCGACGCGTACCAGGCAAGATTCAACGACTACCCGCGCCTTGGATCGGTGGTCGGCTACAGCACGGTGATCGCCGCTGCAGCCGCCATCAGGAAGGCCGGCTCGACCGACCCCGAGAAGATCGTTTCCGCCATGAAGGGACTGGAGTTTCCGACGCCTTTCGGCCCCGTGCAGTTTCGCGCGGTGGACCACCAGTCGACGATGGGTGCCTTCGTAGGCCGCACGGCCGTAAAGGACGGCAAGGGCGTGATGGTCGACTGGCGCTATGCCAACGGCAAGGATTACCAGCCCAGCGACGACGACGTGCGCCGGATGCGCCCGGCCGACTGAACGCTTCCGCAAACCGCTAGAATCGCAGCCAGCGCCCGCGCATCCTGGCGTAGGGCGCATTGAAGCTTGTCCCTCGCGTCCTTCCTCCTCCAGTTCCTCAACGGGCTCGCCTCCGCATCGGCGCTGTTCCTCGTCGCAGCGGGACTCACGCTGATCTTCGGCGTCACTCGCGTCGTCAATTTCGCCCACGGCTCGCTGTACATGCTGGGCGCCTATTGTGCGTATACGTTCGGCAACGCGCTCGCCACCGTCGTCGGTCGCGGGCCGCTGTCGTTTTGGCTCGGACTTCTGGGCGCCGCGCTGGCCGTCGCGCTGGTGGGCGCGCTGGTGGAGATCCTGCTGCTGAAGCGGCTCTATGACGCGCCAGAGCTCATGCAGCTGACCGCCACGTTCGCCGTCGTGCTTATCGTCCGCGACGCGGCGCTCGCCTTGTGGGGCGCCGAAGACTTGCTGGGCCCGCGCGCGCCCGGACTTGCCGGTACTCTAGAACTCTTCGGTCATGCAATTCCGCAATACGATCTGTTCCTCATCGTCGCCGGCCCCGTCGTGCTGGTCGCGTTGACGCTGCTGGTGACGCGCACGCGCTTCGGCATGCTGATACGCGCGGCAGCCGAGAACCGCACGCTCACTGCGGCACTCGGCATCGATCAGGCGCGGCTCTTCACCGTGGTGTTCGCGCTGGGGGCGTTCCTGGCCGGACTGGCGGGCGCGTTGCAGCTGCCACGCGAACCAGCGAACCTCGGCATGGATCTCTCGATCATCGCCGACGCCTTTGTCGTTACGGTGGTCGGCGGGCTTGGTTCGATACCCGGCGCTTTCCTGGCCGCAGCGCTGATCGGCGTGACCAAGACGTTCTGCGTGGCGCTCGGCGACGTCGACATCTTCGGCATCACGTTCGCGTTCCCCAAGATGACGCTGGTCGTCGAGTTCGTCGTCATGGCCATCGTGCTGGCGTTCAAGCCGCAGGGTCTGCTCGGCATCGCGTCGACGACACCCGTCACGACGCCGTTGCCGGAACAGCGCATGCTCGTCGTCGCGCCCGGCCGCAATGCGATCGTCATTGCGGCGATCATCGTTATCGGCCTGGCCGCACTGCCCTTCGTCCGCGACCAGTATTCGGCGGTGCTGGCCACTGACATCGTGATCGCGGCGCTGTTCGCGGCGAGCCTCCAGTTCCTGCTGGCGACGGGGGGTATGACGTCCTTCGGCCACGCCGCCTACTTCGGTGTCGGTGCCTACGCCGCCGCGCTCGCCGTCCGGTCCGGCTGGCCGATGATGGGGGCCGTCGCCGTCGCGCCGCTGGCTGCGGGCCTGGCCGCCGTCGTCTTCGGCAGGTTCTGCGTGCGCTTGGCCGGCGTCTATCTCGCCATGCTGACGCTGGCCTTCGCACAGATCGTCTGGTCGATAGCGTACCAGTGGGAAAGCGTCACCGGCGGCTCGAACGGTCTCGTCGGCATCTGGCCCGCGGCGTTCCTGGCTGGCCGGACGGCGTTCTATTTCTTCGCGTTGGCGGTGGTCAGCGCAGCCGCAATCGTCCTGGTGCGGATCACGCATTCACCGTTCGGCCTTGCGCTGCGCGGCGTCCGCGATTCGCCGCTGCGCGCGGCCGCGCTGGGAATCGATGTCGCGCGCGTCCGGTGGCGCGCGTTTGCGCTGGCCGGAGCGTTTGCCGGCGTGGCCGGCGGATTGTTTGCGTTCTCCAAGGGCAGCATCTCACCGGAATCGCTGGCGATCCCGCGTTCCGTCGACGCCATCGTCATGGTGCTGTTGGGTGGGCTCAACGCGCTGTTCGGTCCGCTGCTCGGCGCCGCCGCCTTCACGTGGTTATCGGACACGCTCGCCCGCGCCACCGAATACTGGCGCGCGCTGCTCGGCGTGTTGATCCTGGCGACCGTACTGGTCTTTCCCACGGGGCTGGGTGGCGTCGTCCAACGACTCCGGCACTGGGGCGGCCGGCGATGAATACCTCGATCCTGAAGGTGACCGGGCTCGCCAAGGCATTCGATGGCGTGCGTGCCGTCGACGGCGTGACTTTCGAAGTGACGGCCGGCGAACTGGTCGCGTTGATTGGACCCAACGGCGCCGGCAAGTCCACGTGCTTCAACCTGGTCAACGGGCAACTCGCACCGGACGCCGGTACGATCTCGCTTGCGGACCAGCGGATCGACGGGCTCTCGCCACAGTTGATCGCGCGGCGCGGTGTCGGCCGCACGTTCCAGGTCGCGGCGACGTTTGCATCGATGACGGTCCGCGAAAACGTGGTGCTGTCGCTGCTCGCCCATGCCGGAATGCACGGCACGATGCTGGCGACGCCTGCCAAGGGACTCGCCGCGCAGGCGGACGCGCTGTTGGCGCGCGTCGGCTGCCTCGAGCTCGCCGATACTCACTGCGCCACGCTGGCGTACGGCAATGCCAAGCGCGTGGAACTGGCGCTGGCGCTGGCCGGCAAACCGCAGCTGCTGCTGATGGACGAGCCGACGGCCGGCATGGCGCAGAACTCGCGCGGGAAGCTGATGCGGCTCGCGTCGGCGCTGGCGAAGAGCGACCGCGTCGCCGTGCTGTTCACCGAGCACGACATGGACGTCGTCTTCGGCTTTGCAGACCGCGTGATCGTGCTCGACCGCGGCAAGATCATTGCAGAAGGTGCGCCCGATGCCATTCGCGCGGATCCGCGCGTGCAGGCCGTCTATCTGGGTGTGGCAACCTGACCCCCGAGACGGGCCAAGCCGTCCGCGAGATCCGCGATCAGATCGTCCGGATCCTCCAGCCCAACGTAGAGCCGCAGCATCGGCCCGCCCGCCTCCCAGCGCGATGCTGTGCGGGTGCGCTCCGGATAGATCGGAATGATGAGGCTTTCGAAGCCGCCCCAGCTCCAGCCCATGCCGAACAGGCGCATGCCATCCAGCAGCGCATCAATGCATGCTTTCCCCACCGGGTTCAGGACGATGCCGAACAGCGACGTCGCGCCGGCGAAGTCGCGCTTCCACAACTCGTGGCCGCGCGAACCGGGGAGCGCCGGATGGATGACTTCGTTCACCTCGGGCCGGGTCCGCAGCCATTCGGCGACCTTGATGCCGGATGCCTGCTGCCGCGCCAGGCGCGTCGCCAGCGTGCGCAGGCCCCGCAAGCCCAGGAAGCAGTCGTCGCTCGACGCCGTGACGCCCATGTCGGTCCAGAGCCTGTGCAGCTTTGGAAAGGTCGCCTCGCTGCCGACGATGAGCCCGAGCAGCGTGTCGGAATGGCCGGCGATGTATTTGGTCGCGGCGTGCACCGACACGTCGACGCCATGGTCGAACGCGCGGAAATTCAATGGCGTCGCCCACGAGTTGTCGATGATGACCAGTGCGCTGCGCGCGTGCGCTACTTTCGCGATCGCGGAAACGTCCTGGACGTCGAACGTCAGCGAGCCGGGCGACTCGGCGAATACGATCCGCGTATTGGGCCGGAACTCGCGGGCGATGTCTGCACCCAGCAGCGGGTCGTAGTAGCTGACCTCCACCCCCAGCCGCTTCATGTGCAGGTCGCAAAAGCGGCGCGTTGGTCCGTAAACCGAGTCGGTGACCAGCAGGTGGTCGCCGGGGTTAGCCAGCGCGAGCAGCGGCAGCGTCGTCGCCGTCAGTCCGGACGGGACGGCAAGCGCCGCATGGCCGCCTTCGAGTTCGGCGATCGCGTTCTGCAGGTCCGTGACCGTCGGCAGGCCGTGCAGGCCGTAGCCGATACCCTCGTACTTGCCCCGAACGGCGGCCTCGAGGTCCGCCACCGTCGGGAACAGCATCGTCGTCGCGCGAAACACCGGCGTGTTGACCGCACCCATGAATTTTTGCGGCGCGCGGCCGAGGTGGCCGACCTGCGTGGCCTTGTTGTGCAGCTTGTCGCTCATGGTTGCCTAAAAGGAAGTGATGGAAAGGCCGTCGCAGATGCGCGTTACCTGCGTGGGAACGGCGTCGCGAATGTCGACGACCAGCGCGTCGTCGGGAACCTCGAGCGCGGCAAATTGCGACGGAAGCAGCGAGGCCGGCATGAAATGCTGCGTCCTTGCGGCCAAGCGCGGGCCGATCGTCTCCGCGTTGCCGTTGAGAAAGACGACCCGCACGTCGCCGGCGCGCTGCATCCGCCGCCGGTACGCAGACTTGAGCGCCGAGCACGCGAAAACGGCGCTGCCGCCACGGTCGACAACGTCGCGCATCGCCTCCGCGATCCGTTCTATCCACGGCCAGCGATCGGCATCCGTCAACGGCTGCCCCGCGGCCATCTTGGCCACGTTGGCTTCCGGGTGGAAGTCGTCGCCGTCGAAGAACGGCCAGCCGAGTGATTCGGCCAGCGCCTTTCCCGTTGTGGTCTTGCCGGAGCCGCAAACGCCCATCATCAATACGATCATGCCGCGATGCTACCCAATCGCGGCTGCGGGCGCCATCGGCGTCACGGGTCCGCGGAGCGAGCCGCACGACTCGACGCAGCTATCGCGGCGCCGACCAGCAGCGCGCCGCCCAAACACGTGCGCCAATCGGGAATCTCCGCAAGCAGCATCGCCGCCAGCAAGATTCCGTAGACCGATTCCAGCGCCGTGACCACGCTCGCCGTGTGGGCCGACAGCCGCGACAGGCTGGCAATGAACAGCGTGTGCGCAAACGCAGTGCACACGGCGCCCAGCACCAAAATGAGTGCCAGCGTCGTCGGCGTGATTTCGACGGCCGGTCCACCCGGCCGGAAGACCAGCGGCGCGACACAGAGCGCCGCGAACGCGTTCTGCCATAGCGCCACGGACCTCGGCGGGCGGGCGTTGCCCAGCGCTCGATTGCGCACCGTCAGCCAGGCGAACGTGAATGCGGATAACACGCCCCACGCCAGGCCCTGCACCGTGCGGGCAGCGAGCGTGAATTCAGGAACGAGCAGCGCAAGACCTGCGACGACCAGCACGGCGGTGACGGCTTCCGGGCTCCGCCAACGCACGCCCAGCAGCAGACGCTCTAACACGAGGACAAACAGCGGAAAGCTCGCAAAGCCCAGCAGCCCGATCGCGACCGTCGACACCTGGATGGCCGCGAAGAACGCCACCCAATGCACGGCCAGGATCACGCCATTACCGGCCAGCGCGAGCGTCGGCCCGCTATGATCCGAGCGCCTGACGATTGAAATTAGCCCCAGGACAACAGCCGCGACAACGGTGCGCCCAAACACGATGGCCACCGGGTCCCATGTGAGCCACTTGCCGAACAGCCCCGCGAAGCCGAACAGGGCCACGGCGGCGTGAAGCGCGACAAGAGCGGCGGCATGCGTCATCGGGTGGCGAAGCGCGGCGAACCCCAGCCGCGTCCGGCGCCATCATGCCATCCTGCGCTAAACTTGGTGCCGGCCGCTCGTGCGTTCGCGGCCCACGACAACAACAGGAGCAACCCATGCCCACGCCGGTCACACCCGCCAAGGTCATCGAGGCGGTACGCAAGTCTCCGGGCAGTCGCGTCAAGGTCGCCTGCTCGGACATCGACGGCATCCTGCGCGGCAAGTACATGCACAAGGACAAGTTTGTCTCGTCTGTCGAAGGCGGCTTCGGCTTTTGCGACGTGGTGTTCGGCTGGGATTCGCAGGACGTCTGCTACGACAACACGCGCATCACCGGCTGGCACAAGGGCTATCCCGACGTCCTCGCGCGGCTCGACCTGGGCACGTTCCGCCACGTGCCGTGGGACGACAACGTGCCCTTTTTCCTCGGCGAATTCGTCTGGCAGAAGGACGGCAAGGAAGTCCCCTTCCCGCTCTGTCCGCGGCAGGTGCTGAAGCGCGTGCTGAAGCGTGCGGAGAAGCTCGGCTTCACGCCGATGTGCGGCATGGAATTCGAGTGGTTCAACTTCTCCGAGACGCCGCAATCGTGGGCCGAGAAGAAGGGTGTGGGTCCCGACCCGATCACGCCCGGCATGTTCGGGTATTCGCTGTTGCGCGCCAATGCGGCGCAGCCGTTCTTCGAGGCGCTGTTCAACGAAATGGGCGCGTTCGGTGTCCCGATCGAGGGCCTGCACACGGAGACCGGTCCCGGCGTGTACGAGGCCGCCATCCTGTTCTCCGAGGCGCTGGAGCAGGCCGACCGCGCGATCCTGTTCAAGACCGGCGCCAAGGAAATCGCGTCGCACTTCGACATCATGCCGAGCTTCATGGCGAAATGGAGCCAGCAGTACCCGGGCTGTTCGGGACACATCCATCAGTCGCTGTCGGACGGCAAGACCAACCGCTTCTACGATCCCAAGGGCAAGCACGGGATGAGCAAGCTGTTCGAAAGCTATCTGGCCGGCCAGGTCGCCGCGCTGATGGAATTCGCGCCAATGTTCTGGCCGACGATCAACAGCTACAAGCGCCTGGTCGACGGTTTCTGGGCGCCGGTCAAGCCGACCTGGGGTGTCGACAACCGCACGGCGAGCTTCCGCGTGATTCCGGGAAGCCCCAAGTCGACGCGCCTCGAGACGCGCTGCCCAGGCGCCGACGTCAACCCGTATCTGGCGATGGCCGCAGTCATCGCCGCCGGCCTCAATGGCGTCGAAAAGGGCATGAAGCTCAATGCCAAGCCAATCACCGGGACCAACCAGGGCGCCGAGAACGTGCCGCGGGCGCCGCGCACGCTGATCGAGACGACGCGCATCTTCGAGAAATCGGACGTCGCGCGCGATTGGCTCGGCGACGACTTCGTCGACCACTTCGCTGCGACGCGCGACTGGGAATGGCGGCAATGGCTGGACGGCGTCACCGACTGGGAATTGAAGCGCTATTTCGAGATCATCTGAAGGGTGCAACCGAATGTCCGTACGGGTCCTCACGCGCGCCGATGCCGTCGCGTTCCGCGAGCTGCGGCTGCGCGCGCTCAAGGAGCACGCCGACGCATTCACGTCGAGCTACGAGGAGGATGCGCAACAGCCGCTGGCCGCCACGGAACAGCGAATCGCTGGAGGCGCGGGCAACATGTTCTGGGGCGCGTTCGTCGATGGCCGACTTCAGGGTATCGTGGGCCTGACCCGCGAGCCGCGCAAGAAGAACGCTCATAAGGCCGGTATCGTGGCGATGTACGTGGCGCCGGAGTCCGGTCGGCGCGGATTGGGACGGGCGCTCCTGCAGGCGGTGATCGACCACGCGCGGAGCGTCGCCGGCCTGGAACAACTGGTGCTGACCGTGACGCGCAACAATAACGCGGCTGCCGAGCTCTATCGCACGACCGGCTTCATGACGTTCGGCGTGGAACCGCGCGCCATCAAGGTCGCCGGCGAGTATTTCGACAAAGAACACATGATCCTTTTCCTCTGAGAGCCTCATGAGCATCGAACGCTTCAGTTTCCCCACCACCATCCACTTCGGCCCCGGCGCGCGCAAACTCGTCGCGGACAGCTTGAAGGCGCAGGGCATCAAGCGGCCGCTGCTGGTCACTGATCGCGGCATCGCCGCGCTGCCGCTGCTCGCAGTACTGCTTGCCGAGCTGCCCGGCCTCGACGTCGGGCTGTTTTCGGAGATCTTCGGCAACCCAGTGCGCAGCCAGGTGATGGCGGGTGCGGCCGCGTACAAGGCGCACCGCGCGGATGCCGTCATCGGCGTCGGCGGCGGTGCCGCGCTGGACGTCGCCAAGGCGGTCGCCCTGATGGCGAACCACGAGGGCGACATCCTCGACTATGCGTGGGACCATCCGCAGGTGCGCGCAATCACCGCACCCATTCCCTGGTTCGTCGCGCTGCCGACAACCGCCGGAACCGGATCGGAAGTCGGACGCTCGTCCGTCGTCGGCGACGACCAGACGCACGTCAAGAAGATCATTTTCTCGCCGCTGCTGCTGGCCCGCGCGGTGTTCGCCGATCCTGAGCTCACGCTCGACCTGCCGGCCTCCATCACGGCGGCGACGGGCATGGACGCGCTAACGCACAATATCGAATCGTACCTGTCCCCGGCCTATCACCCGATGTGCGACGGCATCGCGCTGGAAGGCGTGCGGATCGCCGCGCGGGCGCTGCCGCGCGCCGTCAGGAACGGCCACGATCTCGCAGCCCGCTCCGACATGCTGATGAGTTCCATGATGGGTGCGGTGGCGTTCCAGAAGGACCTGGGCGCCGTGCATTCGTGCGCGCATGCGCTGTCGACGGTCGCCGATCTGCATCACGGCCTCGCCAACGGCATCATGATCGACCACGTGATGCGCTTCAACCTGCCGGCCGCCACCGCCAAGCTGGCGGAACTCGCACACGCGGCCGCGGTTCCCGGTGCCGAAGACGGCACCACCGAGGCCCGCGCCATCGCGTTCATCGCGTGGCTGACCACGCTCAAGGCGTCGCTCGGCATTCCCGCCCGGCTATCCGACTACCGCGGCGCACGCGCGGTCACGAGCGCGGATGTTCCCCGACTCGTGGAGATCGCCGCCGCCGACATCTGCCACCAGACCAATCCGCGCAAGTGTACGGCGTCCGATTTCCAGTCGCTGTTCGCCGGGGCGCTCTGACCACGCGGGCTTTCGATGCTCAAGATCGGCATTTCCGCGTCGTTCATGCATGCTGACCAGCCACGCGCCATTTTCCAGGGAATGACGCTGCAGTACATCGAGCAGAACGTCGCGCACTGGCTGATGCAGCGGGACGTCCTGGCGTTCATGGTGCCCTCGCCCGACGGTTCGACGCGGCGCACGGGGAGCGGCGTCACCATGGACGATTACGCGCGCGAGCTGGATGCGCTGGTGCTCATGGGCGGCTCGGATGTGTGTCCTGAGACCTATGGCGAGACCGCGCTGAAACCCGCTTGGAATGGCGACCGCATCCGGGATGTGTACGAAATCGCACTGCTGCGTGCGTTCGTCGCTGCGAGCAAGCCGGCGCTGGGACTGTGCCGCGGTATGCAGGTGATCAATGTCGCGATGGGCGGTTCGCTGTACCAGGACATCCCGACCCAGCGACCGGATGCGCTGCGCCACCGCATGCAGTCGCTCTACGCCCGCAACTGCCACGCCACGGCGATCGTGCCCGGCACGCCACTCGCGAAACTCTATCCAGGCACAGCGCTCGTCAAGACCAATTCCGTTCACCACCAGGCGGTCAAGGACCTCGGACGCGACCTGGTCGTCGAGGCGTGGTCCGAGCCGGACCACATCGTCGAGGCGCTGCGCTGGAAAGGTCCGTCCTACCTGTTCGGCGTACAGTGGCACCCGGAGTTCCATCCGCCCGGCGACGCGACATTCATCGACGACACGCCGCTCCTCGACGATTTCCTCGCCACCGCCTCACGGCACAAATCCGCCGCCTACGCACTCTGAAGAGCCTCGCCATGAAAATCATGAATCCCGCCACCGGCGGCGTGATCGCCGAAGTCGCTGCCGACAGCCTGAAGACCGTCCGCGCCAAGTACGAACTCGCCCGCGCGGCGCAGCCCGGCTGGGCCGCAGTGCCTATCAAGAATCGCCTCGCCGTCCTCGCGAAGTTCCGGGAACTGCTGATCACGCGCCAGGACATTCTGGCCGGGACGCTGACCGCGGAGGTGGGAAAGCCGATCCGCCAGTCGCGCAATGAATTGACCGGACTCGTCGCGCGCATCGATTTCTTCCTGGCCGAGACGGAGCGCGCGCTGCGCGACGAGCGCGTGTTCGCCGACGTCAATGGAAAGCTGGAGGAGCGGATCGCCCACGACCCGCTCGGCGTCATCGCCAACATCTCGGCGTGGAATTATCCGTACTTCGTCGGCGGCAATGTATTCGTTCCCGCGCTGGCCGCCGGCAACGCCGTGCTGTACAAGCCCTCCGAATTCGCGACGCTGACCGGCCAGCACATTGCCGACCTGCTGCACGAGGCTGGCGTTCCGCGCAACGTCTTCGTTGCCGTGATCGGCGACGGCAAGACCGGCGCGGCGCTTCTGCGCCAACCCGTGGATGGCGTGTTCTTCACGGGTTCATACGGCACGGGCGCGAAGATCGCGGCCAGCACCGGGCGCCGGATGATCAAGACGCAGCTCGAACTGGGCGGCAAGGACCCGATCTACATCTGCGAGGATGTGGACGTCAAGGCCGCGGCCGCCGGCGTGGCCGACGGCGCGTTCTATAACACCGGCCAATCGTGCTGTTCGGTCGAGCGCATCTATATTCACGAACAGATCTACGACGCGTTCGTCGCCGCTTTCGTCGCGGAGGTGAAGAGCTTCAAGATCGGCGATCCGACCGACGAAGCGACCTACGTCGGCGCCATCACCCGCCGACCGCAGCTCGCCGCGTTGCAGGCGCAGGTGGCAGATGCAAAGCGCAAGGGCGCCAAGCTGCTCCTGGGTGGCCACGTCCTCAAGGGCAAGGGCAACTGGTACGCACCCACGGTGCTGGCCGACGTCGACCATTCGATGCGCGTGATGCGTGACGAATCGTTCGGCCCGATCATCGGCCTGCAGGCAGTCGCCGACGACGAGGCCGCCGTCGACCTGATGAACGACTCCGAGTATGGCCTGACCGCAGGTGTCTACACGGGGAGCGAAAGGCGCGCGAAGAAGATCCTGCGCAAGGTCGCCGCCGGCAGCGTGTACTGGAACTGCTGCGACCGTGTCAGCCCGCGGCTGCCGTGGTCAGGCGTCAAGCACTCCGGGATCGGCCTCACGCTGTCGACGTACGGCATCCAGACGTTCACGCGCCCGAAGGCGTGGCATCTGCGCGGAGCCTAGGACTGCGCCTGCCACTGCGCGGCGCGCAGTGTATTGGCCAGAAGCGTCGCGATCGTCATCGGTCCCACGCCACCCGGCACCGGTGTGATCCACCCGGCGATTTCCCTGGCCCCCGCGAAGTCGACGTCGCCGCATAATTTACCGTCCTCCGTGCGGTTGATGCCGACATCGATGACGATGGCGCCCGGCTTGATCCAGTCGCCAGGAACGAACTTCGCCTTGCCCACGCCGGCGACGACGATGTCGCCCTGGCGAACGATTTCGGCCAAGTCGCGCGTCGCGGAATGGCAGATCGTCACCGTGCAGCGCGCCATCAGAAGCTCCAGCGCCATCGGCCGGCCGACGATGTTCGATTGGCCAATGACCACCGCATGCATGCCGACCAGGTCCTGCCCCGTTTCCTTGAGCAGCCGCATGCAGCCGTACGGCGTGCAGGGTCGCAGTATCGGCATCTTCAGTACCAACCGGCCGATGTTGTACGGATGGAAGCCGTCGACGTCCTTCCTGGGATCGATGCGCTCTATAACGCGCTCGGAAGCGATGTGCTTGGGCAGCGGCAGCTGCACAAGGACACCGTTGACGGACGGATCCGCGTTGAGTTTGTCGACGAGCGCAAGCACCTCTGCCTCGCTCGTCGTCGCAGGCAGGTCGTAGGCGAACGAGCGCATGCCGACGGACTCCGTGGTCTTGCGCTTGTTGCGGACGTAGACCTGCGAGGCGGCATTTTCGCCGACCAGCACGACCGCAAGGCCAGGCGCGGCGCCCCCTGCCACCACGTGGGCCGCCACGTTCGCGCGAACTTCGTCGGTGACACGTTGAGCGATGGCCTTGCCGTCGATGATGTGGGCGGGCATTGGAGGTCCGTTGTCAAAGCTTCAGGCGATATAGCATCTCGCCAGCCCGCGGGACGATCATGATGCCCTCGTGCTCGCGTCCGGACCAGGTGGCCGGGTCGATCGATGCCGGATCACGATAGCCGAGATTGATCCGGCGGCAGCGCTCCTCGGAAATGCCGGTCGCGAGCGTCACCGTCACGCGCGGGGTTTCGATGCCGGTCGCCGCATCGTAGCGCCCCTGTCCCTTGACGTGCGTTGAATGCGCCAGCACTCCGCCTGGATACTGCGCGAACCGCTTGGGTTGGGCGAGGAAATAATCGCGGCAGTGGTAGCCGATTTCCTCGATCAGGTGACCGTGCGTAACGCTCACCTCGCGGATGTGAGGCGCGTAGATGATAACTTCGCCACCGTCACCGACGACGGGCTCGATTTTGTACATGCCCTTCCCGGCCGTCCAGATGTCGGCGTACATCTGCGGCATCACCGACAGGACCTGGCGCATCGGTGCGTCGAGCCAGACGATGTGCCGCTGCGCTGACAGCGCAGACGCCTTTTCCCAGGCCTCGCTCGCCGATCCGAAGTAGAGGCCGGCCAGGCCCGCGGGCATGACCACTGGCGCAAGGCAGGAAGTGGGTACCGGCACCATCGACGCAGCGCGGTCGATGACGGCACGGACCGGCGTGTAGCCCGAACCGATGATTTCGTAGTTGGTGATCAGCGCGCCGAGCCAGTGCGTGAAATTGATGACCTCGGCGCCGGCAATGCCTGGAAAAAAGTACTTGTTGCCGCCGGAGAAGCCGACGACCTCGTGCGGGAAAACCGGGCCGCAGATGATGATCCGGTCGTAGTCGAAGATTCGTCGGTTCAGCGCGACGGGAACCGCCTGCGCTAGTCTTCCACCGGAAAGCTCGGCGATGTCAGTCGCGGAAATTTCGCCGATCGTGGCAAAGGTCTCAGGATCTGCCCACTCGTGATTGAAGACGCGCGAATTGCCGGCGCGGCCGCCGACGACGGGCGCGCCGACGAGCCGCGACAGCGCGGCGTCGTCCATGCGGGGGTGCGTTCCCAGCGCCACCAGGAAGTCCAGCGCCGCAACCTTGCCGTCAAGCAGTTCGTGGAACAGTGCGAAGAACTGCGGCATCGGCATCGTGCGCGTGCCGTCGGGAATGATGAACAGCACCCGCTTGCCCTCGAGCGACAACGACGCGAATCCGGCACGGACGATCTCGCGCGTCTCGTCCTCGGTCAGAAAGCGGTCGATGAATCCCATGCCGTGCATGGTGTCTATGCTACGCCACGTGGACTCCGGGTGGCGCCGGACGCCACGTCCCGCGATGGCGCGCAACGGCACCGCGCACCGGGTTAAACTGATGCCGGCCGGTCCCGAGCGCAACCGCCCGCCGCGAACCCGCGTGCCAGGGCAGCACCAGCGGCGACAGGGGCGCCATCGGACCACGAGAGGCAGCGATGCACGACTCTGGGGCAGGAAACAGCGTTCAGATTCTTTATGGCAAATCCGGCATGCGGGTGCGGCTGCCGCAACACGCTAGGGCGACCATGATCGGCAAGCGGCCGATGGCCAAGCTGCCCGATCCACACGCCGCCATGCGCGGCGCGCTGGCGCATCCAGTCGGCGCAGCGCCGTATGCGACACTCGTGCGCGGAAGAGCCAGCGCCTGCATCCTGATCTGCGACATCACGCGACCGGTCCCGAACCACCTGTTCTTGCGTCCGCTGATCGAGGGCATGCTGGCGGCCGGCATCCCGCGCGATCGCATCACCGTGCTCGTCGCGACCGGACTGCACCGGCCCAACGAAGGCTCTGAGCTGGCCGAGGTCGTCGGGGACCCGTGGGTGCTCGCCACGGTGCGCGTCGAGAACCATTTCGCGCGCGACGACGCGGCGCACGTGGACCTGGGCGAAACGCCGCAGCGACGCACGCCGGTGAAGCTCGACAGGCGCTTCGTCGAGGCCGATCTGCGCATCGCCACGGGCCTCGTCGAGCCGCATTTCATGGCCGGCTACTCGGGCGGACGCAAGGTCATCGCGCCCGGCATAGCCCACGAAGACACGATCCGCACATTTCACAGCGCGCGATTCATGGAAGACCCGGCGGCGATCCAGTGCAATCTCGACGGCAACCCGCTGCACGATGAACAACTCGCGATTGTGCGCATGCTGGGCGAGGTTCATGCGGTGAACACGGTGATCGACGAGGACCGCGACCTCGTGCATGTCAATTTCGGTGAGATCATCGCCAGCCACCTGGCCGCCGTCGATTTCGTCGCGGACAGCGCGCGCCTGCCGGTAGGCCGGCGGTTTGCAACGATCGTCACGTCCGCGGCAGGGCACCCACTCGACAAGACCTACTACCAGACCGTCAAGGGCATGGTGACGCCGCTCGACATCCTTGAACCGGGCGGCACGCTGATCGTTGCTTCGGCGTGCTCCGAAGGCTTCGGTTCGCCGGAGTTCCGCGCCGCGCAGCAGCGCATGTGCACCATGGGCCCCGACGCATTTCTGCAGTCGCTGCTCGCCAAGCGCTTCGCCGACGTCGACGAGTGGCAGACCGAGATGCAGCTGAAGTCGATGCGCGCCGGGCACGTGCAACTCTACACGACCGGACTCGACGAGACGGAGAGGCAACTCACCGGCGTCGAGTCAATCGCCTCGGTCGATGCCGCCGTTGCCGCGGCGCTCGCCCGCTCCGGCGACCCGGCGCTTGCCGTCATTCCCGAAGGACCCTATGTCGTGCCCATCGTCGGCTGACGCGCCCGCACTGCCGCCGCCGGCGTCGCTCGCGATCCATCTCGATCTCGTGGGAGGCATCAGCGGCGACATGTTTGTCGCAGCAATGGTCGATGCGCTGCCCGCGCTGGGTGTGCGGCTTCTCGCGGACCTTTCGGTCGTGCAGAGCACCGGCGAACCCGCTCCGGAATTTCGCGCCACGACCAGCGGCGGCCTCCGCGCGCTCGCCTTCGGCGTTGCCCCGGCGCCACGCCTGGCCGGTCTGCGAACCGCGACCATCGGCAGTGCGAAGTTGCCGGGGAAAGCACCGCTGCACGCAGGCACCGCCTACACGTGCCTTTACGACAGGCTCGCCGGCGCGCCGTTGCCCGCCGGGACGCGCGCCCACGCGCTGGCGCTGCTCCAACTGCTGGCCGACGCGGAGGCACGCGTGCACGGCACGACGATCGACGCCGTGCACTTTCACGAGCTCGCGGACTGGGATTCGCTGATGGACGTGGTCGCCGCCGGGAGCATCGCCGCGCAGTTGGACGGCGCGCACTGGACGGCGTCGGCGCTGCCGCTGGGCGGAGGTACCGTGCGCACGGCCCACGGACGACTGCCCGTACCGGCCCCCGCGACAAGTGCGCTCCTCGCCGGCTACCCATGGCAGGACGACGGCGTCGCGGGGGAGCGCGTGACACCAACCGGCGCAGCGATCCTGCGGCACCTTGTGCCCCCGGCGCGCTGCGCTGCCCGCCGCGAAAGCGGCCGACTGCTGATCGTCGGCAGCGGCGCCGGAACGCGCACGCTGCCGGGTCTGCCGAACATCGTGCGCGCTCTTGTCATGGACCGTGCAACCGTCGCCGACGTGGACGTTGACGTCGTGACAGTGCTCGAATTCGACGTGGACGACATGACCGGTGAGGAAATTGCGGTCGCAAACGACCGGCTGCGCGCGGTACCGGGGGTCGTCGATCTCTCGCTCGGCATGCGACAGGGCAAGAAGGGTCGGCCGGTCTCCGAGTTCCGCCTGCTTGCGCTGCCGCGCGCAACCGATGCGGTCATGCTTGCCTGCTTCACCGAAACATCAACGCTCGGGGTACGTGTGCGCGAAGAAGGCCGGCGCGTGCTGCGCCGAGAAGAAGTCATCGCGGTGGTGGATGCTGCCGAAGTCCGCGTCAAGATCGCCGTTCGCCCGGGCGGCGAACGCACGGCAAAGGCCGCGCAAGACGCCGTAACCTCCGCGCGGGGGCTGGGCGAGCGCCGGCGGGCGCAGGGCGCCGCCGTGCGCCGCGTGCTGCGTGACGCCGACGAATGAATTCCGCGCTGCCGCAATCCGACCTGCTCGCGCGTCTCGTCGCGGTGCTGGACCGCCACGACCGCCTCGCACTGGCCGTCAGCGGCGGCGTCGACTCGATGACGCTCGCGCACGTCGCGTCGCGTTTTTCGCGCACGTGGACGACGATGTTTCATGCCACCGGACCCGCCGTTCCTGCGGCCGCGCGCGGCCGCGTGGAGAAGCACGCAGCGCGCCACCGGTGGCGGCTGGTCCTGCTCGACGCCCGCGAACAGGTGGATCCCCGCTATCGCGCGAACCCCGTGGACCGCTGCTACTACTGCAAGTCGAACCTGTATGCGCGCATCCGTGAAGCGACGCCCGATGCGATCGCCTCCGGAACGAACCGGGACGACCTCGACGACTTCCGGCCGGGACTGCGTGCCGCCGCCGAACGCGATGTCGTGCATCCGTACGTCGAGGCCGGCATCGGCAAGGCAGACGTGTACGCAATGGCCTCACTGCTCGGTCTGGACGATCTCGAGCGTCTGCCCGCGCAGCCGTGCCTTGCAAGCCGCGTGGAAACCGGAATCGCCATCGCGGCGGACGATCTCGCGTTCATCGATGAAGTGGAGACGCGCCTGTCCGCGCAGCTCGGTCGCGAAGCGGTGCTGCGCTGCCGGGTGACCCGCGCCGGCGTCGTTATCGAACTGGGTGCGGCACACGACGCCGATGCGGCCGGCTTCGCCCACGACATCGGAGCGACCGCGTGCCGTCGGGTTGGTCGCGCATTCGGCGGCGTGCGGCGCTACGCGCGGGGGTCGGCATTTCTGCGCAAGTCGGACGATGACTGAATTCCGACTCGACTGGGAGCGGGCCGGGCGTACCGGGACGAGCGAGGCGGTGCTGTGCGAACCGAAGTCCGCCACGCAGATCGACGGGATCATTGCGCACGCCTCCGAACTCGGTCACAGGCTGCTGCTCACGCGTCTCGTCCCCGGGAAGTACCGCCGGCTCTCGACACTGGCGCGGAACGCCCTCGATTACGACGCCGAAACACGCACCGCTATACTCGGTGGAATGCCGGCGCCCGTGTCCGCCGCCCGAGTTGCGATCGTGTGCGGCGGCACCTCGGATCTCGCGGTTGCCCGGGAGTCGATCCGCACGCTCGCGTTCGCCGGTGAGTCGGCGACGCTGCTTGCCGACGTGGGCGTCGCCGGGCTGTGGCGGCTCATGGAGCGGCTCGACGACATTCGCCGGCATCGCGTTGTCATCGCCGTTGCGGGCATGGAGGGCGCACTGTTCAGTGTGCTCGCCGGACTCGTTCCCTGCGCGATGATCGCGGTGCCGACGTCGATCGGCTATGGCGTCGCGAAGGGTGGCCGGACGGCGTTGAACGCGGCGCTGGCCAGCTGCGCATCCGGGCTCCTGGTCGTGAACATCGACAACGGCTTCGGCGCGGCGCATGCTGCGCTTCGCATCCTGGGACATGCGCACGGTGCAGGCCCCAGTCCCGCGTCAGCCACCCCCCGATGATGTCGCCCGGATCGAGCGTGATGTCCCGTGAGATCAGGCTGACGAGCTTCGATGATTGATCACGACATACGGCGCACCCTGGGGCTAATGCGAGGTGGCAAGCCGCCAGAGCGACGTCACCTCCGCCGAACGCGCGGCGTGGAGCGGATCGGCTTCATCTGCCGACTTGGGATGCCTGGGACGCACGTCGCGGCGCTCGACGATCCGCAGTCCCGCGGCGTCGAATAACGACAACAATTCCTGCCGCGACCGCAGACCCAGGTGTTCTGCGAGGTCGGAGAGGATCAGCCAGCCCTCACCGCCCGGTCCCAAATGCGCGGGCAGCGCGGCCAGGAATCCACGCAGCATGTGGCTTTCGGGGTCGTAGATGCCGTGCTCCAGTGGCGAGCTGGGCCGTGCAGGGACCCACGGCGGGTTGCACACGACCAAGGCGGCCCGGCCTTCGGGAAAGAAGTCCGCCTGGACGACATCAATCTGCGCCGACAGGCCGAGGCGCTCGACGTTCTCGCGCGCGCACGCCAGCGCGCGCGGGTCGACATCGGTGGCAACAATGCGCCGCAGCCCGCGCCGCGCGAGCACCGCAGCCAGCACGCCGGTTCCTGTGCCGATGTCGAACGCAAGACTGTTGCTTGATACCGCGGCTGGCAACGGTGCCTCGGCGACCAAGTCGACATATTCGCGGCGAATCGGTGCGAACACGCCATAGTGTGGATGAATGCGACCGCCCGCCGCCGGAATCTCGATGCCCTTGATGCGCCATTCGTGGGCACCGACGAGTCCCAGCACTTCGCGCAGCGAGACGACCGAGGGCTCTTCCGGCGGACCATAGGCTTCCCGGCACGCTTGACGGATGTCCGGCGCGCGACGCAACGGAATGGCGTAGTCCGCGTCGAGCGGAACGAGCAGCGCGCCCAGCGTGCGCGCCCGCTGCGACCGAACCTGGCGATGCGCATGAAAGGCTCCTGCAAGCGACGCAGGCGGCGAAGCGCTTGCCACGGACCTCCGCTTGCGAACGCGTATGTCGGCCCGGCTCGCCAGGGCGATCAGCATCTGGCGCGCATTCTGGAAGTCACCGCGCCACAGCAACGCGGTGCCCTGGCCGGCGAGGCCATAGGCATCGTCGGCCGTCATCCCATCATCGGCAATCGCCACGCGCGCCGGGGGCGGTGCCCCGCGCTCGGAGCGCCAGCGTGCGGAACGCGCCTCACCGGCCTCGGTCCATTGGATGACCAGGTGCGCAATCACGCTACAGCTCGGTGTATTTCTTGCTGTTCCCGCGCGCCTTGTCCACCGGATACTTCGCCGCATTCGCGAGCATCTTACGGTCGGCGGCGGCGATCGGATCGATGCCCAGCTGGTCGCAGAGCCGGATCAGGTACAGGAGAACATCGGCGGCCTCCTCGGCTGCAGCGGCGCGCACCTCGGGCATTGGATTCCGGCTCTGCGCCTCAGTGAGCCATTGGAATGTCTCGAGCAATTCGCCGGCTTCCGCGGACAATGCCATCGCCAGGTTCTTGGGCGAATGAAACTGGTCCCATTCGCGTGCGGCGGCGAAGACGCGCAATGCGTCGCGCAGACGTTGGAGTTCGCTCACGCCGGTGCCCCTGTCCTGTCCGCTCAACCGATGGTGATCTGCGGCCAGCCCTTGAGGCGCGCATGCGCCGCAAGCACCGAGTCGGCGTTGACTGCGACGGGGTGCGTCACGTGGGACAATAGCGGCAGGTCGTTCTGCGAATCGCTGTAGAACCAGCTCTCGCGAAAGTCCGACAGCTTGAGGTGATGCTCGGCCAGCCAGCCCAGCAGCCGCTCGACTTTGCCTTCCTGCATGTTGGGCACGCCCTTGACGCGCCCGGTGTAGCGGCCCTGCTTGAACTCCGGCTCCGTAGCGATGTGATGCTCGAAGCCCAGCTCCCACGCGATGGGGGCGGTAAGGAAACGGCTGGTCGCCGTGGTGAGGATCATGAAGTGATCGAGCTTGCGGTGCTTGGCGATGAGGTTACGCGCTGCCGGTGCGATCGACGGCAGGATCCGCTCGCGCATGAACGTGCGATGCAATTCGTCCAGTTCGTCGGTGGAGAAAGGCTTCAGCGTCGACAGATAGAACTCCGTGAACTCGATGGCACTCGCCTCGCCCCGCCGGTAACGCTCACCCAGGTCGCGGTTCGCCGCCTCGTACACCGCGCGGTCCAGCTTGCCGCGCTCCAGCAGGAATTCGACCCATTGCTCATCGCTGTCGTGCGGCAGCAGCGTATGGTCGAGGTCGAACAGCGCGAGGATGTCGTCAGGCATGGTTCGGGATCACCGGTCCGCAATGCAGTCTAGAATCCCGCACGTGATCGACGACGACGTGGCAGGCAACATCCTGGAGCGGCTCGGCCGCGCGTTGGCCGCGCCGACGCGCGTTCTCCGACCACTGCGGGTGGACGCGGCGATTGTTGGCTGGCTCGACGCCGACCGAGCAGCGCGCATCGCGCAATTCGGCACCATCTTTACCGTCGACAGCGACGGCGTCTCGTTTCATCGCACGCTGCGCGACGAATGCGCACGCAGCGAAGCGATGGCCGACGTCGCGGCCGCGCTTGCCGCAGAAGGCGCGCTCACCCCGTGGCGCGACGAGCTCTACGCCGTGGCGCCGACGTTCGGCGCTCCGCCCTGGTTCCGCCTCGAAAGGGCCGCCGCACGGTATTTCGGCGTGCATACGTGGGCCATGCACATCAATGGCGTGGTCCGCGGCGCGACCGAAGCGACGATGTGGCTCGCGCGCCGCAGCGCCGACAAGGCCATCGACCCGCTCCAGCTCGACAATCTCGTCGGCGGCGGGATCGCGGCGGGGATGGGTATTGTGGAAACGCTTGTCAAGGAAGCGTGGGAGGAAGCCGGCATCCCGGGCGTGCTCGCAGCGCAGGCACAACGTGCCGGAGCGCTCCACATCTACCGGGACCAGCCGGACGGCCTGCAGTCGGAGACGATCTTCGTCCACGACCTGTGGCTGCCCGATGATTTCGCGCCGTCCAACCAGGACGGCGAGGCGATCGAACATCGGCGCGTCGCGATGGACGAGGTGGCGCGGCTCATCGCGCTGTCCAGCGGGCGCGACGTCATCACCGCGGACGCGAGCCTCGTCATTCTCGATTTCCTGCTGCGGCAGGGCGCCATCGATCCTGCGTCGTCCGCCTGCGCCGGGTTGCGGCAATTGCTTCATCCTCAGGCTGCGGCGCGCCGGGCGTGAGCGGGCGCGACGTGCTTGATGCCCATTTCCGCGAGCGTGTCGCGCACGGCGTTGACCGCGTGCCGCATCTCGTCCGGCCCGATCGCGCCGATGCACCCGACCCTGAACGTTTCGACCTGCGTGAGCTTGCCCGGATACAGGATGAAGCCCTTGTCGCGGACGCGGTCGTAGAACTCCTTGAAGGCATACCGGGCGTCGGCGGGCGCATGGAACGTCACGATGATAGGGGACTGGATGGCTGGATCGAGGAAAGGCTGGAAACCCAGCTCGCGCATGCCCGCGACGAGCGTTTCATAGTTGGCCGTGTAGCGTGCGAGGCGCGCGGGCCGCCCGCCCTCGGCAATGAACTGGTCGAGCGCCGCGTTGAGCGCCACGACGACGTGCGTCGGCGGCGTGAACCGCCACTGCGTCGTCTTCTCCATGTACGCCCATTGGTCGGCCAGGTCCAGCACCAGCGACGTCGAATTCCCGGCGCAGCGCGCGAGCAATCCCTTGCGCACCAATACGAAACCCATGCCGGGCGGACCTTCAACGCATTTGCCCGAGGCGGCGATCATCGCGTCGAACGGCGTTGACCGTGCGTCGATGGGCAGCGCGCCGAAGGAGCTCATCGCGTCGACAATCAGGCCCTTGCCATGACGGGCCACGACGTCGGCAATGGCGGCGAGCGGATTCTCCATTCCCGTCGACGTCTCGCAGTGGATGAGGCCCACGTGTGTGATCGACGCGTCCCCGGCCAGCAGGCGATCCACGTCGTCAGCCGTCGTCGGCACGTCGTCGGGCGTTTCGAACATCGTCAGGCGCCGCCCCATCATCTCCGTCAGCTTGGCCATCCGCTTGCCATACGCACCGTTGATCAGCACCAGCACGTGACCGTTGCGCGGAACGAGCGTGTTGACCGCCGCCTCGATCGCGAACGTGCCGCTGCCCTGGAGCGGCACGCAGGTGTGCGTTTCGCGGCCGTGCATGATGTCGGCGAGCTTGTCGCGGACGTGGGCGGTCACGGCGTTGAACTCGGCGTCCCACGAGCCCCAGTCGCGCAACATCGCCATCTTGGTCGGCAACGTCGTGGTCAGGGGACCCGGAGTGAGCAGGATCGGATCGCGGGAATGAAGGCTCATGGCAGTTCCTTGACTGGGGCGCAATGTGCGGGAAAGTTGTCGTTCACGAAGTTACCGGTGTCCGCCACGCCTGGGTACGCGTGACGACGAAGCGCGTCAGCAACGCATAGACGATGCAGATCGCCGTCGACGCGGCGACGATCAGCGTCGCCATCGCGGCTGCAGCGCCGATTTCGCCGGCCTCGTCCATGTTGAGGATGGCCACTGCGGCAAGCTGCGTCGACGGCGAGTACAGGAACACCACGGCCGAGATCGTCACCATCGCGTTGACGAACAGGTAACGGCCGATGTCGAGGATCGCGGGCAGGCACACGGGTACGGTCACGCGATGGAACGTCTTGTAGAACGGCACCTTGAGCGAGGCCGACACGGCCTCGAACTCGTTGTCGAGCGCCTTCAGCGCGGTGACGGCCGTGAGGTGGCTCGACGTGTAGTAGTGGACGACGGTCGACAGCACGAGGATCGTCATCGTGTGGTACAGCCCATTGAGCGGATTGTCCGGGTGGTTGAAGAACAGGATGTAGCCCAAACCCAGCACCATGCCAGGCACGGCCATCGGCACGGCGGCCAGCAGCCGCACCGCGGCCTTGATCCCGGGCATGCCCCGCGTCTTTTCCAATAAGTACGCGACGCCGAAGATGAAGATCGTCCCGAAGAACGCCGACAGCGCCGCCATTTTGAGGCTGTTGAAGAACGAGTCAATCACGCCGGCGTCGATCAGGCCATACGTATAGTGGCGAAGGCTGAACGACTTGTCGTACGGCCAGAGCTTGATGAACGACGTGTAGACCGCCATGCCGAGCACGAGCAGCAGCAGCAGCGCCACGATGCTGCAGTAGCCGAACATCATCCAGTCGAACCATGCCTTCCGCTTCGGAGCGTAGGGGACGGCGCGGGCGCTGAACTGCGCGTGCAGCCGGCCCTGCATCTGCCAATCGACGACGAACGCCAGCACGACCGGCAGCAGCAATAGAAGGCCGACGACGGCACCCTTGTTGAAATTCTGCAGCCCGATCACCTGCTTGAAGATATCGACGGCGAGGATGTTGAAGTTGCCGCCGATGACCTTGGGGATGCCGAAGTCGCTCACGGTGTAGGAGAACACCACCATCGCGGCGCTGACGAGCCCGTACTTGGCGCCGGGCAGCGTGATCGTGAAGAACTTGCGCCAGGTGGGCGTGCGCAGCGACTCTGCGGCCTCGTAGAGCCGGCCGTCGGACAGCAAAAGCGCGGTCAGCACGATCATCAGCGCATGCGGAAACGTCGCGTAGACAGCGCTCATGATGATGCCGATGGGCCCGTAGACCGACGCGCCGCCGAGCAGGCCCTTCAGCAGGCCCTGGGTGCCAAACCACTGGATGAACGAGATCGCGGCCATCAACGATGGCGCCAGGATCGGTGTCAGCGCGAGCACGCGGAACACCGTCTTGCCGCGCATGCGCGATCGGGTGAGTCCATAGGCGTAGGTGAATGCCAGCGGGACCGTGATGCAGGTGACGGTGGTCGCCACCCACAGCGTGTTCCAAACCGACCGCTGGAGCGCGGGCGTGGCGAAGTACTCGCGGAACTGCTGCAGCCCCACGAACGCGCCGTCCTTGTCCTGCACGCTCTTGACGAGAATCGCGACGAGCGGTCCAAGCAGGAATAGCGCCAGCGCGGCGCAGCACAGCAGCAACAGTCCCTGCGCCAGGCGATCGTGCCAGTGAACCCGCGGGGTGATGCGGGCTGGAGTAACGGCAGGCGGCAGCGCAAGTGCAGCGGTGTTCATGTGGACCGGTCGGTCTCTGAACGGGCGGGCATCAACCCAGCACGCGCAACGCGGCGGCCGGCACGCTCACGGCGACCGCCTGTCCGGCCGCGAAGCCGATGCCGTCGGCGACCTGCCGCGGCACGTTGGCGATGAGTGCCGGCACGTCGACGGCGTCGGGCGACAGCGCAACCATGCAGAACGCCCCCAGGAATTCAACCTTCGCAATATGCGCCGGGAACGACCCCGCGGGCGCGGAACCATTGCCGTGAACGCCGATGTCCTCCGGCCGCAGGTACAGCTTCACCGCCGTGCCGGGCGGAACGTCCGCGCGCGCGGCCGCGAGCGAAAGCGCACCCACGCGAAATTGACTGCCGGCTTCGGCCACTGCGGGCAGCACGTTGATCTTGCCCACGAAGTCCGCCACGAACGGCGTGGCCGGCGTTCCGTAGACTTCGCGCGGCGTGCCGACCTGCTCGATGCAGCCGGCATTCATGACGACGATCCGGTCGGCCATCGACAGCGCCTCTTCCTGGTCATGCGTGACCATGATCGTCGTCACGCCCAGACGCTGCTGCAGCGCGCGGATCTCGCCGCGCAGGCGAACGCGCTCTATGGCGTCGAGCGCCGAGAGCGGCTCGTCGAGCAGCAGCAGGCCCGGCGCCGTCGCGAGCGCGCGCGCGAGCGCGATGCGCTGCTGCTGGCCGCCCGACAACTGGGCCGGAAATTTCGATCCGGAATCCGGCAATCCGACGAGCTTGAGCAATTCGCGCACGCGCTCGCCGATGGCCGCGCGGCCTTGGCGGCGGTTCACCAGTCCGTAGGAAACGTTGTCGTGAATAGTCAGGTTGGGAAACAGTGCGTACGACTGGAACACAATGCCGTAGTCGCGCTTGATGGCCGGCAACCGCGAAATGTCGCGTCCGTCCTGCACGATGGCGCCCGTGTCCTGTGCCTCGAGGCCGGCGATGATCCGCAGCAGCGTCGTCTTGCCGCACCCGGAAGGGCCGAGGAACACGACCATCTCGCCGCGCCGCACGTCTAGGGCGACGGACTTCAGAGCCTCGAATTTGCCGAACGTCTTGGTGATTCCCGAAAGCCTGAGGAATACGCCGTCGGGTGATACCGGGGGCTTCGCTACCGCCATGAGGCTAGCCTGCAGTCCGCTCGTTGCAGCGACGCGCGCCCCGCAGGACCAGGAGCGGGGCGCGGCCGGCTGCCATGCTTACTTCGGTTCCGACTTCGCGTCGTACCGTTTCATCCATTCGGCGATGATCTTGTCGCGGTTCTTGGCCGACCAGGCGAAGTCGTTCTTGACCAGCCGCTTCTCGTAGTCGGCGGGAACGAAGTCGAGCGGCTTCGCGACGCCGGGCATCGCCAGCACGGCGAAATTCTTCGAGTAAAGCTCCATCGCCGGCGGCGAGGCGAGCCAGTCCATCAGGCTCTTGGCCGCATCGAGCTTCTTGGTCGTCTTCATGATGCCCGACGCCTCGAGGTCCCAGCCCAGGCCTTCCGTCGGGAAGATGATGTCGATCGGCGCGCCCGACTTCTTGGTGGTGACCGCGCGATATTCGAACGACACGCCGATCGGGAATTCACCGGCGCCCGCCTGGCGGCAAGGCTTCGAGCCGGAGTGCGTGTACTGCGCGATGTTCTGGTGCAGCGCGTCCATGAACTTCCACGCGTCGGCCTCGCCCCACATCTGGATCCAGCCGGTGACGTCGAGATAGCCCGTGCCCGACGACGCCGGGTTCGGCATGACGATGCGGCCCTTGTAGACCGGCTTGGTCAGGTCCTGCCACGTCTCGGGCTTGGGCAATCCCAGCTTCGCCGCTTCGACGGTGTTGAAGCAGATCGCGGCGCCGTAGACGTCCATGCCGACCCACAGCGGCGGGTTTGCCGGATCGCGATATTGCGATGACAGCTTGTCGAGGCCCTTTGGCGCATAGCCCTGCAGCATGCCTTCGTTGCCGAAGACGGCCATGCTCGACGCCGATACGCCGACCACGAGATCGGCGACCGGATTCGCCTTTTCGGCGAGCAGCTTGGCCGTGATGACGCCGGTGGAATCGCGCGTCCATTTGATGTCGATGTTGGGATAGACCTTGTTGAACCCCTCCGTGTACGCCTTCAACTGATCGGTCTCGAGCGCCGTATAGACGTTGAGCTCCGTCTTCTGCGCACCGGCGGCACCGGCGACGGCAAGCGCCATGACGGCCAGCGCGGACGACAGACAGCGCATCCCCAATGCAACTTTCATCGTGTTCTCCCTCGATCTACCTACGTTTGTCGAACGGTCCCGTCCTGCCCGCCACCCACGTCGTTTGCGGTTGCGCAGATGCTACGCGCCAGAGCCTAAATTGCGCAACGACCTTGTCCCGCGCTGCCAAGGTGGACATCCTGCGCAGTATCCATCACCGTCGATTGCAGATTGTTGACAATCTACACATTCAGCCGTCTAATCGCAACATGCAGAAATTGCCCGCGGCCCAAGCGATAGCGCGACCGCCCCCGTTGCCTCGCCCGCCGCTCCCGGCCGGCGAAGCCGGCGGCGCCATTGCCATGCTCCAGACGAATTCCCTGTCCATGCTCGTGCAGCGGGAACTGGAGCGCAGGATCCTGGCCGGCGAACTGCATGCCGGCGCCAAGCTCAACGAAGCGGCGATCGCCGACATGCTGGGTGTGTCGCGCGGTCCGGTACGCGAAGCCTTCCGTACGCTCGAGGAGTCGGGCCTCGTTCGCCTGGCGAAGAACCGCGGCGTGTTCGTCCGCCAGGTGAGTCTGGAGGAAGCCGACGAGATTTACGAATTGCGCGCCGCCCTCGACGAATTTGCAGGTCGCCGCGTCGCCCAGAAGGCGGCCGCGGCGGACGTCCGCGAACTGCGCGCGCTGGTGGAACGCATGGACAAGGCGGCCGGGCGGGAGGAGCTCGACCTCTATTACCGCACCAACCTGCAATTCCACGATCGTCTGGTCGAACTCGCCGGCAACGCCAAGCTGCTCGCGACTTACCGCCGGCTGGTGAATGAACTTCACCTCTATCGCCGTACCACGCTGGCGCAGGCGGGCGCCCTGCCGATCTCGACGCGCGAGCACCACGACATCGTCGAAAAGATTTCCAGCGGACAGGCCGCGGCCGCGGGGCGCGCGCTCTACGACCACGTGATGGGCAGCCGCGAGCGCATGCACCGCACGCAGGACGTCCCTGCGCCGCCGCCCAAGTCGTCGCGCGCCGCGTCCCGGAAAAGGTCATGATGGCCGCCGAACGCTCGGTCAGCGTGAACGGCCGCACCTATCGCTGGCCGGACCGCCCGCTGGTCGTCGTTTGTGTCGACGGCTGCGAGCCGGATTACATCAACCAGGCCATCCTGGCCGGACGTGCGCCGTACCTGGCGTCGCTCAAGGGGCGTGGCACCTGCCTGACAGCGGACAGCGTCGTGCCGTCGTTCACCAATCCCAACAACCTGTCTATCGTCACCGGCGCGCCTCCCTCCGTGCATGGCATCTGCGGCAATTACTTCTGGGACCAGGATGCGCAGGCGGAAGTGATGATGAACGATGCCAAGTACCTGCGCGCCGGCACGTTGCTCGCCGCGCTCGCCGATGCGGGCGCCAAGGTCGCGGTGGTGACCGCCAAGGACAAGCTGCGCTCGCTGCTCGGGCACAAGTTGAAGGGCATCTGCTTTTCATCGGAGAAGGCGGATCAGGTCACGTTGGAATCCAACGGCATCGCCGACGCGCTCGCACTGACCGGCATGCCGGTTCCTTCGGTCTACAGCGCCGCCCTTTCCGAATTCGTGTTCGCTGCCGGCGTGGCGCTGCTCAAGCGCGAGCGGCCCGACATCATGTACCTGTCGACGACCGACTATGTACAGCACAAGGCGGCGCCGGGCACCGGTCCTGCCAACGACTTCACGGCGATGCTCGACGGCTATCTCGCGCAGCTCGACGCGCTGGGCGCCACCGTCGTGCTGACCGCCGACCACGGGATGAACGCCAAGACCGATGCGTTCGGGCGCCCCAACATCATCTTCCTGCAGGACCGACTGGACGAGTGGTATGGCAAGGGCACGACGCGCGTGATCCTGCCCATCACGGATCCCTACGTCATCCACCACGGCGCGCTCGGTTCCTACGCTACCGTCTACCTGGGCCAAGGGCCAACGCGCGATCATGCGATTCGCCACATTGTCGCGCTTCCGGGTGTCGAAGGCGTTTACACACGCGAGCAGGCGTGCGCGAAATTCGAGCTGCCGCCCGATCGCGTTGGGGACCTGGTCATCGTCTCCGAACGCCTGACCGTAATCGGTACCAGCCACGAACGGCACGACCTCTCCGGCCTCGATGCGCCGCTGCGCTCGCACGGTGGCACGTCCGAGCAGCGCGTGCCGCTAATCGCCAACCGGAAGTCCCGCGATGCCGGCGGACGGCGGTGGCGCAACTTCGACGCGTTCGATCTGGGGTTGAATCACCTGCTATGACGCTGCTGGCCGACCTCGGGAAGGTGAAGCGCGGCGAGGTCATTTCCGCGAAAATGCGCATCGCGGGCCGCGATGCGGGCGGAGACCGCGTAATCGAGGTCCGCAACCCCTACAGCGGCGCCCTGGTCGGCACCGTGCCCTGCGCCACCGTCGAGGAGGTCCGCGGCGCTTTCGCCATCGCCCGCAGCTATCGGGCAAAACTGACACGCTTCGAGCGCTCCGAGATCCTTGCCAAGGTGGCCGGCCTGATCCGCGCGCATGCCGAGGCGATCTCCGATCTCATCACCGCCGAGTGCGGCATTTGCAAGAAGGATTCGCGCTATGAAGTGGGCCGCGCGTGCGACGTGTTTACGTTCGCGGGCAACGCGGCGTTGAGCGACGACGGCCAGATCTTCTCGTGCGACCTGACGCCGCACGGTAGGCAACGCAAGGTGTACACGCTGCGGGAACCGCTGCAGGGCGCGATTTCGGCGATTACCCCGTTCAACCATCCGTTGAACCAGGTCGCGCACAAGGTGGCGCCCGCGATCGCCACGAACAACCGCATGGTCCTGAAGCCCACCGAAAGGACACCGCTGTCGGCGTTGCTTCTGGCCGATATCTTGCTTGCAGCAGGACTACCGCCGGAAATGTTCTCCGTGGTCACCGGCGACCCCAGGGAAATCGCCGACGAAATGTTGACCAATGCCGACATCGACCTCGTGACCTTCACCGGAGGCGTCGCCGTGGGCAAGTACATCGCCGCCAAGGCGGTCTACAAGCGCCAGGTGCTGGAACTAGGTGGCAACGACCCGCTGATCGTGATGGAGGACGCGGACGTCGAGGAGGCGGCCACCCTCGCTGCCGCAGGGTCCTACAAGAATTCCGGCCAGCGCTGCACGGCGGTCAAGCGGATGCTGGTGCACGCGCAGGTCGCCGACGATTTCGTCGCGCGGCTGGTGGACAAGACGCAGGCGTGGACCTACGGAGATCCGATGGACACGACGCTCGACATGGGCACCGTGATCGACGAGGCGGCCGCGCAGAACTTCGAGCAGCGCGTCGACGCTGCCGTTGCGCAGGGCGCACGGCTACTCGTCGGCAACGTCCGCCGCGGCGCGCTCTATTCGCCGACGGTGCTGGACCATGTGCGACCCGAAATGAACGTCGTGAAGACCGAAACCTTCGGCCCGGTCTCGCCGGTGATCCGGTTCCGCGACATCGACGATGCGATTCGCATCGCGAATGGCACCGCCTACGGGCTGTCGTCGGCGGTGTGCACGAACCGCCTCGACTACATCACGAAGCTCGTCTCCGAATTGCACGTCGGCACGGTCAACGTGCGCGAGGTCCCCGGCTACCGGCTCGAACTGACGCCCTTCGGCGGCATCAAGGACTCGGGGCTGGGCTACAAGGAAGGAGTCCAGGAAGCGATGAAGAGTTTCACCAACACCAAGACGTACTCATTGCCATGGTGACTTACCCGATTGCCATGGGAAAGGACGGCTGACCGATGCAGGTGCTGCTCAACCTGCTGGCCGGCGTATCGCTCTTAGTCTGGGGCACGCACATCGT